>Ga0114129_10004515_pt1 | contig 19641 bp, 17 predicted proteins | sample RhiMetdeltSRZDD1_FD_80071 | JGI IMG/M metagenome (GOLD analysis project Ga0114129, IMG submission 80071) | Populus rhizosphere microbial communities from Tennessee, USA - Rhizosphere MetaG P. deltoides SRZDD1 (version 2) (version 2) | ecosystem: Host-associated > Plants > Roots > Rhizosphere >...
AGGGGGTGAATATTCCCGGTCAGTTGAGGTTCGCGCGCGGCGGCTGCGACGCGAAGACCTGGGCGGCGTCGGCCGCGTCGGCCACGCGATAGAACTTGCCGGTCTTGTCGGCGACGATCCGGGTCCGGCGACCTGAGTCCTCGAGACGCGTGGGCTTCCACTCGTACTGCACGAGCGCCTCGATGAGGTAGTTCGGGTCGCGCCGCGCATCGAGGTCCGTCACGAGATCCATCGGCGGCTCTTCGACGGCGAAACCGTAGCCGCCGTCCGCGAGGAGGGCCGGCACGCCGCTGACCGCTGTCACCTGGCCATCCCGGTCGACGATGCGAACGCGAGAGGGACGGTGCAGTGTCACGCCTGTCTCGAGCTCGAGGGTCGCCTTGGTCCCATCGATGTGCAGCGCCCAACGGAAGGGCACATGGCTCGAGTCCGGACCGTCGAACTCGCCATCCGGCGCCCGAGCTCCAGCGGACTGCGGGTGCGCGGCCTGGTCTCGTAGCTCCAAGATCTGACGCTCCAGCTTCTTCACGTAGCGCTCGCGCTCACGGGAGCGCTCCATCAGGGCGTCGGCCGCGCCTTGCGCGCGCTCGGCGTCGCGCCTGAGCTTGACGACGTCGTTGACGGCCCATTCGAACTGCGTGATGACGCTCTTGACGCGCACGTCGGCGTCCTCCGCCAGCGAGGTCAGCTCCCGGACGTGGGCGGCACCGTGATTGCGCCGAACGGCCTGGAAGCTGACCCACGCGCACGCCATGCCAGCGAGAAGCCCGCTCACCGCGCCGACACCGAACCAGCGCTCGGCACCCGCGCCCATCACGGTGATGACCACCGCCGCGGTCACGACGACCGCCCAGGGGAGCAGGTCGTTGCGCTGTTTGACGGGGCTCGTGTGCTCCTCGCCCTTAGGGTGCCGCGCGTCGCACAGGGGGCATTCGTCCGAACTGGCGGACGGGCGCCCGGTGCGCAACGTGATGACATTCATCCCAACACCCCGCAATGAATCTGGCCCCGCCGCCTGTGTGTGCCATCACCCCGGCGGGGGAGCCGCCGTATGGCGCGAGCGTTCCTGATAGGTGTGTGACACTTTCCACGTGACCGCAACACCTTCCGCCGAACGTGCGCGGCTCGAGCACTCGCTCGTTCTGCTGCTTCCGGCGGTGCTGTTCGGCCTGCTGGTCAGCGCACAGTGGCGAACACAGTCCGAGCGCAACGAGCTGACGGTCCGCTACAACACGCCGCTGCTCGATGCGGCGAAGACCCTGCAGAACGAGCAGAACACTCTGAAGGTGCAGCTCGCCGAGCTTCGCGCCGAGCTCGACAAGATCCAAGCGAACGCATCGACGCAGAGCGGCACAGCGAAGGATCTGCAGGCGCGCATCGACGAGCTCAAGGTCGTCGCCGGACTGAAGGAGCGCACCGGCGACGGCGTCACGATCACGTTGGATGACGCACGCAGCACGGTCAACGCCAAGGACATCGAGAAGTCGATCTGTCACAACACCGACCTCACCGACATCGTCAATCAGGCTTGGCGCGGCGGCGCGGAGGCGATCGCGGTCAACGACGAGCGCATCGTCGGGTCCTCCAGCATCTACTGCGTCGGCTCGACGATCATGGTGAACGGCACTCTGATGTCGCCACCGTTCTCGGTCGTCGTCATCGGGCCGCAGAACGAGCTCCTCGCGACATACGACGATCCGACGCAGCTGCGCGACATCAAGCAGCGTCGCGATGTGTACGGTCTTGGCTTCCGCGTGAGCCGCGCGACCGGTCTGCGGGTCCCGCCCTATCGCGGTGCGCTCAACGTGCGGTACGCGACACCGCGATGAGGTCGAACACGGGCGTCGTCGCCGTCACCGTCGTCGCGCTGTTCCTCGGCGTGCTCGCCGTCACCCAGATCCAGGCACAGGACGTCTATTCGCGCAGCCTCCAGCTCGAGACGCCGTCGTCGCTCACGACGCTCATTGCGAACCTCTCGGAGCGCAACAACGCGATCAAGGAAGAGATACTCGACCTCCGGCGCCGCACCGAGACAGCACGCGACGCGATCGCGAGCGGAAAGGGATCGCTCACCGAGGCGGAGCGCCAGCTCAGCCAGCTCCGCGTGTTCGCCGGGGTCGGCGCGGTGAGCGGTGCGGGGATCACCGTTCGCATCGACGGGATCTTCGACGAGCGAGCGCTGTCCGATCTCGTGAACGAGCTACGTAACGCGGGCGCCGAGGCCGTCGCGGTCAACACCGCTCGGGTCGGTCCGCGCAGCTGGTTCGGCACGACGTCCGATCGTGCGCTGACCGTCGACGCCGCCGCCGTGCGTGGCCCATGGCAGGTGCGCGCGGTCGGATCGCCCGAGGTCATGTACGTCGCGATGACGCGGACCGGCGGCATCATCGGCCAGTTCGAGCTCATCTACAAGAACACGCGCTTCGATGTCAGCAAGGAGTCGGCGATCGACCTGCCGGCGCTCGCGACACCGCTCCGCTAACTTCCACGGCTAGACTCCCGCGAATGACCGAGACACATATCGCGCGGGTGAAGGGAAAAGGACCCCTTCCGCTTTACCTCGACGACATCGTCACGCTGCGCAAGCCGCACCCATGCGGCGGGAACACCTGGCGCATCGTGCGGCTGGGAGCGGACATCGGCCTACGCTGCACCACCTGCGAGCACCGCGTGCTCGTGCCGCGTTCGTCGCTCGAGCGTGACATCAAGCGGTTCGTCTCGCGCGGGCCACAGGCCCCGGCGGACTAGCCCGACCGTTGGCCGAGGTCACGGAGGCCGTACAGGTCGGCCTCCTCCGCAACCGCGCCTTCCTCGCCGTATGGGCGGCGCAGATCCTGTCGCAGACCGCGGCGAACGCCGTGACGTCCGCACTGATCATCCTCGTGGCGGAGATCACGCACTCGAACACCTCGTCGTCCTTCCTGATCCTGCTGGCGATCATCCCGGCGGTGCTGTTCGGGATCGGCGCCGGCGTTCTCGTGGACCGGACCGATCGGCGCATGGTGCTCGTCGTCACGAACACGCTGCGTGGCGTCGCCGTGCTTCCGCTCCTCGTCGCGGGCACCAGCCTCACCGCCGCCTATCTGGTGAACTTCCTCGTCGCGTCGGTCACGATCTTCTTCGTGCCCGCGGAGTCCGCGACGATCCCAGGGATCGTCCGCAAACGCGACCTCCTCGTGGCGAACTCGCTCTTCACCTTCACCTTCAACGGCTCGTTCCTGCTGGGCTTCATCATCCTCGCGCCCATCGCCGTGAGCCTGTACGGATTCGAATTCCTGTGGATCGTCATCGCGTCGATGTTCGGCATCGCGTCGCTGCTCTGTGCGACGCTTCCCCCGTCCCCGCCGCCGCAGAAGGCGGCACACCTCATCACCGCGGAGCTGGCCGAGCGTGCGGTCACCGAGACGCGGGAGGGGATCTCCGAGGCCTTCCACTACTTGCGGGCGACACCCCTCGTCACCTGGGCGATGGTGTACATCGCGCTCACCTACACGCTGATCGCGATCGCGGGAGCGCTCGCGCCCGGCTTCGTCCGCGAGGTGCTGAGGCTCGGTGAGCGCAACGTCGTGGTCCTGGTCGCGCCGGCGGGCATCGGCGTCGTGCTCGGCCTGGGGCTGCTGAACGTCATCGGCGGCCGGATCACGCGAGCGAACGCCATCGGCACCGGTCTCATGGTGGTCGGTATCGCCCTCCTCGTGCTCGCCGCGGCGCGGCCGTTCGCCGAGATCTTCGCCTCGCGGCTGGGCGGCGTCCTGGGTGCGGCGCTGCCGTTCTTCGTCGGCATGGTCAGCGTGACCGCGCTTTTCTTCGGCGTCGCTTACGCGTTCATCACGGTGCCGGCAATGACGCTGCTCCAGGAGCAGCTGCGCGACGACATCCGCGGCCGGGTCTTCGGGGTGCTGAACGTCCTCGTGTCGATCTTCAGCCTGCTGCCGCTAATCTTCGTCGGTCCGATCGCGGACGTGTGGGGCGTCGCGCCGGTCTTCGTCCTCGGCGCGCTCGTCGTGTTCGGTGTGTGGTTCGGGGGTCGTGCCGTCCGGCTAAAATCGAATCTCCAGTGACCTCCCCCCGCGCGACCTTCCTGCACTACCTCGGCCAGCACAAGCTCCGGATCGCCATCGGCGTCTTCGTCGTCGGCCTGTCGGCCTTCGTTGCGGTGCTCGCGCCGCTCATCATCGGCCGAATCGTCGACGCGCTCACGCAGGGTGCTGGTCTCGAAGTGGTGGTGCGCTTAGCGGTGCTCATGGTCGCCCTGTCGGCCATCGAGAGCGCGCTTCGCGGCCTGGGGCGTTGGCGGATCCTCGACTCCTCGCGGCGGATCGAGTACCGCATGCGCAACGACTTGCTCGCGCATCTCCAGACGATGCATCTCGCGTACTTCCAGCACCAGCGGATAGGCGACCTCATGGCGCGTCTCACCAACGATCTTCAGGCGGTCCGCCAGATGGTCGGGTTCGGGATCCTGATGCTGACCAACACCCTCCTGACGCTCGTCTTCACGTTCGTGTCGATGTTCGGCGTCGACACGAAGCTCGCGCTCGTGGCGCTGGTTCTGACACCCTTCTCGTCGTACGCGTTCTGGACCGTCGGCCGCCGCGTGAACAAACGCTTCGAGCAGCTGCAGGCGCAGTTCGGCGATCTCTCGGCGAAGGCGCAGGAGAACTTCTCCGGTATACGCGTGGTGAAGGCGTTCTCGCAGGAGGAGCCGGAGATCCGCTCGTTCGCCGATGTCAATCGCGACTATCTCGACAAGGCCGTCGCGCTGGCGAAAGTCAACGGCCTGCTCTGGCCGACGATGAACTTCATCCTCGGGGGCGCGGTACTGGCGATCCTGTACGTCGGCGGACAGGACGCGATCGAGCACCGGCTCACTATCGGCCAGCTCGTGCAGTTCATCGCCTACCTGCAGCTCATCTCGTGGCCGATGATTGCGCTGGGCGAGGTCGTCAACCTGGTCCAGCAGGGATGGGCCTCTCTGGGGCGGCTGCAGGCGCTGTACGACGCGCGTGCCACCGTTGCCGACCCCATCGATCCGGTCGACACGGCGATCAGGGGCGCGGTCGAGGTGCGCGGCGTGTCCTTCGCCTACGGGCAGACGATCGTGCTCCACGACATCTCGTTCTCGGTGCCTGCCGGGGGCTCGCTCGCGATCGTCGGTCCGACCGGATCGGGAAAGAGCACGCTCGTCAACCTCCTGCCGCGACTGTTCGACGCGCAGCAGGGCGAGATCCTGATCGACGCCATCGACGTGAAGCGTTATCCGCTACCGGCGCTGCGCCGCGCGGTCGGCTACGTGCCGCAGGAGACCTTCCTCTTCTCCGTGCCCCTCCGCGAGAACGTCGGCTTCGGCACTGACCGTCCGCTCACGACGGCCGAGCTGGAGTGGGCGGGCGAGGTCTCACAGCTCGGCAAGGACGTGGCCGACTTTCCGGCGCGGTACGACACGATGATCGGCGAACGCGGCGTGACGCTATCCGGCGGACAGAAGCAGCGCACCGCGATAGCTCGTGCCGTTGCCAAAGACCCACGCATCCTCATCCTCGACGACGCGCTCTCCGCGGTGGATACGTACACGGAGGCGGAGATCCTGAAACGGCTGCGCGGTGTGATGCGGGAGCGGACGAGCATCGTCGTGGCGCACCGGATCTCGACGGTCAAGGATGCCGACGAGATCCTCGTCCTCGACGACGGGCGCATCGCGGAGCGCGGAACGCACCGCGACCTGCTGGAGCACGGCGGCCTATACGCCAGCATGTACCGCCGCCAGCTGCTCGAGGAAGAGCTCGAGGTCGACGAAGAGCAACAGGAGCACGAGAAGCGTGTCCGCGCCACCGTCGACGACAGCGGGCGATTCCAGCGGCCGCGCGCGCGCATGGAAGAGCTGGGGCAGGAGTAGTGGCGCACGGACACGGCGGGGGTGGAGGCGCGGGCGGAGGCGGGTTCGTCCAGGAAGACGAGATCCTGGGGAAAGCCTACGACGCGAAGCTGACCGCGCGGCTGATCGGCTATCTCGGGCCGTACAAGATCTGGGTCGCACTCGCCCTCGCCCTGCTGCTCGCGATGTCGCTCGCCCAGATCGCGCCGCCGATCCTGATCAAGTACATCGTCGACCAGGCGGTGATCCCAGCCGTCAACGGTGAGCTCCCGCGTGACGAGGCGTTGACCCGCCTGACGCTGCTGGGCGTCCTGTACCTCGTCGTGCTGGGAGCGGGAGCGGCGCTGCGCTTCGGTCAGACGCTCCTCACGACCTGGGTCGGCCAGCGCGCGATGTTCGATCTCCGTCTCGAGCTCTTCCGCCACCTGCAATTCCTGTCGCTGTCGTTCTTCGACCGCAACCCGGTCGGGCGTCTCATGACCCGAATCACGAACGACATCGATGCCCTCACGGACATGGTGACGCGTGGTGTCGTTTCGATCTTCGGCGACGTCGCGATGCTGGTGTTCATCTCGATCGCGATGCTGCTCCTCGACTGGCGTCTCGCTCTTTTGACGTTCGTCTCACTGCCCATCCTGGCCGCGATCACGGCGTATTTCCGCGGCATGATGCGCGACTCGTTCCGTTCGATCCGCATCCGACTCGCGCGCGTGAACGTGTACCTCAACGAGACCCTCTCCGGCATGGCGATCGTCCAGCTCTTCACGCGCGAGAAGCAGACGTTCGATCAGTTCGAGGTGCTGAATCAGGACCTGCTCGTCGCGAACCAGGGCCAGGTGCGGGCGATGAGCGTTTTCCAGCCGACCGTGAACTTCACCCGCGCCGCGACGGCCGCGGCACTGTTCGTCGTCGGCGCGTACTGGATCCAGCAGGACACCCTGAGCCTCGGGACGCTGGTGGCGTTCTGGCAGCTGCTGAACCAGTTCTTCCAGCCGATCCTCGACCTGTCGGAGAAGTACAACATCATGCAGGCGGCAATGGCCTCGTCCGAGCGTGTCTTCAGCATGCTCGACACGAAGCCGATCATCGTCGACCCCCCGAGCCCGGTCGAGCTGCCTCACGTGCGCGGCGAGATCCGCTTCGAGAACGTGTCGTTCGCGTACAACGAGGGCGACTGGGTGCTGCGGGACGTCGACCTCACGATCAGCGCGGGCGAGAGCGTCGCGATCGTCGGCGCGACCGGGGCGGGCAAGACGTCGATCATCAGCCTCATCTCGCGTTTCTACGACGTGCAGAAGGGTCGCATCCTTCTGGACGGCGTGGACCTCCGCGACCTGAGTCAGGCTGACGTGCGCCGCCACGTCGGCGTCGTGCTGCAGGACCCGTTCATCTTCGCCGGCACCGTCGCCTCGAATATCCGATTGAACGAAACGAAGATCACGGACGAGCAGGTCCGCGCCGCCGCCCGCTTCGTCAACGCCGACAAGTTCATCGACCGCCTGCCGGATGGCTACGCGACGGTGGTCACGGAGCGCGGCTCGACGCTCTCCGTCGGTCAGAAGCAGCTCCTCGCGTTCGCCCGCGCGATCGCGTTCAACCCCGAGATCCTGCTCGTGCTGGATGAGGCGACCTCGTCGGTGGACACCGAGACCGAGCATCTGATCCAGGACGCGCTGAGGAAGCTGATGCAGGGCCGGACCTCGATCATCATCGCCCACCGCTTGTCGACTATCCAGAACGTCGACCGCATCATCGTCCTCCACAAGGGACGCGTCGTTGAGGTCGGCACGCACCGCGATCTCCTGGCGCAGCGCGGCGTGTACCACCGCCTCTACGAGCTGCAGTACCGCGCGCACGAAACCGAGTCGCCGCTGCGATCCGCCTAGCCTCGACTGATAGGCAGCCAAGCGCCCGGGCGTTGTACGGTCGACGCCCGCGGTGTACCTATCTCGGGCGTTCTTCGCCTGAGGCGTTCTTTCTCCTAACTTCGGCACGGCCACTGCGTTGTTTCTTTGTTCGTTACCTCGAATTGACCAGAGGAGGAAGCGCCGATGCTCAGACCGACGAAGAAGATGTGGGCCCGCATCGGGGCCGCGACGATCATCGGAGCCGTCTTCGCATCCGCCACCATCGCCGCGGATACCACGGGAGCGGATGCGCGCGTCACGGCCGGAGCATCGAACGGCGGCAGCGACGTCTCGTTGCCGGCGGCCGCGAGCCAGGTCGCGTCGCAGGTCTTTGCCGCGATCGCCGGTGGCTCGAACCCATCGGCATCACGACGCTCGGAGGACGCATCCGGCACGCAGGGCACGCAGGGCAAGAACGGCGAGGTAGCCTCAGGGCTCATTTCGGCCGCGCAGCAGCTGCTCGGCGCGGGCACCGCGGGGACCGCCGGAATGCGTCCCGGCTGGGGCTGTGGCGACGACAACCACACACACACCGGACCGCCTGGACGGCCGGCGAACGCGCCCAAGCCAAAGGGCTGCACCAAGTAACAGTCCGCGTCTGGGACGCCTGACTGGAGGACAAGAGAAGCGGGGCGCGCGAGCGCTCCGCTTCTTGCTCTCTACCGGCAGGCCTCGGCGCCCGCGCGCAGGTCGGGGCCCTGCAGCGCGACGGCGGTCGCAGCCTCCGCGCGCGCGAGATCGCACATACCGAACGCCGTCGCGATCTCGGCGAGCACGGCGTGGCCATCCGCCGATCGAGGGTCAGCGTCGACGGCGCGCCGCGCGGCGACGATCGCCTCCTGGCGGGAGGGGGCATCGCCCGCGAGCGCCAGGCGCGCATAGGTCCGCGCGATGTTCGCCCAATAGATCGGCTCGTACGGACGGCGTAGCGCGGCTTCACGGTACGCGTCGAGGGACGCTCGCCAGAGATCGAGTCCGTCCAGCGCGACGCCCAGCCGATTCCAGTTCTCAGCCCGGCCGCTGTCTCTCGTGACGGCGCTTTCCGCGGCGTCGAGCGCGCCCTGGACATCGCCGACCGCGCTCGCGTGCTCCATGGCGAGCGCGTCGCGATTCGCGAGGAACGCGCGCGTACCCGTGGCGGCGACCACCAGCGCGACGATCAGCGCGAGCGCTGCGGTCCAAAAGGGAACGCGGCGGATACGTCGGGCTGGATCGCGCGGCCGGAGCCCGACAGCGATCCCGATCGCGAGCCACGGTACCCAGCCGATCGCGATCGATCCGACGGCGACGAGCGCGTGGGCCCAATACGCGGCCCAGCCGAGCAGCAGCGGCGCTCCGATGCCCGGCATCCGATGGGCGAGGGCGACCAGCTCGAGCGTACCGAGGCCCACGAGCGCCATTAGGGCGATGAGCCCGAGGGCGCCTGTCATCACCGCAGCGTCGAGCAACCAGTTATGGGCGGAGCTCTGTGGCATCGCCGCCAGCAGGACGTCGGCCGGCGACGGCCGGTGCTCGGCGAAGGCGACGCGGAAGTTGTCGGGTCCGTATCCGGCAACCGGCCGGGCCGCGAAGGCACGCACCGAGGCGGCCCAGATCGTGGTGCGATCTTCGACCGCCACCCCGGAAAGCGTCGCGCGCAGGCGTTCCCCGAGCGGCGTCGCCGTGAAGATCGCGACGAGCGCGACCGCGGCGAGCGCCATCGCGACCGCCCCCCGCCATCGCGAGGCCGCCGCGATCGGTGCCGCGACCATGCTCGCCAGGATGCCGACCGCGGTCCCTCGTGTCGCAACGACCGCGGCGGCAACGAGCGAGAGCATGACGACCAGCGTGCCGACCGCCGTAGCGAGGAGGCCGCGCGCGCCGACCGCGGCACCGAAGGACAGGCCGAAGAGCACGCTGAGGAAATGCCCGAAGTGATCGGGATTGCCGAACGTCGAGAAGGGGCGCTCCGCGCGTGCGTCCTGCCACCAGAACGGATCCGCGCCGATGGCCTGCGCGCCGGCGTAGCCGAGAGCGACGGCCGCGCCGACGGCGATCGCGGTGAAAAGGAACGCGACATCACCGCCATCGCGCACTGCGACCGCGAACGCGACGTACAGAATGACCATGTCCGCGAGATAGGTGAGACCCAGGTAGCGGTCGTCCTCACCGAAGAGTGCCAGGTAACGGTCCTCGGCGAACCACGCGGCGATGAGCCACGCCGCCGCGAGGCCGACCACCGCGACGTGCAGGTGCGAGCGCGGCAGGATCGAACGACCATGACCAACGACGAGGATCAAGAGAATGACCGCGATCGGCCATTCGATCGCACGACTCGCCAGGGACTTGGGAAGGTCGAACGCGATGAGCCCGCCGGGATCGAACGCCGCGATCAGGAGGGCGATCTTGACCGCGCAGAGCACAAGCAGGGCGCGGAACCACCGAGATCGGTCCGGCGGCAAGTTCATGCGCTTAATGCACCGGCTCCTGAAATGGATAGACCGTGAGCGTCGAGGGGCCCGAAACATCATCGCAGCGTGCCGCGCCGAATGTCGCGACCGGTCTGCCCGCGAGATCGACGAAGGTGCCGTCGATGACCCCGCCTCCTTCGGGCAGCGTCACCCGGAACGCCTTCGGCAGCGTGTCGTCGCAATAGTTCTCCCAGCGGATCGGTGCGCTTGCGCCGATGCCCTGCAGCCCAGAGGGATCCGGACGGAACTCGCTGATAGGAACGACGATCGCCACCGGCGTACCCGCCGTCACAGAAGCGCGCTTGACATCGAGCGCGGATCCGTCGGCGGCGAGAAGCGCGAGCTCAGGGTTGCCGCGCAGCGTGCAGGGCGCGGTCCCGCGGTTCGCGACGAACACGGCGCCCGCGAAGACGTCGGCGGCTTGGACACCCGCGGCGACAGCCTGAAGCTGTGGGGCCGCGCATTTTGGGAGACCGCTCGGGTCAGGTGTCTGCGGCGTTCTGGCGGTCGCTGTCGGCGGGCGCGGCTCAGGTGTCGAGGACTGCGTGGCGATTGCGGCCGCGGATGAGGTCGCGTTGACGCTCGCCGGTGCGCTGCACGACACCAAGATCGCGGCCAACAGCCAACGCTCCATCGTTGGACGGTAGCATCGCCTTCGTGCCCCGCTTCGTCCTCGCCCTCGTCCTCGCCGCGCTCGCCGCGTGCTCGCCGAGCGTCACGCCGCCGTCGCCCACCGCGAGCGCCGTTGCGGACGACCGCATCCAGCTGCTGCATACCGACGACATCCACGGCCATCTCGACGCCGACACCGTTCAGAGCGCAGCCGCGAGCTCGACCTTCCGCGCCGGTGGCATGGCGCAGCTCGCAGGACAGGTCGCGGCGTTCCGCGCGCGTGCGCCGCAGCGCACGCTCCTCGTCGACGCGGGCGACGCCTGGCAGGGGACGTTCATCTCGAACGCGAACAAAGGCGAGGCGGTAACCAAGGCGATGAATCTCATGCACTACGACGCGCTCGCCGTCGGGAATCACGACTTCGACTGGGGACAGGACGTGCTCGCGCAGCGGGCGAAGGAGGCGACCTTCCCGTTCCTCGCCGCGAACGTGATCGAGACGCGAACGGGACGATCGCCGTCGTACCTGAAGCCCTTCGAGGTGCGCGACCTCGGCATCACGCGTGTCGGGATCATCGGACTGACCAACCCCGGGTCGGCGACGATCGTCAAGGCGACGAGCATCGCCGGCCTGCGTTTTCAGCCCGCCGCGGATTCCGTCAGAGCCGTGATCAGCGAAGTGCAAAAGCAGGCCGATATCGTCGTGGTCGCCGCGCACATCGGCACCGCCGACGCGGTGCAGCTCGCGCGCGACGTTCCGGGCATCGACGTGATCGTCGCGGCGCACGATCACCTGCCGGTCCAGACCGCACGGCTCGAGGGCCGCACGACGATCGTCGATTCGGGCGCCTACACGCAGTACCTTGGCCGCCTCGAGATCGTCGTCGACCGCGCGACCCGCAAGATGACGGACGCGGTGCGCGGCAGCGAGCTGACGCCGATCGCGGCGAACCCGAACGTGAAGCCCGATCCCGAGATCGCGAAGCTCGTCGAGGAGCGTCGCGTCGACGGCGAGAAGTACACCTCGCGCGTCGTGGGTCGCACGACCGAGCCGCTCATGAACGTTCGCGAGGAGACCGGCTTCGGCAATCTCATCACCGACGCGTTCGTCGAATATGGCCGACAGCAGGGTTGGAAGACCGACGTCGCCTTCTACAACATGGCGGGCGTGCGCGCGTCGTTCCCCGCGGGTCAGCTCACGTTCGGTCAGCTCTACGAGGCGCTGCCCTTCTCGAACACGGTCGTGAACGTGGATCTGACGGGCGCCGACCTCGCCGCGATCATCGATCGGGCGGTGTGCGTCGGCGGGCGGCTCCATATGGCCGGGGTCGTCGTCTCGTTCCATTTCGCTGGCGGCGCTCCGGCGTGCGTCACGAGCATTACCGTCGGCGGCGCTCCGCTGGAAGCGACGCGGACCTATCACGTCGCGACCATCGATTACCTGCTTCTCGGCGGCGACGGCCACACGGGATTCGCAAAGGGCACGAACGTCATCTACGGCGATGTGGAAGTCGACGTGGTCGCGGCGTACATCGCTGCGCACTCGCCGGTGAGTCCCAAGGTCGAAGGCCGCCTCGCGTCGTCCTAGGTGGAGACGACGGTCGTCGCCCTCGACCTCCGCCTCGCGTCACAGCAGCGCTGATGCCGGAGGTCATGACCGTGGCGATCGACGCCGCGCGCACCGCGGGGCGTCATCTGCTCGACAGCTTCGAGGGCGGCGTGCCGACCGGTGTCGATGCGAAGTCGAGTGACACCGATCTCGTCTCTGACGCCGATCGTGCGGCCGAGACCGTCATCGTGTCCGCGATCCGCTGGGCCTTTCCCGGTGACGCGATCGTCGCGGAAGAGGGTTCCGTCGAGCGGGGCGGCTCTGGCCGCACCTGGTACATCGATCCGCTGGACGGGACGATCAACTACCTCTACGGCGTGCCGCACTGGTCGGTGGCGATCTGTCTTGCGGACGGGCAGGGAGCGCTCGCGGGCCTCGTGTACGACCCGGTCCGCGACGAGCTCTTCCGCGCCGAGCGCGGCGCGGGCGCATGGCTCTCCCGGCGCGGCGGGGCGCCGCGCGCGCTGCGCACGACGGGTGTCGCGGATCTTGCGAGCACGCTCGTCGCGACGGGCTTCGCCTATGTCGCCGAGGACCGCGCCGAGCAAGCGCGCATCCTCACACGTGTTCTCGGTGAGGTCCGGGATATCCGCCGCTACGGCTCGGCCGCGCTCGATCTCGCGTGGGTCGGCATGGCGAGATTCGACGCTTACTTTGAGTCCGTCGACAAGCCGTGGGACTGGATGGCGGGCGCGCTCATCGTGCGTGAGGCGGGCGGACGCGTGACGGAGCTGCCGCAGGCACGTTCGGGACATCCGCACATCGTCGCGAGCGCTCCCGGCGTGCATGATGACCTCGTCGCGCTACTGAAACGTGCCGTGCAACCCGGCTAGAACTCTCTAGACTTGACCTCGATGCGCGTGCAGGAAGAACGTCCCGCCGAGCGGGCGGGTGTGCCGATCGACTTCGAAGAGGACGTCATCCAGCGCCGTCCCGTGACCACGCAGGCCGGGCTCGGCGGCGAAGAGGTCCCGACACGTCAAGGGGTCCTCGCGGACGAGGACAACATGGTCTTCACCAGCGTCAACAACCTCGTCAACTGGGCGCGGTCGCGCAGCCCGTGGCCGCTCGGGTACGGCCTGGCCTGCTGCGCGATCGAGATGATCGCCACCGGCGCCTCGACGCATGACCTCGCGCGATTCGGCGCGGAGGTCTTCCGCTCCAGCCCGCGACAGGCGGACGTGATGATCGTCGCGGGCACCGTGACCCACAAGATGGCGCCGCGGCTGCGCCGGCTGTACGAACAGATGCCCGAGCCGAAATGGGTCATCGCGATGGGGAACTGCGCGTCGTCGGGCGGCGAGTTCTGGGACAGCTACTCGACGCTTCAGGGCGTGGACACCATCGTGCCGGTCGACGTCTACGTGCCGGGCTGTCCGCCACGGCCCGAGGCGCTGCTCGAGGGTGTCCTGCGGCTGCGCGAGAAGATCGCGAAGGGCGGGTAACGCACTGAGCACCACCGACACCGAGTTGCGGCAGATCCGCGAGGGTGCCGGCGTCGATCTCCCGGTCATCGAGGACGAAGGTCTCGAGACCGAGGAGCTGATCCTGAACATGGGCCCGCAGCACCCGTCCACGCACGGCGTGTTGCGGTTGGTGTTGCGGCTCTCCGGCGAGAAGGTCGTCGAGTGCATTCCGGTGATGGGCTACCTCCACCGCGGCCTCGAAAAGATCTTCGAGTGGCGCACCTACGCGCAGGGCGTTCGCTACGCCGACCAGGCCGATTACGTATCCAACATGCTCAACGAGCACGCCTACGCGGGCGCGATGGAGGCGATCGCGGGGATCGACGTTCCGCGCCGCGCCGAGTACATCCGGGTCATCGTCGATGAGCTCAGCCGCGCCGCGTCGCATCTGATCTGGCTCGGCACCTACGGGCTCGACCTCGGCGCGACGACGCCGGTGCTCTGGTGCTTCCGTGATCGCGAGGACATTCTCGACATGCTCGAGGAGCTCTGCGGCTCGCGCATGAACTTCAATTACTTCCGGCCCGGTGGCGTGCTCTACGACCTGCCCCCGGGCTGGCTCGCCAAGCTCGAACGCTTCCTCGACCGCTGGGCGCGACGGATCGAGCAGGACTACGTCGAGATCCTCGACGGCAACGAGATCTTCCTCGAGCGCACGATCGGCGTCGGCCGCATCCCGGCCGACGTCGCCAAGAACTACGGACTCACCGGTCCGATGCTGCGCGCCTGCGGAGTGCGTTGGGACCTGCGCGTCGCGCGTCCCTATTCGGTCTATCCGGAGCTGAAGTCGATGGAGCCCGTGGTGTTCCCGGAGGGCGACGCGTTCGCGCGCTACAAGGTGCGCCTCGGCGAGATGCGGCTCGCGATCAAGCTCATTCGTGAGTGCATCGACGGCATCCCGGGCGGTCCCGTGCGCGCCCGCCTGGGACACGTCTGGAAGTGCCCCAAGGGCGAGGCGTACTACACGGTCGAGGGCGCGAAGGGCGAGGTCGGCATCTACATGATCAGCGACGGGCGCAGCCCCAACCCTTTCCGCGCGAAGATGCGCGGCGCGTCGTTCGTGAATCTCCAGATCCTCCCGTGGCTGCTGAGGGGCCGCCTGGTCGCGGACGTCATCGCGATCCTCGGGTCCATCGACATCGTCCTCGGCGAGGTCGATCGGTGAACGGTCGCACGGCCGGCAACTCGCCGAGACTCGCGGTGGGGACTTAGATGTTCGGGATCATCACCGGGATGTTGCGGACACTCGAGCATTTCGTGCGTCCGCGCCCGGTCACGCGGAAGTACCCGTATGAGAAGCGCGTCCTGCCCGAGCGCAGCCGCGGCCTCATCGCGCTGCTCCTCGAGCCGGAGACGAGCATCTTCAAGTGCGAGAGCTGCCTCATGTGCGAGAAGGCGTGCCCCCCGCGCGCCATCTCGATCTCGTACTCGTTCCGCAACGGCTTCCGCCGCCGTCCCCTCTTGTCGCCGCGCGCGAGCTATTACCGCATCCGCATGGTCGCCGCGGCGCCGTACGGCGATCGGCGGCCACTGTCGACCGCGGTCACGACGATCCCCGCGGAGGACGAGACGAGGCTCGACCTCGGCAAGGTCCGCGGCATCCTCCAGAGCGAGACGGAGGGCGCCGATCGCCTCACCCGCGTTCTGTACCGGACGCACGCGGCGTACGGCTACCTGCCCTGGCCGGCCGCGGAGCTGGTCGCGATCGAGTTCGGCAAGACGATGACCGACGTCTACACGACGGCGTCGCTCCTCTCGAACTTCCGGGGCGCGCCCGAGGGCCGGGGCACGGCCGTGCCGCGCGGCGGTCGCAGGTTCACCGGCAACGTCGGCATCGCCGGCGACTGGCCGCCCCTGTCGCCGCCGCCTGCGCACGACGAGCTGCACGAGGACGAGGCGCATCACGTCGTCGAGCCCGCATATGCCCGCTAGCACCGCGGCGCGTCTGCTCGAGGGCGCGCGCGTTCCCGCGCTTGACCGCGGGCTCGACGCGGAGGCCGCGATCGAGCGCGTGAGCGCATCGGGCTTGCGCGGTCGCGGCGGCGCGGGCTTCGCCCTCGCGGAGAAGCTGCGGGCGGTGCGAGCCAATGCCGCGGGAGGCGACGCGTACGTCGTCGCGAATGCGTACGACGCCGACCCCGGCAGCCCCCTGGCGCGCACCCTTCTCGAGGGGCACGCGGAGCTCGTCGTGCGTGGGATCGAGATCGCGATGGTCATCACCGGCGCGTCGCATGGGTTCCTCTACCTGCATCCCGAGGCGACCGGCGCCCGCGCCGCGGCGGAGCGCGCCCTCGCCGGCCGCGACGAGATCGAGATCGCGCTCGGGCCAGGTGGGTTCATGGGCGGCGAGGAGAGCGCGCTGCTCAACGTCCTGGAGTCGAAGCGCGCGATGGCGCGGCAGCGGCCACCCTACCCAGCACTGCAGGGCTACCTCATGCGCCCCACGCTCGTGTCCAGCGCCGAGACCCTCGCGTGGCTGCCACTGGTCCTCGACGGGGCGAAGGCGGAGACCAAGCTCGTGTCGGTCACCGGGATCGTCGCGACGCCGGGCGTCTATGAGGTGCCGCTTGGCTCAACGCTCGGAGACATACTCGACCGTGCCGGCGGCGGCGTGACGGCCGAGCTGAAAGGCGTGCACGTGGGCGGCCCGACCGGCGGCATCCTCTCCGCGCGGCGTCGCAGCACGCGCTTCGACTACGACGATCTGAAGTCGGCTGGTACGCACGTCGGCTCGGGCCAGGTGCGCGCGATCGGAATGGACGTCTGCATGGTCCGTGAGGCCGGCCGGCTGTTCGCGTACCTCGCGAAGGAGAGCTGCGCCATCTGCGTGCCCTGCCGGGTGGGCACCAAGCGCGTGCAGGGCATCCTCGAGGGCGTGGCGTCGTCGATCGGGCGGGACGCGGACCTCCCGTGGCTGTCGGAGCTCGGCGACCACATGGAGCGGTTCTCGCTGTGCGGCTTCGGCATCACCGCGCCGTCGATCCTCCGCACGACGATGCGCGAATTCGCCGACGACTACGCCGCACACATCACCGAGCAGCGCTGCCCGACCGGGACCTGCACGACGCTGCGCGCGCGCAGGTACGAGACGATGGTCCAGCCGTGAGTGACGTGTGCCAGGCCTGTCAGGGATTCATCGAGCAGGGGCCCGACGGGATCTGGCATCACCTCGCGCGCTGGGAGCCGTGCATCAGCGCGCGGCCGCGCACCCGCACCGCGACGCTCATCAGCGCCGAGCAGCGGCGCGCCCTCGCCGACCATCTCTCGGTCAAGATCGAGCGCAACGAGTGGAAGTACTGGCTTGCCGGCGTGGTCGTCCTCGGCTACCTGGCGCTGCTGTCGCGCGGGGATTGGCGCATCTTCGCCGCAGGGATCGTCATCGGCATGCTGACGACGTTCTCGCTGATCGCGACCGCTGAGCGCGCGCACGCGCTCCTGCGCCGCGAGACGACGCTCATCCGCGTGACGGGCTCGCTGACCGTCGAGACGCGCAAGGACGCGGAGAAAGAGAAGCGCTTCGTGCGCGTGGACGGGCGCAAGCTCTTTTTGGATCGCGACGTGCACGTCGGGCGCGAGCTCGGCGGGATCGAGTACACGGAGAAGCGCGGCTATCCGCTGGCGATCTGGGATCGCGACGGCGACCTCATGTGGCACCGACCCGAGTACCAGCCCGCGCCACTGGTCGCCGATACGATGGTCCTCACCGCATGAGCCTCCTCGAGCGCTACCTCCAGCCCGCCGAGTCACAGCTGCCGACGGTCTCGCACATCGGCGAGATCCCATCGGGTCAGCCGACGTGCACGATCACCATCGACGGACAGGAGGTCACGGCGATCCCGGGAGAGGCGATCCTGCGCGCGGCGCAGCGCGCCGGGTTCAACGTGCCGACGCTGTGCGACGACGAGAAGCTCGCGCCTGCGGCGGCGTGCCGCATGTGTCTGGTGGACATCGAGGGCGAGGACCGTCCGCTGCCCTCGTGCCACATCGCGGTCGAGCCGGGCATGAAGATCGTGTCGAGCTCCGACGCGCTCTTCAAGTTGCGCCGCCAGAACCTCGAGTACATCCTGAGCGACCACAACGCGTACTGCATGCCGCCGTGCCAGATCAGCTGCCCCACGCACATCGACATCCCGGGCTACCTCGAGCTTATGGCGAAGGGCCAGCACGTCGAAGCCGCGCGTCTGGTGAAAGAGGTGCTGCCCTTCCCGTACGCGCTCGGCCTCGTGTGTCCCAAGCCCTGTCAGGAGGTCTGCCGGCGCGGTCTGGTGGAAGAGGAGATCGCGATCTGCCAGTGCCATGGCTACACGGGCGAAATGAGCATGGAGATGGAGAGGGCGCCGACGCCGTTCCCGCAGGCCGCGGCGACCGGCAGGCGCGTCGCCGTCATCGGTGCCGGACCGGCCGGACTGACCTGCGCGTATTACGCGGCGCTGAAGGGTCACGCTGTCACGGTCTTCGACATGATGGCGAAGCAGGGTGGGATGCTCCGTTACGGCATCCCCGAGTACCGCCTGCCGAAGGTGAAGCTCGACAAAGAGCTGAATTCGGTCTGGCAGCTGCGCGACGCCGAGTTCAAGGGCGGGATGAAGCTCGGACGCGACTTCACCGTCGACCAGCTGCTCGCCCAGGGCTACGACGCGGTGTTCCTCGGCATCGGCGCGTGGAGCAGCAACGAGCTGCGCATCCCCGGCGAGGACCTGCCGGGCGTCATCGAGGCGATCAATTACCTCCGTCAGAACGCGGAGGGCGATCCGGTGCCGGTGGGGAAGGGCAACCGCGTCGTCGTGATCGGCGGCGGGTTCACCACCTTCGACTGCGCGCGCACCTCGAGGCGCTTGGGCGCCGAGGTCACCGTCGTCTACCGCCGGTCGCGCAAGGAGATGGGTGCGCACTACAGCGAGGTCGACGACGCCGAGCACGAGGGCATACGGCTCGAGTTCTACGCGGCGCCGGTCAAGATCATCGAGAAGGACGGCCGCGTCGGCGGCATCGAGTTCCAGCGGATGGCGCTCGGCGAGCCCGACGCGTCGGGGCGGCGTCGGCCCGTACCGGTCGAAGGCTCCAACTTCACGATCGAGTGCGACACGGTCATCCCGGCCATCGGACAGCTGCCGGTCCTCGATTGGGTCGACAAGGACCTGGGCGTCCGGCGGACCAAGCGCGAGACGATCGTGACGAACGGCGCGCTCATGACGGACCGGCCCGGGGTCTTCGCGGGGGGCGACGCGCAGATGGGCACGCGGACGGTCATCGAGTGCGTCGCGCAGGGAAAGCTCGCGGCCAAGGCGATCGACCGCTACCTCGCCGGCGACGACATGTCGAAGGTCGCGGAGGAGATCGCCGAGGAGGAGAAGGTCCCCGAGCTGATCGACATCGTCCCGTACAAGCCGGAGGAGCCGCAGGTCCGCATGCCCATGCTGCCATTCGAGCAGCGCGTGCAGTCGTTCGAAGTGATCGAGAGCGGTTACTCCAAGGAGCTCGCGGAAAAGGAGGCGGCGCGCTGCCTCCAGTGCGTGTGCCCCGACGTCGGTCGCTGCCACCTGCAGCGCCTCTCGGTCGAACACGGCCTCACCGACAACCGCTTCCACCGCGCTGAGCCGATCGACTACCACGACTACGAGTACGACTTCAGTCACGACTTCATCCTTCGCGACCTCAACAAGTGCATCAACTGCACGCAGTGCGTGCGGATCTGCCGCGACGTCATCGGCGCGAACTGCTAC
>Ga0114129_10004516_pt1 | contig 19639 bp, 15 predicted proteins | sample RhiMetdeltSRZDD1_FD_80071 | JGI IMG/M metagenome (GOLD analysis project Ga0114129, IMG submission 80071) | Populus rhizosphere microbial communities from Tennessee, USA - Rhizosphere MetaG P. deltoides SRZDD1 (version 2) (version 2) | ecosystem: Host-associated > Plants > Roots > Rhizosphere >...
TATTCCCTGCCCTTCAGGATGGGCATCGGGGCCGGCAGCCGTGCCTACATGGCCGCTTATAACAAATACAATGGCATACCAATGATGGTACACCCCGTTTTGAAGGATGTAACCGTTAAGGAATGGAAACAAAATGGGATTATCTGCACCGATGGGGGCGCTATGCATATGCTTTGGATGGCTCACAAATATTATCCAGACAGCGTATGGGCTGCGGCTGCCGGCATAAAAGCCGGCATCAACCAGTTTCTCGACCGCTATGCACCATCGGTAAAAAAAGCATTACAGGAAGGGCTGTTAAAGGAATCGGATATCGACGAAGCGATCAGGGGCGTATTTCGTGTAATGATAAAACTGGGGTTACTCGATCCGCCACAGATGGTTCCCTATGCTTCCATCAAAGATGGAGAAGAACCCTGGCTTGCTGAAAAAACGAAGGAGTTTGTGCGGCAGGTAACAAGGAAATCGATCGTATTGTTAAAGAACCGGAATAACTTTCTGCCACTCGACAGATCGGCCATCAAACGTATTGCTGTCATCGGTCCTTATGCAAACGAGGTGCTGTTCGATTGGTACAGTGGTTTTCCCCCTTACGCGGTTTCAGTAGTGGATGGCATAAAGAACAAAATGGGAAATAATGCTATTGTGGAATGGACAACAGGCAACTATGCCGACAGCGTAAATACCCTGGCTGCAAACGCCGACTATGTGATCATGGTATTGGGTAACCATCCCTGGTGTAATGCTGGTTGGGCCCAATGCCCAATTCCCGGTGAAGGCCGGGAAGCAGTAGACCGGAAAACGATTTACCTGGAACAGGAAGAACTGGTAAAAAAAGTATACCGCATCAATCCAAAAACAATGGTGGTACTTGTTTCGGGTTTTCCTTACGCCATCACATGGACGCAACACAATATCCCAGCCATTATTCATTGTTCGCAAAACAGCCAGGAGCTGGGCAATGCTGTGGCCGACGTATTATTTGGTGATTACAACCCGGCAGGAAGATTGGTACAAACATGGCCCCAATGTATGGAGCAATTGCCGGCGATGATGGATTATAATATCAGGAATGGAAGAACATATATGTATTTCAGGGGAGAACCTTTATATCCTTTTGGATTTGGGTTAAGCTACACGTCGTTTAGTTATTCCAGGTTTAAAACGAATGCAAAGGTTTTAAAACCCGGCGGCGAATTGGTAGTTGACGTCGATATCAGGAATATTGGCAGGGTGGCAGGCGACGAAGTGGTGCAACTGTATGTGCGGTACCTGCAGTCGGCCGTTGAGCGGCCGGTCAAAGAATTAAAAGCTTTCTCCCGTATCATGCTGCAACCGGGCGAAACAAAAACCGTGCGGTTAAGGATCGATGCAAACGATCTGCAATACTGGGATGAAAATCTTCACCGTTATATACTTGAACCGGGCCATATCATGCTGATGGCGGGAAGCTCTTCGGCCGACATCCGGTGTACTGAAGTTATCGACGTAGCGAAGTGATTTCATGTAGATCGCTCTCCTATACCAATCGATACCTTCTTATGCACTTACTATGGCGAGTCGAGTGAAATATTGCCAAATTCTCAAGGCAAAAAGAAAGTACTTATTCCAGAAATACGTGATGAACTCAAAAAACTATATCATGGAGCAGATGAAGGTTTTGAATCTTTTTTAAGTGAACATTTCTTTGATCTACACTATCCGGCTGAACCTAATGCACGTCCAATAAGCTTAGGCCCTGGTCACCTATGGAGGTTGGCGGTTGATCATCCTGAAAGTCAGGTTCCTCCTTGTCTTCACCGTGCACCAAAGGAAAAATCCGGACAAAATAGGTTGCTGATGATCTGTTGAACACAAATTCTTAATAGCAAGACGGTAAATCTAACCGCAAAAAACCGGAAGGGAGGTTTATTCTTTAGCTGCATTTAGGAGAGTACCAGAACGAAAAAAGCCTTGAGAACAACTCAGGAAAATCTAACATCATACGTGCAATTGAATTGATGTTTGGAGAATTTCATCGCCATCGCCATTGGCTGCACTTATTTTTTTTAATAAAACAATCACATTAGGTTGTCGAACCGATATTTGGAGGATTTGATGGAAATTCAGCGGCTTACGTATCTAATAAATGGAAATAAGTTTTCTTACTTCCAATCTTAGAGCCGGATTTTTTCAAGCCTTCCTGCAGTAGCTTAAATTAAAGAAAATTAAGTAGGCCTTCGGGATTAGTTAAAGTCATTGTAAGTTCGACAAGTTGCATATATTAGAGAAGTTAAGCCATTCTTCGGCTATATTCAAATAATTGATAATTAATGAAACTATTCACAGCTCTAAGTTTACTAATAGTATTTTGCTCTTGTGGAAATGCACAACAAATTCCTGCAAATCTCTTAGATAGCATTGCAATAACAGCAAACAATGGCTCTTATCCGAACCTTGACGGAGTTACTATAACCCAACGTGGTAAGCTTATTTTTGAAAACTATTTTCATGGATTAAGTAAGGACAGTCTGCATGATACTCGTTCTTCTTTTAAGTCAGTTACGGGGATACTGATTGGTATTGCTATTGACAAAGGGTTTATTAAAAATGTATATGAAAAAGTATATGCTTTTTTCCCGGAGTATAAGCCATATGAGAACTGGAATATTTTAAAAGACAGCATGACAATTGAACATTTGCTTGAAATGAAATCTGGTTTTGATTGCGAAGAATGGGATGGAAGCAAAGATTGTGAAGACAATATGGAGAATACGAAAGACTGGATAAAATTTTGTCTTGACCTGCCATTAAAAAACAAACCAGGAACTCATTGGGATTATACGTCAATTAATACAATGCTATTAGGTGGCATAATTGCTCATGCTACACACATGACTGTTTCGGATTTTGCAGATAAATATCTTTTCAAACCATTGGGTATTACCAATTACAAGTGGACAAAAGACCCTCTTGGTCACGAAGCAACAGCGGGTTCTTTTTTTATTTCTCCGGGAGATATGAACAAAATTGGGCAATTAGTTTTAAATGACGGTGTTTTTAATAATAGAAGAGTTGTTTCCGGAAAATGGGTTAAAATAATGACAGAAGGACTTATAAAAATTGAGAACTTTTCAAATGTTAGAATCTCTAAAAATAAAACAGCTATTCCACAACCTACTTATTATGGTTATACATGGTATAATGAAGAAATAAAGACTGAGAAATTTAAGTACAATGTTGTTTTTGCTTCTGGAAATGGAGGGCAGTATATTATGGTGATAAAAGATTTACACCTGGTTGTAACATTTGCTGGTAATAGCTACAATTCTTCAAAATCAAAACTGCCTTTTGATATAATGATAAAATACATTTTACCTTATTTTGACCAGAAATAGCCGGCGTTGATATAAAATCAACAATTATGGGATGTTATTGAGCCAATTCCCGTCCGGTAAGAAACCGGCACCAAAGAAATATTGTGCATGCAGACAGTTGCTGCCGGCTGCGCCGTAATTGCCGGCGAAATACGCTTATACAGGGAAGTGATAAAATATAATTGTCCTTTAGGATGTACCAGCAGGCCGCCAGAGGATTCCGGACAGACTGGTTGCAGGCATTTTGGGGGTCGATAACCGGGTAAAGCAGGTAACAATTCCTCAATAATATGCGCTTCGTCCCATTCATCTTTTAATAACTGCATGGCCCATGCGGTCAATTGCCGATAAGAGCCACGACGTTTGTCCCGGCCAGATAAATGTCGATATAAGATTGAACCGATCTTCGATGCCCGCGCCAGGATACCGGCATGGTATAAGGTCTGTTCCCTACGGGCTTTTCGCCGGGCGGCTTTTAAAGTTTTCCGCCTCCAATAGGCGGTGTTCAATTTTCGATAAGTGCGTTTGTTTTTTTTATTTAACGGGACAAAGTTTTCGTTTTCAGGTTGTTTGTTTACTATAGGTTCAACATAACATTGCATTAACAGTTGTTGAATGTCCTCTTCCTTTTTCCTGGCTTTAAGCATGATGTATGCTTCACCGGTGAAAGACCGGTACATCCAGCCCTGGCGCCAGTAAGCGGGCAAAGCGTTGTAAACGAACGACCCTATTTTCGATGCTTTCGCCATTATAGAGGCATGGTGGCGGGTATTTTTAAATTGGGGAGAATAGAGCACCTTACGCCGGGTTAGCGAGCTTTTTGTACGCACGAAGTTCCTGCCGTCCATCATATAGAAGGTCAAATTGCACATGGTGCGTTGAATTGGGAATGGAGCAAAAACTTCGGCCATAGTCTAAAGTTACAAATTAGAATTAGGGCAAATATGTATGGCGGATGATTTTGATTTTGGTCAAGTTTTTCCGGTTCAAGACACAAAGGACTTGCTTAGGTCTTGTTACTTCAGGACTTATTCTTCACCGGTATAGCTATGTTAGGACGAGATATGTATAGACATTAGGACGAGACAAATGGGCATAGGATGGCCGGGGAGTTGTCTGGTAGTGGTCAGAGAGTTGTCTAAGAGTGGTCTGGGAGTGGTCATGCGGCAGAGAGTCCCCTGAGGATCCCAGTAGGGTCCGCAGACAATAGGTAGGCCACTAAGCTACCAGTTTCTGACAAGACCGGCAGCATTACGCTACCATCCATACCAGCCCTACTATACCAGTGCCACACTTTCGCCATACCAGTGCTGTACTTACGCCGTGCCAACTCCCTACATAAGCCATAGATGCGCCCTGGCAAATCCGTAGTTACAGGCTGCCATATCCATAGTTGAACGCCGCCGCTTCCGTTGGTGCTCCGGCTATCCTTCTTATTTAAAGCGCATTTTCTAAAAAAGGGGCGCCAGATATGATTACCGTCATACGATCGTCGGGCCGGCTGGACAAATTTCGAACTCGTACTTGGAGAATTTGATTGTAATTCAACAACTCCGGCATGTAATAAATGCTAATAAGTCGCCAAGGTAAGGCCATAAGAACTTCAGCGCTTAACTTTCTTTGGTCTTGGATGTGAAAGAAATACACCCTTCATATCCCTTGTCCTTTGAGGTACTTGCTTTTCCCAAACAGTAGGGTTGGGGGCTACCAAACATACTATTTACAATTTATTTACAAAGGTTACAGTTTTATTTACAATTCAAATTCGTCGCGCTGAAAGATCTCAAAGTAGATTTGCTGAATCAATTCTAATAGGATATGAAAAATAAAAGAAATGTTTTGTACAGCTTGGCTATCCTGCTGGTTGTAGTAATTTATTTTCTCGTACAGGCTCAGCAAAAAAATAGCACTCATCGCGCTGACTTTTCTGGCGAATGGAAATCCAAAGAGTCGATAAGTATGGGCGGAAATATTGTTTGCTTATATGACGAGGGTGATCGTATGCTATCTAAAACAATGAAAATAGAACAGCAGGCAGATTTTCTAACTATAGAAGTGCCAAACCCGTCTCCTGGCGCAGCGCTTGTTACAAGCCAGGAGAAACTGGCCTTCGACGGTAAAGCAAGCGAAATTAATCATGACCAGGGAAGAGGAAAGAAGTTTACCGTAAAGTTGTCAGCTGATGGACAAACTATGACTGTTAACTCAATTGTACACCTGATGATTGCTCAAAAACAAGAATTTGTTAACGTAACCGAGGTTTGGAAGTTGAGCAATGATGGCATGTCTATTTCTGTTCAGGCCAATGCAACATCAACCTTATCCGGCGGCGAGCGTTCCTGGAAGACCGTATTCGATAAAGCCCGTTAGTATTCAAAAACCCTTTGTGGGTAGTTTAACCGATTTAAGTTTATTCAGGTCATCCCAGTTAAGAATCTGTCTGTAGTAAGGCTTATACCCTACCTGGAATGAATTAATAGGATTCTTTGAGAGGGCATCAATTCTGACTGCATAGTTCATCAATTCTTCAACCGCTGCATGTGATAGGCCGAGTCAATGTTTTGATTCGAGTCAAGATTTACGAGATAAAACTTCGTACTGTCTTTGAAACCCATTAGGCTTGCCTCTAACGTAAAGTCGTTGTGGCGATGCTGTTGTCCAAAGGAATGGAAGCACTAAAGATCAATCGCAACTGGTGCATAAGTCTGAAAAGGAAAGCCTCCCAGGGAGGTGAACATAAATTAGACAATATAAATGTCATCCATGATAAGTGTTATGAACAAAGGCAAACCCAAAGAAATTCATATTGAGTTGAGTGCCACATTTTGAAAATCCATTTTCAACAAGAATACTTCGAACAAAAAAGAGCCTTCAAATCCAACGACTTGAAGGCTCTTTTAAATTTTAGTCGGGTCAACTGGACGGATTTCGAACCTGCTCATAAAGGATTTATTGGAAATTCAACGGTTTACGCATATTTTAAATGCCCAAAACTGAAGGCTTTTATTTTTGAGCAAAAAATATAAGTTTCTACATATGAAGACATTTTCTATTAGCATGTTAGCAGTCGCTTTATTGGTTAGTTGTAAGAGGCGTAAAGCCAATTCTGAATTGATATAGCTTCAATACGTTGGAAAATTTTGAAATCAGGATTTGATTACTTAATTTAAATTTTGCTCTCTGAATACATTAGGCGGGATTCCCACCTCTTTTTTAAACAAACGGGAAAAGTATGTAGCATTTTCAAATCCAAGAGAAACAGAAATTTCAGTAATGTTCATCTTTCCTTCCTTTAATAAATTTTTTGCTTCCGAAATCAAGTAGAGATGAATAAGTTCTAAAGCAGTTTTTCCTGTTTCTTGCTTGAGTAAATCGGTTAAATATCGGGATGATATATTGAGTTTTTCAGCCATATAGCTAACCGTAGGAAGTCCTGAATCATTATTTTTTCTGTTTTCAAAATACGAAGAAAGTATATCATTAAACTTGGTAAATGTTGCCCCAGATAATTCCTTACGATTTATAAATTGCCTTTTGTAAAAACGCTGTGCATATTTAAGCATCGTGTTAAGATGGCTGAGAATTATGGCTTTGCTGTAATCATCAGTATTGTTATAGTATTCTTTTTCCATCTCATTTACTAGATTCCAAACTGTTTCTTCTTCACTAGGCGAAAGGTGCAATGCTTCATTTACTTCATATTCAAAATAACTGTATTTCTTGATTTCATTGTGCAATACGGTTCCTGACAAGAAGTCTTCGTGAACAAGAATTAAAAAGCAGTCATCCTTCAAGCGAATATTTTTGCAACCAATAATCTGCCTTGGCTTAATGAATGACATTTGCCCGAGATTATGATCGTATTTTGTTTTGCCATATTGAACGCTTCCCGACTCCACCTTTTTGAAAACGATGATATAAAAGTCAGCAGTAAAATTAGCATCATCGCTATTATTGCAACTGTCTTTATCTCCTTTTGCAATGTAAAACAGCGGATGCTCAGGAGCTGGAAGCCCAATAGCTTTAGTGTAAATGCTTATTTTATCGAAATGATTCATCTGTTTTATTTTAAAAGAAAAGCAGAACCCGACGAATCGGATTCTGCAAATTCAAACTTTATTTTCCATGTGCGGCTACAGAAACGTCCTGCCATTCGTCCCAGGTTTTCATACGTTCTCCGTAAGCGTATTTAATCCATCGGATTCCAGCTTTGCCTAATATCAGTCTTAAAGGAGGATTTTCTGCATCAACCAGTTTTTGCATTGCTCCTACAGTCGCGTCTGGTACGCCATAATCTTCATCATTATTTGAAGCATAGAGAGCAGCTTTAACATCGTCATACTGTGCTAACGGCTTGCTTTGCACCGAAGAAGAAGCACTGAAATCAGTAGAATAACCATTTGGTTCTACAAGAGTGACTTTTATTCCAAATCCTGCCACTTCCGTAGCCAATGATTCGCTTAACCCTTCAACAGCAAATTTGGAAGCATTGTAAATCCCTAAAATAGGAAACGTCATCACGCCCAAAACACTCGAAACCTGAATGATATGACCAGATTTTTGTTCACGCATTACAGGTATAACAGCTTGTGTAAGCCAAATTAAACCAAACACATTAGTTTCGAACTGTGCACGGATTTCTTCTTCCTCTAATTCTTCGATGGCGCCTAAATGTCCGTAACCAGCGTTATTGATTAATACATCAATTACTCCAAAATGGCTTTTTGCTTTTGCAACAGCATCAAAAGAAGCTTTTTTATCGGTAACATCTAGTGGCAAAACAAATAGATTTTCGGGAAATTCAGCATGCAATTCCTTTAATGAATCTATATTTCTTACTGTTGCTACAACATTGTCGCCACGCTTAAGAAAAGCTTCAGCCCAAATTTTTCCGAATCCTCGGGATGCACCTGTTATAAAAATTGTTTTTTTCATTGTAATAATTTTATTGTTTTTAATATCAAGGCAAATCTCCGTCAATTCTGGAAAGTTATTATGATACAAAAGTGGGCAATAATGGAACGTTTTAACGAAACATAATTTATTTACATAAGGGTGCGATTTGTTTCTTTAATTGTCGTGTCATTACCTTAATAAATTCGTTTTTGTCTTTCTTTGCCTCCTTTATCATTACTTTTAAGTCGGCTGGAATGTCAAAATACTTTTCTGCCCACAAATGAACTTCTACAATTATTGGTAATAAGTCTATTGCCTTTTGAGTAAGTTTATATAACACTTTTGCCTTACTGTCTGGGTGTTCTAACTTTTCGATGAGTTTGTTATCTTCTAAACTTTGAAGTCTTGATGCTAAAATGTTTGTCGCTATCCCTTCTGCTGATTTTAAAAAGTCGCCATAAGTTGATTTATTAAAGAACATCATATCTCTAATAATCAATAACGACCACTTGTCGCCAAAGATGTCAAGTGAACAACTGATAGGGCAGTCCGACCTTTTTTTTACTGTTTCCATTCTCTTATTTATAAACTTCTTAAAAATAATTCAAAACAATTACTTGCATTTTGAAAGTTTATTTATATCTTTATACTTGCAAAAAGCAAGTGAAGTTATAAATAAATAGTCAAAGTATAAAATGAAACAAACAATTTTAATTACAGGTACTTCGTCAGGCCTTGGTTTGATAGTGGCACCCAAGCTACACGAAAGTGGTTACAATGTTGTTGGCACAAAGTCGTAATCCAAGCAAAATACAAGTGCCATTTAAAATGTTGGCGTTGGATATTGCTGACGATAATTCTATAAAGTCATTCGATAAAGCCATCCTGTTGGCAAAGGTGCTTCGTTGTTTTTGACAATACAACATTTCGCTTCAAAACATTTGAAAATTAATAAAAATGAAAGCATTCATAATAAAACGATACGGCAAAAAAGAAAAATTACATTTAACTGATTGGGCTGAACCAACAGTAAATGAAAATGAAGTATTGGTTCAAATCAATGCAGCAGCCATAAACTTGTCAGATACACTTCTTAAAAATGGCGACTTTAAAATATTTCTGCCCTACAAAACACCTTTTGTAAATGGACAAGATATGGCAGGTGTTGTTACTAAAGTAGGTGCAAAGGTTGCTAAATTTAAAGTTGGAGATGAAGTTTATGCAAGACCATCTGATTATAAAATTGGCACTTTTGCAGAATATATCGCTGTAAATGAAAATGATTTGGCTTTAAAACCAAAAAATCTTTCAATGGAAGAGTCGGCATCCATTCCTGTGGTTGGGCTTACTTCTTGGCAAGTACTTGTTAAAATTGCAAAACTCAAAAAGGGTCAAAAAGTATTTATTCAAGCAGGTTCTGGTGGTGTTGGTACATTTGCTATTCAACTGGCAAAACATATTGGTGCTTACGTTGCTACCACCACAAGTACAACAAATATTGAATTGGTTAAAAGTTTGGGTGCTGATTTAGTAATTGATTACAAAAAAGAAGATTTTGTCAATATTTTAAAAGATTATGATATTGTGCTACATAGCAATAAAGATGCAAAAGTGCTTGAAAATTCTTTGAAAATTTTGAAACAAGGTGGTACATTGGTTTCTCTTACTGGTCCACCAACAGCCGAATTTGCCAAAGAAATTGGTTTGGGTTGGCATCTACAAATGCTCACCAATTTGTTGAGTTTTTCTACAAGACGAAAAGCAAAAAAATTGAATGTCAATTTTAAGTTTTTATTTATGAGGCCAGAAGGCAAACAGTTAAGCGAAATTACAGCTTTGATTGAAGCAGGAAAAATCCGTCCAATAATTGATAAAGTGTTTCCGTTTGAACAAACCAACGAAGCAATGTCTTATGTCGAAACCGGCCGTGCCAAAGGAAAAGTTGTTGTCAAGGTCAAGTAGTTTGTCTGTCTGCTGAAAGTTTGAACGGTGAAAAATTTTGCAATTGGATTCATATTGCTACTATTTTAAAGGGTAAATTGTGATTTTATACCGTCTATAAATGTAGCGTCATCGTATTGCTGACGGTTTGCCATAAATAATATGAAGGGTTTCATTTTTCCGGTCGCCCTCCCTATGCAATTTTCGAACTTATTTATAGCTGTTCTGAAGCGATTGGTGAATTTATTTGCAGCATAAATATCAATTGGTTAATTGTAATAGTCTTCAGAATTTCACTTTGACTAAATTGAAATATTAGTGATTGAGGTATCCATTTCATTCGTTACGCAGATGACTTCATTATAACCGGTCACTCTAAGGAAATACTGGAAAACGACATCAAACCGGTTATCGCAGCCTCAGAGGATGGGCCAATACCACCGGAGTGTAGTGTCCAAAGAAACGTTCTCAAGGATCGATGCCGTAATGTGGCACTTTTTTAGAAGATGTTTATATAAAATTGTGACACAAAGTTATTACGGCCCATACCCATCCGACGTATACAAAAGTCAGGAGTTCAGATACATTTTTACAGTATTCAGCATAAAAGGCCTGGGTTGGATAATATTGTTTCACAACAGAAGCGAAGACGATAATCATTAATAACCCATTTGTCATTTTTGAAAGATTATGAAAGAAGAAGTTATCAATCACTGCTAAATGAGTACTGCAAAGCTATCTTAACAAATTTTGAAAAGGAGGATACATGGCAATCAACTTGAAAAAGAATAGTCATCAATCAGCAACTTTTATTTCAAATTGATTCGAACCTTCTCTAACAAATTTTAAATAAGTGCAATGAAGCTTTTTTTAAGAACGAATCCAATATTATTCACATTAAAAAGCCCTTCAGATTCAACGATCTGAAGGGCTTCATTTTTTCGTCGGGCCGGCTGGATTCTAACCAACGAGCTTAAATTCAGAATAATTCTATTTACTTATATAAATAATTGCATTTCCATTTATAATTTCATTTTTTTCCTATATAACTTCCTTAACGAATTTACCATTTGGCTCGAACGCCACCCCGCAAGGGGTGCCTAACGGCACTAATCCGTCATATTCAAATAAAACGCCGCCGTGCCGGGGTCGGGAATCATGCCCAGCTGGGCGCTCCAGTCGCTTTTGGTGGCGGTTACGGCCAGCTTCATTCCTTTGCCCGTGAGGTATTTTACTTTTGAACGGATTAGTTTTCCTTCAAATTTTAAAATGCCTCCTGATTCCTGCACCGTTCCTACCTGGAAAAAATCGGTAACAGACTGATAGTCGAACGTAAAACTGTTCTGCGCACCGGTATGGTAAAACATATCGAACCAACCGGTAAGCATAGCGCCTTCGAGCAACACATCATTACCGCTGCCATTAGCTACCCAGGTTATTAAGCCGGTACTGCTGTTATTATCTGCATCGATGTAAAAATCAAAAATATCTCCATTGGCTACAGACGATGCCATTTCAAAATAGAAATAGATATTTTCAGCATCGTAGTCGAGTTTGGCTTTACGAAAAATGCCTCCTCCTGTACCGGAAACTTTTACATTATAGGTTACCGTATCCCAATCGGCCAGTGAGTTATCGTTTAGTTTAATGGCCGAACTTTTGGCAATACGTATAACCGTTGAACCTTCAGCCGTTCTTCCGCCAGTGGTAGTGACATACAACGTAGGCACATATTTCCCTTTTCCCGGATAAGTATGCGAAGGATTTTCTTCCGTTGAAACGCTGCCGTCGCCAAATTCCCATTTATACGATGCGGCGCCAGTGGTTTTATTGGTAAATGTTACTGTATATGCATCTATCGATGTGGAGAAATTAACATCCGGGCTCGCCTCAACAGTATCTTTTTTACATGATTGTAATAGCAACCCTGAGCATATTATAATATATAAAATTTTTATCGGCTTCATGCTGTTAGTCGTTTTGAGTACATAATGTGTTTGTATTGGTCTCATCTACCGGTATATAATAAATGGTGCGGTTACCGGTATATGGAACGATCATATTGGCATAACCCGAAGGTTGTTGCGACAGATCAATATCCGATTCACTTAAACCCGGCAAATGATAGCCCCAGTACGTACGGTTAAGCGATTGTTTATTCCTGTATACGTCAAACATGCGGTGACCTTCAAATGCCAGCTCTATCCTTCTTTCTTTTAATACGACGTCCAATGCGGTATAGCCTGCAGGCAATACGCCATTATACAAAGCACCCGATAAACCCCGGTTATTACGTATACTGTCAACATCATTCAAGGCGCCGGAAATGTTACCTGATTTGGCTTTTGCTTCGGCCCGGTTCAAATACATTTCGGATAGTCTGAACAGTATGGGTGAACTTAAAGTAGGACTGCTGCCCTGGAAAGAGAATTTTGAGATATAATAGATTTCAATACCGTTTTTCTTTTGTACTACCCCGCTGCTCTTTAACGGAACTATATACGACCAGCGAACATCATTGGGTTGCGCGCTCATGGTATCTCTTAATGATTTTGAAGCGAACTCTTCGCCCCAGCCTGAATTGCCATCCGAATAGATCATGGAAGCAATGGAACCAAACTTTCCATAATCTTCCTTTGTGGTAAATGCAATACAAAAAATTGTTTCGGTGGCGGTTTGCGCCTGCGCAAATAAAGAAGGAAAAGTAGCGGCCGTTGCTAACCTGAACCGGCCTGAACCAATCACTTTATCGCTGTATTCAATCGCTTTGGCATTATCTTCTTTATACAAATACACCCTCGATAGCAATGCCCAGGCCGCTTCCCTGGAGGCATATTGCACGCCTCTCGATTGATTCATCAGCGAAGCTGCTTTTTCGGCATCGGCAATAACGGCATCATATACTTCTTTTACCGTTGCCCTCGCTTTTAAAGAAGGGTCCTGTGTAGACATTCTGAGAATGATGCCGGCCGCATCGGGGTTGGTGCTATATGGCTTTGCAAACAACCTCACGAGGTTGAAATGTGCCAAAGCCCTGAGAAAATAACATTCGCCAATCAATTGCTGCATGAAAGCATCACCCGCTGCATTTTTTTCAGCCGCTTCAATTACGGTATTGGCATCGTTGATTATTTTGTATGATATATACCAGAAATACCGGGTATTGGTTTGTGCAGGCGAATGGTTCCCTGAAAAACTGTTCATAAACGGATCTGTTGTAACCTGCCCGCATACAATATCATCGCCGGCAAAATCTGACAATTGAAAATATTGTCGCAGGTACATCAGGTTTTGGTCAGATGTATTATTGAAAGTAACATGGTCTTTAAATAAAGCATAAGCGCCGCTTACAGCATTGGTTAAGCCTTCTTTGGTTTGTACCAGTGTTTCGGTAGTTATAGCATCGGATGGCGTTACTTCTTTAACACAACCCGAAACAAGTAAGCTGAAGCAAACCGGTATGATTATTTTTTTCATTGCTGGTACTATTTAAAATTTCAGGTTAATGTTGAATAAAAACTGGCGGTTATTGGGGTATTTAAAATCCGATACGCCCGGGGTTACATATAAACCTGGTGTTATGGTTGTTTGCGGGTCCTGTCCGATAAATTTTGTAAACGTATATACATTGTCGGCAGATACGGATATGGTGACTTCATTCAGTTTCAGCTTTTGTACATACGCGCCGGGCACCGACCAGGCCAATGTAATATTTCTTATAGAAAGAAAACTGCCATCCTTCAGGTAACGGGTTGATGTTTGTGTTGAATTGGCGGCATTTTGCGGACTAGGGTTGGTGGCATCATCACCGGGCTTTGTCCAGATGCTGTAGTCTTTGGGTAATACCATCTGGTTCATGTAGGGTTCGCTGCCATCATTCATTACAAAACGCAGGTTGTTACTGAATACCTTGTTGCCCGATATATAATACATATTTACGCCGAGGGAAAAATTCTTATACCGCCACCGGTTGGTAATACCACCCTGAAACTTTGGCAAAGCCGAGCCTGCTTCCTGTTGGGTTGCTTCGGCATAAACTGAAGTGATTTCGGTTTTGGTAACATTGCCCTGTGCATCTTTGGTTTGTTTTTCCCAAAGCGGCGCACCGGTTTGTTGATCTACACCTGCCCATACAGGCATATAAAATTCATACAGATTACCGCCGTTGCGATAGATCTGCGAAATAGCCCATGAACCCGTTTTAATAATGGGCGTGGGCAGGCTGCGTAATTTATTACTGTTGAAGTTGATGTTGAAATCGGTTGTCCATTCAAAATTTCTGTTTTGCATATTGATGGTGTTCAATCCCAGTTCAATGCCTTTGTTTTCAATTTCACCGGCATTGTCCCAACGCTGCTCAAAGCCAACCGAAAGCGGTTGCGATACCTGCAGCAACAGGTTCTTCGTAATGTTCCTGTATACATCAATGGTTACACCAACCCGCTTGTAAAAACTGATGTCGATCCCTGCATTCAACTGGTGCTTGCTTTCCCAGGTAAGATTCGGACTGGGCAATTGAAGTGGCGTGGCAGCTGCCAGGCCATTGTAGCTGGCCGAGAGCGAAAACAGCCCCATGTAACGTGCTGCTCCTATATCCTGTGTGCCTGTTACTCCATAACCGGCGCGCAGCTTCAGGTTGTCGATAACAGCTGATGAAAAGAAAGATTCGTTGCTGGCCAGCCAGGCTGCTGATAGAGCAGGAAACGATGCATACCGGTTAGACTTAGGAAAGTTGGAAGAGCCATCTACTCTGAAAGAACCGGTAACAAAGTACCTGTTTTTGTAACTATAGTTTACCTGTGAAATCAACGACTGTATCGAAGTTTCACTGTTCGACCCGGTAACACTGATATTATTAGATACTACATTCAGTACATTTAATCCCAATGGCAATCCCCTGCCTGAACCACCCTGTAACTCCGTTCTGTTTTTTTCATAAGCCACCCCTGCCAGGCCGCTTATACTGTGAAGGCCCTCATTGAAGTTAAACTTCAACAGGTTGTTCGACACAATACCATAATTCAATACGCTGTTCTCGTCGAGGTAGCCGGTATTGTGATACTGTCCTGCCACGGTGGGAGAAAAATAGTTGGTGCTTTTGCTATAACCGGCTGCGAGGCGGGTGCTGCCTGAAAAAGACAGCCATTTAGTTATGTTGATGTTTAATGCCAGATCATAGTTAGCTGTAAACCCTTTGTATGGATGCTCTGAATTTTTAATGGTATGAACCGGATTTACCTTGTCGCGCGACCACCATTTGAACGTTGAGTTGCCATCAACATACAACGGAGCGCCGGTGCTGTCGTACGGGTTATCCCAGGGCACGTTCAGATATGCATAATAGATGTCATTGTAATCATAACTTTTACCGGACGAAGCATTCAGGTTAATATTATTGGTAAGACTGATATTTTTATTGAGCCGCAGTGTTGAATTCCCCCGCATGTTAATACGCTTGAAGTTCGTATTCATAAACGTACCATCTTCGTTGTACCACGACACGCCGAGATAATAATCGCTTTTTTCTGTTTTGCCGGCCAGAGAGAAATAATAGTTCTGCATAATGGCCGGTTTAAAAATAGTGGTCAGCCAGTTATGGTCCTGGTCGCGAAGCGTCAAAGGCCTTTCACTATAAAATTTCAGGATATCAATTTTATAAGAATTACCGGTATCGGTTGGATTGTAATCGCGGTACAGCTCTTTTTGATAATTGTACAGCTCGCTTCCATTCATCATTTTCATTTCGCCAAAATCGGGGGTACGGAAACCGGTGGTAGCTTTTGCTTCAAACCGTATTTTACCCGATTTGGCTTTTTTAGTGGTAATGATGATAACGCCCCCGTTGGCCTGCGACCCATACATTGCTGTGGCGCCTGCATCTTTCAGTACCGTTACACTTTCCACATCGTTGGGATCGTAGCTGCCGCCAATAATGCCGTCTACAACAAATAAAGGCGTTTGAGAAGCATTGATCGAGGAAATGCCCCGCAAGCGAATTTCGGGAGTAGCCCCGGGTACACCCGAGCTGTTGATCACCTGCAAGCCGGCTACCTTACCCTGTAACATAGCCCCTATATTTGAGGCTGTTACATCCTTCAGCTTTTTAGCATCTACAATTTGTACGGCGCTTGTTAATTCGCTTCTTTTTTTATCGCTGTAGCCTACGATCACTACTTCATCCAGTTTTTGAGGATCTTCCTGCAACTGTAAAAAGATGTTTGTTTGCGAAGCATCTATTGTAAGCTTCATCGATAAAAAACCGGCTGAGCTTACCGTAGCAGAAATGTTTTTGTTGGGCAGCGAAACGGTAAATACCCCCTCCTCATTTGAGGTAACAATTTTTGAAAGTGATGAAAAAGTAATGGTAACGTTGGGTAAAGCTTCACCCGTTTTTGCCGAAGTAATTTTGCCGGTAACTGTATGCTCCTGTGCCTGAGCGCTTATTCCGGTAAATAACAGCAATAGCAAGAAATGAGTTTTTTTGAAAAGGCTCATAGCAGTTTTGGTTTCCTCGAATTTCCACATTAATTAATTATAAAAAGCATGCAAGCGTTTGCATAAATTTCGGGTAGTTAAGACCCTCTCACCACATAGTCACATAAGGACACATAGGAAAACACATAGAAGAACCCTATGTGAAATCTATGTTTTCTATGTGCCTTATGTGGTGCAAATAACTGAGTCTGGCTAAACTAAAAGACATTGGTTACTTAATATGCAATGTATGGCTGAGGTTGTTAAACCCGGTGCTTTCTTCCCACATATTTACATTGGCCAGCCTGATAGCATATTCGGGCCGTTTCGCGAGCTCAGGATCCGCATCCGGCAGATGCAGGAATAATTGATAAGCACCAGCCGGTATATTCACCGGCAATTTGATTGCCTCATTGATCACAAATTTGCCTGTAAACCAAAATCGCACATCAGCCTTCAGATTACAGGTGTATACTGCATGCGTTTTTGTGTTGCGCAACACCAGGTGAACAGGTCTTGGATTAAAGGGCGAAGCATATCCTGCATTTTCTATTTGCATTGAAATTTTAAGCAATTGCCCTCTTTTTGCCTGTACCGGCAATGTTGCCGTATGCAATAGCAAACGATAACCCAGCTTCTTTTTTATGCTGTTCATACAGCCACTGCTGTCCCAGTCGTTATTAACATCCGTATTATACGCAGCATTCAAAAAGCTGTAATGCATGCGTTGCATTTCGGCTTCGGCGTATCCTGCGGGGGCGCAGTCGTTTTGCGGACTGAATGCATCATCGCAGGTTTCGCCTCCCACTGCGGTGAATCTGGTATCAGCTTCTATATAGTTTCTCAATACATTGTTAGCCGGTTGCCGGGGTTGCGAAGTGCTGCCGTAATCATAAAAGGTACCATAGTCATCGGGCGATGATAAAAAACAATCATTGTGAAAACCGATCCTTGCTTTATCAGCATTGCTAAAAGCCTCTTTTATTGTAAGCGCACCGCTTGTTACCGGGGCCGATGGGCCATATACATATTTTTGCTTTATCTGAGGCGTGCGTACCTGCACCATCCGGCTGGCAGGCAATGCATCGAGCAAAGCTTTCAACAACCGGTTACGTTGTTGCCAGCTGCTGTCGGGGATAATTCCAATAGCATTCATAGACGCATCACCGAAATAATCGGTAAAATAATTTTCGCCCCAGATGCCTATAAAGCCTTCCTGCAGCACAGCAATAACAGCCGCATTCTTTTGCAGCAGAGGTTTAAGCTGCTCTACATGATGTAGCGTTATAGCTACAGGCGCATCGCCATAAGGCGGACAGATCTTATACTCATCCCTGCAATCGCCGTTTTTTGCTGTATTGGTATAGGCAAAGCGCAGGATCATTTTACAACCAGCTTCTTTTACTGCATCAAAATCTTTCTGCAGGTTATTTAAAAATTCGTTCGACAGCGGTTTGTCTTTAAATAGATCCAGTTCATACCCGCGGTAAACCAACGTTGCTTTTACCAGGTAACCGGCCTTGCCGGCTTTGTATGGCGTTAAGCGGTAATTGCGTAATTGATCTGCATTCAACAATTCAAAATGGCCGGCCCTTGTACCTCCGGGTATATAAAACCCTCTTTCGGGGTTGGTAAAATCAGCATCATCCAGGCCGTATAATATGGTTTTGTTTTGTGAGCAAACGCTCAATGATGCCAATAGCAGGAACAGACTAATTTTTATTTTCAAGGTTGTTTCATTTATGCGTTTGGGTAAAATATTCTATCTTATGTAAAAATAGCAGAATGTCTTCGAGGTTACCTACCATAAAAGAAATTGCCAAACAATTAAACATATCCGCCTCTACCGTTTCACGTGCGTTAAACGACCACCCCGGCATTGGCCTGCGCACCAAAACAAGGGTACAGGAACTGGCCAAACGGCTTAATTACGAACCCAATCAAACAGCTTTGTTTTTTCAGCAACGAAAAACCTACACGATCGGCGTTATTTTACCTGAATTATCTGAATTATTCTTTTCCGCCTCTATCAGTGGTATTGAAGATACCGCCGAAAAAAAGAACTACACCGTATTGCTTGGTCAAAGCCACGATGATGAAGAACGCGAAAAGAAAATTGTAGAAACCATGAAAAATCACCGGGTCGACGGACTGATCGTTTCCATTTCAAAAAACACGACTAACTATAATCATTTTGAAACGCTGAAGAAATACAATATACCTGTAGTGTTCTTCGACCGCATACCCAATATGACAAACATTCATTATGTAGCCTGTAATATGGCTTCAGGAACTATACAGGCCATTAATTATCTATTTAAAAAAGGGCACCGTGTTATTGGCATGATCAACGGACCTGAAAAACTATTTGCCAGCCAGGAGCGAAAGCAGGGCTATCAGCAGGCAATGGCAAAAAGCCGGTTGAAGTTTGATCCGTTTTTAATCGTCAACACCGATTTAACTCCGGAAGGAACCTATCGCGCTACCGAAGAGCTGTTAAAATCAAAAAGGAAACCAACCGCTATTGTTGCATTCAATGATTATGTAGCTATGGATGCGGTTCAATGCGCTATAAAAAACAACAAAAAGATCAACAAAGAAATGTGTTTCGTAAGTTACGCCAACCTGCCTATCAGTAATTACACTGCTTTTCCGCCATTGGCCTCTGTTGAACAGTTCCCTTATTTACAGGGCCAGAAAGCCATGGAAATACTACTGGATCTTTTATCAAAGGATGGCCAGGAATCGGGAAACACTACTTATTATAAGATCATTCTTGATTCGCAACTGGTCATACACGAAAAGAAATAAAAACAAATTTCACCACATAGGCACATAGAAAACATAGATTTCACATAGTTTTTTTCTATGTGTCTTTCTATGTGACCTTATGTGTCTATGTGGTGAAAAACTTTTTCTGATTTCCGGTGCTTCGAATTATTTAACCAGCAATTTAATGGTCTTCTTTTCGA
>Ga0114129_10004518_pt1 | contig 19634 bp, 20 predicted proteins | sample RhiMetdeltSRZDD1_FD_80071 | JGI IMG/M metagenome (GOLD analysis project Ga0114129, IMG submission 80071) | Populus rhizosphere microbial communities from Tennessee, USA - Rhizosphere MetaG P. deltoides SRZDD1 (version 2) (version 2) | ecosystem: Host-associated > Plants > Roots > Rhizosphere >...
ATGGGGCGCGCCTTTATGAATATCCTGGATGGCGCCCTGGGCGTGGTGATCGCCTTCTTCTGGGGCGTCGCACTGATGGGACTCGACCTCTCGCACACGAGCATCCCCGCCCTGGCATTGACGATCCTGATCACCACTATCAGCACCTGCGGACTGGGGCTTTTGATGGGCTGTCTGAGTCTCATCACGGTCAACGTCATGTTCGTGAATAACTTCGTTTACTTCCTGTTGTTGATTTTCTCCGGGGCAAATATCAGATTGAATGAAGTCCCGGCCTGGGTGCAGGCGACCTCCTCCGTCCTTCCTCTGACCCGCGGCATCTCCGCCGCACGCCTGCTGGTGCAGGGAGCCAGCCTGGCAGAGGTCATGCCATTGCTGCTGGGAGAGCTCGCGGTTGGGCTTGTGTATGCCCTGCTGGGGTATCTCTTGTTTGCCGTCTTCGAAGTGGAAGCGAAAAAGCGCGGGACGCTCGAGGTTTTTTAGCCAATAAAACAAAACCTTCTCGAGCGAGAAGGTTTTGTTTTTGATTATTGCGTTGGTGTTGCCGTTACCGTTGATGTCGGACCTGTCGTCGATGTTGCTCCGACTGAAACTGTATTGGTTGCCGCCGCTCCGCCACCGACCACAACCTGCACATAGACTTCATCGCCGAAGAACTGTCCTGCTGCGGTGGACATGCGCCAGTTGCCGCGCAGTGTGCCGGTCTTGTTGGGGGCAGTCATTGCCACGGAAATGTCCGTTACGGCTCCGGCAGCAACGGCCGAGGGCAACGTGTAAGTCGTTCCACCCATTTGCTCGCCGCCGGTAAACGCGAATTTAAAGCCTGCGTCCCAGGCGCACGAACCAGCATTCTTTACTTTCCAGGTCTTGGTAAATGCCTGACCGGCGGTAACAGGCGTGTTATCGGGGATGGTTACATCGCTCACGAAAGAAAGCCCATAGCACGAAGCCGTCGCTCCCACGGGCGCCGTCCCGATGGCAATCCCGCCTGCGCTGGTGGGACCGGCGGTGAAGGTCGCCAGAGGTGTTATGGTCGCGGGGGGTGTATTCGTCGGTGCGGCGGCCGCGGTCAGCGTGAGATCTGCCGCAAACGTCTGGACTGCCTGAGTCCGGATCTCATTCGGGTTGACGGTCACCGTGGGGGTGAGCTGCGCGGGTGTTGCGCCACAGGCGCTGAGCAGTACGGCTCCAACCATCAATATCTGTATACCCACTATTAATCGAAATTTAAGCATTCTTACTCCTTTCCACAAGAGGCGCTATTTTACTTGGATTTCAGTATTTGTCCAACCGTATTTCGGATAGAACAGGGCAAAAAACCATCGGACGCTCATGCTATAATCTGCCGCTATGGTCTATTTGGATTACTCGGCGACCACACCGGTGGACCCGCGCGTGGTCGCTGCAATGACACCGTACTTCTCCACCTCGTTCGGGAACCCTTCCTCGGTGCACCGCTATGGACAGGTTGCCGAAGCGGCGGTCGATTCTGCGCGCGAGACGGTGGCATCGGTCTTGCACTGCAGCCCGGAAGAAATCATCTTCACCTCCTGTGGCTCTGAGTCAGACAATCTGGCGATCCGCGGCGCGGCATATGCCATGCGTGAGAAGACGGGCGCCAGATGGATTCTGGCCTCACGCGCCGAACACCCGGCCGTAGTCAAGACATTGCTGCAGCTTGAAAAATACGAAGGCTTTCTGCTCGAATGGCTGGATGTGGATGAACAGGGCAGGGTCACACCCGAGATCGTATCCAGCGCGATTTGCGATAGCACCGCGATCGTCTCGGTGATGTATGCCAACAATGAGATCGGCACGATCAACCCCGTCAAAGCGATCGCGGAGGTCTGCAGGAATCATAACATCCTTTTGCATACGGATGCTGTGCAGGCTGCCGCCTATCTGCCCGTGGACGTGAGGACGCTGGGCGTGGATATGATGTCGCTCGGGGCGCACAAGTTTTATGGACCGAAAGGCGTCGGCGCGTTGTATGTTCGCAAAGGCACACCGCTTGTCTCACATCTCACCGGTGGGGGACAGGAATTCAATCTGCGTGCCGGGACTCAAAATGTACCGTATATTGTCGGTTTCGCCGAGGCACTCAGGTTGACAAACGAGGAGCGTAACCAGCGTGTTACGCACGTACAGCCGCTGCGCGACCGGATCCTTGGGAGCGTACTCGAGACGATCCCGGATGCGCGTCTCACCGGTCCGATGGATGCGCGCCTGCCTCATCATGCCTCCTTTGCGTTCAAAGGCGTGGACGGGAATCTGCTGCTCACCCTGCTGGATGCCGCGGGCTTCGCCTGTTCCTCCGGCTCCGCCTGTAAGACAGGCAACCCGGAACCCAGCGAAGTGATGAACGCCATCGGTTTATCCCGTGACTGGGGCCTGGGCTCGCTGCGGGTGACGCTGGGCATTCAAACGACAGCGGCGGATGTCGATGCCTTCCTGGCGGCGCTGCCGGGACTGGTGGAGAAAGCCAGGAAATTGAAATAGAACCCGTACAGGTGGTTAGTAATACGTATTACTAACCACCTGTAGGACCGTAAATCATGACCAAAGTTGTCGTTGCGATGTCTGGAGGAGTCGATTCCTCGGTTGCTGCAGCCTTGCTCAAAGAGCAAGGCTATGACGTCATTGGCATGATGCTGCGCTTGTGGAGTGAACCCGGCAAGGAGGACTCTAACCGCTGCTGCACACCAGACTCGATGGGGCAGGCGCGCCGGGTCGCGGCGAAGCTCGACATTCCCTTTTACGTCATCGACGCAAAAGACGTCTTCCGCGAGACCGTTGTGCAATATTTCCTGGATGGATACGCGCGCGGCGAGACGCCGAATCCGTGCCTGATCTGCAACCGCCAGATCCGCTGGACGTTTTTGCTGGAGCATGCGCTGGCGCTCGAGGCGGACTACATGGCGACGGGGCATTATGTGAGGATTCAGAAGGGGGAAGACGGCAGGATGAATCTCCTGCGGGCGCTGGATCGAAGCAAAGATCAATCGTATGTCCTGTATGTGCTGAATCAGGCGAAGCTGAGGCGGGCGCTCTTTCCGATTGGCGATTATCCCAAGACAGAGATCCGTGCGATCGCCGAGAGGTTCGGCTTGCCGACCGCCTCACGCAAGGATTCGCAGGATCTATGTTTTCTCGCCGGGGAGGATTACCGCAATTTCCTCCAGCGCAACGCGGCGGAGCTGCTCAAGCCGGGCGACATTCTGACTCGTGAGGGCACCTCCGTGGGTACGCACACGGGGCTGGCGAACTACACCATCGGTCAACGCAAGGGACTCGGGATTGCCTCGTCGGTTCCGCTTTATGTGCTGGGGAAGGACTCGAGCACGAACGCCCTGATCGTCGGCACCCGGGAGGAATTGGGCTCGCAGGAGCTGGTGGCGCGCGACATCAACTGGCAGTCAGGGGAGGCGCCCAAGGAACCGTTCCGGGCAGAGGTGAAGATCCGCTATACCGCGCAAGAGGCGGAGGCGTGGGTCACGCCAATCGACGCGGACAGGGTTCAGGTCCGGTTCGATGCGCCGCAGCGCGACATCACGGCGGGACAGGCGGCCGTCTTTTTCCGGGGTGACCTGTTGATCGGCGGTGGGATTATTCTCTAGGTCTGCGTGTAGGCACGCTGTGGATCGATGGGGCTGCAGCGAAAAACGTTGCAGCATGGTCATCAAATATCAGGCGATTTGCCGTGGGACTGTTACATATTGCCTCGAATCTAGTCTAGTAACTATCAGATTTACATGACCCTTCCTACTCTGCTATTCGGTCTGCTGGTCGCGTTGTTTTATGGAGCGCTCTATCATTTGATACGCGGTGGAGGTTTTTGGCGACTGCTTTTGTTCTTTAGCTTGAGTATTGCGGGGTTCATTGCCGGTCATTGGATCGGCATCTGGCGGGAATGGACGTTTCTTCCCCTGGGTTCGTTGAACCTTGGCCTTTCTACCCTTGGAAGTTTCATCCTGCTGGCGTTCGGTGACTGGCTCAGTCGAATCGAAGCGAAATAGGAAAGCAGGTATAATCTGCGCCTGCCTTAGAAAGAAACCGCAAAAATATCCAGGCGATTTGTCTTAATCCGTAGGATCCAAATCGTTGGAGATTAATCCAAAACGCGGTGAACTTGAACTCGGAGTAATGTATGGAGCAACTAAAATTTTTGGCCGACCTTTTCTTGCATCTGGATGAGTATATGGCGAATATCATCAACCAGTACGGCACATGGACGTATGCCATTCTTTTTCTTGTGATTTTCATGGAAACAGGCTTTGTCGTCACACCTTTCTTGCCGGGTGATTCCTTACTGTTCGCCGCCGGCACCTTTGCGGCGCTCGGTTCGCTCAATGTCTGGCTGTTGATCGTCCTGCTTATCGTTGCGGCCATAGCCGGCGACACGGTCAATTATTGGATCGGTCACTATCTGGGCGACCGCGCCTACAACATCAAATGGATCAAGAAGGAATATCTGGACCGCACGCACGCCTTTTTCCAGAAGCACGGTGGAAAGACCATCTTTCTGGCGCGTTTCGTTCCCATCGTCCGGACGTTTGCGCCGTTCGTGGCGGGCATGGGCAAGATGTCTTACAGCTATTTCTTTTCCTACAATGTGTTTGGTGGAATTGTCTGGGTATTATTATTCACCCTGCTAGGCTTCTTCTTCGGCAACATCCCCTTCGTGAAGAAGAATTTCGAATTCGTGATTATCGCGATCATCCTGATATCAGTCGTCCCCGCGGTCTGGGAAGCGCTGAAAGCACGGCGTGAGATCCGGGAAGAAAGAGCCGCCAAAGGGAAATTGAAAGAGACACTCTAAACACTAGCCGGGGCGGGTCATCGACCCGCCCCGAATCTTCCTATGAAGTGGCTCACGATCCTTTTCGCACTCTTTATTATCCTGATCATCGTCCTGGCGGATACAGGGAATCTGGGGATCATAAACTTTATCTATCGCATACCCTACGCGGATAAACTGGGTCATTTCATTTTGTATGGGATCCTCATCCTGCTGGTCAACCTGACGCTCTTTCGCTCGATGCCCTCACAGCGCCGGGGCCGGATCGCCCTGCTCATCGGCTTGGCCCTTGCCCTGCTGATCGGCCTCGAGGAGCTCTCGCAGCAAAATTTTTCCAATCGCACCTTCGACCTTGTCGATCTCAGCGCGAGTTATCTGGGGGTCATTTTCTTTTCGTGGCTGGCAATTAGAGCCCCGTAGACGTAAACAACGTAGGGAACGGCAGCTGCCCTTCCCTACGTTGTTTATCCTTTTATCTCGGCGTCAACACCAGGTGCCCTTCGGCATCTGTCGTAACAGCCCCTTCATCCCAGAGCATCGAATAGTATTGGATATTTGCCCACAGGGGAGCCATGTCAATGTAGTGGGGATGATAGGCATGCCCCGATTGTCCCGTTGTGTGCACAGTCACTGAATTGTTCAGGTTTCCCAGGTCCACGATCATACGCATGGAGGGGAGCCAGTTTGTTTGATAACCATCCTTTACAGACCAGCCGGTCGCATTGACAATCGACTCCCCGCCGCCTGTCGGGAAGGGACCGCGGTTGAAGAGCGATTCAATCGGCGGGACACCCGATTCGCCCAGCGTGCCATTGCGGAACGTGGAGGCATGCATCTCGCCCCAGGTCCACTTTGCCGGATCTCTGCCAAGCAGGTCTTCAAGTTCGGCAACGCCCTGCTCGAACGATTTTTGAATGATCTCCTCCCGGGATTCCTGCACGTCTGCCGTGGTCTGGTCATCCCACCATGAACTGCTATCGCCCAGGTGCCGCATGATCTCATTCCAGCGTGAGCCGCCATCCGGGTAGTAGCGCTCCTCGGGCAAGTCATCATTGAAGGTGTTTTGCAGCAAGTGACGCCAGAAGGCATTGAACACGGCAGCCGCGGCCGAATCGGCGCGATTCTGGAAGTCCCAGCCCTTAAGAAGGGCCTGGGCAGACGCCTCATTATTCGAAAGTTCTTCCATCTGCAGAAGGAGCGGGATATAGGTCGGTCCGTTCGCGTCGAAGGAGTCGCCCTGCATCGATTGGATGTAGGGGATATCGATCTTTCCGGAACCGCTCTCGATCATGTCGAGGATGCGCTGGGCGCGGAAACCATAATCCCAGTCGCGCGTGATGAGATAGGGATAATCCCACGGCTGGCAGCGATTGTTGGCTGTGACGATGTACCCTTCCGGCGGGTTGAACGTGTATGGCAGCTCTTCGAAGGGAATGAAGCCTGTCCATTCGTATTCGTCCGTCCAGCCGGGAACAGGCAGAGTCCCGTCTCCATTTGCGCGCATGGGAATGTCACCGGGCATCTGATACCCGATGTTTCCTTCTACATCCGCATACAACAGATTCTGGGCGGGCACATGGAAATTCCGTGCAGCTTCACGGAACTGCTCCCAGCTCTGGGCTTTGTTGAATCCCCAGATGGCCTGAAACGGCGTCGAGGGCGCAAGAGCAGTCCACTTGAGGGCGATCGCATATTGATCGGGCAGCTCCACGCCGGCGCGCTCCTTGAAGGGAACAAACTCCGGATCGTTATCCGTGTTTTCGTTTTTCACAGGCCCATAGGACTCAGAAATGACCGGCCCGTGCCTGGTCGACCGGACCGTGACCTCCACCGGGTCACCGCCCACGACGGCAATACTTTCCGTGCGGGTCTCGAAATCAACCCATTTCCCGTTCACTTCATACTGATTTGGGTCCTCAGGATTGACGCGCTCGATGTAAAGGTCCATCACATCCGGACCGACATTGGTGAATCCCCAGGCAATCCGGTCATTGTGACCGATGATGACCCCGGGCACTCCCGCAAACGTGAAGCCGGCCACGTTATAAGGACATTTGTCGGTGATGGGCTTGCATTCGAGGTGAGACTGATACCAGATCGATGGCATTTGGATCGAAAGGTGGGGGTCGTTCGCCAGCAGGGGCATCCCGCTTGCGGTGTGGGCACCCGAGACCGCCCAGGAGTTGGAGCCGATCCCATCGCCTGCCGGTCCCATGGCGAGGTCCAGGAGCGAGGTGTTGTGCTGGAGCGCTGCGAGAGTTCCCTCCGGGATCTCGAATGCCATACTGGGCGCGGACGTCGGCGCGCGGGCAGCGTCCTGGATGCCCAGCTTGTTGACGATCACAGGATGGTCTTCGGGATAGGCGGGGAAGAGCTCTGCCACCTGGTCTGGCGTCAAAGTCTTGAGCAGGACGGCGCGCTCGATCTCTTCGCCCAGGTTGCCGCGCAGGTCCCATGCCATGGCCTTGCCCCAGGTCAGGCTGTTGACAGGCGTCCACGGCTCGATCTTGTAATCGGGGCTGGGCAGGCCGAGAATGGCGTATTCCAGGCTCAGCGTGGTTGTGTCGTGATCCTCGAGATAGGCATTGACTCCCGCCGTATAGGATTCGATGATCGATTTCGATTCAGGATCCAGCTCCGCGTATTCCCGTTCCGCTGTGACCCGCCAGCCAAGTGTGCGCAGGAAGGTATCGGTTTCCAGCTGACCCTTTCCGAACATTTCAGAGAGCGTCCCGGAACCGATATGCCTCCATGCATCCATTTGCCAGAACCGGTCCTGGGCATGGACGTAGCCCTGCGTAAAGAACAGGTCATGTGAAGTCGTCGCGTAAATGTGCGGTATGCCCATCTTGTCCCGGTACACATCTACGGGCGCATCTAAACCCTCGAGCTGGATCTCCCCGTCTGTTTGCGGAAAAGATTTCGGAGCGACGGTCTTCGGCAGGTAGCTCATGAAGTAGTAGGTTCCGGCGGCTCCCAAAACCAGCGCCAGAACGACAATCATAATGAACCCCCGCATAAGAAAGACACCAAGTTTTCTCATTGTTCCTCCGGCGAAAATTCTAAGTACATGTAGCGAGAACACGAAAAAGAAATAAAGAGACGTTCGACTGCGAACGTCTCTTTTCGGTAATTATTCCAAATCATTCTGCGTGGAAACCACGACCGCGTCTTCTCCCAGGCCTTCAAAGCCAAAACGTGCAAAGGAGGCCGGCATCTCTTCCATCAGAAAGCCAGCTGTTCCCCCGTGTTTTGCCAGTTCCTCAGAAAAGGGCGGGATGAACTCCGTTTCAAAGAAGTCAGCGGTGGGATTAAACCTCACCGTCGGGATCTGGTCGATGACGAAGGGATCCAGGCCGCTGTGGCGTTGGAACTGGTATCCCATCGGCTGCCATCCATCCTCGGCCTTTTTCGAATGATGGTTGTTCCCACACCAGACCAGCATGCGGGCGCCTGCTGGTAAAGAGTCCAGGGCTTTGAGGATGTTCAGGGCTTGCTGTTCTTCACGCCAGTTGGTAAATTCCAAGCCCGTGAATTCAGATTGGTATTGCTGCCAGTGACGAATTTTTTCCTTTTCATCCGCGTTTGAAAAATCGATGCCGTGTTTTCCGGATAACCACTCAAAATTATCACACTCATAAGGGATGAGTGTCCAGCCCAGGTCCAATGCGGTCTGAATAAGATCCCGCATCTCCGGTTGAGATAAATATCCCAGGTTCCCTTCTATGAGCTGACGGGTACGATTGCCGTACTCCGCAAACGCAGGGAACAAAGCTTCCATGGCAAGCTGTCGTACCCCAGCCTGATGAGCAACGGGCAAAATCCTCTTTCCTATCTGGCGTGTACGAATACAACGCTTCATGCCGCTGTGGGCCTCATTCATCATGACGACCGGGGAACGCTGAAAGCCAATCGCAACCATTTCCTCGGGGCTGCGCCAGATCCGTTTATCTTGCGCCTGCATTTATTTAATGTTTCCCAACAATCTTGGGAACCAGTACCATAATACGTCGGCTGTGGGCTTGCCGTTGATCGAGGCGGATTTGTCCTGCAACGCCGCGGGGACGAAATAGCCGCGGCTGATCAGGCCGGTGATCCATGTCCGCCCGTTGACGGCGTTGAAGACGGCGTCATAGAGATCCACTTGTTGCTGCAGATCAACGTTCACCGTGTTCAGGTCCGGGTTGGGACGGTTGAGGGCTGTCCAGTAATTACAGCCGCCATTGCCGTCCGGGATGCAGCCTGTCGCGGAGGATGTGGACGAAGGATAGGAGAGCCCGATGATGATCGGCTTGTTGACCTGTGACTGGATGGGCGCTACATTGTTATCGAGCAGGCGGCCCGCTTCGTTGAGCAGGTCGGCTTTGATTGGCGTAGGCTGGTCGCTGAGTTTGGCGAACCACAACAAATAAACAATATCCACATCCGAAAGTATGCCGACCGGCGCGGCGATCAGCCCGGTATCATAGGGCAGGGCAAAGATCAGGGTGCCGCGGAAGTGCTGGCGCACCTCGGCGATGATGTTTTTCCAGCGCGCCTCAGCGTCGGCGGGGACTCCGCTCGGGGTGCCGTCCAGGAGATTTCCCCCGGGGAGCGCGGGTGCGATCCAATCCCCGCCCAGCACGAGAGCCCCCGAGCCGGTCAGACTCGCCAGATCTGCATAGTGGATGAGGAAGGCGCGATAGTGATCGAACCATGTGTTCCACCAGTTGAGATCGCGCGGCGCGTTTCTCCAGAAGTCATTCACATCTGTCGCGAAACGCGGTTGCGGGAACAGGGCAACGTTGAGATTAATCGCGCGTGCCTGCGTGACAGACGTCACCGTATCCGACCAGAAAGCGTCTGCGCCGGGCTGCTCCGAGAAGATCAGCGGATTACTGCGCACGTACGTCCAGGAGGGCGTTAGAAATACCCAGTTGGAGCCAAGCGCCTGAATATGCTTGAGTGCGTTCGGCACGAACGTGGGCACATTCGGATCATAATAGGACTGGAATTCCACCCCGGCAATAAACCCGGGGCCGCGTGAGGGGATGTCGATGGCCACCAGTGAAGGACTGCCCGTTCTCTGCGGCCAGGTCCACTCATTGACTGCATCCATAATATCCTGCGGCGCGATGCTGGGTGTCACCGTATGGCCGTGCGAGACGGGTCCTGCGGTCTGGGCGTCGTCGGCAGAGTCACACTGTGCGTTGCGGCAGTAGCGATACCCGAAGGCGCCGACGATATTCAGCGGCCCGTACAGTTTATATGCCCACTTGTTGGCGCCAACCAGCTTCATCGGGATCGGCGGCGTCCAGCCATAGGGATTGAACTGGATATAGATCGCATCTGTGATCGGCGTATCTTGCGGCACCGTTACTTCGAACAGGATCGGTGCATTCGGACCGGTCTGCCAGGACTGGACCGCATCTTCGACCGTGGCGTTCTGCGGCGGCACGATCAGATGCCGCGTAGCATATTGACCTGTGGCCGTGAACTCAGAGTTCCAGAACCCGTCGCCCAGTGTATATTTATATTCGATGTCCGCACCGACGGGCAGGAAGAGGGAAACGGAATATCGACCATCGGGCATCGCCGAAAGTATGGGCATACGGTCCGCGACGGTGCTCAGACCACCGCGCAGATCGGAGAAAGTATTGCCGAGCTGGAGCAGATTTCCTGCGAGCCGCAAAGGCATGCCAGGCTCTGTACCCGCAGGGACCGATACAGTAAAGCCGACATTCACCAGCTGAGCCGGTTTCAAGCGCACATCGACCGGCGTGCTCTGATTTTCTGCAACGGTTGCGCCCTGTTGAAACGTCTGAAAGGCGCCATCCAGGGCATACGTCACGAAGTTGTGGGTACCACCGCGCAGGCCCACCAGTTGAAAGCGTCCGGCTGAATCGGTGAGAGTCTGTGCGCCGCCCGCCGTGACGAGGATATCGGGGATGGGAACGCCGGTATCAGCGTTCACCACCGTTCCAAAGATATTGCCGGAAAGGGTGCTTACGGGTCTATCGGCCCAGCTGTTCAGCGTATCGACGATCTGTGTGGGACCGACGACATGCAGCATACGGTAGCGAATTACGGCATCCAGGTTGGTATCCTCATTGACACGCGCCGCGCCGCGGCGCACGTAGCGGTATTTGAGCAACGCCTGATCCGGGATCGCTAACTTGGCCGTATAGGTGGTTGCATCAACCATGTTCATCTGATAGTCCACGGCATTCAGGGCCAGGCCGGTCACTTCATCCAGAATGCTGAGGACCAGGATTTCGTTGGCAGGCAGGGCTTCGGGCAAGCGGACCGTAAAGGTCACCTCGGCGCGCGGCAGGGGCGTGGGTGTTGGACCTGCAGGCCCGGTTGGAGTTGTGGGACCGGTTGTGGGAAAGAAGGAGGGCCATTCCAGCAATGTAATGGCGCAGGCCTGGCTGGCGAGAGCGAGGATCAGGATAAATATCAAAATACGGCGCGGAAAAACAGGACGTGATTTCATAATCTCTCCTCGATGCTGGATTCGGCGTTTCCTCAGGATCGATCTGGTTCGGTCTCGGGTATGCGTCTTCTTCGCCCGGCGTAGGCGACGTAGCTCAGTCCAATACTGATAAAGTATAACAAGGACATCGGAAGCATGACCAGCCCCATATTCACGGGATCGATCGTAGGTGTAATGGCAGCCGCCATGATCGCGATGATGACGATAGCAATTCTCCAGTGTTGTGCCAGAATCCCTGGTTTGACCAACCCCATGGATGTCAGAATGTAGATCACCAGAGGAAACTCGAAAAATAACCCGATCCAGATCATTAGACCAGTGACAAAGCCGAAGTAATCGCGCGCCGTCCAAAATTGCTGAATCCGGGTAAACCCTCCCAGAAAAGGCAGCGCGGCGGGCAAAAGGATAAAGTAGGTAAAAGCAATTCCCGTCAAAAACAACAAGGTTGCCAATGGGATCCCAACCAGGCCAAACTTGCGCTCGCGGGCTCGTAAGCCGGGTGCGGCAAACAGCCAGATCTCGAAGGCAAGGTACGGAAGCATGATTGCGATGCCGCTCATCAGCGCCACGCGCATGAAGACGCCAACTTCTTCCGTCACTTCAATCGCCTGCAGGTTTTCCAGCCCTCCAACCGGGATGGCCAGATAGCTCATCAGCGGAATTGTAAAATAGAAGGAAATTCCCACACCCAGCGCAAGGCCGATCACCATGCGCAACAAGTGTGCCCGCAGTTCATCGAGATGCTCCCACAGGCTTGCGCGTGTTTCCGCCTCGGAGGCGAGACTGGAAAATGTATCGATCAGGGGTCGGTCTTCCGGAGGTTCCTCGTTGAGGAATTGGCCAATGCGGCGCAACATGCGGAATGGGGAGGCAAGAATGTTGAAGAGTAATCGAAATGGAAATGTGATCACCCGCCACACTGTTTTCAAGAAATTAGTCATTTTTGTCGGGATCAGTTTCGATGGGTTGATCAGCAGGCGGATTTACCTTGGGGGTTTGTGTGGAGGCAGCCCGGGTTTTGGGATCGATACGCGGATCAATGGCACGACGCAGGTCCCTTTCTATCTCTCCCACTTCGATATTAGCATCCCGCATTAAGTTGCGGGGCAGGTTGCGAAGCTCGGTCGATGTCTTTTGAAAGACCTTCCAGCTATCGGAGCGGACCAGCTGATTGAGCCAGCGACCGATCGTCCTGCCAGCCTTTTGCATATCTTTGGGGCCGAGGACGATCAGGGCGATAATGAGGACAAAGACGAGTTCAGAGGCACCAATACCGAAAATTTCCATGCATGAATCCCTATGAGGATGAGTTTTTGAGTGCCTGCTGGATTGCGGGTTGATGGTCTGCCAGCGCACCCAGCACACCGTTGATGAAACGCGGCGCCGAGTCGGAGCCGAATTGTTTGGCAAGTTCCACTGCTTCGTTGATGGCTACCTTGATCGGCGTGTCGTGAGAGACTGCGAACTCCCAAAGCGCCATGCGCAGGATATTCCGGTCGATGGCGGCGATCTGATCCAGAGGCCACTCCGGCGCATACTCCGCAATAATCTGGTCGAGGGTGCCGGTCAACGGCAGAACTCCAAAAATGATCTGCCGCGCAAAATCCGAAAGTTCATCGGAAAGAGGATTCTCCTCCAACCGCAATCTGTATATTTCAGCAGGAGGGTGATTTGCAATGTCAACTTCGTAAAGGACCTGCAGGGCAAGCGAACGTGCCCTGGTGCGAGACTTCATGCAGACGTTGCCTCAGAATACTCATCCATATCGATATCTTCGACATGGATCTCGATGCCTCCGATATCCATACCGACCATTTCCTGCAGGGCGCGCGCCACCTGATGCTGTACATTGCGGCTCACTTCACGGATGTTGACCTGCGGCTTAAGAATGAGATACAGGTTCGCAGTCACAACATTTTCCCGGACTTCGATCCGCACGCCGTCGCCGATCCCGCGCTTGAACAGCCGGTTCACCCCGCCCGGAATGTGTGCCATGCGGCTGACCCCCGGCACACTCAATGCCGAAAGCCGTGCAATGGTCACCAGCACATCGGGCGAGACCGTTGTTTTTCCTTGTGAATAGGGTTCTGTCATTCGTTCTCCATACACCGCTGGTCGAGTAGAGCAAACACGGCTACTCGACCAGCGAGGGTATTACATCATCGCCATTCCACCATCCACCCCCAGGACCTGCCCCGTAATGAACGCGGCCTGGTCGGAGGCGAGAAAAGCAACGGCGTAGGCAACTTCTTCCGGCGTTCCCTTGCGCGCCAGCGGGACCAGCTTGAGCGCGGCCTGGAGGGTCTCCGGGTTCATCAGCTCAAGGATCTCTGTGTCGATGAAGCCGGGCGCCACCGCATTGACGGTGATATTACGCGCGGCTACTTCGCGTGCCAGGGATTTGGTAAAGGCGATCTGCCCGCCTTTGGAGGCAGAGTAATTGGTCTGCCCGGGATTGCCCATCTGCCCTGCCACCGACGACATATTGACGATCCGTCCATAGCGCTTGCGCATCATGTGCCTGACGGCAGCTTTCGAACAGTTGAACGTGGACTTGAGGTTGGTGTTGATCACCGCGTCCCAGTCTGTTTCAGACATCATCATGATCAGGGTATCTTTGGTGATGCCGGCGTTGTTGACGAGAATGCTCAGGTCACCAAAGGTTTCGATCGCAAATTTCACGAGAGCATCTGCCTGTTTGAAGTCAGAAACATCGGCTTGAAAAGCGGCCGCCTTACCGCCTGCTTCCTCGATCTTCTTCACCACCGCATCGGCAGCTTCGGACGATTTGTTGTAATTCACTACGACCGCCGCGCCGCGGGAGGCCAGTTCCAGTGCCACGGCCCGCCCGATCCCGCGTGATCCGCCGGTCACGAGCGCGACCCTGTTTTCGAGCGATAATGTCTCTGCCATGCACCATTCTCCTCGTCGGGATTATACATCATTCAAACATACGTGCGTTGGACCCTGGCGAAAGGCGAAGCGCCGTCAAAATGGGTGCGAGGCGCTCCTGAGTCCCCAACCCAATGCGATTCCCCCTCCGAGCGCAATGACCGCCGCCCATAGAAACGCGTCCTGCCAGAAGCGGATCGGGAACAGGCGGATCAGTGTGTCGGAATAGAGGAACATCCAGGAGTCTCCCTCAAAGAACAGCCTGTGAAAACCGGCAAAGAAGTTCCAGAAGATATCCGGATTGATGAGGATGCCGATCACTACGATCAACCCGACTGTGGCTGCCAGCCCGATCATCAGCCAGCCGCCGCGCATCAACCCCAGACGATATTCCTGCCACCATCCGCCGAACCACGCCCAGACGCCGAGCAAAAGTAAGACTGCCAGTGAGCTATACCAGACCCTCAGAGCGCCCTGTGTGACGCGTTTGACATCGTCCATGTGGCTCAGCTCTCGCTCATTGTAGAGCGACGTTCCATCTTCGAATTTCAAATCCCCGAGATAGGCGATGCCCTCATTATTTACGAGATAATCCAACGCATAAGGCGCCCACTTCAGACGGTCTGCTTTGGTAAAGCCAAAATCATCAGGCGGGAAGTAGGGCATGTTGTATTCAATTTGCAGGAAGAGGGGCGTGAGCAGCAGACGCAATCCGAACCCGATGAGAACAAGGGGGACGAGAAGCGTAACCAGGGAGGAGAGGATTAATAATTTCATGATCTATTGTAAATATTGCGTTCCACCACTGAGAATGAACCGGATGACCATGTCGTTCACAATCCATTCTATCGGCGCGTGGTCGTCGGTGAAGACAGTGGTGGTTTCATAACCCGTTTCGAGATTCGCAAATGTTGTTTGCATTGTATTGATGAGCAGGGGATGGACAGCCGGGTCTTGTGAAAGTGCCACAAAGTTTGCTGCAAAATTCTCAGGTGTGGTCTCTTGTTTGGTGGCAAAGATCATTGTGTTGAGCGAGCCGGGAATGTCAACGGTATAGATGGATGGGAAGATCGTCCCCATCGTTGTAGCCAGGCCATTGATCAGTCGCCGGTCGCCGGGTACGCTGGCGCTGTTGAGGGTCAGGACTCCGTCTTCGGTCAGGTGGGACGCCACGATCTGAAAGAACTCCTGTGTGGTCATGTGTGGTGGGATATACGGCGGGCGATAGGCATCCACGGCGATGATGTCATATTTGTGAGGGCTTTGTTCGAGACTCAAACGTCCATCGCCGATATGGACGGTTAAGTTTGGCATGGTCATGCCAAAATATCTTTTCCCTACCGCAACGATCTCCGGGTCGATCTCAAACCCGTCGATTGGGATGTTTCCATAAACGGCGGTCATCTGGCGCGCGGTCGTCCCTGCTGCCAACCCGACGATCGCGACGCGCTGTATGTCCGCCGGTTTGCGGCCCGCGTAAAAATATGGGCTGACCAGGAACTGATCCCAGGGCCCGTTATATTGAAGTATTTCTGGATGATAGATCGAGTGGACGCCCTGTCCTTCGTTCAGCCGCAGGATCGTAAAACCGTTCTGCTCTGCGACCTGAATGTAGTTGTAGGCTGACTCCGTTTCATAGATCTGCCCGGTGTTGCTCTTGAGCGCCTGTCCGCTTGAGAGCGCAGCGACAATTGCAATGACGACCGGCATCCAGAGATGTGTTAGCATTTCGCGACGGTTGGCGAATCTTCCCAGTCCTGCCAGAGCTACAAACAACAAAAGAAGGCTGAAGACAAGGAAGGTATTTTTTGTCCCTATGGCAGGGATGGTCACCAGGGTTGGCAGAAACGTGCCGATGAATGATCCCAGGGTCGAGATGGCGTAGATCTGTCCTGAGGTCTGCCCGGCGCGGGAGGTATCGTGGACGCTCAGGCGGATCGCGAAGGGAGAGATCGTTCCCAGCAGGGTGACAGGGACAGCGAAGAGAATTAGCACAGCGATGAAGGACGCGCCTAAGATCCCAACCTGCAACGACTCAAACGCGCTCGCCGCCGCGCGCAGGACAGGCCCGGCGATATAAGGGACGAGTCCAAGCGTGAACGCGCCCCATGCCAGCACACGGTACAGTGCGGCAGGCGTCGGATTAGCATCTGCCCATTTCCCACCCAGGAAATATCCGAAGGTCAGGTAGATGAGGATCAGCCCAATAATGCTTGCCCAGACGATGTTGCTGGTGCCAAACACATTGCCGATCAGGCGACCGGCGGCAAGCTCAGCGGCAAGTGTCGTCATGCCGGAGATGAAGACTGTGAAGAGCAGGTAACGGCGCATTTGTTTTCCTGAAACAAGATGGACGGATTATACCTTCAAGCGCAAAGCCCCGTCCCCGGCGCTTGAGCCTCAGTGATTATGTGGTAAAATCCCTGCCGTTGTCCTCTCCGTCCCGCCCGGTGCGGGACGGATTTCACGTCAGTACCGTGCAATGCGGTATGCCAGAGGTAGCATGATCGAACCGGAAACATCCTCTGATTTGGATCAGCCACAGGCCACGAACCTTTCGCAGGAAGTGGTGCGAAGCGTGCACGCCGACCTGGTGCGGATGCAGCAAGCCGCTGCGGAGACCATCCAGGCGGATGAAGTCGCGCTCCAGCAGAGCGCGGCCAGCGATGTCCAGGCGAACAGTGTAAGCGCCTACCAGTCCGCGTTGGCGACTGTGGAAGCGGAAGAAGTCCTTTCGCAGAGAAGTGCGGTCGGGTATGTACAGGCAGAAAAAGCCTCTGTCAGTGGCTACACCGGGGTGGTGGTTGCGAAGAACGCCGAGGTTCACTACGGGCTAACAGGTGTTGTGGTCGGGCGCGAAGTCCAGGCACAGGGCGCGCGCACAGTCCTTTTGATCGGACGGAACGTAACGGGTGAGGTAACAACCCTGATCGATTCGCGCTCCGCCCTGATCGCAGGTCTGACGTCCGGTCTGTTCGCCGGCTTACTGTTTCTGCTCGGACGGGCGTTGTTTGGACGGAAATAATTCTAATGTAGTAGCGACTTAAGTCGCTCTAACAAATGGACGACGAAAGTCGCCACTACAGAAATTCTATTCATAGAGCGAAGGTAACCTGTCAGATGGATAGGTGAGAGGCGCTCGAGGAGTAATGTAAGATGGAGAAAGTGGTACTCAAAGCTGAAAAACGCGAGGTGATTGGCAAGCAGGTGAAGGCCATGCGCCGGGCAGGAAAGTTGCCCGCGGTGATCTATGGTCGCCACACCGATCCGATCATTGTTTCCTTGGATAGCCATAGCGCGTCGCTGGTCTTGGGAAGACTTACCTCTTCCAGCCTGGTGACAATTGATTTGGGCGGCAAGGAATATCCGGCGCTTGTCCGTGAGAAGCAGCGTGATTACATCAAGAACCGCCTGCTGCATGTGGACTTCCTGGCTGTCTCACTCACCGAGACTCTGCACGCATCTGTAGCAGTCAATCTGGTGGGTGTCTCCGCCGCAGTCAAGGATTTTAATGCCGTGCTGGTGACGAACTTGCAATCTCTCGAAGTGGAATGTCTCCCCACCGATCTGCCCGAGCGAATTGATATCGATATCTCGGTGCTCGCACGACCCGGTGATGGCATCCGCGTACGGGATGTAAAGGTTTCCGATAAGGTTCGCCTGCTTGATGACCCCGATACGATGGTTGCCGTTGCGACCTTCGCCAAGGTCGAAGAAGAAGTTGCAGCTGTTCCGGGTGCCGAGGGTGTTGTGCCCGCCGAAGGCGAGCCCGAACTGGCTGTGGAACGCGGCAAGAAGGACGAAGAAGGCGAAGAGTAAAACTTTGCTGGACGGCAAACTCCCCGAGTCAAGTCGGGGAGTTTTTGATTCCCTTAAGCGAGGACTTATTCTCCGCGCAATAACTTTTCTGTGCCTCAGGCGACTATTGATTCAAATCCATTCAAGAGGTGCATTATGAAAAAGATTTCTCGTTTATTCCTGTTTTTTCTGACGATCGCCACACTGTTGCTCAGTGCCTGTGGTGGAACCGCAGCGACTCCTGCAGCCGCCGCTGGCGGTGGAAAAGTAGAGCCGATCCCTGTGGCGTTCACCGGGGTGGTCGATAACATCGCCGGCGATCAGTGGGTCATTAACGGTCAGACCGTGACTGTGTTCCCGGACGTGATCCGGGATGGTCCCTTCCATGTGGGGGACCAGGTCAAGGTCGAAGGAGTGGTCAATACGGACGGTTCCTTCACGGTTGCCAAAGTTGAAGTTCCCACCCCGAAGGATTCGTCCAGCCTGCCTCAGTTTGGAGATGACAACTCCATTGACTCGAAAACAAACGACGCGAACAGCAACGATGCCAATTCGAATGATGACAATGGGAATGGCGCCAATACAAACGACGACAACGGCAACGACGCGAATTCCAATGATGACAATGGCATCGATGCCAACTCAAACGACGATAACGGCAATGACTCGAATTCGAACGACGACAACAGTGCCAATGACAACTCGGATGACGGTAATCGGAATGATGACAATTCCAGCTCCGGCGGAGGCGAGGACATTGGCAATGGCAGTAATGGTGATAACGATGGCGGCGATGATAACGGCGGGAATAACAGCAATGGTGGCTAATTCTACAAGCCGGGCCCGCGGATAACGTAAGAGATCGTCTGGATGGTTCAATCCCTCCAGGCTATCTCTTAAAAATGCAGTCGAAGCGCATAAGATCAAGATTCTTCCATTGCACGCTTCGACAGCACTCCTCGCTGCGCTCCTCACCTCGCTCTGCGCGGTTTACAGGCCCAACACACTCAGAAAATCGACGGTCATACGCGCCGTCGCGCCCCAGAGCAATTCCCCATCGTAAGGATGGTACGCGATCAGCGAGCGCGCCCTGCCCGGCATTTCGAACTGCCAGCGATTCGACGAGTTCGCCAGCCATGCCACCGGGATGGTGAAGATGCGCGCCACCTCGTGTGCTCCCACCCGGAAAACCGCTGGCCAGCGCACAACCCCGACCACCGGTGTGACGCGGAAATAGGTGATCGTGATCAGGTTGGATAACCTCCCCAATACCCTGACATTATTGGGAGGTATGCCAATCTCTTCGTCCGCTTCGCGCAGGGCAGTTTCTTCGGGAGTCGTTTCGCCTTCGTCGCAGGCCCCGCCCGGGAAGGAGACCTGTCCCTTATGAGACTCGACCGTGTCGGTGCGGCGCGTGAAAAGCAGGTGCCATTCCTCGTCGTACCAGACCAATGGAATGAGTACAGCCGCACACTTGAGGCGCGTTTCCTCAGTCAGGTCTATTTCAGAGAACCCGTCGGAGGCTGGGTCTTTACGGAGTGACTCCTGGAGACAGTGAGTGATGTAAGCTTCGGTCAGTGTGATTGGCATAATGCAAAGTAATTATCGTATCGGGCTTCCACAATAAGCGCATTCCGCTGTGACATCGTCCAGCCATTCGACTTCATCCGG
>Ga0114129_10004520_pt1 | contig 19630 bp, 19 predicted proteins | sample RhiMetdeltSRZDD1_FD_80071 | JGI IMG/M metagenome (GOLD analysis project Ga0114129, IMG submission 80071) | Populus rhizosphere microbial communities from Tennessee, USA - Rhizosphere MetaG P. deltoides SRZDD1 (version 2) (version 2) | ecosystem: Host-associated > Plants > Roots > Rhizosphere >...
CGAATCATGCTCGTGTCCCACACGGCGTGCAGGTTCGGCGAGAAATCACCGTTCGGATTCTGCTCCGGCGCCCGATCGTGATACGTGACCGGCACGCAGTTGCCGCCGCGATCGCCGTTGGTCGTCGTATGCAGCGGCTGGTGGAGATCGCCGACGAAGTGCAGCAGAAACCGCAGCGCATTGCCTCTGACGATCGGATCCGCCGAAGTCGTGAGCGCTCGAAACTGCGCAGCAACCGCATCGACGACGCAGGTGCCGTCAGGACAGTAACGGCGCTCGTTGGATGGCGTCAGTATGACGACGGCTCGCGGCACGTTGATGAAGTGCCAGCCGAACGTCGCCGCATCGACGTCCCGGTAGTCGTCGGCCCACGTCGAGCTGTCGGCAATCGGGTCGTCCGGCACCGCGTCGCAGAAGCGCCGGAGCGCCGGATCGATCGGCGCGGCGACCAGCGTCGCCTTCACCCTCGCGAGCGTCAGCGGCGACAGCAGACGTTCGGCAATGAACACGACCGCGCGATGGCCGTCGCAGCCCCAGGCCTGCGCGTCGGCTGATCCGAGCGTCAGGACGATGGCCCACGCAGCCGCAACTCGGCATTTCACGCGCGAAGAGTCTAGTCTTGTCCATCGCGCCACTCGTCGGCCCTGCGCGTCTGTTCGTTGGAATCGCCTTGCGGGAGAATGACGGTGCCCGAAGACTGGCGCGATGAACGACGTTCGCGCCGCGATTCGGCTGATCGTCCGCCGTCCCGGTCTCGACGCGGTCATCGTTCTGACTCTCGCAATCGCCCTTGACGCCTCTGCGAACCGACGTCTACCGCTCGGTCACCGACGACAATGCGCCGCCCGTCGGCGATGACACGGTCATCGCGCGCGTCCGCGACGGCGCGACGCTGGCCGACGCACAGGCCGAGCTCGACGGCTTCGCGACGCGCGTGGAGAAGGAACACCCGGACTCCAACGCCCGCGCCTCCAGCGAGACGGCGACACCCATGTAGTTGATCGTCGTCGTCTTGCCGGCGCCGTTGGTGCCAAGCAGAGAGAGCACCTCGCCCGGCAGGATCGTGAGGTTCAGACCGTCGAGCGCGACGTGGCCGTTGTACCGCTTGGTCAGGCCGATGGCTTCGAGCACCGCTCAAAGCGTAGGAAGCAGTGGCGCCGCGGCGCGTCTCCTTTCACATGAACGAGCCTCCACGTCCCATGAATGGAGCGTGCGCAGCGATCAATGCGGCGAGACGGCCACCGGATCGCCTGGCGGACTACCACAGCGATTGCACGTGGGCGTAGCGACGAATCCGCTGATCCTTGGTCACCATCACCGCGCCATGGTGCCGCGCGGTGGCGACGAGGATCTGATCGGCGGGATCACCGTGAAACGGCTGCGGCAGCGCGCAGCGTTGCACGAGAATCGGACGCGTCAGCTCCCACACGCCCAGGCCCGGCGGCGTCATCGCTTCGTCCAGCCATTGATCGACGGGGCGATCGAGGATCAGGTGTTTGTTCTCGACCTTCTTGGCCACTTCCCACACGGAGATGAGCGAGATCCAGAGATCCTGCTCCGCCAGTCGAGACCTGATCAGGGCCTTGGCCCGAGCCGACAGTCGTCGATCCTCCGTCAGCCACCAGACCCACGCGTGAGTGTCAAGGAGCGTCGGCCTCGGCATCCCATCGTTCGCGCGTCCCGAACGGATCGCCGATCTCTTTCAGCACGCTGCCGGCGAGTCCGCTCTTCCTGGCGGGTGCGACGTACGGGACGAGTCTGGCGACGGGCCGACCGCGCTTCGTAATCACGACGGACGACTTGCTGGATGCGACCTCGTCCAGGGTTTTCAGGCAGAGGTCCTTGAACTTTCCGGCGGCGATGGACTTCGCGGGCTGCGACACCGACGCCACGGGTGTCATCCGCATGAGGCTGTTGAACGTCAGGCGGCGGGACGAACGGCGGCCTCGCCGGACGGACCAGGCCGTTCACGGGCGTCGCAGACTCCGCAGCCGCGATTGGGCCGGCGCCCATCCGGGGTTCTTCTCCACCGATTCGGCGTACAGCTTCTGCGCCTCGTCGAGCCGCCCCGCGGCTTCCTCGAGCAGCCCGAGGTGATACGCGACCCTCCACCGCGGCGATCCAAGGCCTTCGGCTGCCATCAGCTCACGCCGGGCCTCGTCGAACTGACGGCCGAGATACAGCGCGGCCGCGTACGTCTCGCGCAGCTGCGCACTGTCGGGCGCGAGCCTGATTTGCTGTTCCAGGAAGCGCCGAGCGAACGGCAGGTTACCGTCTTCGATCGCAATCTGGCCCCGGAGCGCCGCGGCGTCGGGGTGACTGCGCGGATACTCGAAGATCCGGTCGAGGAACTGCTGCGCCTTGGCCGACTGCCCCGCCTCGTGAGCCATCACGGCGTTCGTCAGCAGCGTCGGCACATGGTTCGGACAGACGATGGAGAGCCGTTCGATCTCACGTCGCAGACGCTCGCACTCCGAGGGCGGATCGTGCGACTCCCAGTTCCAGCATCCCTCGCCGCTCTTCGCATCCAGGTCCGCGACGAGCTCCTCGAGCTGCGCGTCAGGGTTGTGGCACTCCTGCCGCCGCGTCAGCTGGCTCGATGCACACGCCGCCGCGAGGAGCAGCGGCGCAACCGCTGCGATGAGACGAAATGCGGTCGTCGGATTTGTCATCGAGAGGCGTCAGCGGCGGACTGGTCGCAGGACGCTGTCGGCGACCTGAATCATCTGATAGAGGACGGGGCCGAGCGTCGAGAGGAAGATGCCGGGAAGAAAGCACGAAATCAACGGGAACACCAGCTTCACCGGCATGGCCTGCGCGTGCAGCAGCGCCTGCTCGCGCCGGCGGTTCCGAACTTCGTCGGCCTGGTGTCTGAGAGTTTCCGCGAGGCTGGCGCCAACCTGCTCCGCTTGAATGATCGCGGACACGAAGATCGTCACCGACATGACGTCCAGCCGCTCGCCGAGGCGCTTCAACGCACCGAGCCGCGGCACTCCCGCGCGAGTGTCGTGTTGAAATCCAATGAACGCCTCGGTGAGCGGGCGCTCCATCGGCTGCGACTGAACGATGCGTCCGAGCGCGGAATCGAAGCCGAGGCCGGCTTCCGCCAGCGTGGCGAACAGCTCGAGAGCGAGCGGCAGATCCTGCTCGACCTCGCGCACAAGACGACGCCTGGCCGCGCGGACGACGATCAGCGGCGCAAGCGCGACGTTGATGAACACGATCCACGGGCCGGCGGAGAGAATCGCGGCGAACGCGTCCCCGACGCCGCCGGGGACGTTCGCGACTGTCTGGACCAGCTGATCGAGCACCGTGGCCCGAAGGAGCATCGCCAGTCCGGTGGCGACTGCCAGAGCCGCCGCGGTCGCCGTCCCGAACAAGACCGGCGCATTGGGACTCGTGTACCCCGCGAGGGCGAGCCATCGCCCGAAGCGACCCACACGCCGCGTCCCCTCGGCGGGTTCCATGGTGCCGGCAGCGCCCTCGACGTGCTCGAGGCCGCGCCGGTGAATGTCCCACGCGCGCACGGCGGTGTACAGCAGCAGCCCGAGCGTCGCGGCCGCAAGCGCCAGAATCACCATCGACAGAGCGGGATCAGTAGCCACTTCTGCTGATCTTCGACATCCAAACGAGCCCTACGGCCTGCAGCCCGATGACCGTCGTCACGAGCTCCGTTCCGACGGCGCTCCGGACGAACGCCTCCATGCGATCCGGGTTCGTCCGCCACATCAGATACCCCAGCACGTACGCGATGACGAGCACCGCCGCGACAGAGACGTGCGCCTCGACGCCCTGCGCGCGCACCCGCCGCGACAGCTCAATCCGATCGCGAATCGTCCTCCCCACCGTCGACAGCGTGGACGCCAGGCTGCCGCCCACCTCCCAGTGAACCGCGAGCGCCATCGCGAACAGCCGGAAGGTCTCGAGCGGAACTTTCCGCGGCAGCGCCGCGAGCACTTCACGCGGGTCGTCCCCAAGCCTGATCCGGCCCGCCATCTCCTGAAGGTACGGGCGAATCGGATCCTGCGATGCCCGCAGCGACGCCTCCAGCGCGGCCAGGAGGGCCGAGCCGGCGCGCAGCGCGCCGACGAGCAGATCGATCGTCTCCGACAGCTGCGTCTCGATGCGGCCGATGCGGCGTTCGGCAATGAAGTCTTCCGCGAGGTACGCGAGCACGCCCGCGAGCGCGCCGAGTGCGGCCGCGACCTCGATCGGGACGGCGAACCACCACGCACCGACCCCAGCGCCGATACCCGCCGCGACCGCCAACGCACGGTATCGCCGCGGAAAAACCGGAAGCCTGTCCTCGAATGCCGGCTCGTCCTGCGGAGTGACCGCCGCAGGCTCGCGAAGAATCGCGTCGAGCCGGTTCGTGGCGCGCGTTCGGGCGCGCTCTCGATACCACAGCACGGCAACGATCGCACCCGCGATGAAAAGCGCGACCACGGTGACGGACGTCATGCCGGCCGCTGACCCGCGGGCTGAAACAGCGCCGAGGGGATCTCGACGCCTTCGTCGCGCAGGTCTTCCACGATGCGCGGGACGATGCCCGTCGCGGAGAACTCGCCCGCGACCCGGCGTCCCTGCCGGCCTCGCTTGCGGAACAGAAAGATGTCCTGCAGCAGCGGCGTCGACCCTTCGAGGCCGGTAATCTCCGCGATGCTCTCGATGCGCCGCACGCCGTCCTCGTACCGTTTGACGTGCACGAGGATCTGAATCGCCGATACGATCTGCTCGCGCACCGCGCGTGAGGGCAGCTCAGTCCCGGCGAGGAGGACCATCGTCTCGAGCCGCGACATCGCGTCCCGCGGCGAGTTCGCGTGGACCGTGCACATGCCGCCGTCGTGGCCCGTGTTCATCGCCTGCAGCATGTCGAGCGCCTCTTCGCCGCGGACCTCGCCGACGACGATGCGATCCGGCCGCATGCGGAGCGCGTTGATCACGAGGTCGCGGAGCGTGATGCGGCCGCGTCCTTCGACGTTCGTCGGACGCGCCTCCATCCGGACGACATGCGTCTGATCGAGAATGAGCTCCGCGGTGTCTTCGATCGTGACAATCCGCTCGCTCTCCGGAATCACTTCGGCGAGCGCGCCGAGCAGCGTCGACTTGCCGGCGCCCGTGCCGCCCGAGATCAGGATGTTCTTCCGCGCGCGGACGGCGATGGCGAGAAAGGACAGCATCTCGGGTGAGATGCTGCCGAGTGCCAGCAGGTCATCCCGCCGCAGGCGCCGCCGGCCGAACCGGCGAATCGAGATCGTCGGCCCATCGATCGACGCCGGCGGAAGCGTCGCGTTGACGCGGCTGCCGTCGGGCAAGCGGAGGTCGGCCATCGGCGCCGACGAATCGATTCGGCGTCCGACGCGCGCCGCGATGCGCTCGATGACGCGCACGATGTGGTCGTGGTCGCGGAAGCGGATCGGCGTCAGCTCGAGCCGGCCGAACCGTTCGACGTAGACGCGGTCGGGTGCATTGACGAGGATATCGCTCACGGCGGGATCCGCGAGCAGCGGCGCCAGCGGTCCCATGCCAATCGTCTCGTCGGTGAGCTCCTCGGCCAGACGCGCGCGCTCGGTGTCGTTGAGCGGACATTCTCGGACTCGATGGCTCTGGCCGCGAATTCCTGGACCGCCGACGCCACGTCCTGCCCCTCGCGCTCGAGAAGATGCCGCGCGCCGATTTCGTCGAGCAGCCGTTCCTGAAGGATGGCTTTGACGGCGAGATAGTCCGCGCGTCCCGCACGCGGCGCCTCGTCGACGCTCGGGCCTTCGCCCATCACCCGCGGGCGCTGACCGCCGCCGATCGCGCGCAGCCTCTGCACGGCGTCGGTCGACAACGATTTCGACAGCCGCGCCCGATCGGCTTGCGAGCTGGCGCCGCGGTTGTTCCGCTCCGGATCGCTCACAGCGTCACCGCGCGGACGCGCGCCTCGTGGCCGCTCAGCACGCGCCGATCCATTCCACTGCGACGCTCGCCCTGCGGCCGGCCAATATCGCGCATACGCCGATCCACGCCAGACCGGCGATCCTGACCCACACGCGCCCTCGCATGCTCGGCGCCGGGCTGAACCTCGAGGTCGCTCGCGGTCTGATCGGCAAAGCCGTCCACCGCGTCGGCGATGTCGGTGACGACGCGGCCGAACCCGCGCCATCGGGCCGCGCGCACGATGTACGGCGTGCCCGTATTCATCGACACGAGGATTCGCTTTTCGTACGGCACGACATGCGCGATCGGACGGCCGAGCCGCGTCTCGATGTCCGCCGCCGTGAGATCGCCGAGGAATCGCTTGTAATTGCGGTTCAGGACGATGCGGTGGCGGCTCGGTGGAAACCCCAGGCCTTCGAGCACGGGCAGAAACCGCGCGACGCCGGCAACCGACGGCGCGGTGCCCTGGAGCACGACGTAGATCACGTCGCTGGCGTCCAGCGCCGCGAGCACCACGTTGTCGAGCATTGGAAACGTGTCGACGACGACGTACTCGAAGGCACGCCGCGCCAGGTTCAGGATGCGCGCCACGGCTTCGTCGGTGACTTCCGCCGCCTCGAGCGCGTCGCCGGGCGCCGCCAGCAGCCGCACGCCGCTCGCGTGCGGCAGCGTGAGCCGCCGCAGCAGCGTCTCGTCGAGGCGCTCGCGCTCGCGGACCGCGTCCACGATCGTCGTCGTCGGCTTCAGGTCGAGCATCAGCGCGCAGATGCCGAGCTGCAGCGACGTGTCGACGAGCAGCACCTGCCCCGCGTGCCGCTCGGCGAGCGCGCACGCCACGTTCACAGCAAGCGTCGACTTGCCGACACCGCCCTTGTTGCTGACGAACGACACGAGGCGACCGCGCGATGCGGGCGCAGCCGATGTCCGCCGCGCGAGCAGTCGGTCGAGCACGTCGCGGAGCTCGGTGGTGGAGAGCGGCCGCCTGAGAAAATCACGAACCTCGGCGCGCAGCAGCTCGATGATGACCGCGCTCTCGGAGTCGCCCTCGCCGAGTCGGTCCGGCTGGAATGCTGCCGCAATGACCACGCCCGGGACGATCTGATACAGCTCGCGGCAGAATGTCGTCAGACCGCGTACGTCGCGGCCGATCGACGCGACGACGAAGTCGGGCTGGCGATCGCGGGCAACGTCGATCGCCTGCCGGTGAGTGGCGGCAAAATGGACGACGCCCCGGCGATCCGGAATGCCGGCGAATGCCGTCTGAAACTCGTCCGGGAATCCGGTCTCGGATCCGACGACGAGGATCTGGAGGCGTCGGTCCACGGCGCCGGTGCGCTCGGAACTCATCGAACCAGGACCGGAGCGAGGATGGCGCCAGGCCGCGCCTGAAGACTCAGGTTGGCGGCGATGAGGGGACCGACATCGGCTGGGGGCATGTCAGGCGGGAATCCGTCCGACACATGAGCGGTCGCGTCGGTGCCGGCGACGCGCGGTGTCGTCGCGGGTTCGAATGTGACCGGGCCGACGTCGCACGTGGACCAGTGAAGCGCCACGAATCCAACCACCCTGTTGGTCCCGCCGCTGAATGCCGAGTAGATCGGTCCGAAGCCATCGAGCTGCGTGCAAGACGGCGGCGGTGCGGCCACGACAGCGGCGCCCACCGTCGCGACGCTGCGGCCGGACGTGACGAATGCGCCGACGACGACTTCGGTCCCCGGATCGCTGTCGAGAAATCCTGTGATCGTGCCATCGGCGTGGATCGTGGCGGTTTTCGTCGAGGTGAGAAACGCCGCGTCGAGCGCGAACGGCGCCGCGCCGAATGCGCCCGACACCGCCGAGACACGAAGCGCCGGTCGGGTGGCGGCGATAGCGGTCGCGCGAACGGTTACGCCATGAATCCGCGGATTGTAGGCCGCGGGGGGATCGACGGTATCCTCGTGAATCGCGGTGCCGCGGCCGAACAGGAACGGTAGCGCGGGTCCGTGTGAGCTCACGCCGTCCACTTCGGCGAGCGTGTCCAGAGTGTTGGTGCGCCGGAGGCGTACGAGGAATGCCGGATCGGTGAGTGGTGGCGCCTGCGCAGGCGCGGTCCATGCGTACGTGAGCGGATCGGCAGGACATGGGGCGACTGCAACCGGCGCGGCCGGCGTGAACTCGTCGTTCGGAGCCGCGGTTGGATACGCGCGCGCGTACGAGCTGTCTTCGACGACGTTGCTGGCGGGATCGAGCCTGAACGTACCACTGACCATGTCGCCGTGCGCCAGGTTCTCCGACTGATTCAGTTGCAAATCCGGCTTGTACACCCTGACGTCGGCCGGATCGTCGGGCTGAGGCATCACGAGCAGCTGAGATCCGCTCAGATAATCCTCGCCGGCGGTCATAGCGATTCGCGGGCCGGCGCCGAAATTCGATCCGTCCGCGGCAAAATCGAAGTCGTCGTCGAACATCCATCTCACGACCTGCCGCGCCGCGGCCCTGCGAACGCAATCGCTCGCGTACCCATCTTCGATCACCGCGCCTGTCACTGGATCCGTGACGGGAGTCCCATTCCGCTCGCGCATGCCGATGATCGCGGCCGCGTCGGCCGCATTCTGCATCTGCACGCGCGTCAGCGTGACGAGCCCCATGTCGATGACAAGGGCCAGCACGCCGAACATGCCGAAGGCGATCATCGCCACCTGGACGAGCATCGCTACTGCTTCGGCACGGCGGTGAGCTCGCGCTTGGAGCCGCCAATGGATTCGACCATCGTGAACGGCGCCTGACCGGCGGCGCGCGCGCCGGGCGCTGGAACGCCATCGAACGCCGCACCGGCCGCGCCGAACGGGCTGACAGGCCGGAGATCCGGCGTCACGCTGTTGACGGGATCATCCGGGCGGCCCGATCTCGGGACGCACGCGATCTTGGCGTCGACCGCCATCGCTTCCGTCAGACGCGCGACCTCACCCGGATCGACGGCAATCACAATCTCCTGGACCGGCCGCATTCGGGTGACGCCGCCCTGCGTCAGCGTGTTCTGGAACACCGGAACCTGTCGCGTGATCATCGGCTCGACAATGACGCCGTTCTGCACCATGACGCGGACGGTGGCCTGCTTCTGCCAGTTGGTCAGCCGCGCCTGCAACGTCATCTGTTGCGCGTACACGCCGCCGACGTTCAGGTTGGGAGCGCCACCTCGCGCTCCATCAATCGGCATGGTGGCTACGAGATCGAACCGATCTCCGGCCCGCAATCCGTACAGCCCTTCGACCTTGTCCGCGGGGACACGAACCGCCCGCTTCCCAGCTGGAATACCAGCAACGAGCCCTTCACGTGTGCCTTTAGGAAGGAAATCCGCCTCCGTGAAAACGTACCCGGGCTGCTTCTCGTGCGCGAGGACGCGGCCGAGGACCTCGCGAAGATCGACGTACATCTCCTTGCTGACGCTTTGCGGTGGCAAATACAGGAATGTCAGCTGTTTCGTCTGAGTATTCCAAAAGTGGTCGCGCGTGATCCGCGTGTACGACGCGATCGGCCGCGCCGGCGTCGGGACGGCTATGAGGCCGGCCATCGAACGGTCGCGAGTCGTGAATCTGGAGAGATCGACCAGTCCGGTCGCCCACAACGAAGCGCCAACGGCAAGAACGGCCAGGACGACCACGAACGCGAGGCCTCCCGAGCCGAGTCGGAATCGAGAGGTCGATCGGCGGATGGAGTACGGGATCATTGAAACACCTCGCGCCGGTAGATCGCCTGCGCGGACAGCAGCTTTCGAAATGGCCGAACGGTCTTGCCGGCATACGCCAGCTGACGTCCCAGGCCTTGCGGGCCGGTGTAAGGCCCCACCACCGGAGGGTCGCCGACGTCCTCAGTCGTTTCGATTGGATGGGCGGCGTTGGGCGGCAGCGGATCGGTTGCGCTCGGCGGCATCGGCTTGTACGCGATCATCGCGCCGGCCTGATATGGGTAATTGAGACGAAGGGCCACGAGACCCTGGCTTGCGACGCTGAACTGGCTCTCACCGCCGGCGTTCAGCATCTCTTCGAGAACGTCGAGGAACTGGATGACCTCATGACCGTCAGCGGGATCCAACGTCACGCTTGGAATGTCGATGATGTACGACAAGGGCGCGCGGTCCCCGCAGTGCGGGGACGCCGCGCCCTCCGGCAGCGGCACCAGTCTGCCGGGATATCGCAGGAATTTCACGTCGCCCTGGATGTCGAAGAACATCAGCGGGCGCAGCGCCTTGTTCAAGAGCGGAGCGTCACGAAAAAATGCCTCGACGCCGGCGTTGATATCGTCGGACTTCGTCCCGAACGCGCTCAGATCGACGATGAGGCATGCCGGATTGAAGATGCGATCCATCAGAGACGTACCCGTCGTCGAGTCGAGACACGCCACATCGTTCGTCAGGGCGGCGTGCAGCGACGGACACGCGGCCGGAAACGGCGTGATCGCGATCTCGCGCGCCGCGACTCGGACCGCGTCCTGAGCGGCCTGGGCCGAGAACATCAAGCGGCCGAAATCAATTGCGGCGGCCAGCAGCAGGTACAGAACGAGCGACACCAGCGCGAACTCGACGAGCACCGAGCCGCGCTCGTGGCTCATCGAAACCCTCGTGTGAACGTGAGCCATAGCAAGCCGAGCGCGATGGCCGGCGCATACGCCAGGTCGCGCTTCCCGCGTGCGACCGCGACGCCGGCCAGCAACGCGCCGGCGATCGCGACGTAGAACAGGAGCGGAACGAGCTCGCGCGCGCCAAGTGCGGCGCCGAGCGCGGCGAGCAGCTTCACGTCGCCGCCGCCGAACGCCCCGACGGAAAACAGGACCACGCCGGCGGCGGCGGCACATCCGAAGCCGAAAAGCATCGAGGACCATCCGTGTGAGGTTGTGCCGAGTGCGGTCGCGCCGACCGTGAACGCGAGCAGCGACAACGGGATCGCATCCGGAATCTCGCGGCGCCGCAGGTCGAACCCGACCGCGCACAGAATCAGCAGAAGCGGAACCCAATGCACCGCGGACTCCTCCCGTTCACCACTGAAAGAACCCGCCACCGTTCGTGCGCGTGGCGGGTTCTTCAGTTGACCTGTCCACCGTTCCTCGCGCGACGACCTACGGTGTAAATGCGCCCGCTTCGAGCACGAGAGTGGACAGGTTGCCGGCGGCGCCGACGTTGTTGCCAAGACGGACGGTATTCTGGGCCGTCATCGCGCTCACATCGAGACCGATGCCCGCCTTCGTCGCCGTGCCGTCGTTGCCAACGGCCGCATTGGATGTTTCGATGATCCTGCCGCTGATGATCGGCCCGTTGTCATCGGCATGGGCTCCGGGCAGCACCGCCGCCACCATCGCGATCATGTCGTTGGTCTTGTGGCCGAACGTCGACACCGACGCCGCGCCGATCAGCGCGACGCCGCCGACGAGCAGCGCATATTCGACGAGCGCCGCACCCTTTCTGCATTTCAGTAGCCGCTGGAAGAGTCTCATTGTTTCATTGCCTCCGGAAAACGAGTTATCGATCGATTATCGAGCAGCCGGTTTCGATTCGGTGCTGCCTCCTTTCCTGACCGAGCGCATCAGCTCCGCATGGTCGGGAAACGACCACAGGGCGCTGTCGGCGATCGGCGTTCTCACGATCGCGGGGTTGACGAGGACGACGAGATCGAGCGACTCGTCGTTGCGGTTGAAGCTCTTGAACAGCCAGCCGAGGCCGGCGACGTCGCGAACGCCGGGCGTCGACGCCGTGTTGTTGGTCGACGTGTTCGTCAGCAGGCCGCCGATGAGCAGCGCCTGTCCGTCCTGCAGCCGCGAGCTGGTTTTGAGCGACCGCGTCTGAAACGCCGTTGTGAGCTGGTTGGTGCCCGTTGTCTGACGGAGTGTGTCGGTCAACGTCGCGTCGGGCGTGACCACCTGCGGCTGGACGTCCAGCGTGATGCTGTCGTCGTCTCCAACCAGCGGACGGATCTGCAGCTGCACGCCGAACGGGATGAACTCGACCGAGCTGAACAGCCCCGTCGTCGTCACCGACGTCGTCCCACTCGTGATGCCGAAGCCGGGCCCGAACGCCGCGATGGGAATAGGCACCTGGCCGCCGACCTGGAACTCCGCGAGCTCGCCCGAGAGCACGGTCAGCGAAGGGGACGACAGGCTGCGCGCGATGCCCTGACGCTCGAGGAGCGACAGCGCGGCGTCGATGGCGACGTGCGCGCCCGCAAGCTGAAACTCGTTGCTCAGGCCGCCGCTCAGAAACGACAACACGTTTTGCACGGATGTCCCGCCGGTGCCGCCGACTCTCGCCGCCTGACTGCCCTGAACGGTGGTCGCGGATCGGGCAGCGTTCAGCGACGGCTGCCGGAAGTTCGACAGCAGCAGCGCGGAATTCGGATCGAAGCTCAGAAGCTTCGTCCGGTTGACCTCGAGCAGCCGGATGTTGACCCTGATTTGGGGGAGATCGACGACTTCGATGAACGAGAGAATCCTGCCGTCCGCGGCCTCGATCGCCTTCGCCCGCGCGAGATTTCGGCGGACCTGATTCGTGAGTCGAGCGCTGCGCGAGCCGCCGAAGATCGCGCCAATCGACGATCCGGTCCCGCCCCCGCCGCCGGAGAGAGACTGTTGCTGCGCGTCGAGAGTGCGGCTCGTCAGGGCGCCGGCTTCGTCGGCGATGACGCGAATCGTGTCCTCCGTCGCGGTCCGGCCTGTAAAGAGCTGCGCCGCGACTTCGAGAATCCGGACGAGCGCGACCTGACTGCCGACCTCGCCCTCCAGCACGAGGGTGTCCCGCGCATCGTCGCGCACATTGCCGTATAAAACGCGCCTGATCGTCACGCGGCCGCCGCCGAGCGACCGAATCGCCGCCTGAATCTTTTCTTCCGGCAGCGCCGGCAGGTTCTCGAGCTGAATCAGATTGATGACGGTGCCCGACGGCTGCACCTCGCCCTGCAGCCGGCTCGTCTCGGGAACGGCCGGTGGTTGCGCCGGCGGCTCCGCTGCGGGCGGCGTCGCGGCGGGTGGCGTGCCCGCGGGTGGCGCCGGCGGCTGCGGCGCGGCGCCGAGGAACGGACGCGCGGCGCCAGCACGGCGCCCTCCGGCAGCATCGAGATAGTTGCGCGCCACAGCCTCGGCCGTCTGAGAGATGACGACATTCGGCACGGTGCCGGTGAGCACCAGCGCGTCTCTATCCGGCGCGCTCTCGACCTCGATCGACGGGTGGACGCGCTTCAGCGCCTGCTGCAGCAGCGAGAGATCGCGCTGAACGGCAAAGAGGTATTCGCGAATGGTGCCGTCGGTGAACCAGACGATGAGCGTGGTGCGCCCATGCTCGCGGCCGAGGACCAGCACTTCCCGGCTGTTAATCAGATCCGCGGTGAGGATTTCCGTGTCGCCGACCGCGATTCGCTGAATCTCTTTCGGGAACGGCAGGCGCAGATGCTGCGATTTGACGATCGGCTGCACCGCGCCCGTTTGGAGCTGCTGCGCGGTCTGCGCCGATAGTGTCACCAGCGACAAGAACATCGCGATCGCCGGCACGATCGTCGCGACGATTCGGGTGTTTGCCATCCTTCGGCTGAAGCCTTCGCACTCCAGTGCTCGGACGCCTTCGCGCTCCATTGGGAACGTGTAGCAAACGTCGCGCGGCCGTGATGTGTCGCAACGTTTTCAACGGAGTGTCGTGCGAGCCCTGTTTGTGGAGAGTTTCGACCGGTGACCGGTCGCTATTGAAGGATGCGGGCCTTTGCGGCCCGGCTTGCCGGACGGCGGGTCCAAAGGACCCGCCCTACATCTGGGTCACAGTCGCAGGAAGCGCTCGCGCAGCACTCGCGACTGCAGGCGGCTGATCTGCAGCTTCTGACCGTTAGTGAGCACCGCAAGATGCGTCCCGCCAGGCATCACGTTGACCTTCGCGATCACGTCGATGTTCGCGAGCGTGCCTCGGCCGAGGCGGATGAACCGCTCGGGATCGAGACGCGACTCGAGATCCTTGAGCCGGTACGTGATCGTGTGCTTCTCGTTCTTCAGCGTCATCAGATGCAGCAGCTCGCCTTCCGCGACGATGGACGCGATTTGATTCACCGGCACGATGACTACCTCGTCGCGCCGCCTGACGGGAATCCGCTCGAGGTACGGCGCCTTCGACGCCGACTCGTACGCGTCGATCGCGACGCCGACCCGCGCCACCTGCTCGGCGACGATCTCGGCGTGCTCGACCCGGTCCTGCACCCGGTTCAGCGTCTCGCGCAACCGCTTCTTCTCGACCGGCTTGAGCAGGTAGTCGACCGCGTTCACCTCGAACGCGCGGACGGCGTACTCGTCGTACGCCGTCACGAAGGCGATGAGCGGCATCTCGCTCTTCTTGAGCATCCGCACGACGCCGATGCCGTCGAGCTCGGGCATCTGGAGGTCCAGCAGCGCCAGGTCGGGCCGCTCGTGCGTGATCAGCGTGACGGCTTCCTTGCCCGACGCCGCCTCGCCAACCAGAGTCACGTCGTCGAACGCGCGCAGCAGCGCGGCGAGAAACGATCGCGCCGGCCGCTCGTCGTCGGCGATGACAACGCGAAGCTTCGCGGTCAGGCGGGCCTCCTCACCGGTTCGAGCACGCCGGCTTCCGCCGGCATGCGAAGCGTCACGCTCGTCCCGCGTCCGACCGCGGTGTCCACCGTGATCCGGGAGGCCTCCCCGTACTGACACGCGAGGCGCCGCTCGACGTTTCGCAGGCCGACACCCAGCTCGCGTCTTCGGGCGAAGTCCTGCGGCGTTGCGCCAGCCCCGGTGTCGGAGACCGTGATCTCGAGAGCGCGCGCCTCGTCGGGCGTCGGCGTCACTCTCGCGGCGATGGTGACCTCTCCTCCGGCGGCCACGCCGCCGATGCCGTGCTTGATGGCGTTCTCGACCAGCGGCTGGAGCACGAGCGGCGGAATGCGCATCGGCAGCAGCGCGAACGGCACGTCGATGCGGATGCGCAGGCGCTCGTCGAAGCGGGCCCGCTCGATCTCGAGGTACGACTCGACGATCTCGAGCTCGCGGCCGAGCGTGGTGAACTCACCCTCCGAGCGGAGCACGCCGCGCAGCAGCGACGTCAGACGCATCAGCGTGTCGAACGCGCGCGCCGGCGTCGTCTGAATCAGGTAGCCGATGGTCGTGAGCGCGTTGAACAGGAAATGCGGGTTGACCTGGGCGCGCAGCGCCCGGAGCTCGGCCTGCGTCGCCAGCTTCGCCACCTCCTGCTCGCGGACCTCGCGCTCGTACCGCTCCTGCGTCAGGCGAATCGCATCGACGCGTCTCCCGGCGGCGACGGCAATCGCCTCCAGCGCGGACAGATCGTCGGACAGCAGCCGACGGCCGCCGGTCAGATGAGAGATTTCCACGGCGTAGCGCGGCTCGTCGACCGTCGGGACCATGACGACGGCCCGATCGCTGGACACGATGAGCGGACCGGCGGCCGATTCAGTCGACTGGGGGATCTCGTACCATCGAGCCGATCTCGCGCTCAGCGCCGGCGCCAGCAGCGCACACAGCATCTCGAACACCGCGGACGGGGTGTCGCAATCCTGCATGCGGCGCATCGCGGTCGCCCGAAGCGATCGGTAGTCGGGGCGGCGCAGCACGATCGAATCGACGAACCACGCCGTGGCGCGCCGGAGCGCCGGATACAGGAGCGCCGTCGCGACCCACAACGTGACGAGCGCGCCGACCTGCCGCGGATCGAGCCGCACGAACTGCTCGAACCCGGACGACCCGGCGCTGAAGACGGCGATGGCCACGAAGATCGTCACGACGAGCAGCAGCAGCGTCAGCGCGCGCTTGAGGAACAGGTCGGCAAGCGCGAACGGATAATCCTGGTACAGGATCGCGAACGCCAGCGGCAGCGACGCATGGTGCCCGAGGAGCTCGACGAGCCACGATCCGTCTCCCTGGTGCAGCTGGGTGAGGTGAAGCGCCGAGACGGCGAAGACCGCGAGCGCGCTGACCGTCAGCGCGCGGCGCGCGCCCGGCTGGCTCCGCGTCGCGAACACGAGCGGAACGATCGACGCGACGAAGGTGTACGTGAGCAGCTGCATCGCTGGAGGCGATGGCACGTCCGCTCCGCTCCATGCCGCGCGCACGTGCAGGATCGCCGCGATGCTGCTCGCGGCGTAGGCCGCCACCGCCACCGATTGCCTCAGCGCGCCGCGCACACCCTGCGCCCCGTCACGAAGGACGGAGTGCACGACCACGGCGGGAAGAAATCCGAGCGCGCAGAAGCCGATCGCGATCAGCGCCGGAAACGGTCCGACGATGCCGACCTTCGGCAGCTCGTAGGCCGGCAGGGCGCACAGGTTCCAGACCAGACCGAGCACGGCGGCGACGAGCAGCACCGGATCCCGCGCCGACCGCACGCCAGCGACAGCGTCCGCGCGGACGACCATCACCAGCAGCATCGCGTAGAGAGCCACGCCGGTGCTCAGGCCGACCAGGTTGAGAAGTTCACTCATCGCGGGGCAACGGCCACCGGGCCGCGGACCACGTTACGGCGTCCTTCCCGGTCGCGACAGAAAAAGCCGTTGAACGGTCCATCACGGCCAATGAATGGAACGTACAACTTACGACTTGTAACTTTCAACGTCTGTTTGAAGTTGAAAGTTCACAGTCTGAAGTTGCTATTCCGCCCGGATGGCGGCGATCGGATCGATGCGCAGGGCGCGCAGGGCAGGCACGAGCGTGCCTGCGACGGTCATGACAACGGCCAGGCCAATGGCGCTGCCGAACGTGAGCGGATCCCCGGGCGCGACGCCCGCGAGCAGCGCCTGCATCCCGCGGCCGGCGGCGTACGCCAGCGCCGCGCCCGGAACGACGCCGGCGAGCGCCAGCATGACGCCGCGGCGGACGATCATCCCGAGGATGTCACCGGCTTGCGCGCCCAGCGCGACGCGCACGCCAATCTCCGTCGCGCGCTGCGCGACGGCGAACGACAGGAGACCGTGGATGCCGATCGCAGCCAGCACGAACGCGATCGCGGCGAACGCGGCCAGCACCCGGACCTGCACGAACCGCGAGGCGGTCTCGAGTCCGACCATGTCGACGAGCGTCTGCGCGTCCGTGATTGGCAGTGTCGGATCGGCGCGGCGAATCACGTCGCGAACGCCCGGCGCGAGCATCGCCGGCGGCACGCTCGTGCGGACCGCGAGCGTCTTCGGCGCGTAGAAGGTGATCGCGCCGTCGGGCACCTGCTTCGACGACAGGTACACCTGCGGCTCGCTCCGCCGCTCCAGGCCGCGGAACCGCACGTCGCCGACGACGCCGACGACCTCGCGATCGGCTAACGCAAACGTGAAGTGGTGGCCGATCGGATCCTCGTTCGGCCAGTACCGCCGCACGAACGAGTCGCTGACCACGGCGACGAACGGCCGATCCTGCGCGTCCGATTCGCTGATGTCGCGCCCGCGCTTCAGCGGGATCCCTATCGCGCCGAAGAAACCCGGCGTGACGTATCGAAGGCTCGCGACGTTGTTCGCCGCGCGCACGTCCGACGCGGACTGCGCGTCGCCTTTCACGCTCACCGGAAAGATGCCGCCGCGGAACGACGACATCGGCAGGAAGCTCGCGTATCCGGCCGCCGTCACGCCCGGCAGCGCGCGAACCTCCTGCAGGACCCGCGCGTAGAACGCCTCGCGCGTCGCGACCCGGCGGTACTCCGGCATCGGCAGCTCGTCCCTCATCGAGAGGACCCCTTCGGCCTTGAAGCCCGGATCCGTGCCCTGCACGGCGAGCAGCGCGCGAATCAACAGACCGGCGGAGACCAGCAGGACGATCGACGCGACGATCTCCGCGACGACGAGCGCCGAGCGAATGCGTTCCTTCCGGCCGCCGCCCGCGCGCGCACCTTCGCGCAGCCCCTCGAGATCCGGGGTCGCGCCGACTCGCACGATCGGTGCGAGCCCGAACGCGATGCCGGTGAGAAACGTCAGGGCGACGGCGACGATCAGCACGCGGACGTCGACCGACGGCGCCGACGCGATGGGGAGCGTCGCGGGCACGAGCTGCGACAGCAACGGCACCGAGACGACAGCCACGCCGATGCCCAGCGCGCCGCCGACACATGCCAGCAGCAGGCTCTCCGTCAGCAGCTGTCGGATCAGACGATCCCGGCCGGCGCCGAGCGCCGAGCGCACGGCCAGTTCGCGCTGGCGCGCGAGGGCGCGCGCGAGGAGCAGGTTCCCCAGATTGGCGCACGCAATCAGCAGCACGCAACCGGCCGCGCCCGACAACGCCAGCAGCAGCAGGCGCGACCGCTCGGACACGTCCGCGCCGAGCGCGACGACCAGACCGCCGGTGTCCTTGTTGTCGACCGGAAACTGCTGTCGTGATTGAGCCGCGATCGCCTGCATCTCGGCGCTGGCCTGCTGGAGCGTCACGCCGGGCCGCAGCCGGCCGACCGCGTACAGCCAGTTGTTGGCGCGCTCCCCCGGCCCGGTGTAGGCACGCTCTCCGAACCGGGCCGTCACCCAGAACAGCACGTTGCTCGTCGGGAAATGGAACTCGCGCGGCATGACGCCGAGCACCGTGTACGGGGCGTTGTCGAGCGTCAGCTGGCGCCCGACGATGGCGGGATCGCCGCCGAACTCCGTCTGCCAGAAGCGATAGCTGAGGAGCACCGTTCCGGGCGCGCCCTCTCGATCGTCGGCGGCCGTGAACGATCGGCCGAGCATCGGCGCGACGCCGAGCGTCGGCAGCAGATCGGCGCTGACGGAGCTGCCAACGAACCGCCGCGGCTCGCCGCGTGTGGTCATCGTCACGGCTTCCTGGTGGTACATCCCGATCGACTCGTACGACTTCGCCGCCGCTTTCCAGTCCCGATAGTTCGGGAACGACAGCTCCATCCAGCTGTAGCCGGGCGTGGTCTCCCAGATGTTGACGAGCCGATCGGGTTGCGGGAACGGCAGCGGACGGATCAACACGAAATCGGCCACGGAAAACGCGGCGGTGGTGGCGCCGATTCCAAGCGCGACGACGAGAACGGCGGTCAGCGCGAACCCGGGAGCGCGGGCGAGAACCCGCAGCGTGTAGGCAACGTCCTGTTTGAGCATGTCCGCGTGCACGGCCAGACGGCTGGCAACGGTTTCCAGAAACGTCGCGGACCCATCGTACGCACCCATCGCGTCAGACTCCTTTCGGCGCCACTTGTTGGACGGACCGCGGAGGAGCCGGGTTCGCTTCGCCGGGTGTTTGCCCGTAGAATCAACGCGTGGATCGAACGTTCCTGCTCGTCGGCGCGGTCGCGGCGTTTCTGGCGGTCGGGCTTGGCGCGTTCGGTGCGCACGGTCTGCGGAATCGGCTGTCGCCCGACATGCTGACGGTATTCGAAACGGGCGTGCGCTACCACATGTATCACGCGCTCGCGATCGTGATCACCTCCCTGCTGATGGCGCGAATGACCGGCTGGCTCGTCGCGACCGCCGGATGGTGCTTCACCGCCGGCATCGTCTTCTTTTCCGGCAGCCTGTACGCGCTCGCGCTCACCGGCGTGACGATCTGGGGGGCCGTCACACCGATCGGCGGGCTGCTGTTTCTCGTCGGGTGGGCGCTCCTGGCTCTCGCCGCCGCCGCCTTGTGATCACCAATTCACCAGTTCACCAATTCACCAACTCACAAATTCACCAATTCGCGAATTCACCAATTGGAGCACGCCATGGGCCTGATGGACTTCATCAAAGGCGAGCTGATCGAGATCATCGAATGGACCGATGACTCG
>Ga0114129_10004521_pt1 | contig 19629 bp, 19 predicted proteins | sample RhiMetdeltSRZDD1_FD_80071 | JGI IMG/M metagenome (GOLD analysis project Ga0114129, IMG submission 80071) | Populus rhizosphere microbial communities from Tennessee, USA - Rhizosphere MetaG P. deltoides SRZDD1 (version 2) (version 2) | ecosystem: Host-associated > Plants > Roots > Rhizosphere >...
CATGATAAATCGAAGGAAGGTTTTGCCCCAGCGTTTGTTCATAATCGAACAAATACCTTCCCTTATTAAACTCAAAGTATACCATTGCAAACCGGTTACCGGGCACGCTCAGGTCTTCCAGCATTAAAACGCCATCGCAACAACGTTTAAATATTTGCGGGCCGGTGAATTTATGTTGCCTGAATTGCTCTATTTCTTCGGCGAGCTCGCTTTTAAATCTTTCGCTTACCAGGTCATTATCCATACACCAGCCCAGGAACATGCCGGTATGCACATATGCCTGAAATGCCTCCAGCTCATCGGGAAAATCGCCCGAATAATGCCATTTGGCCTTGTCATATACATCCAAAGTATTTGCAGGGCTTTCATGAAATTCAGTTACCCTGAAACCTTCCTTAATTTTCTCTTCAACCAGTTCGTTTTGCTTTACTGCTGCCGATGCATGATCTTCAAAATTCAACCACTCTTTTTCTATCCATTCGTACATAACTCCCTGCACTATTTCAACTCCGTTATGTTCAACCATGGTCCTGAAATGGTGCACCTGGTCGTTTTCTGTTTTGGTAAGAAAAATGGTCATAAAATAGTTTTATATAACACACCCTGAAGGCTTTGTTATTTATCACACATGATATAAAGATCGTTCATTGTACAGCTTCATCAACCAGCTGTTTTAATGTTATATACCGGTCGTGCCGGCCATTTATTTTCAAATTAAAAGCCATTAAAAAGGCAGTATACTTTTTTTCGTTATCAATCCAGGGAAAACTGCCAAACAAACCGGGGCTGCATACGGCCTTGCTTATATTGTTTGCTGTTGAATTTTCCATCACCCATTCCCCATACCCATAACCGAAATTTCCGGCTTCGGCAGGAGAATTAGCCACCTTTACATCCTTTGTAACCTGGTTTATTTCCATTGCCGCAACACTGCTTTCACTCAATATACGGTGTCCGTTATAAACACCCTTGTTCAAAATCATTATCAAAAAGTTAATGTAGTCATCGGGTGTACTGTTCGCCCCACCCGCAGGCAAGGCAACCGGGCCTTTACCAAAATCGGTATTTTTCATATTAAGCGGTGCGGCTATTCGCTCGGCAAACAACGTTTCAAAACTTTTGCCACTGATCTTTTCAATAACCGCCCCGGCAATTTGCAGTCCGGCGTTACTGTAATGAAAAACTTTTCCGGGCTCACCCTCCACAGGAAGTGCAGCTATATGTTCAATCGCTTCATCCATGCTGTTGGTTTTCCTCATTTCCTTCAAACTTTGCTTAATCTCCGGGGTTTTTATGCCGGTTAAATGAGCAAGACACTGGCTGATGGTAATTTTCCCTTTGCCATGTTTTGACAGCACCGGCAGGTACCTGCCCACGGTATCGGTCAATTTAATTTTTCCTTCATCCACAAAAGTCATCACCAGCGCAGCACTGAGCCACTTGCTGCAACTGGCGATCGGTTGCCGGGTTGAGGAAGTGTAATCCTGCAGGCTTGGTTCATTTCCCTGTCTTTTAGCTATAAACCGGCCTGCGACTTTTTGCCGGCGGTTCATATCGTTAACAGCATAGCTGTGAATAATTTTCCCGTCTTTATACACTACCAAAAAAACGCGCCCACCCATGGTAGTTGCATTATCGTTGAGCCAGTTATCTACTTTTGTAAAATTGAACTGCGCCCTGCCAATGGTAGTTATACCAGTGAATATACACAGCGCAAAAAATCTAAGAATATATGAATTGACTACCGGTTGCATGATATTTTCAGGTTGATTTATATTACGAATAACAAAATATAAAAAGTTTACAATACGTAGTAAGTATGATTTCGGCCATTAAGGATAGTTTAATGGCCATTTACCTTCTTATAATTATTTAGTGAATTACTTTTGTAGGCTAATAATTGAATTTAGGGAGTTTTGCCTATGCCTGAAGTAAGAAAAGCAATACCAGCCGATCACGACAAAATATGGGTGATTTTACAGGAAATCATTCAACAGGGCGATGTTTTTGCCTGGGCGGTAAATTCGTCGAAGGAAGAAGTACTTGCATATTGGTGTCATCCCGATAAGCATACCTATGTGGCCCTGGAACAGGGCGAAATTGCCGGCACTTTTTTTATGCAGAATAACCAGCCGGGACTGGGTTCACATGTGGCCAATGCCGGTTATGCGGTTGCCACAAAAATGGCAGGGCGCGGGATCGGGAAGTTTATGGGCGAATATTCTTTAGCGGAAGCCAAAAAATTGGGTTATACCGCTATGCAATTCAACCTCGTTGTAAAATCGAATGAAAAAGCTGTAGCGCTTTGGAAAAAAATTGGCTTTGAAATAATCGGCGAAATACCCGACGCATTCAAACACGCTAAAAACGGGTTAACAAATGCCTATATCATGTATCGTAAATTATAAATTCACCCGTCCCTCTCCTTGAGGAGAGGGATTCAGGGTGAGGTAAGGGTATTTGATTGTTCGCGTGTAATACATATAATTTTTGAAAAGGTGTACACTTATACCGGTTGGATTTACAGGATGGCATAAAAAACGATGAACAAAGGCTGACAGCAGCCGTACAGGGTTACTTTCAAATGTATTTTGAAGGTTTATATCGTTATGCCTTTACCATACTAAAAAATAACGACGATGCGAAAGATGCCGTGCAATCGGTTTTTGTGAAAATCTGGGAAAAAAGAGCCACCATCGATGAACAGCAGTCTGTTCAATCGTATTTATACACTTCAGTGTACAATTATTGTTTGAATGTAAAAAGAAAGGAAAAAGTAAGAAATGAATATGTTCAAAACAATCAGCAAACACAACAAACAAACAGCGATCAACTGGTGACCCGCGAAAATATTAAAACCATCACCGACGCATTGGAAAGTTTGCCGCCGCAATGCAGACTGATCTTTTTCAAAAGCCGTTTTGAGAAAAAGAAATATGCAGAGATTGCTGAGGAACTAAACCTTTCAGTAAAAACGATTGAAGTGCAGATTGGCAAGGCACTTAAAATATTACGGGAAAAACTTTCCGGAGTGCATATATTATTTATAATTCTTTTAATACTATCATAAATTATTGAACGATCCCATAACATGAACAATAACAGCGATACCGAAATTAACTACGCGCTTATTGGCCGGTACTTATGCGGCGAAGCGTCACCTGCCGAGGCAATTGAGCTGGAGCAATGGTTATCGGCATCGCCTGACAATCGAGAACAATTTGAGCATGTGTGCAGGTTATGGGGTAACCTTTCACAGGATGAAAAATATGCTTTACCGGATAAAGGAGCTTTTTTTCAGCAAATTAAAAACAACGTTCACGGTCAGCAGCCTGCCAAAGTTCATACGCTGAAAAAAACAAAATTCCGGTTAAGCATTGCAGCGGGTATTCTGTTTATTATAAGCGCCGCCCTTTTATTTACTATTTTTCTTAAAGATCAAACAAACCCTGCTGTTGCTGTTATTAGTCGCCAAACACAGCAACAAGTACTGCACGACACGTTACCCGACGGAACTCTGGCAATCGTAAACAGCCATTCAATATTAGTGTATCCGGCACAGTTTGGCAACGGCGAAAGAAACGTACAACTGAATGGTGAAGCCTGGTTTAATGTAACGGCCAATGCGGCCCGCCCATTTGTAATTACCGTTGGCCCCATTCGCGTAAAAGTGATCGGCACCTCCTTTAATGTTCGAAACAATACTTCAACTATTGAAGTAGCAGTAAAAACCGGTGTTGTGCGCATGATCAACAACACCGACAGTATAACATTGCAAGCCGGTAAAAAAGGCTTTTACAATATAAAGGCGGGTAAATTTTTGGTTGAAAATACTTTCAGACCGAATGAAATCGGTTATGCTACCCATATTTTCAATTTTGAAAATGCTTCTTTGCAGGAAATTGCAGCCCAGCTTGAAAAAGCATATAACATAACGATCATATTCAACAACGACAAATTGAAAAACTGCACCCTGAGCAGTTCATTCGACAATAAAACGGTTGAGTATATCTTCGAGGTGCTGGCAATGACGCTAAATATTCAATATAAAATTGAAAATAAAACGGTATATATAAGTGGCAACAGTTGTACGTAGCAGAACAGTGATCGCAACAGGTTTTATTATTTTTCTGATAACAACAGCAATAAAAGGTAACGCACAACAGGGCACCATAAACCTGAACAAACCGGTTGTTGTTCAGGCAACCTATATTCAACTCGATTCGCTGTTACGACTTATCACCAAACAAACAGGAGCAAAGTTTTCGTTAAACAGCCGGAAATTTCCTTCAACCAGATCAATTCATATAAATCAGCACAAACAAACCATAGAAGATCTGTTACAAACAATAAAACGAAATACCGGCGTTTATTATGCTTTACTGGGTGATCATATTATTCTGTTAGACAATCCGCCACCCGTAAAAAAAAGTGATCCTGTAGCAACAATTAAAAAACCGCACACTGTACCAACCCGATTGCCGGCCGCATCCTCAACATCGCAAACACGGCCACCTTCAAATAAACCCACAACTGTAAAGCCGGCAGCAACAATAAGCAAAAGCCAGTTACAGCCTGCAGCGGCAGATACTATAAAAAAAGCAACAGCTGAACACGAAACGCCTGCAGGCAAAAATGATATAACAGCTGCAGATAACCTTACCAATAAAGCAGACACAGATACATTAAAAAAACCTTCAACAACTCTTGTTCTTAACGATTCAACAATAAATAAACCGGCAGCAAAAAACCGTACCACTGCAGGCTACAGCAACAACCCGGCTTCCAAAAACAAACCAGCCAAAGAAAGAAATTCTATATTAAGCGGTCTGTTTGTAAAACCTGGGTTTTCAACAGACGATGTTTTTTATGTCAATCCAACCGTGCACATTGGCCATACCTGGCTGTACGGTATTGCCTCGTGGAGCACCAATTTTAAAATTAATGGCTTTCGTTATGGCGTCGGTTCTTCTATTCCTTTTAACGAAGACTGGAGGTTACATTTACAATTTACCACAGGTACTTATTTCTCATCAGTAATAAATACAATAAGCATGAAATGGGAGTTTAAAACTGAATTGCTCAAAGCAGGTATCATTGCAGAAAAAAAGCTGAATGACCGGTTTAGTTTACAGTTTGGCCCTGTTTTGAATATTATGCGTTTAACATTTTACCGCAATGGCGAAAAAACTTCTCCGCGAGTTACAGAAGAAAGCGCCAATAAAAGTTTTACACTCATACGCCCGATTTATACCCTCTCGGATAATTATAGTATGCAAAATATACAAAGCACCAAATTATGGGTAGGGCTGCAGGTTAGCTTTTTCTACAATCTGCATTTTTTCAAATCGAAATAAGGGTATTACATCGCCGGTCTTTTTCCTAACGATTTAATAAACCTGAAATGTGATTTAACGGCGCGATTCAACGATGGGATACAATTATAGGGCACATTGAATTCCTCGCATTTCAGCTTTACTATTTTGCTCAGCGCCGGGTAATGAATATGGCTGATGCGGGGAAAAAGATGGTGTTCAACCTGGTAATTTAAACCGCCCGCAAACCACGAAATGATTTTGTTGCCGGGCGAAAAATTAGAAGTAGTTTTTAGCTGATGTATGGCCCACTCATTTTCGATAACAGTGGTTTCATTAACAGCTGCAAATTTAAATTCAGTTTCTTCTACTACATGGGCCAGTTGAAATACAATGGCCAGCGTAAACCCCTGTCCAATGTGCAGACTTATAAAAAAAATCAGCCATTGTTCCCAGCCGGTTAGTAATATAGGCAGGGCAATATAGAAGAACAGATATAATAGTTTACTGATCCAGAAAATAACATGATCTTTTGTTTTCATCGTCTGCAAATCAGTAGTATGAACTTTTCTTTTGAAATATTTTTCAAAGTCCTGGAATAATATCCAGATCATGGAGCTGATTGCATACAGGAAAGGCGTGTATAAATGCTGAATTCTGTGCATCGGAACCCATTGTTGCGTGCTGCACATACGTATAAACGGACTTTTGGCAATATCATCATCTACTCCATCTACATTAGGATACGTGTGATGGATAATATTATGCTTATGCTTCCAGATAAAACTATTTCCTCCCAATGCATTCAATGTAAGACCCATTGTATCATTCACCCAGTTTCTCGAAGAATAACTGCCATGATTGGCATCGTGCATCACATTAAAACCTATACAGGCTGCTAAAAATCCCAGCAAAGCACTGATTAAAATGGTAGTTATTACCGGAAGGGGAAAGCTAATGATTGTGATATAAATGGCAAGGGCGGCTGCAATTAATATGACCGATTTTGTATATAATGCCAGTGTGCCTGTCTTTTTTAACCCATTTTCCTGAAAGTATTTATCCACGGCCATTTTCAATGACTGAAAGAATATCGGATTTTTATTGTTGAACAGGACTTTAGACATTATTGCGTTTAATTTGAAAAACGTGTGAAAGGTACCCCTTATTTTCGAAAATTATTAATCAAAAAAATATAATAGACCTAAAAAACGCTAATTTAACATGCTATAGAAAAAGCCACTGAAGAAATTTCCAGTGGCTTTTTTTTCGTTTCCTGCACCTTTTTTCAGGGTTCCAAAAGGGTGTTTTTCACCTGTTTATTCTGTCATTCAGGCGGTACATTTAAATGCCGGTTTTAGTACTTCTGTTGTATTAACGTTTTATTACCTACACCTGAAAGTGCTATTGAAAATGACAGAAAAAAACACCAATATATCTAACGGGCACAAAGCAGAAAGTTGCTGCTGCAGCAGCCAGCATCCATCAACGAACATAAAAAAAGCAGCTGTAATAAAGAATGCAACCGGCCTGCTACCTTCCATATTTTTAAATATACTCATTGCATTTTTTCCAAAGTGCCCCGTATGCTGGGCAGTATACATGAGCATGCTCGGAAGTATAGGGCTTTCGAAACTGCCCTATATGAAATGGATATTGCCTGTTTTGCTTGTATTGTTATGTATTCATTTAATAATGCTGTTCATAAGGGCGAAGCAAATAGGTTACCTGCCGTTTGCACTAAGTGTAGCCGGAGCATTGTTTATTATATTCTTCAGAATATTTTTCATGGGCGAAAAATGGCTGCTTATTACAGGAATGATTCTAACCGTTTCGGGGTCATTGCTGAATAGTTTTTCAAATATCAGGCTACTACTATCTCACCAAAATATTAATTCTAAAAACAATTAACATGTCACCATCAAAACCATTAAGAGTACGCAGGTCTATTTTAGTGATGCAAAAAGAATATGAACAGGGAAAAAAAGAAAACAAGCCCGGGCTAATGAAACCGCTCGAAGACCTGATAAGAGCATGGCGTGGCATACAGGCGCGAAAACCCGAAGACACTACCTCATTCTTTAATCTTGCCGGTTTTCATGGCGAGCCTTTCAGCGGGGCCGGATATGGCGATGGTTCGTATTGGGGCGGTTATTGTAATCATGGCAATATTCTTTTTCCAACATGGCACCGCTTTTATGTTTTGAAAGTAGAAAACGCATTGAGAAGCGTAGAAGGCTGTGAAAATGTAACATTGCCCTATTGGGATGAAACGGATGAATACTCTTTGGCAAATGGCATTCCTTCGATACTTACCGACAAAACCTTTGAACTGGATGGAGAAATAATAGATAATCCTTTATATTCTTTTACGTTACCAGGCATGCTGAACGATAGCGTGCAGGCAGATAACGGACTATATAATAAACCTGCAGGATATACAACAGTAAGATATCCGTTATCGGGATTGGTTGGAACAGCCGATGCCATTAAAAAAACAGCAGAGCATAATGCACGATACCCTTATCCTGAATGTGTGCACGAATTAAACAGTAATATTATATCATGGCTTAAGCAGGAAACAATTTATATACCACCGGGAGATGGAGGAAAGCCATCAGCTGTTGTTCCGGCAGATATACATCAGAAATTTATTAATTGTTTGAAAGCTCCGAATTATACCGTATTCTCAAACACTACCTCGGCCGGAAAATATAATAATACAACCGGAAATACCGAAACGGTTGTTTCGCTCGAATCACCCCACAACTCAATTCATCTTGCCGTAGGCGGATGTGATATACCAGTCTACGACCGGTCGCCTATACCCGGTGCTAACGGAGATATGGGAGAGAATAATACCGCCTCATTCGACCCGATTTTCTTTTTACATCATTGCAATATCGACAGGGTATTCTGGTTGTGGCAAAAACAACATAATGCAACCGATAAGCTCGAAATCATTGACAAGTATCCCGGAACCAACTCAAGTGATAGCCAGGGAGCCACACCCGGCACACCGCCTAACTCGTGGCTAACGACTGAATCGCCGCTTGATCCGTTTAAACATCCAAATGGCAAGCCCTGCACTTCATTGGATTGCATCAACATTGAAACCCAATTGGATTATACGTATGAAAAAGGGTCGCTCGAAGATATAGCCCCGGAAATGCTAACTCTTTCTCAGGGAGCAACAAAAAGAAAATTAGCCATAACTAACATCAACAGAGCAGGCATCAGAGGATCTTTTGTTATTTCGGCTTTTGTTAAAGTGGATGATAAAAAATATTATTTAGGGTCTGAAGCAATATTGAGCCGATGGAATGTAACGGGCTGCAGAAATTGTCAAACGCATCTTGAAGCCAAAGCTTTTTTTGATTTGGAGCCAATACATGAAGAAACCCTCAATAAAGCAATGTTGCGCACCCACAATATGGAATTTTCAGTAGAAGTTCACGGCAAGGAAGATGGCGATAATATAAACAGAGCATTTTTTGAAAGCTTTTCTTCAGAAAATGTTGCAGACAGGCCATATCATCTTGAAATCATTTAAGAGAGAAATATTCAGGCGTTAATGAAAAGGGGCAAACAGCGTTTAAGCGTGTTTGTCCCCTTCCAGATAGAGCATATTCAAATAGAAGATTTAATAACAATAACATGCTGGCTTTAAGGTAGTTAGCAATGTGGTTAAAAATGATTATTTTTGAGTAATGCCTAAAGGAATAAAAATATCAACGTTGTTTCCCAAACATTTGTTTTGGGATATGAACTACGAGCATCTGAATTCCGAATTAGATAAGGATATAATTATTCCCCGTGCATTATATATGACCAATAAGCAGACTTTTAATCAGGACATTGAAAAGTTAGAATTTTTATATACACCTGACCAGATCGTGTATCAGTTAAAGGAAACTAAGGAAATGATCAGTAATGAAATTTGCGAACTCGTAGCTAAAAGATATAAGGTACCTGTATTTCACAGATTCAATAAAAAATAGGCATTGGAAGCTGTCAGCAAACAACTCCATAAATTAATCATCGAACTTCAATCACTTCCATCTCTTAATGACTTTGTATTAGCAGGAGGAACCTGCCTGGCCTTACGTTTCAATCATCGGATATCTCATGATATTGATTTATTCAGCAATAAAATTGTAGGTGAATCAGGGATTCAAACAATCGCAGGTGAATTAAAGAGCTATTTTCAAAATGCTATCCTTTTCTGTGAAATTATTAATACTGAATCCGGCAACCAATACTGTTTTCTCAGAACGTTAATTGTAACTGAAGGCTTCAATATTAAAGTTGAAATAATTCAAAACATTCAATTTTTAAATCCTGCTGAAACTTTTAAAGAAGTAAGGCTTCTGTCTCTCACAGATATTGGCGTAATGAAATTGCTTAGTGCCAGCAGCAGGAAAGCGAAAAAAGATATTTATGATTTAGACTTTATTACCAATGAAATCCCACTTGCCAGACTATTGGAATATTTAAATGAAAGAACAATAAAATTCAATAAGGAAGAACATAAATGTCTTTTTGATTTGGATAACGATCCAAGCCCAATAGATGATTTAGCTTTACTATTGGAATTTGATAATATGAATTATTCTTCTTTGCCCGGGCGTCCATCTCACTCAACAGATAGAATTGAAATTCTGTCTCATAGTAAAATATGGTCTGCAGCAAGATTAAGTTGGATTAGAAAAGTAAAAAGGCTGATGAAAGAAAGGGGGATAGACCCGCCCCAAATCAACCCTATTAATTAAATTATTTCCGGTTCAAATCATTTTCCTATTAGGAATTCAAATTTCGTTTGTCCGAATCACCACACCAACCTCAAAAAAAAAGTCCTTCAAACTTTGAAGGACTTAAACATAATTTTTTGGCATTGGCATATTTGCCCTATGCGCCTTAATTACCTGCGGAGACTGAGGGATTCGAACCCTCGATACGGTTTCCCGTATACACACTTTCCAGGCGTGCTCCTTCAACCACTCGGACAAGTCTCCATTTTTTAAGGGGCAGCAAATTTACAGTTTCCCTACTCACTCCCCGAATATTTTTTTCGCATTCTCCGTAGTTATCCTCCCAACCTCTTCAACCGGCATATTTTTTACCCCGGCTATCTTTTCAACAACATATTTTAAATAACTGCTTTCATTCCGTTTGCCCCTGAAAGGCACCGGCGTCAGGTACGGCGCATCGGTTTCCAGCACAATATGGTCGAGCGAAAGGTCTTTTACCACCTCGCGCAAATGGGTATTTTTATAAGTTACCACTCCTCCGATACCCAGATAAAAACCTGCATCAATAATTTTATGGGCCTCCTGCAGGGTGCCGGTAAAACAATGAAAAATTCCCCCCAGGTTGCCTTTTTGGTGCTCCTGCACAATTTGTATGCAATCAGCCATCGATTCACGGCTATGGATCACAATGGGCAGACGGTAATGCAATGCCCATTCAATTTGCCGGTGAAAAGCCTGTTGCTGCTCTTTTACAAAAGTTTTATCCCAATAATAATCAAGCCCTATTTCTCCAACAGCTACAAATGATCTTTTTTTCAGCCATTCACTCACCAGTTCCAGCTCCTTTTCATAATCTTCCTTTACCGAACAGGGATGCAGGCCCATCATGGCAAAACATTTTCCGGGAAAATCTACTTCCATCTGCAGCATGGCCTCAATGACTTCACTGTCGATAGCCGGTAAATAAAACCGTTGAACCCCTTCATTTTCAGCCCGCTGAATCACCTCCCGAATGTCTTCGGTAAAATCCTTTCCGTATAAATGGCAATGAGTATCAATTAATTGTATATTCATAATCTGCCGCAAAATTCTCAAAAAAATTATGATTCTTTTAAACTATTTACTCCGGGGGGCGTCATATTCGCATTATTAGTTATCATAAATACCCTTAATTTGTTTTATGAAAACTGCTCCCAGCCTGACAACCAGGTTACTTGCTACTTGTGTAGCAGTAGTTGTTATTTTTTCGGCTTGTAAAAAGCAGGAAAACTCTGCCGGCACCGCCGGCCAGGAAGAATTTGCTGCTATTACTGCCGAAACGGATGCTACCGCTGAAGCCGTTTTCGACGACGCCTTCAATAATGCCATGGGCGTAAATACTGAAGTTGGTATTGGCGGTACCGGTATTTTCGGTCGTGTGAACGTTAGTTCCACTACCAATGAGAGTTCCAGCCGGCTCGCCGGGGTAGATTCTACAACATGTTATGTGGTGACAATCACCCAGTTAAGCACAGCCACCCGCTTTCCGCTGCAAATAACCATCGATTTTGGCGCCGGATGCACCGATCGTTTTGGAAGAACCCGCAAAGGAAAAATTATTGTAGTATATACGGGGCGGCTCATCAACCCGGGCAATTCGGCCACGCTTACTTTCGATGGCTATTATATTGATGATATTAAAGTTGAAGGCACGCAAAAAATAACCAATACCGGCACCGTTGATAAAAAGAGTTATACCACATTGGTTATCAATGCAAAATTAAGCCGGTCGAATGGCGATGTGTGCCAGTGGAACAGCGAAAAAACCGTTAGTCAAACAGATGGAATGCTTACCCCTGCCCTGGCCATCGACGATGTTTTTGCCATTTCGGGCAAGGCCAACGGGTCGGTTCAAAAAGACGGAAAATACTTTCAATGGTCAACAATCATAACCACCCCGCTTACCAAACGGTATGCATGCCGGTGGATCTCAAAGGGAACCATTACCCTGCAAAAGGGAAATGCCGCCGTGGCAGTGCTGGATTATGGCCCCGGAACCTGCGATAATAAGGCCATTTTTTCAGTAAATAATGTGGATCATGAAATTACTTTGCATTAATCAAAAAAGTTTATACCTTTAAGTCAGTTTTCATAGGGTACGGATTAAAAACGGGCCAGGGTGTCTACCCAGGCCCAACTTTTTTTAAGGACATTCTGTCGCAAAACGCACCTGTATACAAGGGGTAATTTTTACAGCCGGATAGCTTCGAACCGGTATCCCAGCTTACTAAAATGTTCAAGTGTTTTTGGCAATGCTTCTTTCAATCGTGGAAAAGCTTTCTCACTATCGTGAAAAACAATTACAGATCCCGGTTGCGCATTTTTAATTACGTTTAGGGAGCAGGTTTCGGCAGTAAGCGCAACATCAAAATCTCCACTTAACACATCCCACATAATTATTTTAAAGTTGCTGCTCACCGGCGAATTGCGAATGCCTGTTAATAACTTCACCTGAAAGCGCGTGATCTTGCCGTATGGAGGACGAAATAAATTCGAATCGATATATTTTCCGGCTTCAAGAATATTTTTTAAATATAATTCGTCGGTTACCTTCCAGCCGTTTAAATGATTCAATGTATGATTACCAATGCGGTGCCCTTCATCAAATATATTGCGGTAAATATCAGGATGCTCCGCTACATTTTTACCAATGCAAAAAAAAGTAGCTTTCGCATTATATTGTTTCAGTGCTTCTAATACAAACGGAGTTACTACCGGGTGGGGACCATCGTCAAATGTGAGGTACAAAATTTTTTCTTTGACGGGTATATCCCAAACACAGCGCGGATAAAGCTTTTTCAGCCACCAGGGAGTTTTTACAAAATAGAGCATGCGAACGTTTCCTTCACTACAAAAATAACTGAAATTACTGTGCGTAACCGGTTATATGCACTACTTTATCGCGGTATTTATAAATCTTACCATTTTTTTTAAGCCAGGCTTCCTGGGTGGTTTCATCGGTTAATATTTTATTCAGATATTCTTTTACTTTTTCATCTTTAATTACAGGTTTGTTGCCAAACGTAATGGCCTCTTCAATATAACCATGCAGCAGGGGCGATAATCCGCCGTACATTAAATTATTACCGGCGAAAATATCACAGCCAATTACTTTATCGCCGCTCATGCATACAATACCCGTAATGGTGCTATCGCTGTTTTTGAATTTGTTATAAAAGTATTGGTAATACGCATCCTGTTCGGGCGTATATTTTTTATTGGCCCGGTGGGCCGCATAAGCCAGCGACGGACTGTTGATACCACTATAATTTAACTGAGATAAGATTTCTTTCCATACCAGCACCTGGTTCTTCGATTGATCCAGTATTTTTCGCAGGGTGGGATTAGCGTAACTATTATAAGCGAATTTTTTTTCTTTTTCACTCCAGCGCCCTTCTTCAACGCACATAACCGGAATATACTGGTCTGAAGTTGAAGGCGGTAAAATAGTATCTTTTGAAACCATTCTATCCTGCCGGCCGCCCAAAATAATTTCTCCTGAACCAATGAAAACATGTTGATCAGAAGAATTATTAATACGTAACCAATGTACATTTTCGGTAGAAGCCGATCCCCGTTCACTTACTTTCACCGATCCTTTTTCCAAAGCCTGGCTTAAAGTTACCACGCCGGGAACCACTTTGGCCGCACCGCCAAATCCTTTCGGGCGAATAGGAATAATTTTTAAATTTTTATATGTCCAGGCACTGTCATAATCCACGTACAAGGTCTGATACGTCAATTGCGCCGGAACTATTTTGTACATTAATAAAAAAAGTAAAATAAACAGGTTCTTCGGCATAATATATAAAGTTACAAGGCACAAGTTTCGGTGTGATGCAGAGTACAAGATACAAGATGAAGGTGCAAAGTGCAAGCAGGCAGGGAAATGAAAAATGAGAAATGAAAAATGAAGAATTAGAAAGTGAACCCCGAAGCAATTCCCCTACTTTTTCATTTCACATTCCTTATTTTTAATTTTTCATTTCCAGCCCTGAGCCTTGTTTTCCCGTTGCCTCGGCGCCTTGTTGCCTTTGTGCCCCGATGCCTCGTTGCCTTATTTCCTTTGCCTTATCTTTGCGCTCTATGGCAAAAAAAGTCAGAGTTCGGTTTGCGCCGAGTCCAACAGGCGGACTTCATTTAGGTGGCGTAAGAACAGTGTTATATAATTATTTATTTGCCCGTCAGAACGGCGGCGAATTTGTGCTGCGTATTGAAGATACCGACCAAACCCGTTTTGTACAGGGTGCCGAAGAATATATTTTCGAATGTTTAAAATGGTGCGGCTTACAACCCGATGAAAGTCCGCAGGCAGGCGGACCTTATGCCCCCTACCGTCAAAGCGAGCGAAAACAATTATACAGGCAATATGCCGAGTTTTTAGTGCAGGAAGGAAAAGCTTATTATGCTTTCGATCTGCCGCAGGAACTTGAAACCATGCGCGAACGGTTTAAAACAGCCGAAAACCCATCACCGCAATACGATCATAATTTGCGTATGGAAATGCGCAATTCGCTTTCGCTAACCTTTGAAGAAACTGAGCGGTTACTGAGCGACGGTGTTCCCCATGTGATACGCATTTTAATGCCCGAAAATGAAACGGTAACATTTACCGATATGATCCGCGGTGAAGTAAGCTTTCATACCGGCCTGGTAGATGATAAGGTATTGCTTAAAGCCGATGGTATGCCTACCTATCACCTTGCGGTGGTGGTAGATGATTATTTAATGAAAATAACGCATGCCTTCAGGGGTGAAGAGTGGCTGCCAAGCGCACCCGTTCATATTTTATTATGGAAATATTTGGGTTGGGAACAGGATATGCCGCAATGGGCGCATCTTCCGTTGATATTAAAACCCGATGGAAATGGCAAGCTTAGTAAACGAGATGGTGATCGTTTGGGCTTTCCGGTATTTGCTATGAACTGGATGGATCCAAAATCTAACGATCTTACCAAAGGTTTTCGTGAGCTTGGTTTTTTACCCGAAGCATTTATAAATATGCTGGCCATGCTGGGATGGAACGACGGCACCGACCAGGAAATTTTCACCATCGATGAGCTGATACAAAAATTTTCGATGGAGCGCGTACACAAAGGCGGCGCTAAGTTCGATTTTGAAAAAGCCAAATGGTTCAACCACGAATGGATTAAAAGATCTGAAGCCGGAAAGCTGAAGCCGGAAGTTGAAAGTGTGCTTGCACAGCACAGCGTTACTGTTGAAGATGAAAGTAAGCTGCTGAAAGTTATTGACCTGGTAAAAGACCGTTGCACCCTGATTGCTGATTTTCACGAACAGGCGCGTTTCTTTTTTCAAACGCCGCAGCAATGGGATGTAGATGCCGTAAAACCCAAATGGAACGAAGCAAAACAGTTGTTCTTTTTTGATGTAATAAATTATCTGCAACAAACAACAACCTGGCAAGCGGCAGATCTTGAAAAAGGTTTTAAAGAACTGGCTGCTGCCAAACAAATTAAACCCGGCGATGTGATGATGCCCTTACGAATTATGCTGGTAGGCGGTAAATACGGCCCCGGAGTATTTGAAATAGCAGCCATCATTGGTAAAGAAGAAACTATAAAAAGGATCAACCTGGTACTGCAACAACTGCAGGCATAAAATAACGTGTTCAATACCGTTAAATACAAATGTCCCGGCAAGTCGGGACATTTGTATTTATTATTGGTCCATTAAAAACTGCGGTGTGCGATTACCCAATCGGCAATATAATCGGCAATTTCTTTGGTAGCCGTTCCCGGCGCAAACAATTTACCTACCCCCAATGCATTCAGTTGCTGCATATCTTCTTCGGGAATAATACCGCCTCCTGTAAGTAATACATCTTCCATTCCCTTTTCTTTCATTAAAGCCACTACTTTGGGAAAAACGGTCATATGTGCGCCCGAAAGAATACTGATGCCAATAGCATCCACGTCTTCCTGCAGGGCGGCATTCACCACCATTTCGGGTGTTTGCCGAAGGCCGGTATAAATAACTTCCATACCGGCATCGCGTAATGCGGTAGCAATTACTTTAGCGCCCCGGTCATGACCATCCAGCCCCACCTTGGCTACCAATACCCGTAATGGCCTGTTCAATTTCTGATTCATGCAAGCAACAATTTTAAGTAGCCAAAAATACGTTTCTTAATCAAGACCCTGATGGTTTTCACTTCGTTGCCCCATAAATACACTTTAAGTGCTTTTTTGTGCATTACAGCCGAACATGCTTATTAATTAATGTTTTCCTGTGCAATTTTGATTCATCAACAAACAATACGATATAAATATCTAATAATATTTCAAAGGACAGGTTCTCTTATCAGATGCAGCAGCCTTTTTCTAAAGGCTGCTTTTTTATTACTTTTGAAAAAAGCCACTATCATGTATCAAACCCTGCTTGTTCAAACTGAAAATCACATTTGCACCATTACCATCAACCGGCCCGACAAAATGAATGCAATTAATAAAACGGTAATGGACGAATTAAGCGATGCAATAGACGAAGTATATAAAAATGCTGACATAAGATCGGCCATTATCACAGGCGCAGGCGCCAAAGCTTTTGTAGCCGGAGCAGATATTACCGAATTTCAGGGATTGAAACACGAAGAAGGGATGGACCTGGCAAGAAAAGGCCAGTATATTTTCAGTAAAATTGAAGATTCACCCAAACCGGTTATTGCCGCCGTAAACGGATTTGCCCTCGGGGGTGGTTGCGAACTGGCTATGGCTTGTCATTTTCGCATCGCTGCAGAAAATGCCCGGTTCGGTCAGCCCGAAGTAAACCTGGGTTTAATACCCGGTTATGGAGGCACCCAACGATTAACCCGCTTAATTGGTAAAGGAAGGGCCATAGAACTGCTGATCACCGGCAATATGCTGGATGCGGCTGCAGCGCTGCAATACGGACTGGTAAATTATGTAGTGCCTCAGGAAGAACTGCTTACCAAAGCACGCTCAATTCTGGATGTGGCAAATAGCAAAGCGCCGCTGGCAGTAGGCCGTTGCATTCAATGTGCCAATGCCGCCTTCGACAACAGCAAAAACGGGTTTATCGAAGAAATTAATTTGTTTGGCGAATGCTTTGGCACCGAAGACATGAAGGAAGGAGCAGCTGCGTTTTTAGAAAAAAGAAAACCGAACTTCACAGGAAAGTAAGAGCAATGTGCTAATTTGATAATTAGTTAATGTGCTAATGAAATACAGGATTATAATTGAATTAAAGCATTAGCACATTAGCTCATTGGCTAATTATCACATTGGTTTCGTGCAATCGTTTGCTTCCCTATGCTTCAATTGCATTGTTTATCTTCGGGTACAACAATCAATTCGCCAAACAAGGCCAACAGCACCATGGAAAAAAAACTGCCCACCATAAAAGAAATAGCCCGCCGGCTGAATATATCGGCTTCTACTGTATCACGGGCATTGCACGATCACCCGAGCATTGGCTTACGCACCAAAATGGCTGTAAAAAAACTGGCAGCCGAACTGAATTACGAACCCAATCAAACTGCTATTTTTTTCAAGCAGCGCAAAACAAATACCATTGGCCTGGTGGTGCCCAACCTGCGTGAAGAATTTTTTTCAGCCGCCATCAATGGTATTGAAGAAGTGGCGCTCGACCATAATAATATTGTACTCATTGGCCAAAGCCACGATAATCTCGAGCGCGAGCAAAAGCTGGTAGAGTCGATGAAGAACCACCGGGTAGATGGCATACTGGCCTCTATTTCGAGCAGCACCACACATATCGATCATTTTGAACAAATGAAAAATTACGATATACCAGTGGTGTTCTTCGATCGTGTGCCCGATGTAAAAGATATTTATTCGGTAAGTTGTAATTTATACGACAGTTCGGTGGAAGCCGTGGAATGGCTGATCAAAAAAGGACATAAACGCATTGGTTACCTGCAGGGCCCTCCTACCCTGAATATGAAAAACGAACGGCTGAACGGCTATATCGAAGCGCATAAGAAAAACAAGCTCCCCATAGATGAATCGCTTATTGTAAGCACCGATCTGTCAGACGCCGGCACGCAAAAAGCCTTCGACACCCTGATACAGCAACGAAAAAAACCTACCGCCATTCTTTCTTTTAACGACTATGTTACCCTCGATGCCATACGTTATGCCCGCCAGAAAAAAATGATCATCAATAAAGACATCAGCTTTGTAAGCTATGCCAACGCACCGGTTACCCAGTACGTTGAATACCCGCCGCTGGCTTCGGTAGAGCAATTCCCCTACGACCAGGGCGTAAGCGCCACCGAACTATTATTTCGCCTGATCGACAAAAAAAGCGCCGGCCAGGATGTTCCATACGAGAATATTGTGCTGAAAAGTGAACTGATTATAAGGTAATACAGAAGGCGCAAGCGCTTAAATCCGGGCATTACTGATTAATATCATGCCCTCTACTGCCTGTACCCTGATTCTCGTACCTTGTACCTTGAATCCTGTGCCTTATTTTTGCGCAAATTTTACGATATGGAATACCGGATAGAAAAAGATACCATGGGAGAAGTGCAGGTTCCTGCCGACGCCCTGTACGGCGCACAAACTCAGCGCAGTATCGACAATTTTAAAATTGCCCAGGATATTAATAAAATGCCAAAAGAGATCATCCGGGCATTTGCTTACCTGAAAAAAGCCGCCGCCATTACCAATTTCGAGGCCGGCACATTAGCCAAAGAAAAAAGCGACCTCATTGGCCAGGTTGCCGATGAAATTCTCGAAGGCAAACTCGATGCTTATTTTCCCCTGGTAGTTTGGCAAACCGGTTCCGGTACCCAGTCGAACATGAACGTAAATGAAGTAATAGCCTATCGCGGACATGTACTAAAAGGCGGTAAATTAACCGATAAAGAAAAATTCCTGCATCCGAACGATGATGTAAATAAATCGCAATCGAGCAACGATACCTTCCCTACCGCCATGCACATTGCGGCTTATAAAATTCTCATCGAAACTACCATTCCCGGTATCGAATTGCTGCGCAATACCCTGGCCGAAAAAAGCAAACAATTCATGAACGTGGTAAAGATCGGCCGTACACATTTTATGGATGCTACGCCGCTTACCGTAGGACAGGAATTCAGCGGCTATGTATCGCAACTGAATCATGGATTGCGCGCTATTAAAAACACGCTGGCGCATTTAAGCGAGCTGGCGCTGGGTGGCACTGCCGTTGGTACCGGCATAAACACTCCTGACAATTACAGTGAAAATGTAGCCAAACATATTGCCGCCTTAACCGGCTTACCTTTTGTTACTGCCGAAAATAAATTCGAAGCGCTGGCCGCCCACGATGCTATTGTTGAAGCGCATGGCGCCTTAAAAACAATTGCCGTAAGCCTGATGAAGATCGCCAACGATATTCGTATGCTTTCTTCGGGCCCCAGAAGCGGTATTGGCGAATTATTTATTCCCGATAACGAACCGGGTTCTTCTATCATGCCGGGTAAAGTAAACCCAACCCAGTGCGAAGCACTGACCATGATCGCCGCACAGGTAATG
>Ga0114129_10004522_pt1 | contig 19629 bp, 18 predicted proteins | sample RhiMetdeltSRZDD1_FD_80071 | JGI IMG/M metagenome (GOLD analysis project Ga0114129, IMG submission 80071) | Populus rhizosphere microbial communities from Tennessee, USA - Rhizosphere MetaG P. deltoides SRZDD1 (version 2) (version 2) | ecosystem: Host-associated > Plants > Roots > Rhizosphere >...
GCACCTCGATGTCGGCTCATCGCATCCTGGGGCTGGAGCAGGTCCCAAGGGTTGGGCTGTTCGCCCATTAAAGCGGTACGTGAGCTGGGTTTAGAACGTCGTGAGACAGTTCGGTCTCTATCTCTCGCGGGCGGAGGAGGTTTGAGGGGAGCTGCCCCTAGTACGAGAGGACCGGGGTGGACGCACCGCTAGTGTGCCAGTTGTCCCGCCAGGGGCAATGCTGGGTAGCTATGTGCGGCAGGGATAAGCGCTGAAGGCATCTAAGCGCGAAACCCGCCTCAAGATGAGACCTCCCAGGCGCAAGCCTCTGAAGGCCCCTGGAAGATGACCAGGTTGATAGGCCGGGGGTGTAAGCCCCGTAAGGGGTTCAGCTTACCGGTACTAATCGGCCGTGCGGCTTGACCGCGGATTGGCTTCTTTTCCAATCCAGATTCGACGTGACGGCGCTCGAGGATCGCGTATGAGGCTTGCCGATTCCCGGCGGCCTTACCGGAGGGGCCACACCCGTTCCCATCCCGAACACGGAAGTTAAGCCCTCCAGGGCCGATGGTACTGCGCTGGCAGCGGCGCGGGAGAGTAGGTCGTCGCCGGGGTATTACCACGAAGGGCCCGGATCTCAGGATCCGGGCCCCGTGCTTTTGGGGAGGTCGGGGGCCTGCCCGCAGTTCGAACGAATCACCGGGGGACCGGCATTTGACGGACGTCCGCCTGCTGGCTAGAACGGCCGGCGCAAACGTCCGGGTGGACTGGACGCTCAGTGCGCGGACGGGCGGGGGCATCGAGTCTCGCCGTCGAGGGCCTGGATCCGGTGGATTCGGGCCCTTCGTTTGTGTTCGAGGCGTGGGTTCCGGTCGTCAGAAGAGCGACCGCAACAGGGCGAGGTAGAGCACGTTGGCCAGGCCGAAGAGCGGGCCGACGATGTAGCGGGTCGCCCCGGAGAAGACCAGCAGCAGGAGGATGAACGGCCCGTACTGCTCCAGCCGCGCCAGGAACGGCCAGGACTGTCGCGGGAAGAAATACGGCAGAAAGTGCCCTCCGTCGAGTGGCGGGAGCGGGATCAGGTTGAAGATCGCGAGGCCGAGATTGAACGTGTAGACGAAGCGGAGCATCCCCGTGACCGGTCGGGCAACGAACGGCGCGTCCACGAGCCGGGCGGTGAGGACGAGGAGAACGAGGCCGAAGAAGGCCACGACGAAGTTCGAGAGCGGCCCGGCGGCGGCGACGCAGGCCATGTCGCGCACAGGCCGGCGAAGATTCCGCGCGTTGACGGGGACGGGCCGCGCCCACCCGAAGCCGGCGAGAACGAACGCGAGCGCGCCCAACGGGTCGATGTGCGAGAGCGGATTGAGCGTGAGCCGCCCCGCAAGGCGCGCGGTCGGGTCCCCGAGGCGCTCGGCCACCCAGCCGTGCGCGACCTCGTGGACGGTGACGGCCAGCAGGAGCCCCGGGACCATGAGAAGGAGCATCTGCACGGCCCCCGCCGGATCACGCAGGAGGTCGTCAATCATTCGTGGCGGGTGTCCTGTCCGGCGCGGAGGGGGCCGGACGCGATCGCGGAGCGCTCGGCCCCCGGAACGTCTCGTCCAGCCAGCCCCCGAGGTCGTTGGGCCTGCGGGTGAGGGAGCAGAAGGGTCGCGCGGGATTCCCGGGCCACGAGACGGGTCGGTCACACGTCGAGCCACGCGGTCCGGCCGACCGTTCGCTCGCCTCGTCGGTCACGGCCCCATCGTAGCCACGGCCCCTGCGACCCGGCAAGGGCCGCACCGCCCGCCGGCGCTCGGCCCGGGCAAAGTCGGCTCTGCTATACTGTTCGCCGGTCTACGGCGGACCTGTACGGCATCCTTTCGCTTCAGGAGACCTCTACATGAACGGGACGTGCTGTTCGTCCGGCCGCCGCGTCGCGGCGCCGCTGATGGCTCTCTGTCTGCTCGCGGTCCTGCTGGCTCCGCTGGCGGGACCCGTCCCGGCCCTCGCGCAGGCCGCGGCCCCCGGGACGACGACGGCCGCCGCGCCTCACGCGGGCGGTGGCGAGGCCAGCCTCCGCATGCCCGACGTCGGGTCGATCCAGCTGATGGGCGTGAACGGCCGGACGCTTCTCCTCGGCGGGCTCGGCGTGTGCGTGCTGGGGCTCGTCTTCGGGCTCGTCATCTTCAGACGTATCAAGAACCTGCCCGTCCACCAGTCGATGCGGGACGTCTCGGAGCTGATCTACGAGACGTGCAAGACGTATCTCGTGACGCAAGGCAAGTTCCTCCTGATCCTCGAGATCTTCATCGGGCTCATCATCGTCCTCTACTTCGGCGTCCTGCTCCGGTACGAACCCATGCGCGTCCTGATCATCCTCCTCTTCAGTCTGATCGGGATCGGCGGGAGCTACGGGGTCGCGTGGTTCGGCATGCGGATCAACACTTTCGCGAACTCGCGGACGGCGTTCGCCAGCCTCGGGGGTAGGCCACTGCCGGTCTACTCCATCCCGCTCGAGTCGGGGATGAGCATCGGGATGCTGCTCATCAGCGTGGAGCTCTTCATGATGCTGTGCATCCTCCTCTTCGTCCCCGGAGAGTACGCGGGTCCCTGCTTCATCGGCTTCGCGATCGGGGAGTCCCTCGGCGCGGCGGCCCTCAGGATCGCCGGGGGCATCTTCACGAAGATCGCGGACATCGGCTCGGACCTCATGAAGATCGTCTTCAACATCAAGGAGGACGACGCGCGTAACCCCGGGGTCATCGCCGACTGTACGGGCGACAATGCCGGTGACTCGGTCGGCCCGACCGCCGACGGCTTCGAGACGTACGGGGTGACCGGGGTCGCCCTGATCTCCTTCATCCTCCTCGCGGTGAAGGACCCGACGGTCCAGGTCCAGCTCCTGGTCTGGATCTTCACGATGCGCGTCCTGATGATCGTGGCAAGCGGCGCCTCCTACCTGATCAACGAGGCGATCGCCCGGAGCCGCTATGCCGGCGTCCGCGACATGAACTTCGAGGCCCCGCTCACGTCCCTCGTGTGGCTGACGTCGGGTGTGTCCGTGGTCATCACGTACGTCGCCTCTTACTTCCTGGTCCCCGGGCTCGGGGACGGCACGCTGTGGTGGAAGCTGTCCACCGTCATCACCTGCGGGACCCTGGCGGGCGCGATCATTCCCGAGTTCGTCAAGATCTTCACGTCGACAGAGTCGGGACACGTCCGCGAAGTGGTCACCTCCGCGCGGGAGGGTGGGGCCTCCCTGAACATCCTGTCCGGGCTCGTGGCGGGGAACTTCAGCGCGTACTGGCTGGGCATGGCAATCACCACGCTCATGGGAGTCGCGTACCTCGTGAGCACGGCGGGCCTGGGGAGTCTCATGGTGGCGCCGGCCGTGTTCGCCTTCGGACTGGTGGCCTTCGGCTTTCTCGGCATGGGACCCGTCACGATCGCGGTGGATTCCTACGGGCCCGTGACCGACAACGCCCAGTCGGTGTTCGAGCTGTCGCTGATCGAGCAGATCCCCGGTGTCCGGCAGCAGATCCGGACGGAGCACGGGTTCGACGTCGACTTCGAGCGCGCCAAGACGCTCCTCGAGGAGAACGACGGCGCCGGCAATACCTTCAAGGCCACTGCGAAGCCCGTGCTGATCGGCACCGCAGTGGTCGGTGCGACGACGATGATCTTCTCGATCGTCGTGCTCCTCACCCACGGGCTTACCGAGAACCTGGACAAGCTCTCCCTGCTCCACCCGCCGTTCCTGCTCGGCTTGATCAGCGGGGGCGCGGTGATCTACTGGTTCACGGGCGCGTCGATCCAGGCCGTGTCGACCGGCGCCTATCGTGCGGTGGAGTTCATTAAGGCGAACATTCGGCTCGAGGGGGCGACGAGGGCCTCGGTCGAGGACAGCAAACGCGTGGTCGAGATCTGCACGCAGTATGCGCAGAAGGGGATGTTCAATATCTTCCTGACCGTGTTCTTCTCGACGCTGGCCTTCGCATTCGTCGAGCCGTACTTCTTCATCGGGTACTTGATCTCGATCGCGCTCTTCGGGCTGTACCAGGCCATCTTCATGGCGAACGCTGGCGGAGCCTGGGACAACGCGAAGAAGGTGGTCGAGGTGGATCTCAAGGAGAAGGGCACGCCCCTTCACGCCGCGACCGTGATCGGTGACACGGTCGGCGACCCGTTCAAGGACACGTCGTCGGTGGCCATGAATCCGGTGATCAAGTTCACGACGCTCTTCGGGCTGCTCGCCGTGGAGTTGGCGGTAACGCTCACGGTGGAGGGCGGGGCCGGGATCAGCCGAACGCTGGCGGCGGTGTTCTTCCTCGTGTCGCTGGTGTTCGTCTGGCGGTCCTTCTACGGCATGCGGATCGGCACGCTGGCGCGCTGACGGGATAGGGCTGGTGATCGAGTATCTCGTCCAGGTCCTCACCGATCCGGCCGCGCTCTACGAGCTGGTGCGCTGGGGCGGGTACGTCGCGCTCGTCGCGATCGTGTTCACGGAGACCGGGCTCCTGATCGGCTTCTTCCTGCCGGGCGACTCGCTCCTGATCACGGCGGGTCTGGTCGCCTCCGCGGGGGGCCTCGACATCTGGCTGCTGAACGGGCTCCTGAGCGTGGCGGCGATCGCGGGGGACAGCGTCGGCTATGCGATCGGCTACCGGACGGGGCCGCGCATCTTCACGCGGGAAGACTCGCGGTGGTTCAGCCGCACGCACCTTGTGCGCACGCGCGAGTTCTACGAGCGCCACGGGGGAAAGACCATCGTCCTCGCTCGATTCATCCCGATCATCCGGACGTTTGCGCCGGTGGTCGCCGGGGTCGGGCAAATGGAGTACCGGCGCTTCCTGGCATACAACGTGCTCGGGGGCATCGGCTGGGTCGCCAGCCTGACGTGGGCGGGCTACCTCCTGGGCCAGACAATCCCGGACATTGGGCGCTACATCCACATCGTGATCGGCGTGGTCATCGTGCTCTCGGTGATCCCGATCGGCGTGGAATGGTGGCGGGCCCGCGCCCGGCGCGACGACGCCGTGGCCCGGCCCCGATAGCGCCCGTGTTCCGGCTGATCCCGCGCGAGGAGCGGTTCTTCGACCTCTTCGAGGAGCAAGGGCGGAATATCGTGGCGGCCGCAGGGCGGCTCCGCGAGATGATCTTCGACTTCTCCGACGCGCCGGCGAAGGCCATGGCCATCAAGGAGCTTGAGCACACCGGCGACGTGCTGACGCACGACCTCATACGGAAGATCAATACGACGTTCGTCACGCCCTTCGACCGGGAGGATGTGTACGCGCTGGCCTCGCGGCTCGACGACGTGCTGGACCTCATCGAAGCCGCCGCGGACCGGCTGGTCCTCTACCGCATCAAGGACCCGACCTCGGGCGCCCGGGCCTTCGCGGACGTGATCGTGAAGACGGCGGACTCGGTCCAGGCGGCTGTGGGGTGCCTCCGGACGTCGAGCAAGGCCTATCACAAGCACTGCGTCGAGGTGAACCGACTCGAGAACGAGGCTGACGGGCTCCTGAAGGAGCTCATCGCGGCCTTGTTCGCAGACGTGACCGACCCGATCGAGGTGATCAAGTGGAAGGAGATCTACGAGACCCTCGAGGAGGTCACCGACCGGTGTGAGGACGTCGTGAACGTGATCGAGGGCATCATGCTGAAGATGGGCTAAGCCCGCCGGCATGGAGCCCCTCACCCTCGTCGTCTTCATCGTCGTCGTCGCGCTGTGTTTCGACTTCATCAATGGCTTCCACGATGCGGCCAACTCGATCGCGACCGTCGTGTCCACCCGGGTGCTCAGCCCCACGCAGGCGGTGGTCTGGGCCGCGTTCTTCAACTTCGTCGCGGCGTTCGGGTTCGGCGTGAGCGTGGCGCGGACCATCGGCAAGGGCATCGTCCGGCCGGAGAGCGTGGACGCGCTCGTGATCCTGGCCGCGCTGATTGGCGCGATCGCCTGGAATCTGATCACCTGGTACGGTGGGATCCCGTCCAGCTCCTCGCATGCCCTCATCGGTGGACTGGCTGGGGCGGCGGTCGCCAAGGCCGGCGTCGGCAGCCTCGTCCCGGCCGGCCTGGCCAAGGTCGCCCTCTTCATCGTCCTGTCGCCGCTCCTCGGTCTCGGGCTCGCGTTCGTGCTGATGGTCGCCGTGATCCGGATCTTTCACCGCGCGTCCCCCGGTCGGGTCGACCGGCTCTTCCGGCGGCTCCAGCTCGTGTCGGCTGCCTGCTACAGCCTGGGGCATGGCACCAACGACGCGCAGAAGACGATGGGGATCATCGCCGGGCTCCTGTTCGCCACTGGCCACCTCGGGCCGGAGTTCTACGTCCCCCTGTGGGTCATCCTGTCGGCGCACGCGGCGATCGGGCTGGGGACGCTGGCCGGTGGCTGGCGGATCGTCAAGACCATGGGCATGGGGATCACCCGGCTAAGGCCGGTCGGCGGCTTCTGCGCGGAGACCGCCGGGGCGCTGATGCTGATCGGCACCGCGGTGGCCGGGATCCCGGTTAGCACGACCCACACGATCACCGGCGCCATCGTGGGCGTGGGGGCTACGACTCGCCTCTCCGCCGTGCGCTGGGGCATCGCCGGGCGGATCGTCTGGGCGTGGATCCTCACGATTCCGGCGGCGGCGCTCATCGCCGGCGTGAGCTCGGCGCTCCTCGGCTGGCTGAGGTAGGCCCGTGAGACGGCGGCGGCGACCGGCCTCGCCCTGGCGCCGTGCCGGCCAGTGGACCGTCGCGGCGCTCGTCGGGCTGGTCGGCGGCCTCTTGGGTCGGTTGCCGGTCCGGGCCGGGCAAGGCTTCGGGGCCGGCCTCGGTCGGGTGGCGTACTGGCTCCTGCCGGGTCGGCGCCGCGTCGCGCTGGACAATCTCGCCCTCGTCTACGGCGACACCCTGTCCCCGGGCGCCCGAGCGACGCTCGCGCGCCGGTGCTTCGAGCATCTCGGCACCACGGTCATGGAGTGCTGCCGGCTGTTTTTCGGCCCCAGGGAGCACCTGTTCGGCCGCGTGCAGGGTCGCGGCATGGAGCACATCGGACGGGCGATGGCCCAGGGGCGGGGCATCTTTTTCCTGACCGGCCACTTCGGTAACTGGGAGCTCCTCGCGGCCACGCACGGGTTGGCGGGCTTCGGGCTGAGCGTGGTCGTACGGCCGCTCGACAACCCGTACCTCGATGCCCTGATCGCGCGGGCTCGCGAGCGGAGCGGCCTCCGCGCCATCTCCAAGCGCGACGCTGTGCAGGGGGTTCGGGCGGCCCTCGGGCGAGGAGAATGCATCGGGATCCTGCTCGACCAGGACGCCGGCCGGGAGGGGGTCTTCGTGCCCTTTCTCGGCCATGCGGCCTCGACGTCGCGGGCCTTGGCGGTCCTGGCCCTCAAGACCCGTGCCCCCGTGGTGCCCGCGTTCATCCACCGGCTCCCCGACGGCGGCCACGAGCTCGTCCTCGACCCGGAGATTCCCCTAGCCATCACGGGCGACCTCGATCACGATATCGAGGTGAACACCGCGCGCTTCACGGAGGCGATCGAACGTCACGTCCGCGTCCACCCCGAGCAGTGGTTCTGGGTCCACCGGCGTTGGAAGAGCCGACCCACGTGAACCGCCGACGGGCGGCGGTCGCGCTCGGGCTCTCGGCGGGGGTCTTTGCGCTCGGGATCGCCGGTGCGCCCGTCCCCCTCGGGGCTGTCGGCGAGGATCCGGCCGGCGAGGTGGCCGAGGCCCTCCGAAGCCTCGGTGCGCCGGGGATGGTGTGGGGCCGCCTCGCCATCGAGGAAGAATCCCCCGCCGGAGCCTGGACGCCGCTCGGCGGGGTCGAGGTCACGCTCTACCCGGCCACGCCCACCCTCATCGCGGAGCTCGACCAGATCCGGCGCAGTGCTCGGACCTCCGCCACCCAGTACGAGTCCGCGGTGGCGCGGGTCCAGACGGCGCTCGCGGCGCACCAAGGCCGCGTCGATCGGCAGAGCGGGCCGCCGCCCTCGCCGGGCGGCCGCGCCGTCGAGCCGCGGAACGTGGGGACTCCTCCGATCAGCGGTCCTCCCGCTCCCAAGGCCTCTGGCTCCCCCCGCTCGCAGGACGCTACGGAGCGTCCGGGTAGCGCGGGCGCGCCGAGCAAGGCCCCCGAGGAGCGCGCGGAGGCCCGGCACCCGTGGCGTCAGAAAACGGACCCGGCCGGGCTCTTCGCCTTCGACGGGGTGCCCTCGGGCGACTGGCTCGTGGTCGCGATCCGAGTCTCTCCATACGCGGCGGAGAAGCTCCGCGCCGAGTCGAAGCCCCGGGCGGCGGCGCGCGGTCAAAGATTCCTCCCTCGGGTGTCCACGCCCGCCAAGGAGGCGGAGCTCTGGGTGACCCGTGTCCGGGTCGTGGCGGCCGAGCGGGCGGGCCTACAACTGACCGACCGTACGCGGTGGCTTACGGGCCCGCTACGCTAGCCCCTTCCCGACAATCGGTGACGCTTCGATCCGTTCGCCTTTGACTGCACATACTTACGTAACACGACGCCGTGGGTTTTAGGGTTGACACCTGACCGGACCGCATGCTAGAAAAGGCGCGGCTTTGGTCCTGCTGTCCTCCGTATCGATTACATGAGGGTGCGACCGTGGTGGTGGAGCAGGTCGTCGCTTGCCGGGGTGGCCTTGGTCACCGCGATGGTGGGAACCTGCCCGCTTCCGGTCTTCGGCGCCCCGCCGCTTCCGGTCGGGGCCGGTCCCGATAGCTACCAGCTAGCCGCAGTCCCCGAGCCCCCAGCGCCTCCCCGGCCGCTCACCCCGGGCCAGTCCGAGTCCCTCGTGGCGCCGGCCGGGGCGGGGAATCTCGTGGACCCCGAGCCCGATGGCGGGCTCGGCACGGAGATTCGCCCCGCCCTCACTCCCCCCTCCAGCATCGACGAGCGCACTGACGGTTCCGAGACCGACTCCACCGTCCGGGTGCCACCCGGCCTGCCGGTGCCCACCTACCCCGTGGTGGTGAATGCCCCGGTCGAAGCGCTCATCGACCACTTCGTCGCCAAGGACCGCGAGCGCTTTGGGATGTGGATCTCCCGGTCCGGCCGGTACCTGCCGATGATCCAACGGATCTTCCGGGAGCGTGGGCTGCCCGAAGAGCTCGCGTACACGGCGATGATCGAGTCCGGATTCTCGCCGCGGGCCGTCTCGCGGGTCGGCGCCAAAGGGATGTGGCAGTTCATGGAGGCCACGGGGCGACGCTACGGCTTGGTCATCAACCGCTGGTTGGACGAGCGCCTCGATCCGGTGAAGTCCACGATGGCGGCGGCCGAGTACCTCGGCGATCTCTACGGGATGTTCGGCCACTGGTTCCTCGCCCAAGCGGGCTACAACGCGGGCGAGGCCCGTGTAGGGCGTGCGATCCAGCGCGCCCGGACCAGCGACTTCTGGGCCCTGACCCAGACGCGGCATCTGCCGGACGAGACCAAGCTCTTCGTCCCGCAGATCCTCGCGGCGGCGGTGATCACACGCGCTCCGACGCGCTACGGCTTCGACGTCACGCTCGAGGCCCCGCTCGCGTACGATGAGGTCACCACCCGGCGCGCGCTCGACTTCGACACGATCGCGGCGCTGGCGGGCATTTCCGTCGAGGAGGTCCGCGACCTGAACCCGGCCCTGCTCGCCCGGATCACGCCGCCCTTCGGGAGCTACACCCTCCGGTTGCCGCCCGGCGCGGGCCACCGGTTCGATGCGGCGCTCCACGCCGCGTCGCCGTCCAGTCTCCCCACGTGGATCGTCCATCGGATCGGGCGCAATCAGTCGCTCGCCGAGATCGCGCGGCTCTATCGAGTGACGAGCCAGCGGCTGACCGAGCTCAACCACCTGCCCGGGGGCCGGTTGCGTGGGATTCGTGAGCTGGTGGTGCCGGCCGTCGCCGCGCCGAGCGTCGTCGCCGCGGCCGGGGCCCCACGCGAGGTCGTCGTCCGCAAAGGCGACACGCTGTCGACCCTCGCGGCCCGCTATCGTGTCACGCCCCAGACCCTCGCCCGGCTGAACGGGATGGACCTGGACGATCCGCTGGCCGTCGGAGCCCGGCTCCGCCTGACCTCGCCCTAGGCGCTCTTTTCCGCCTCGCCCCCCGGCGGGGTCGGGTACCGCATAATCGATGCCGAAGGCGGACGCGCAGTCGCCCTCCCGGCACCTCAGCACGCGAGGAGACCTGCCATGGTGCGCGAGTATCGACGTGGGTCACGACCACGCGCTGTGGACGAAGGACCCGAAGACCACCGTCTTCCGCGAGACGCTCCAGTCGGCGCGGCAGGTCGGCCAGGCGGGGCCGCCGGGCCGCAAGGCGACCGAGGCCTTGTCGAAGTACATCATCGTCGACATGTTCGCCCGTAGCCTTCGGGGCATGGCGCCGGAGGACGCGGTCAAATGGGCCGCGGTGGAGCTGCGGAAGATCTACGGGGCCTGACGGCGGCGTGCCGGGTCGGTTTCGTGGAGGTCAAGGTTCACCTCTTCGCCAACCTGGCCGACTACCGGCCGCCCGACACCCGCGACGGGGTGGCGCGCGTCGAGTTGCCGGCGGAGGCGACACTCGACGACCTCCTGCACCGGCTCGGCATCCCGGACGAGCTCCCGCGCTTGCTCCTCGTGAACGGCCACGACGTCGAGCCGACGGCGCGGCTCAACCCCGGCGACGTCGTGAGCGTGCTCCCCCCGCTGGTCGGCGGGTAGCGGGGCCCAGAGGGCGCGCCGGTCGGGCTCAATCCTGGACGTAGCGGCAGACCCGCGCCCGTGTCAGGCGTACGAAGTCCACGCACCGCATGGTGATCGAGACCGTGCGGCTCCCCGCGTTGAAGGCGATCTCCTCGCACCGTGTGAGCTGCTCGTCGACGAGCACGTCGAGGCCAAACAGATTGCCGAAGGGCGGCACCGCTCCGGGGACGCAGCCGGTGAGGGCCAGGAGCTCGTCGGGCGTGACGAACCGGAGCCGCCGGACGTCGAGCAGTCCGCGAAGCCGCGCGTTGTCGACCCGCCGGTCGGCGGGCAGGACGAGGTGCACTGGGCGGTCGTCGGCGCGGACCACGAGCGCCTTGGCGCCCGCCTCGAGCGGCGTCCCCCGGACCGCCGCCGCCTCCGCGCTTGTCCGGACCGGCGCATGCTCGAGGACACGAAACGGCACGCCAGTCGCGCCAAGCCATGCGGTGAGGCGCGCGGTGACCGCGGGGCAATCGGGCGGCTCGGCCCCCATGCCGGGTGAGTATAGCCGCCCCGGGCCCGGGTCGGGCCTCGCGCCGGGTGGGACCGTCGGCCTCGTGCCCGACGCCGTCCCCCGATGATAAACTCGGTCCACTCGATTTTCCGGACCGGAAGCGCATAGGATCCCGGTGGGCCTCCCGGACTTCAAATCCGGTGTCGGGTTCTAGACAAGCTCGAGGTGGGTTCGACTCCCACGCGCTTCCGCCATGGCCGGGCCAGTCGGGAGCGCTGGCGTTGCGAGCGGCGGAAGGGGCGCGACGGAGATGGCTAAGGGGCGCAAGGGACAGCCGAGGCGAGGCGGGGGCGGGGCAGCGCCGACGTCGCGCTTCGGGTTGACGCGTCGTCAGCGGCGTCGGCTGGCGTGGGCGGCGGCGGTGGTCGCCGTCCTGGTCGTCGTTAGCCTGGGCGGCTGGCTGTACGCACGCGCGCGCGGGCCGCTTCCTGGAGAGTTCGTCCCGAGCCTCGGTAACGAGCACATCCCGACGTCCGAGACCCCGCATGTCGCCTACAACTCGGACCCGCCCACCTCGGGGCCGCACCTGCCCTACATCGCCCCCTGGGGTGTCCACGCGCGCCCGATCGTCAAGGAGCTCCAGGTGCACAACCTCGAGGACGGCGGCGTGGTCGTGAACTACAAGCCCCAGTGCGGCGACCAGGTCCAGGCCGGGCTCCGCGCGATCGTGGATCGCTATCCGGACCGCGTGGTCCTGGCTCCGTACCCCGGGCTCGATCGGTGCATCGCATTGACGGCGTGGACACGGATCGACAAGCTGGACGAGCTGGACGAGCGCCGCGTGGTGCGCTTCATCGACGCGTACCGTGGCATCGACCATCACCCGCGATGACCGGATGAGGCGACTCCGCGGCGCGCGCCCGCTCGTCGGGGCCATGGGGCTCCTGGCCCTCGCCGGCTGCAGTCGCGCCTACGTGGCCCCGGTCTTGCCGAGCGCCTACACCGAGCAGATCGAGGCACCCTACGACGCGGTATGGCGGGCGCTCGTCCGAGCGCTCGCGCGCGAGAACGTGCAGATCCGGACCATCGCGCGGGACTCGGGCGTGATCGCCTCCGAGGCCGTGCCGACGACCATCGGCCTCTACGCCGACTGCGGTCGTTTCGGGGACGAGCGCGTCGAGGGCGACGCCCAGGTGGCGTTCACGATCTTCGTGGAGGCGGTGTCGAGCACGCAGACGGCAGTCCAGGTGAACACGCGGATGCGCACGGACACGTACACGCGGGGCAGCGGGCCGCCCAAACCCCGGCCCGGGCTTCCGTGCGCCTCGACCGGCCGCTGGGAGGCGAACCTGCTCGACACCGTGCGGGCGCTCCTGAGGCCCTGAGGTGGCCGGCAACCGCCCCGCACCCCGGCGGCCGGCAGCCGGTGCGACGCCGGGCGCCGGGGGGCCGACCATGCTCGCGGCCCGCCGTCGAGGCCGGCTCCGCGCGCTCCCGTCGGTCGACGAGGTGGTGCGAGCGCTCGACGGGCGGCCGACGGTGTCGCACGCCCGCGTGGTCGAGGCCGTGCGGACCGTGCTCGCAGAACGACGCCGGGCGGTGCTGGCCGCGGCGTCGCCGGCCGAGCTCGACGCCCTGGCCCTCGAGACCCCGGCGCTTCTACCGCGGGTGCGCGCCGTGCTGGCTGCTGCCGGTGCCTGGGGGCTCGACCGCGTGGTGAACGCGACTGGCGTGGTGCTGCACACGAACCTCGGCCGGGCGCCCCTCGGCCGGGCGGCGCTGGCGCGGCTCGCGCTCGTCGCCGCGCGTTACTCGAACCTCGAGCTGGACGTCCGCACGAAGGCGCGCGGCTCGCGGTACGGCCACGTGGATAGTCTCCTATGCCGTCTCTCCGGCGCCGAGGCCTCGGTGGTGGTCAACAACAACGCGGCCGCCGTCTTGCTCGCGCTCGAGTCGCTCGCGCGGGGACGCGCGGTCGTAGTGTCGCGCGGCGAGCTGATCGAAATCGGCGGCGCCTTCCGGATCCCGGACATCCTGGCCCGGTCCGGGGCCCGGCTGGTCGAGATCGGCACGACGAACCGGACGCGCCTCGCCGACTACGCGAGCGCGATCACGCCGGACACCGCGCTCCTCCTCAAGGTACATCCCTCCAACTACCGGGTGGTGGGCTTCACGGAGAGCGTCCTGACCGCGGAGCTGGCGGAGCTCGGCCGGGTGCGCGGCATCCCAGTGCTCGAGGATCTCGGCTCCGGCTGCTTTCTCGACCTCCGACCGTGGGGACTCCCGCGCGAGCCGACCGTGCCCGAGACGGTCGCCGCCGGCGCCGACGTCGTCACGTTCTCGGGTGACAAGCTGCTCGGCGGCCCGCAGGCGGGGATCGTCGTGGGTCGCCGCGCGCTCGTGGAGCGCTTGCGGCAGAACCCGCTCAACCGGGCGCTCCGGATCGACAAGCTCACGCTGGCGGCGCTCGAGGCCACGCTACGGGCGTACGAGGATCCGGCGACGGCGCCGAGCGAGATTCCGACCCTTCGCATGCTGAGCGAGTCCGCGGCCGTCGTCCGGCGCCGCGCGGGCCGCGTCCTGCGCCGGGTCCCGGCGGCCGCGCGGACGGCGCTCGGGCTCGTGGTCGTGGCCGGCCGGTCCGAGGTGGGCGGAGGTGCGCTGCCCCTGGCCGAGCTGCCGACCGCGGCCCTCGCACTCGGTACGCCCGCGCATCCGGCCGCGGCGCTGGACGCCCGGCTCCGCGCGGGTCGCCCACCCGTGATCGGCCGCGTCGCCGCCGGCCGTCTGCTGCTGGACTGCCGGACCGTCATGGACGACGAGGTCGCGCTCCTCGCCGACGCCCTGACGGCGCTAGCCTAGTCCGCCACCCATGCGCCACGTCGTCGCCGGCACCGCGGGACATATCGACCACGGCAAGTCGAGCCTGGTCTTGGCGCTGACGGGGATCGACCCCGACCGACTCAAGGAGGAGAAGGAGCGCGGCATCACCATCGACATCGGCTTCGCTCACCTCGAGCTCGGGGAGGGCCTGACCCTCGGCATCGTCGACGTTCCCGGGCACGAGCGCTTCGTCAAGAACATGCTGGCCGGCGTCGGCGGGATCGACCTCGTGATGCTGGTCATCGCGGCGGACGAAGGGGTGATGCCGCAGACGCGGGAGCACCTCGCGATCTGCCAGCTGCTCCGCGTCCGGAGCGGCCTCGTCGTGCTGACCAAGGCGGACCTCGCCGAGGCCGAGTGGCTGGAACTGGTGCAGGAGGACGTCCGCAGCTTCCTGCGCGGCACGTTCCTCGCCGGGGCGCCGATCCTCCCGGTGTCGGCCAAGACGGGCGAGGGGCTGCCCGCGCTCCGCGAGGCCCTCGCGACCCTAGCGCGCGCCGTGCCCCCGCGGGGCATCGACGCCACGTTCCGCCTGCCGATCGACCGCGTCTTCACGATCCGGGGGTTCGGCACGGTGGTGACCGGCACGGTCGCGGCCGGCCAGGTCGCGCTCGACGAGCGGGTCGAGGTGTACCCTCGCGGGCTCCAGGCCAAGGTGCGCGGCATCCAGACCCACGGGCGGCCCGTGTCCACCGCCGTCGCCGGCCAGCGGGCGGCCGTGAATCTCCAGGGGGTCGAGCGTGCGGCCATCGAGCGCGGCGACGTGCTCTCGCTGCCTGGCCTCCTTCAGCCCACGTACATGCTCGACGCGACATGCGAGCTCCTGGCCGACGCCCCGGCGCCACTCCGGACGCGCCAGCGCGTGCGCTTCCACATCGGGACGAGCGAGGTCATGGCGCGCGTGCACCCCGTGGCGGAGCCCGCCATCGAGCCGGGGCAGGCCGGCTACGTCCAGCTCCGTCTCGAGGCGCCGGTCGTCGCCCTTCCGCGCGACCGGTACGTCATCCGGAGCTACTCGCCCATGGTGACGATCGGAGGGGGAGAGCTCCTCGACGTGGCCCCCTCCAAGGCGCGCCGGAGCCCGGCCCTCGCCGGGCGCCTGCGGACCCTCGAGAGGAGCGAGCCCGCGGCGGTTCTGGAGGCCCATATCCAGCGGGTCGGTGGGGGTGGAGCGCGCACAGCGGAGCTCCGGGCCCGGACGCCGTTCGGTCCCGAGGCGCTCCGCGGCTACCTCCAGGACCTCGTGACTCGCGAGCGTGTCTTCATCGTCGACCGCGAGTGGTACGTCCACGCCGAGACCGCGGAGCGCCTCCGCCGGGCGGCCGAGGCGGCGCTCGCGGCCTTCCACGCGCGGGAGCCGCTGAAGGCTGGCATGTCGAAGGAGGAGCTGCGCACGCGCCTCGGGAGCCTCGAGGAGCGAGTCTTCCTCGCGCTACTCGAGCGCTTCGCCGCGGCCGGCGTCCTCGTCGTCGACAAGGACAAGGTTCGGGGAGCCGGGCATGCGGTCCACCTGACGCCCGCTCAGCAGGCTGCGTCCGACCGGATCGAGGCCGAGTTCCGGCAAGCTGGGGTGGCCCCCCCGACCCTGGACGAGGCCTTTGCGAAGCTCGGGCTCTCGGGGCCCTCGGCCCAGGCCATGGCCCAGCTCCTGGTCGACAGCCGGCGGCTGGTGCGGGTCCGAGAGGGGCTCTACTTCCACACCGAGCCCCTCCAGGACGCCGTCGGGCGAGTCACGGCCTTTCTCCACGAGCACCAGGCGATCACCCCCCAGGAGATCAAGGACCTCCTCGGGATCTCCCGGAAGTACGCGATTCCCCTGCTCGAGTGGCTCGACACCCAACGGCTGACCGTCCGCGTCGGTGACAAGCGGGTCCTTCGGGAGGGGGCGCCTAGCGCGGGCTGACGCCTCCGGGCTCCCGTCGGGGTCGGTGCTGATTGACAGGCCGAGGAAACGGGGTAAGGTATGGGACACTTCACGCCGGAGGGCTCCCATGTTCGGTCTGGGTTACCAGGAGCTGATGATCATCCTCGTCATCGTCCTGCTCCTGTTCGGGGCGCAGAAGCTTCCCGAGCTGGCACGGGGCCTGGGGAAGAGCGTGTCCGAGTTCAAGAAGGGGCAGAGCGAGGACGAGGCCAAGGCCGAGAAGTCCCACGAGGAGAAGAAGGGCGCCTGAGCTCCTCCTGACGGTCTCTCCCCACGCCGTCCGCTCCACCGTGTTGCCGTAACGCCGACCATCGACGGCATGGTTGTGTCCTCCGACTCCCGACCTAGCCCACGCGTCCGGATGCCGCGAGCGGACTGGGCGCTCGCGCTGGCCATCGCGAGCCTGACGCTGGCGACCCGCTGGCCCTACCGGGGGCGCCTTCTGCCGACCTGGGATGCGGTCCAGTTCGCGCTCGCCCTCGAGCAGTACGACGTGGTCCGGCACCAGCCGCACCCCCCCGGCTACATCCTTTACGTGGTGCTCGGGCGGCTTTTCGGGGTGGTGCTCGGGGATCCGGCCTCGACGCTGCGGGGTCTGGCCATCGCCGCGAGCGCGGTCGCGATCCTCTTGCTCTACCGGCTCGGGTGGCAGCTCTACGACCGTAGGACCGCCACGCTGGCGGCGCTCGGCCTCGCCGCGAGCCCGCTGTTCTGGGCGTATGGCGTGGTCGGCCTCCCCTACACCGCCGAGGCCGCGCTCACCACCGGCATTGCGGTTGGCGCGTGGGCGATGCGACAGGGGAGCGGCCGGGCACTCGTCTGCTCCGCCGTTCTGCTCGGCCTCGCCGGCGGGGTGCGTCAGTCGATGCTGCTGATCCTGAGCCCGCTCTGGCTCGGGATGGCATGGCTCGGCTTTCGGCAGCCCGGGCCCGTGCTCGCCGGGCTCGGCCTCGTCCTGCTGACGACGGCGACCTGGCTCGGGCCGATGCTGTGGCTCACTGGTCCCGATCGCTATCTCGCCGCCTCGGTCGAGCTCTACGAATCGACCGTCCACGCGACGACCCTTCTCGCGGGCGGCTGGACGCGGAATCTTGTCGGCTTGGGGGAGGCGCTCCTCGTCGGGGTCGGCGCCTTCCTGCCCGTCCTCGCGTGGCACCTTCGGCGGGCGCCGACCCGTCTGCTCCACGGCGGTGACCGGGCGGTATTCCTCGCGCTCTGGACGCTGCCGGCCTTGGCGGTCTACGCCCTGGTTCACCTTGGCCAGCACGGCTATCTCCTGACGGTCCTGCCCGGCTGCTACCTCGTGGTGGCCCGGGGTCTGACGGAGCTCGCGCAGTGGGGCCGGGGAGTCCGCGCGCCCGCCGCGTGGCGCGGCGTCCTGGCGGGCGTGGTCTTGGTCGGCGCGATGGGGGCGCACGTGGCGTTCTTCGTCGCTGCCGGCCCGGTGGACGCGCCGGTCCCGGCCGTCGACGCGTCGTGGCGGGCCCGCACGATGTCGGAGCTCCGCGCCCTCTATCGATTCCGGCTCTGGAGCCACACGGCGGCCGGGCTTCGCGAGCAGGAGGCGGTGATCGGCGACTACGTGGCGGCGGTCCGGCGTGAGTTCGATCCGCGGGACACCGTGCTCGTGACGGAGCTCGGCAACCCGCGTTCGTATCCCTGGTTCCGCCACGTCATGTACTACCTGCCCGAGTACGCGGCCTATCACCTCAGGCTAGGCGAGCCATATCCGGGCTACCTCGCCTCGCGCGAGCTCAGCACCATGGCGGCCGTGGCCGAGCGGCGAATCCTACTCCCCGCGACGACCCGCCGGCTCGTCTGGGTCGTCGACGAGTGGCATCCGGGGCTCCCCCAACCGGGAGCGCTTGTGGTACGCCCGCTCTCGCACGGCCGTGCGCTCTACGTGCTGCGGATTCGCCGGGGGGCGGTCGACCATGCCGGCTATCGGCTGATTCCCGCGACGACGGTCGCCCGCCTGCGCTAGGGCGCGGCATGGCTCTGTGGCGGTCCCCCGCGAGCCTTGATCGCCGAGACCTCCTCCTCCTCGCCGCGGGCGCGCTGGCCGTCTCCCTCTTCCTAGTCGCGGAGGGTCGGATCGCGGGCGCCCCGGGCTTGCCGCTCGATGACGGGTGGATTCACCTCCAGCTCGCGCGGAACCTCGCGACGGGCGGCGGCTTCGGCATCAACCGCGGCGAGCCGTTCCCCGCCTCGACGGCGCCGCTCTGGAGCGTGGCCTTGGCCGGTCTCCTGGCGGTCGGGGTACCAGGCCTTGCCGCCGCGAAGGCGCTCGGCCTCACCTGCTGGGCGGCCACCGGTCTCGTGACGCGCCGTCTGGCGGGGGCGATCGGGCTGGAGCCGGGCTTGGCCTGGGGTGCCGGCCTCACCGTCGTCGGTCTCAGTCGTCTCGTATGGGGAGCGCTTTCGGGCATGGAAGTACCGCTGGCGACGCTCTGCGTGGCGGCCGCGGCGTGGGCTGTCGCGGGAGATCGGCCGGCGCTCGGGGCCCTGGGGCTCGGGCTTGCGACGCTGGCTCGCCCCGAGGCCGGGCTCTTGGTCGGACTCCACGTGCTCGGGGCGGCCCGGTGGCGAGAGGCGCTCCGTCGATCCGCCATAGCCGCGGCGGTGGTCGCCCCCGCGGTCGTCTTCAATCTCTCCGTCGGTGGCCGACTCGTCCCGGCACCCGCCGCCGCCAAGGTCGAGGGGGGTCTCCTCGGGCGGGCCGAAGGCCTGTCGGACGCATGGGCCGTGGCGGGGCGCCAGGTGACCGCATTCCTCGGCGAGTGGGGCGACGCCCTCCTCCGGGACCATCTCGCGCTTCCGGCGCTCGTGGCGGTCGGCCTTGTCGCCGGCCGCGCGGGCCGCCTCCGGTGGCTTGCGGCGGCGCTGCTCCTCCACCCCGTCGCGACGGCCCTGATCGCCCCGTACCGGGGCCCGAGCTTTCAGAGCGGGCGCTACTCTTCGCACCTCCTCCCGCTCGCCGTGGTGGTGGCGCTCGTCGGCCTCGATCGCATGCTGGGATGGCTCTCCGCCTCTCGATGGCGCGGCGCCGTCTGTGCCCTCATCCTCGTCGGCCTCGTCTGGCGACTGCCCGCCGGGGCCGAGAGCTACGCGTGGGGGGTGCAGAACATCAACGCGATGCAGGTCGAGCTCGGACACTGGGTGGCCGCGCGCACGCCTCCGGACACGCTCATCGCCCTCAACGACGTCGGGGCGCTCTCGTACTTCGGGAAACGACGGGTGATCGACTTGGTCGGGCTCGCCACACCCGAGATCCTGCCGTACCGCCGGCAGGGCCCGGAGGGCCTGCTCCGTTATCTCGGTCGGCGTTGCCCGGAGTACCTCGTCATCTTCCCGGCCTGGTTCCCCGAGCTCGCCGCGCGGGCTGACCTGTTCCGCCCGGTGACGGAGGTCACGCTCCCACGCAACGTGGTCGCCGGCGCCGCGACCATGACAGTCTATGAGACCGCGTGGCACCGGAACCGCCAGCCCGCCTCGCCCGTCTGCCCCGCGCCTGCGGGCGGCTGAGGGTCGCAGGCCGTCCGCGCGGCCTCGCCTCGTCGATGCGCTCTCAGCCGACGGTCCGTTCCTTGACACAAGTACGCGTGGATGCTACCCTTTCGTGCACTGCGCGGCGGGGCGTCTGCCGCGCAGTTTCAGTCTCATGGACTACAAGGCGACGCTCCACCTTCCGC
>Ga0114129_10004523_pt1 | contig 19627 bp, 15 predicted proteins | sample RhiMetdeltSRZDD1_FD_80071 | JGI IMG/M metagenome (GOLD analysis project Ga0114129, IMG submission 80071) | Populus rhizosphere microbial communities from Tennessee, USA - Rhizosphere MetaG P. deltoides SRZDD1 (version 2) (version 2) | ecosystem: Host-associated > Plants > Roots > Rhizosphere >...
GAGGTCGACGGGCCGACCTACGTGCCGCTCGACCTGGCGCTGCACGTGTGCGTGCAGCCGGACCATTTCCGTGCCGCGGTACGCCGGGAGCTGTTGACCGTCCTCGGCAACGGCGTTCTGCAAGGCGGCCAGACGGCCTTGTTCCATCCGGACAACCTCACGTTCGGCCAACCGGTGTACCTGAGTCCGATCCTCGCCGCGGCGCAGTCGGTACCGGGTGTGGCGTCGGTGACCGTCGACACGTTCGCCCGGCGCGGACAACCGACCGGAACCAACGTGCAGAACGGGTTCCTGGCGATCGACCGGCTGGAGATAGCCCGGCTCGACAACGACCGCAACTTCCCGGAACGCGGAGTGCTCACCCTCACGCTGGGAGGTGGCAAGTGACGCTGAACGACCCGACCTGTGCGTGCGGCTGCTGCGCCGGAGTGACCTCGTCGACGCCGCGGCCGGTGGAGAACCGGCTCGGCCTTCCGGTGATCGGCTACCGCGTCGGCACGCATGCGGACTTCCGCTCGAGCCTGCTCGCGGCGCTCTCCGCCGCACACCGGCCGGCGCTGGCTCAGCTGCGTACGCGGGATCCGCGTGACCTGACCATCGCACTGCTCGACGGGTTCGCCACGATGTGCGACGTCATCACGTTCTACACCGAGCGGTTGGCGAACGAGTCGTATCTGCGTACCGCGGTCGACCGGACCTCGTTGCAGGAGCTCGGCAAGCTGGTGGCCTACCAGCTCAAGCCGGGCGTGGCGGCGCAGACCCAGCTCGCGTTCTTCGTCGAACCGCCGCCGGCCACGCCGGCCCCGACCGGGGCGCCGTCGGAGGCGTTCGCGCCGGCGCCGTACCTGCCCGACGGCGTGACCTTGCCGGCCGGTCTGCCGGTGCGCAGCGTGCCCGGCCCGGGGGAGCAGCCGCAGACGTTCGAGACCGGCGAGGAGGTGCTGGCCAAGCCGGAGTGGAACGCGTTGCGGCCGAAGCAGACGCGGACCACGGTGCTCGGTACCGGCAACGGTGGCATCGGCAAGGACGCCGCTTACTTCGAAGGCACCGGGCTCAACCTCCGGGTCGGGGACGAGCTGTTGTTCGCGCCGAGCGACGAGACGACGACCCCGTTCCGGTTGCGGAAGGTCGCGAAGGTAAGCATCGAAGCCGCGGACAACCGGACCCTGGTCTGGTGGGACAGCTCGGTCTCGGCGTCGGGGCTACCGGACAACCCGGTGGTGTACGTCTTCCGCAAACGCCTGAGCGTCTTCGGCCACAGCGCGCCGCCGTACAGCCTGCTGTTCCCCGACGACACCACCAACACCGACTGGGCGTGGGAGCTGTCGCCGGAGAACGGCGCCATCGACCTCGACGGCTCGCACCCCGACATTCTCGTCGAGAGCTGGCTGGCCCTGCGGACGATGTCCAAGCGGTCGCTGCACAAGGTAACCGGCGTGGACGAGATGTCGCGGGCGGCGTACGGCATGTCGGGCAAGATTACCCGGGTCTACGTCTCGGGTGACTTCTCCGACTTCGACGACCAGGTGCGGCAGTTGGCCGTGTACGGCGTCAGTGAACAGCTGACGCTGGTCGAGGAACCAAATCCGTCCGAAGTGGACGGTGGACACATCACTGTGGACACCGACGTCACCGATCTGCCGGCCGGGCGCACGCTGATCGTCGCGGGCCAGACCGGCGAGTTCGAACAGCACGTCGAGCTGGTCACGCTGGAGTCGACACAGGCCTCCGGTTCGGGTACGAAGCTCGTGCTCACCGCCGACCTGACCGAGGCGCTGCGCCGGGAGACGGTCGTCGTCTACGGCAACGTCACCAGTGCCACGCACGGCGAGACCGTGCACCAGATCCTCGGTGGTGGCGACGGCTCCAAGCCGCACCAGACGTTCGAGCTGCAGCACTCGCCGCTGACGTACGTGCCGTCGGCGGAGGCGAGCGGCGCCACGTCGTCGTTGACCGTGTTCGTCAACGACGTCGAGTGGCACGAGGCACCCACGCTGTACGCGACCGAGCCCGCCGACCGCAGCTTCGTCAGCCGCAACAGTGAACGCGGTACGGTCGTCGTGCGCTTCGGCGACGGCGAGCACGGGGCCCGCTTGCCGACCGGGCAGAACAACGTGCGGGCCGTGTACCGCAAGGGGATCGGCGTAGCCGGCAACGTTGGTGCCGGAGCGATCAGCCAGGTCGCCGACCCGCCGCTGGGCGTGACCAAGGTGACCAACCCGACGGCGGCCGACGGCGGCGCCGACCCGGAGGACGTCGACGGCGCCCGCGACGCGATCCCGGTCGCGGTGCGCACGCTCGGCCGCGCGGTGTCCCTGATGGACTATGCCGACTACGCCCGTGCGTTCGCCGGCATCGCCAAAGCCCACGCCACCGTGCTGACGCTGGCGGGCGGACGCACCATCGTGGTGACCGTTGCGGCGGCCGACGGCGGCACGGTACCGGCGGACACCTGCGAACGGCTCACCACGTCGCTGCGCGGGCACGGCGATCCGCTGGTTTCGGTCGTGGTACTGCCGCACCGGGCCCCGACCTTCCGGCTCGCGTTGCAAGTGAAGCGGAACCCCGACTACCTGCTCGACGATGTGCTGGCCGGGATCACCGACGAGGTACAGCAGGCGTTCGGCTTCGCGGCGAGGGACTTCACCCAGTCGGTACACGGTTCGGAGCTGGCCGCCGCGGTGCACCGGGTGCCGGGCGTGGTAGCCGTCGACCTCGACCGGCTGTACCGGGTGGCCGCACCCGACCCACCCGAACCGGGCTGGCCGGCCAACCCCGGCTACCTGTCCCCGAACCTGCGCGCGGTCGCGCCGCGGGCCGACGCGTCAGGTGCGGCACTGGCGGCGGAACTGCTCACGGTGGCTACGGATCCGTTCGACTGGCTGTTGGAGATGGAGCCGTGAAGGCTGACGAACTGTATGCGCTGCTGCCGGCGGTCTACCGGATCCGGGACGTCGAGCAGGGCGGCGCGCTGCGCGAGCTGGTGGACGTGATCGCGGCTCAGGTGTCGGTGCTCGAGGAGAGTCTCGACCAGTTCTACGACGACCAGTTCGTCGAGACGTGCGCCGAGTGGATTACACCGTACATCGGAGACCTCGTCGGATACCGGGCCTTGCACGGCGTCGTACCGAGTGTGGCCTCGCCGCGCGCCGAAGTGGCGAACACGATCCGGTTCCGCCGCCGCAAGGGCACCGCCTCGATGCTCGAACAGCTTGCGCGGGACGTGACCGGATGGCCGGCCCGCGTCGTGGAGTTCTTCGAGCGGCTCGTCGACTCGCAGTACATGAACCACGTGCGCATGGGCAAGGGTGGGACGCCGGACCTGCGCGACACGACCGCGCTGGAATGGGTGGGTACCGCGTTCGACGACCTCGCGCACACCGCCGAGGTGCGCCGCATATCCACCGGCGCTGGCCGGTACAACATCCCGAACGTCGGCATCTTCCTGTGGCGGGTGGCCGCGATACCGCTGTTCCGGTCGCCACTGTCCACAGCGGACGGTACGCGCCGGCGGTTCCGCTTCGACCCGCTCGGTACCGACCAGCCGATCTACGCCCAGCCCCGGACCGAGGTCGAGATCACCCACCTCGCGGAGCCGTTCGACGTACCGCTGGCACTGTCGCGGCGCTGGCTGTCCGCGCATCTGGGGGAGTACCTGGGACCGGACCTGAGCCTCTGGCTCGAGGTCGACGGCGGCGCGGTGCCCGGTACCGTCAGGGTCTGCGACCTCAGCGACACCGGTGGTGGCTGGAACCACGAGCCTGCTTCGGGGTCGGACACCGTGTCCATCGACCCGGTACTGGGCCGGGTCTGCTTCGCCGACCCGGTGGCGGCCGAGGCGGCCCCGCTGGCCACGTTCCGGTACGGGCGCGCCCTCGACGCAGTGGGTGGCGGCGGGTACGACCGGGGGGATCCGGCTCCGTCGGTCGACCCGCCGGAGACCGTCGAGCAGGGCGCGACGATCCAGACGGCGCTGAACGTCGTCGCCGGTGGCGGCATCGTCGAAATCGTCGACAGCTGGCGGTACGAGCAGACGCCCGTCGTCGTCGCCAGCGACGGTGCCCACGTGACCCTGCGCTCGGCCAACCGGCAGCGGCCGACGATCGTCGCCGAGGCGCCCGTCCACCTCGACGCCGGGCCGGGGTCCACTGTGGTCCTCGAGGGCCTGCTGCTCGCCGGTGGTCCGGTCGTCCTCGACGAGCAGGACGACGACGAGCCACGGCACGTGATCCTGCGGCACTGCACGCTCGTGCCCGGGCTGACCCGCACGTCCGACAACGAGCCGGTGACGCCCGACGCCGCGAGCTTGCTCGTGCTGCACCCGTTCGCCACCGTGACGCTCGAGCGGTGCATCCTCGGGCCGATCGTCGCGGTCGAGGGCGCCACGCTGACCGCCACCGACTGCGTTGTCGACGCGGGCGACCAGGAGGCCATCGCCTACGCCGGCCGCGCGGTACCCACCGGCGGCGGGCTGCGCGTCGTCACCTCGCCGGCGGACGTGCAGGTCGGCGACGGGCTGACCCCCGGGGCGGCGCTCACGTTCGACGAGTGCACGGTCGTCGGCCGGGTCCACGCGACCCAGGTCGACATCTCCAACTCGTTGCTCCTCGGACAGGTGAGGGCACAGCGTCGCCAGGTGGGCTGCGTGCGGTTCAGCTACGTGACGCCGGAGTCCCGCACCCCGATGCGGTACGAGTGCGAGCCACAGGAGCCGTCGACCCGTCCGCACTTCACGTCGCTGCGGTTCGGCGACCCCGGCTACGCCCAACTCCGTGCCACGACACCGGAAGCCATCATGCGTGGCGCCGACGACGAGGGCGAGATGGGCGTCGCGCACTACCTGTTCCAACCCCAGCGGGAGGCGAACCTGCGCATCCGGCTGGAGGAGTACCTCCGTTTCGGCCTCGAGGCCGGACCGATCTACGCCAGTTAACGCTGCACATAGGACGCTACACATAGGACGAGGAGGCCCGTCATGGGCGCGGACCTGAGCCGGGTGCGTACCGACCCGCTGCGCGACCACAGTGGAGTCGGGCTCCAACAGGGCCGCCTGTTGCTCGACGCCGACTTCAACGAACAGGTCGCGATCGTCGATCGCCGGCTGCGGGCACAGATCGCCGACCAGTCGCCGGCGGGCGTACCGCTGGTGTCGGAGCTGACCAAGGACGCCTTTTTCATCACGGTGTCCGGCTCCGACCTGACGATCGGCGCGGGCCGGATGTACGTCGACGGGCTGCTCGCGGAGAACCACGGCGACGACACCGTCACCGTGTTCGACCCGATCCTCGCCGAGCCCACGCATTCGGGACCGGTCGAGTACACCGCGCAGCCGTACTGGCCGACGCCGGATCCGCTGCCGGAGGCCGGCCCGCACGTGGTTTTCCTCGACGTGTGGGACCGCGAGGTCACCGCGCTGCAGGCGCCGGACCTCGTCGAGACGGCCATCGGCGTCGACACGACGACCCGTACGCAGACCGTATGGCAGGTCCGCCTGCTGTCCGTCCCCAGTGGATCGACGTGCGACAGCGACCTCACCGAGTGGGACGAGCTGACCGCGCCGTCCGCCGCCCGGTTGACCACGGGCACGGTACCGGTCGACCCCGAGGACGACCCGTGCGAGATGCCGCCCACCGGCGGGTACCGCGGGTTGGAGAACCACCTGTACCGCGTCGAGCTGCACGACGAGAACAACTTCAAGTGGTCGCGGGAGAACGCCAGCGTCGGCAGTACCGTCGCCGAGTACGTCTCCGCGACCGAGCTGCGCCTGGCCAGCCTGGGCCGGGACAGCGTGCTGCGCTTCTCGACGGGTGACTGGGTCGAGATCACCGACGACAACATGGAACTGAACCGGCTGCCGGGCGTGCTGCGCAAGGTCGAGGTGGACGACGCCACCAACGCCATCACGTTCAGCCCGGCGCTACCTACCGAGCTGCAACCGGCCGACGCCGACGACATGGCAGAGCGCCACCTGCGGGTCATCCGTTGGGACCAGAGCGGCACGGATGTCGACGCCAACGACGGGCTCATCCCGATCCCGGGTGCGGGGACGGCCTTCGAGCTCGAGCACGGTCTGACCGTCGAGTTCTCCTTTGTGGACGGTGGTGCCGGCAAGCCGGGTGACTACTGGGTCTTCGCCGCGCGCAGTACGGACGCCAGCTTCGACGAGCTCGTCGAGGCGCCGCCGCGCGGGATCCACCACCACTACGCGCGGCTGGCAATGGTCGACCTTCCGAACCCGGCCGTCGACTGCCGGCCGAAGGAGCCGCCGCCGAGCGGCGACGGGTGCGGCTGCGAGGTCTGCCTGACGCCGGAGAGCCACGCCTCCGGTGCGTTCACGATCCAGGACGCGGTGAACAGCGCGATCGCGGGCGGTGGCGGCACGGTCGTGCTGTGCCCCGGTACGTACGCGATCACCAGTCCGATCCTGCTCAACAGCGCCGCGTCGGTGACGTTGCGGGGGGAGGGACCGGGTAGCACGATCGTGGCTGACGGTGCGGCGATCGAAATCTCCGTCGGGGTCGAGGTGACCGTCACCGGGCTCGGCATCATCTCGGGCGGCACCGCCCCGGCCATCCTGCTGCGCAATTGCCTCGGCTGCGTCGTCGACGACATCACGCTGCTGGCGCCCGCGGCGGCCGGTGCGGCCAATCGCGTCGGCATCGGCCTGGCCGGGATCCAGATACAGACGATGGTGCGCCGGTGCGGCGTGACCAGCTCGATCGGCGTGGGCATCGTGGTGGAGGACAACGTCGGGCTGGCCACCGCCGGGCTGCGGATCACCGACAACCTGTTGAACTGTACGCAGACCGGCATCGACCTGTCTGGCGTGAGTCTCCACTTTGGAGAGTTGCGGATCGCGGCCAACCAGATCTACGGCACCAGCGATGCCGGCATCGCCGCCACGGGCCTGATGATCCGCGGCCCGGTACCGGTCGACGGCGTGCTCACCGTGGCCGGCAACGACATCAAGGTGTCCGGTGGCGAGGGCATCGTGACCGGCGGCCACGCCGTCATCGTGGACAACGAGGTGGTAGCGGCCATCGACTTCGTCACCGGCGACGGCATCGTGGTCGCCAACGAACCACCGTTGGAGATACCGGGCCACGTCCAGGTCATCGGCAATCGGGTCACCGGCGTCAGTAGTGTCGGCATCGCCGTCGAGTGTCCGGTGCGCAGCCTGCTTGTCAAGCAGAACGTGGTCGAGCGCGCCGCGGGCGGCGTCGTGCTACGCGGTCCCGGGCCGAAGGAGAACGTGTCGATCGACAACAATCACCTGGTGAACCTGACGGCTCTGACGGTCGAGGGGGCATCCAACGGCACGCAGCCCATCAGGCGCGTAGTCGCGTCGCCAAGCTCCGTATCGGTCCGGATGGCCACGGCCGAGACGTCCGTACCGGCGTCCGCGTCCGCGAGTCGCGCGGCACCGACGTCACCGTCGGTGGAGGCCGCTGGGGCGTTCAGCGTGCCGCACTTCTCGGCCGCGGGGTTCGCGACGCGCCCGGCCGCGGTCGGTGCGCTCGCCGTCACCCAGTCGCTCGGCATCGGGGTGGCGGGCGTCGGCAACGCCCACATCGTGGGCAACATCATCGACGGGGTCGGGGCCGACAACACCGACACCGGCGTCCGGATCGGCATCGCCGTGGCGCTGCCCGACGACGTCCGCATCACCGGCAACCGGGTGGCCCGGGTCGGCCATCCCCAGCAGCCGCAAGGCAGTGTCGGGTTGGGCATCTCGGTGATCGGGGCGACCCGATCGGTGTCGCTGGCTGACAATTCTGTCCAGAGTGGACAGACGAACTCGCCCGAGACGCGGGACGGATGGTACGCGATTCTCATCGGCAGCGGTCTGGTTGACGACAAGGCGACCGGCGCCAGCACGGTTCCGACTCGCGTCATGCGCGCGAGCTTCGCCGGCCGGGTCGTCTTCGACGGATCCTGGGCATACGTCAGCGCCCTGGCGGAGACGGGCGTGCCCGTGCAGCTCGTCGGCAACAACGTGCACGGCGGGGGAGCGCTTCCGGCGGTACGGGTCAGCACGCCGGGGGACGTACTGTTGCACGCGAACTGGTGTGCGCAGCCGCCCGACCGGGAAGCACCCGCGGTGGAGGTGACCGCGTCGGCCGCGATCGTCCAGGGCAACCGAGCGCACGGCGGCCGGCCGTCGATGCGGCTGGACGTCCACCCGGACTCGCCGGTGATCGGGAACATCACGTCCACCGACCCGGAGGTCGCGGGCTCCCCGCTGCGCGGGCTCGGCAAGACGTGGTCGTGGCTCAACTCGCTCCTACCGTAAAGGCGAGGGATGAAGATGCGCATGGTTGTGGTCGGTACCGAGAGGGACATGGCGGAACTGCGTACCCGCGTCGTCCGGCCGGGGGTACCCGAGGCTCAGCAGCGGTCGGTGGAGGCGAGCATCCGGGCGGCCAACCCACACCTCGATCTCGACCGGCTCCAGCCGGGCGCTGTCGTCGTACTCCCGGATCATCCTGCGGTCGCCGCCGAAGCGGCGGGTGGGGCGGCCGCGGCGCTCGACGTGGTCGGTGCGGTGCTGTCGCAGGCGCCCGAGGCGGTGCGGGAGGGCACGCGGGCCGCGGTGGCGCGCGGTGCCGACCTCGTGCGGGCCTTGGCCGACCGCGACGTGGCCCACGCGGCGGCCTCGGACGCCGACCTGCGCGCGGAGGTCACCCGGCTGACCGAGGCGGTCGGCGAGGAGCGGCGTCGAGCGGAGGAGTGGTCGGCGGCGGTGGCCGGGTCGGTGGCCAGCTGGCAGGCGGCGATGGAGAAACTGCGCGGGCTCAGCTGACATCCGGAGGTCGGCGCACCCGCCCGCGGACCCGTTCGCTGATCTGGTTGGCCAGCACCGAACCGCCGGCGGCGATGACGACGAGGTTGAACAGCATCTGGATGGTGACCAGCAGCCTGGCCGCCTGCCCCGCGGCGTGGACATCGCCGAAGCCGACCGTGGCCAGCGTGCTCAGCGCGAAGTAGAGCGCGTCAATCTTCGTGTTCAATTCCTGGAACTGGCCGGGCTGGGTGACGGCGAGGGAGAAGTCGACGAGTGCGAAGAACATCACGGCGACCACGAGCGCGAAGACCAGCCCGGCGAGTGGAGCCTGTTCGACACCGCCGAGCTGCCGGCGGATCTGCCGGGTCACCAGCCACGCCACGACCAGCACGCCCAACAGGCTGAGGGCGACCCGGACCGCCACTTCACCCTTCGGGATGTTCGGCTCGACCGGCACCAGGAAGTAGATGACGACGAGCAGGGCGCAGGCTATTACGGTACGGACGAAGGGTGGGAGTAGGCGCCGCCGAGAGTCCATGTCCGGATTGTCCTTGATGCGACGCGCTCCCGAGGCAAGGAGGTCGGATGGAACTGTTCTCGGTGGCAGGCAAGTCGGTACTCGTGACCGGCGGGTCGCGGGGGATCGGCTTGATGATCGCGCGTGGCTTCGTCGAAGCGGGTGCCCGGGTGATTATCTCCTCCCGCAAGGCGGACGTATGCCACGCGGTGGCGGCCGAGCTAGGTAAGGCATGTGTGGCCATGCCCGCGGATCTGTCCACCGTGGACGGCATCGACGGGTTGGTGTCCGCCGTGACCGAAGCGGAGCCGGCGCTGGACGTGCTCGTCAACAACGCGGGCGCGACGTGGGGAGAGCCGCTCGACACCTACCCGGACAGCGCCTTCGACAAGCTGTGGGCGGTGAACGTGAAGGGTATCTTCCGGCTCACCGTCGGTCTGCTGCCCGCGTTGCGCGCCGAGGCGACGCCCGACGATCCGGCCCGTGTGATCAACATCGGGTCGATCGACGGGATCCGCGTGCCGACGATGGAGAACTACGCGTACTCGGCCAGCAAGGCCGCCGTCCACATGCTGACCCGGCACCTCGCGCACGCGCTCGCGGAGCAGCACATCACGGTCAACGCCGTCGCGCCCGGGCCCTTCGAGAGCAAGATGATGGCCTTCGCGCTCAACGACCCGGCAATGCGAGCCGGCATCGAGGAGCTCGTGCCGCTGCACCGCATCGGCCGCCCCGACGACATGGCCGGCGCCGCCATCTACCTCGCGTCCCGTGCCGGCTCGTACCTCACCGGCGCCGTCATCCCGGTGGACGGTGGACTGTCCACCCACGGCTGACCTCTTCGTGATCATCGAGGCCCGGTCCCGCTGAGCGGGACCGGGCCTCGTGGTCTGGGCTTCGTCGGCGCCGCTTCCCCTCGCCACCGACTCCGCCGAGGCTATCGGCCGGCGAGGAGGCGGTTGACCGCCGCATCGACGTCCAGGTGGTCGGTTTCCTTGCCCCGCGGGACAACCACATAGGTACGGCGTAGGAACCGCACCAGAACACTCCGCGGTACCTCGAATAGCGCATTGCCATCGGGCGATGACAGTGCGAGCGCGACGAAGTCCCCCCTCGGCGTGGCCCAGGGCCACACCCGAACATCGCCGATGCCCGCTGGTTCGTCGAGTCCGGTCACCAGCAGTTCGCGCGCGAACGACCAGCTGACCGCCTCCCCGCCGGCAGACTCCGCATGGAACAGGACATGGACCGCATAGGGGTCGGCCGGGTCGTAGCGCAAGCTCGCTCGTACCGGCAATGCTGTGGCGTCCGGCGCGACCAGCCGCAGCGACGTTTCGACCTCCACGGTCGTGGGTCTAATGACACTCATGACGTACTCCCCCCGGCACCGCTACGGGGCGTAGCTGGCCCCGCCCTCCCATACTCAGGCGATACTCGTCGTCACGCTCCGCCATACGATGATCTCACCCTGTAGTGGGAAGGCAGACCCGAAATCTGATTAATGATGTTGTTTTGAGGTATGATGTCCAGTTTGCTTGGTTGAAACGGGTTCTGCCCGGCGTCGGGTGGGCGTCAGACGTCGACTTCAATCCGGTAACGTCCGGTCGTCCCGATGGGTAACGGCTCAGGCTCTGGAGGGGGTGGAATGGACGAAAAGCGACCGTTGAGGGTAGACGTCCCATCTGCTCCTGCTCGCGCTTCGTGGCGGACCCGTTCTCGTGCGACGCTGCGGATCATCCGGTCGAACCCGACCGGCCGGATCGCCCTGCGGATCAGCGTCGCCCTCGTCGGCGCGCTGGTGGTCGTCATCGGCCTGGTGCTGATCCCGCTGCCCGGCCCTGGCTGGGCGCTGGTCATACTCGGGCTGGCCATCTGGGCGATCGAGTTCGTATGGGCCAAGCACCTGCTCCGGTTCACGCGAACCCAACTCGGCCGCTGGACCCGGTGGATCGGCCGCCAGTCGTGGCCGGTCCGGATCATGCTCGGGTTGGTCGGGCTCGCCTTCGTCGGGCTGGTGGTGTGGCTGTCGCTCAAGTACAGCTTCGGGATCGATCTCTGGGCGGTCTTGCAGAACTAGGTTCCATCTGGACCCGCGGGGCAACGCGCGCGGCAACGCGCGTGCGACCTCGGCGACCGATCGGGTACAGTGATGCACCGTTGCGGGCGATTAGCTCAGCGGGAGAGCGCTTCGTTCACACCGAAGAGGCCGCAGGTTCGATCCCTGCATCGCCCACACTCGATATCCGCAGCTCACGGCCCTTCTTCGGAAGGGTCGTTCCCCGTCTCCGGCCCGTTGTCGTGATCGAAAGTCAGCACGTCGTCAGCGAACAGCTTCCGAAGCCGGTTGGCCCGGTTCGGCGAGGCGTGGGTGTAGCGGTCCAGTATGGTCGATGCCTTCTCGTGGCCCATGACGGCCTGGGCGTGGCGTACGAGTGTCGTAGGTCGTGAAACCTCAGTCCGCCGACTGCCTTGCGGGAACGTGCGCACTCGATGCCAGTCGCGTCTGGTCAGATCGCCGGTCGTGTTCGCGAACACCTCTCCGGTTGGTGCGAGCGGGTACGCCTTGTCGTCCGTGGCGAGTAGAAACGGCGGGAGTGGGAATGTGCACCGGCCGTCGACTTCGGGTACGGCTTGCTGGTGACGTGACCGGCGATCTCGATGGCCACCCGGACTACGCGGGCATTCGGAATGTTCGCCGATGCAGTCGGGGGCAGAAACTGGCAACGCAGGTGCCACCACAGGTCTATTGCTCAGTTTCTGGATTCATCCGTGGCGACGAACTGAACCAATAGTAGTCTGTGTGGTCCACCTTCAATATCTCGAATCTCGCCTCTACCATTCGCTCGAGCATATCAGATCTCATCCGGATGAGTCGACCGATACCCCGCCGACCGGCCGATTCCCAGATGATAGGTACGAAGCTTAGAGACCGTACTACCTTGGTCGTCAGGCGTTCGCGTAGGTACCTCATTCTTCCTATTATCGCGATAATATGGCAGGCAAAACGTTCTCCTCTGAGATAGTTGCCAATGAAGACACCCCCTGCTGTCATGATTTTATGTATCCGTATGAGTGCCCCATCGAGGCTCGGAAAGTGGTGAAGCGCATCCAGGCACACAACCACATCGAATGGCCCTAGGGAATGTAGCAGATCGTCGTCCATAAAATTGCCATTCACCGTGACCAACTTGTATTTCTGCGGGTGGTGCTCGAGTCGTTTTCTCAGCAGCTTCAAAGCCTGGGCGTTGATGTCCAGCGCCACGACCTGGTCTACGTTGTCCAGCGCCAAGAGGTCGTTGGCGACCCGGCCGGTGCCGCAGCAGAGGTCGAGCACCCGCAAGGAACGTCCCCCAACGGACTTCACCGCACTCACGGAGAGCTCTCGCTGACGGATATGCTGCCCTCGGTTCGCCACCTCCTGGGTCTCCACCGTCCACCTATCCCATGTCCGAGACTGCCAATATTCCGCTACAGTGGCCGGTAACCGATTTCGGGTTCTCCTGACGATCATCCTTGCTCCGTATCGAACTGCGAGGACTCAACCCTAGCAATTGCGTCACGAACCAGCTCCAGCTGGGAGGTTATCCCGAGGCGAAGGTACTTGTCTAACGCAAGACGGTAGTAGTCAGCTCCTCTATCTCCGTCGTTGTTCATTTCCATGATATTTCCGAGTCTGAACGCACAGTTGGCAATAGTGTGATATCTAGCAATCTCCGTTCCCGCCGCCAGACCCCGTTCGAACAACTTTCGGGCCCCGGCGTAGTTCCCGGCAGCAAATTCAACTTCGGCGAGGTTCTCGAAGCTCCAGGCCACCGCTGCCTGTTGTCTTGCCTCCTGCGCACTCGTCAAGGTCTCTGAGAACCAGTGCTTGGCTGTGGCGAGGTCGCCTTTAGCGAGCTCGAGCTCGCCGAGGTAGGTGAGAACCCGCAACATCTCGACACTTACCCTTCCGTCCTCGCGATACGCCTCCAGAGAATCCGTCAAAAGCGCCTTGGCGGCCTCCCTGTTCCCCCTGCCCCGCTCGATCAGGCCGCCGAGGCTCGCCAGGTCGGCGATTTCGAAGTTGGGGACACTCGCAAACTTCCAATACTCGCGTGTCCGACTGGACCAAATAAGCGCGTTTTCGTAGTCGTTCTGCCGGCAGCGCACCCAGGCGATCTCCTTTGAATATCGGCCGAGCGCAACGTGGTCGGCGCGAGCTGCAGCCTGTTGCAGTCCAGCCTCGGACAGCGAGACAATTTCTGGCCAGAATCCAGATTCCCAGAGAAACCATCTGGCTGCGGACGACAAGGTCGTCGCCGCGTCCCAATCGACCGTGAAGCCTTGGATGGCAACATGTAAGAAGTTCTCTAGCTCCGCCGCGAGCTGGTCGTAGCCTAGCTGGCCCACCTGTTCTGCCGTTCGTGCGCCCTCCAGATACCAGCGCAATAGGCGTCTAACGATCGCCAGGCGTAGCCGCGGATCACGTTCGAGTTTCGAGTTCGCAAAAGCACGAGTCATCGGGTGAACTGAATAGCGTCGGCTGAGGCCGCCCAGTTCACCAGCGACGTCGACAAGAGACATCTCGACGAGCTGGCCAACCGCTTCTTCTATATCTGCTTGGTGTACCTTGGATCCGGCTCGGATGGTATCAGAGGATGCAGGAGAAGGCAGGATCGAGAGCGTGACCAGCACGCGACGAGACCGACGTGTCAGCAGGCTCCACGATTTTGCGAATATCGCTTCGAATATGTTGCTCCTTGCTGAGCGAAGTAGCTCGATCACGCCGTCAATCGTTTGACCTCTTTGCTTGATTTGGCCAACCGCCCACTTTATGGCAATCGGTACACCGCCAGCAACTGAGAATATGCGAAGCAGAACCGTGTCGTCCGCCGCCTGGATCGCGTGAAGATTGAGCCGGACCCCCTCGGCACGAATTAGCGCGATGCCGTCGGACGCAGCAAGGCCCGTAAGAGAGATTACCCAAGTATCACCAGGAATATGGTGCCGACTGGTTAGCAGCGCCTTCGACGGTTCCGGGATGCTGCGCAGGAAGCGTTCGACCGAGTCGTCGCGTACCTCCTCGAAGTTGTCAACAACAACGAGGACCCGGTTTTCGCGAAGCAACTGTTGGATCGAGGACGTCTTCTGCTCGGGGCTGGCCTTGTTGGCGCTTGGATAATCCAGTACGCGGGCTATCGTGGAAAGTAGGTGCTCGAGATTCGCCTCAGCTTCCCTGCAGGACACCCATACGACATGCTCGATGCCCAATGCGTTGCCTGACGTCAGTGTTTTGTGGGCTACCTCGACGGCCAAAGAGGTCTTGCCAATGCCACCGATCCCGTCGATGCAGACGATCGGGGAGCGCGACATCAGCCCTTGGATTACCCTTTCGAGCTCGAATGCTCGACCGATTAACTCAGTCCGTGCTGGAAGGTTGTGACGCCGCTCGCGTAAGGGGGCGGGTAATTGTATCAGTGATTCGCCCTCTTCTTTTAGAGTAGTTTTCCTCCTTCGAGCCGAGAAAAAGTCGATTATCTGTACGAGGCCCGCACCGACACCGACCGCAGTGATGAGGACTACGACTATCGTGCCCGCGTCCACTATGTCCCGCCTAGACGCGATGCCTCTATGGAATGAAGCAGGAATGGGAGATCCGCCAGGTTGTGAACGACATAGTCCGGTTGGCAGGCTGAGTTCCGTTGTGCCTGCCAATCCGCGTCGTCGCAACTGAAGAACACCGTACGTAGTCCGGCTCGGCTGCCCCCAAGAATATCCGCCTCCATGTCGTTGCCTACCATGACAGCGTCGGCGGCGGCCACATTGAGCAGTTCGAGAACGCGGTCGAAGCCTATTTGCGCTGGCTTTTCTGATCTTACATCTACCGACGTCACTACGCCTTCAAAGACTCCGTCCCAGCCAAGTTTAACGAGCGCCCGACGGACGTGATGCTCCAGCGATTGTCGAGTGTTACTGAGCAGGCCGAGCTTGTAGCGACAGCGAAGTTCTGACAACATTTCGGTCGCACCAGCTATCGGTTCGAGCGTCAACTGGTCGAGGGTCACCAGATCGTCGATCTGCTGTCTGATGAGGGTGTTGCCAAGATCGAAAATCACTGCCGTCAAGCGCATTTACGCTCCTCCCTAGCGGGCCTACGTGAGGTGACGAGCCGCAGAGTCGTGTACAGGGGCCCTCGCGGCCGTTCGTTACGGAATCCCCGGCCAGTTGGTGGCTCGGAAGATCTAATCGTATGGCACGGCCCTCTGATGCCCCTGTATGCTGCCATGTCGCGTCAAGTCGTTGGGGGCTTGTTTCGCTGACGTGAGCGGCGTTGATGTAGGACGCGGAAGCTGATGATCCTCCCGAGAGATCGTTGGACTCGCGGAGGGTCTTACCGTCGGCGGGTGATGTAGGCGCGGGCCGAAAAATCGGTGCGGCCGCGGGTCAACACGATGGTGGGCACAGACCGGTTGAGTCGGGCGCACGATAGCGATCCGACGCTCAGTATGTCTCAGCCCTTACCGGGGAACTGATCCTTGGGCACGTACCATTTGATGGGCTAGACCAGTTGATCGTCAACTTGCCACGTTTGAAGCATTACACCGTACGACTCTGGACACGGCTCGCGTAGGCGACTGAACCCTGTTTCGCATTCCTGACAATTCAACCGCGGCGCGCACCGACCACGCCGTCGCCCCGGCGCGCGGATCGGCTGACCGAATGCCGGAAAGTCGGTGGCCGGCCGAAGGCTGGACCTTCCCCGAATCCCGGCCAGTCACCGGGCCGCGGCTCGTGCACCGGGTCGATGACGAACGTCTGGCCGGACTGTTGAGGGCCGCCGCCCACCGACCCGACACAGGCGCAGCGGCGCTACGGCTCAGGATCTATGGCGCGACGGGCATCAAGGTCAGCGTCATACCCACGACCAGGGCCGCAACGCGACAGGGCGAACCTAGCGCGACTCCGCCCACCCGCACACCGAGGCGAAACCAGGCCGGGGGTGTCGACCTCATGGGGATGCTATGCCCACGACGGCCGATCACGACACCTACCGTTTGTCGACATTGGACAACGAGACCGGACGGGCGATGTGGCACCTTTGTGGCATGCCCCAACTCGTGATCCTCACGGGTCCGATCGCGGCTGGCAAGAACACGGTCGCGGACAAGCTCACCGAACGCCTGACCGGACATGGTCGTACCGTCGTGGTGGCGGACGTCGATGATGTGGCGGCGATGGTCGGCTCGCCCGGCGCGGGCAGCGCCGGCTTGTGGTTCGCCGCGCACGAGGCGCACGGCGCATTGGTCGGCCAGTGGATGCGCTCGAACGTCGATTACGTCGTGGCGGTCGGACCGTTTCACACGGCTGAGGAACGGGCGGCACTCACCCGCAGGCTTCCCTGCGACGCTTCCGTGCTGTGGGTTGTCATCGACGCCGCGGTGTCCGTGACGTTGGCGCGTGCACAGGCCGATCCAGGGCGCGGGCTGTCGCGCGACCCTGGGTTTCATCACCGCGCACACCGCCGCTTCCGGGAGCTGCTGCCGACGATCCCCGCTGACCTGGCATTCGACTCGGAAACACTGGATGCGGAGCAGATCGCGGCCGCGATCGCGAACACACTGGGCGTTGGATAGCGACAGAAGCTAAAGCCGATTCCCGCCGTCCGCTGGCAGTTCACCCAGCTGCTCGACCGGCGCACCGGCTCGGTGACGCGGCGCCGGTGAAGACGACCTCGACGCGGCGGTCGGCTGTTTCGGCCGCATTCACCCGATACCGCCGGCTTTCCACGAGGGCCTCGGCCCGATGCTCCATCCGACCCCGAACCGTCCGGCCTGCCCCGCTGCCTCATTCATGCACGTCACCGTAGACCGTCACCACAGCTCTAGCGCGCATCACGACACGTGCGCTACCGTCCGTGCAACACCCCCGGCGGGACGTCCAATGTAGACACCAGCAGCCGCTAGGCGACGAGGCGGTACCTGTGCATCTCACCTACACCACCGACCGGCGCGATGGCCAGCTCACCGTGCACCTCAGTGGCGAACTCGATCTAGACACCGTCGACGAGTTGCACGACCTACTGCGTATCGCTACCGTCGCCCCCGGCGTCGAAACCGTCAACATCGACCTCAATCGGGTCACCTATCTCGACTCGACCACCATCACCGAACTTGTCGTCGCTGCCAGGTCTGCCAGACAGACCGGCCGCCAGCTGTACATCAGCCACCCCCGCGGCGTCGTCCGGAACGTTCTCGACGTGACGGGCGTGCTCGCGGCGCTCTGCAACTCCAACTAGGCCCAGCGTCGATCGATCCGTTGGAGTAGCGTGCGCGTGGGGATTCCTCTCAGGTGGGCGAGCGACGGTTGGCCGGTGTGGAAGTCTTCATGGCGGTAGGGCGCGTGCTCAGCGGCCGCTACCAGATCGAAGAACTGCTGGGCAGCGGCGGCATGGCCACGGTGTGGCGGGGCCGCGATCTACGGCTCGGCCGGCCGGTAGCGGTCAAGGTCTTGACCGGAGCCTGGCTGCGCGACCCGATCGCCGTACAGCGGTTCGATCGTGAGGCGCGTACGGCCGCGCGGCTGGCACATCCCAACGTCGTCGGGGTGCACGACGTCGGGGTCGACAGCGACAGTCACTACCTGGTCATGGAGTACGTCGAGGGCGAGACGGTGGCGGCGATGTTGGACAGCCGGCCGTTGTCGGTCGCCCAGACGGTCGCCATCGTGATGCAGGTCTGCGACGGGCTAGCCGCGGCGCACTCGGCTGGCATCGTCCACCGCGATGTCAAGCCAGCAAACGTCATTCTGACGCCGACAGGCGTGGCGAAGATCTGTGACTTCGGGATCGCCAGGGTCCTGATGGGTTCGGCGGACACCAGCTTGACCGGCGCGGCGTTCGCGATGGGCAGCAGCAAGTACATGGCGCCGGAACAAGCGTACGGCGAGGACCTCGACGCCCGGACCGACCTGTACGCGTTGGGCTGCACGATGTACGCCATGCTCACCGGAGCCGCGCCGTTCTCCGGAGACAACGCGGTGGAGGTCCTGCACCGGCATCTCACCGAGCCGCCGGCGCCGCTACGGCAGCACCGAGCCGACGTTCCACCGCTCCTCGAGGCGCTGATCGCGCAGCTGCTGGCGAAGGATCCCGCCGACCGGCCCGTCGATGCCGCCGAGGTCAAGGCCCGGCTGATGGCTCTGCCGCAGGATCCGACTACCGCCGCCATTCCCTTGTCGACGGAGGCGACGGTGCCGACTGTCCGGCCACCTCGCGGTGCGGCGGCTGTCGACCCGCAGCCCCCCACCACGGCTGAGCCTCACGTCACCCGCTGGCGCGTGGCTGTCGCTGTGCTGGTGACCGCGGTCGCCGCGACGGGGGCTCTCCTGCTGGCCACCTCGGGGTCGGATCCGAGCGGTACGACCGGCTCGCTGGCTACTTCGGCCTCCTCCGACACCGCGGCCGCGCCATCGGCTACCGCCACGCCAGAGCCCACCGCCGCCCAGCCATCGACGGTCACCGGGTCCAGCCGGCCGACGCAACCGGCTGCGGTTCTCGAGCCCAGCAGCCAGGCCCCCGAGGTCGACCCGATCGCCGCGATGCGACTGTCGATCCAGGAGCAGGTCGACACCGGCAACCTCAACCCGGACATGGCCAGCGACCTGTTCAAGAAGGTCGACGAGATCGCCAAGGAACTGAACGAGGGCGACGAGGAGGAAGCGGCGAAGAAGATCAATGACCTTCGCAACAGACTCACCAGCCTGCGGCGCGACGGCAAACTGACCGACACCGGCTACGACACATTGATCCGTGATGTCGATCGGGTCGCCACGCTGTTGCCCTGACCGTCAGCGGTTGCGCGGGGCTACCAGGCCGGATTCGTACGCGAACACCACGAGTTGGGCGCGATCCCGGGCATGGAGCTTAGCCATGGCGCGATTGATGTGTGTCTTCGCGGTCATCGGGCTGATCACCAAGCGGTCGGCGATCTCGTCGTTGGACAGGCCTCGAGCCACCAGTGCGACAGTCTCGCGTTCGCGGTTGGTCAGCCCCTTCACATCGGTGTCCACGCGGGTGTGGAGCGGCTGGGTGACGTACCGGTTGATCAGCTTGCGGGTGATCGACGGTGCGAGCAGGGCGTCACCACGGGCTGCGACGTGTACGGCGTGCAGGAAGTCTTCTGGAACGATGTCCTTGACGAGGAATCCGGCGGCGCCGGCGCGCAGCGCGTTGAACACGTACTCGTCCAAGCCGTAGTTGGTGAGGATCACGACGTGCACGCCGGCCAGGGTCGGGTCTTCGGCGATACGCCGGGTCGTCTCGATGCCGTCCATGACGGGCATCTGGA
>Ga0114129_10004525_pt1 | contig 19624 bp, 22 predicted proteins | sample RhiMetdeltSRZDD1_FD_80071 | JGI IMG/M metagenome (GOLD analysis project Ga0114129, IMG submission 80071) | Populus rhizosphere microbial communities from Tennessee, USA - Rhizosphere MetaG P. deltoides SRZDD1 (version 2) (version 2) | ecosystem: Host-associated > Plants > Roots > Rhizosphere >...
GACGATTGGCAGGTCGAGATGAAGCACCGCTCCCGACTGACGAAGCAACCGTGCGGTCCGCGTGACCGAGGCGACCTCGTAGCGGCGCGGCCGCGGCTCGGCGGCCGGCCACGAGACCTCGAGGGAGAAGAGCGAGGCGCCGGCGCGCCGGACCTGCTCGAGCGCTTTCTGTCGCTCCGCGACCGAGGCGGACTCGGGAAGATTGACCGCGAGGCCGAGCGCCGCCGGCACGTTGGCGACGCGCGGCCGCGGCGTGCTCGCCGCGACGGGCGGACGAGCGGGGCGCGCGAGGAAGAGCGTGAGAAGGAGAGCAGTCACCGACCTATTGTGCACGCACGAATAGAATCCCCGCGGAGGTGCCGATGAGAACGAACCGCTCTGCCGCGGCGGCCGCCGCGGCCCTGGGACTTCTTCTGACCACGGTCGCGTGCAAGAGCCCCGCTTCGACTGCCGCTCCCGCGAGCTCCTCTCCGAGCGTCGCCGCCGCGGCCGGTTCGACTCCCGTTCCGGCTCGGCCGCCGGCTCCGGCCGCCGAGCACATCAAGCTCCAGCACATCCTCATTTCTTTTTCGGGAAAGGTCCCGGGCAAGAACATCACGCGCACGCAGGACGAGGCGCGCGCGCTGGCGCATCAGATCCTCGAGCGCGCGAAAAAGGGGGAGGACTTCGATTCCCTCGTGCGGACCTACACCGACGACCGCGCTCCCGGCATCTACGGGCTCGCGAACTCCGGCGTCACTCCCGGCGAAGGAGAGTTCTCGCGCGACCGGATGGTCCCCGCTTTCGGCGAGGTCGGTTTTTCGCTCGCTCCGGGCGAGATCGGCATCGCCGAGTACGACCCGATGAAGAGCCCGTACGGCTGGCACGTCATCAAGCGGCTCGAGTAAGTGTCTTCGAGAGCCGCTCTCCGCGTCGCCGCCGGTTTCGCGGTAGCGATCCTTGTCCTCGTCCCCGCGCGCGGCCTCGCGGAGAAGCGAAAGCTGTCGATCGAAGACACCGTCGCCGAGCCTCCTCTGGCCGGCCGTCCAGCCAGCGGAGTCACGTGGCTCGCCGACGGATCGCAGTTCTCGTATGTCGTCCGGAAAGGGTCGGGCGACACCGAGGTCTCGGAGCTGTGGCTCGAGGAAACCGCCACCGGAAAGAAGAAGATGGTGGTCTCGACCCCGGCCCTGGCGCTTCCCCAGGAGCCGGCGCCCGAAAAAAAAGGAAAGCGAGAGACGGCTTCGCTCGAAGGCTACCGCTGGTCGCCGGACGGACGCGCCGTCCTCGTCACCGGCGGCGACGACCTCTGGCTCTACGACACCGTCGCGAACCGCCTCGAGCGGTTGACGAGCGATCGGGACAAGGAAGAGTTTCCGTCGTTCTCTCCGGACGGCAGGCGAATCGCGTTCGTCCGAAAAAACGATCTCTTCGCGATCGAGCTCGACGGCCGACGGGAGACCCGGTTGACGCGAGACGGCGGCGAGCAGATTTTCAACGGCCGGCTGGACTGGGTGTACGAAGAGGAGCTCGCGAGCCGTGACGGCCGCGGCTACGAGTGGTCGCCCGACGGCCGCTCGATCGCTTACATCCGCCTGGACGACGCGCCGATCGCCCGGTATCCGCTCGTGAACTATCTGGCCGTTCCCGCGACCGTTGAGTGGCAGCCCTATCCCAAGGCCGGCCAGAAGAATCCGGTGGCTTCGTTTCACGTCGTCGGCGTGGATGGAGTCGAGCGAGGCGCCGTCCGGCCCGACGGCGACGGTTACGTCGTTCCCGCTTTTTCGTGGACGACCGATTCGAGATCGGTGTGCTACCGCGTTTTGAATCGCGCGCAGAACCGCGAGGAAGTTCGCCTCTTCACTCCCGCCGCGGGGACCTCGAAGACGCTCTTCGTCGAGCAGGCTCCCGACTGGGTGAACGTCGCCGATCCGCCCCGTTTCCTCCGCGACGGCCGCTACGTCTGGAAGTCGGAGCGCACCGGATACGCGCACCTCTTCGTCGGCAGGGGCGCGGGCGGTGAGCCGAAGCCGATCACCCGAGGGGACTGGCTCGTGGACAAGATCGCCGGTGTGGACGAGGGTCGTTCGCTCGTCTACTTCACGGCGACCGAAGAGAACGTGCGCCGCCGGCAGATTTACCGCGTGTCTCTCGACGGAAGCGGCTTTTCGAGGCTGACTTCGTCGCGCGGGCAGCACTCCCCCGAGCTTTCTCCGGACGGCCGCTTCCTCCTCGATACCTTCTCGACCGTCACGCAGCCTCCGGTGCTCTCGCTCAGGGACCCCGCGGGCCGGGAGATCCGCGCCGTGGACCGGCCGGAAAGCCGCCTCGACGAGTTCGAACTCGCGACGACGGAAGAAGCGAACGTGCGCGCGGAAGACGGCGCGCGCCTGGAAGCGCGGCTCGTCAAGCCGGCGGACTTCGATCCGTCGCGAAAATATCCTGTCGTCGTTTTCGTCTACGGCGGCCCGCACTCGCAGGTCGTCCGCGACGCGTGGGGAGCGACGACGGTCCTCGATCATCTGCTCGCGAGCCGGGGGTTTCTCGTATGGAGCCTCGACAACCGCGGCGCGGCCGGACGCGGGCACGCCTGGGAGGCGCCGCTCTTCCGCGGCATGGGCCGCCGCGAACTCGCCGACCAGCTCGCGGGAGTCCGCTACCTGAAAACACTTCCCTACGTGGACGGAGGGCGGATCGGGGTCTGGGGCTGGTCGTACGGCGGGTACATGACGCTCTTCGCGCTCACGAACGCCCCCGACGTCTGGAAGTGCGGGATCGCCGGCGCTCCGGTGACCCACTGGAAGTTCTACGACACGATCTACACGGAACGTTACATGCGCACGCCGGCGGAGAACCCCGACGGCTACGAGCGCTCGGCGCCGCTGTCGAAAGCCGGGGAGATCCGGGCGCCGCTCCTTCTCATCCACGGCGCGTCGGACGACAACGTCCATCTCCAGAACACGCTCGCGTTCGTTGACGCGCTCGCCCGGGCGCGAAAGCCGTACGAGCTCCAGATCCAGCCGAGAGAAAAGCACGGCTTCCGGGGGACCGACTCACTTACCTTCCGGAACCAGGCGATCGTCCGTTTTTTTGAAGAGCACCTGTAACCCTACGTAACATTCCGGGGATCCGCCCGGCACTCCGAGGCTCGCACGGCCGCGGAATTCCTCGGTTTTTCGCCGAAAGAGGTCCCTCCGGCGCTCGGGTGAATCCGGGCACCGGATTTGCTCATACTCCTGGATGTCGGACCGCGCCTTTCGCACAAACTGGCTGGACCGACTCGAACACGCCGCTCCGAGAAATCGGAGCGGCGTTGTTTTTGAGGGGTAGTTACCCCGACGGCGTCCCGACGAGCACGATCGGACCGGACGGCTGCGGCAGACCCCCCCGGGGCTCCACGGTGACCGCGAAATTCTCGGCCGTCCGGATTGCCGCCAGGTCCTTCGACTCGAAGAGCGCGCGGCCGGACGGATCCGCGTCGAAGACGCCCGCGTCCACGGGCTTTCCGTCGACGAAGACCCAGAGCTGATACTGCCGGTCGGCCGGGAGAGGCGCGAGGTTGCCGGCGACCAGGACTCCGCGCTTCGCTCTTTCGCTCCAGAAGACTTTCGCCCGCGCATTCGGTTGCGGTCCCTTCCCGCCCAGGAACAGCAGGCGCACGTCATCGCTCTCGAGCACCCGCGCTCGAAGATCGCGCCGTGCGAGCTCCGATCGGCCGGTCTCGACGGCCTGGGCGAGTTGAGAGTTGTGCGCGCGAAGCTCTTCGCGCTGGCGGCGCAGGCGCGCGTCGTCGAGCCCGATCACCACGAAAAGGACCGCCGCGACAGCGGCAAACGTCCAGGCGGCGGATCGGGACGGGCGCGACTCCGGACGCCGCGCGGGACCGAGCGACGCGAGAAGTTCATCCCGCAGAGAAGGACGCGGCCGCCGCGGAGGCACGGCCGCCGCGAGGCTCGATGCGGCGAGACGCAGCTCGGGCAGAAGGGCCTCGCAGGCGGGGCAGCGCTCCTCGACTAACCGGGCGTACTCGGCCGCGTCGTCCTCCAGAGGGAGACCGAGCGCCGCGAGGGAGACGAGCTCTTCGTGCCTCTCGCTATGCATCTTTCTCTTCCCAGTACGGCCGCATGCGTTCGCGAAGTTTCATCAAACCCAGTCGGATCCGCGTTTTGACCGTACCCAGGGGCGTCGATGTCTTCGCCGCGATTTCCTGGTGGGTCAGTCCGTCGAAGTACGCGAGCTCGAGGGCGCGCCGCTGGTCGGCGGGCAGCTCCGCGATCGCGGCGCGGCAGAGAATCTCCCACTCCCGCGCCGCAGAACCCGCTTCGACGTCGTCCGCTGCCGGGACCTGGGCCAGCGGATCCCGGCCCGCGGCGTCGGTCGCGACCATGGGTCTTCTCGTCCTCAGCCGGTCGATCGCGCGGCTGCGGGTCGCCATGATCAACCAGGACAGAACGGAGCCGCGGAAGGGGTCGAAGGAGGACGCCGCCTTCCACGCGTAGAGAAAGACTTCCTGCACGACCTCCTCGGCTTCGCCGCTCTCTCCCAGGATCCGGCAGGCGACTCCCAGGAGTCTCGCGGCGTGACGGTCGTAGAGGCGCGCGAGCGCGTCGGCGTCCCGCGCTTCCATCGCGGCGACGAGCACACGATCGCTCCGATCGCGGTCTGCCGGCTCTGCTCGCAGATTCATCGCGCGCCTTCTCGAACGAGGGGTCGAAGGATACCCTTTTGCGCAAATCGCAAATCCAAGCGGCGCCCGCGAAACGTATCCGACCACGAGGTAACGAAGGAGGAAGAAACCGATGAAGAAGCCCTCGCGTCTGTCACGGAGCGGTGCGGTCTGGGCGGCCGCGCTCGCTCTCTCTCTCGCCGCCCTGCTCGCTCCCCCGGCCGCCCGGGCCTCGAGCCACCGCGAAGCGCCGCTCATCAGCGCGGATCCCGAGGCGGACAACACGGACGTGTATTTCTTCCTGGATCCCTTAGACGGCGGGCGGGTGGTGATGATCGGCAACTGGATCCCGCTGGAAGAGCCCGCCGGAGGACCAAACTTCTGGCATTTCGGCGAGGACATCCGCTACGAGTTCAACGTGGACTGGGACGGGGACGCGATCGAGGACGTCGTCTACCGCGTCACTTTCCACCGCAACGTGCGCAACCCGAATACGTGGCTCCAGAACACCGGCCCGGTCGGCTCCCCGACCGACCCCAACCTGAACGTCTATTACACGTACAAGGTCGAGAAGATCCTGGGTCCCTCCCCCAATCAGAGCGCGGCCTCGATCACCGTGCTCGGACAAGACCTGATCGAGGCGCCCAACAACGTCGGGCCGAAGTCGTTCCCGGGCGCAACGGGAACCCCGGCCGGCGCCGGCTACGGCAAGGGCTCGAACATCGCGAGCACGGTCTACACCGTCGACCAGGACACGAAGGTCTTCGCCGGACCGCGCGCCGACGGCTTCTACGCGGACCTCGGAATGATCTTCGACCTGATCAACTTCCGCCCCGGCACGCTGCCCGGCAACATGGGCGGGGGCAAGAACGACCTCGCCGGATTCAACACCCACACGATCGCGATTTCCGTGCCGATCATTCAACTCACGAAGAACCACACGCTGCCGACGATGACCTCCGACCCGAACTCGATCATCAGCATGTGGTCCTCGACGTGGCGGCTGCAGAACCGGGTCCTTTCGACGACCGGCCAGAAGCCGGCGGATTCCGGCGCCTGGGTGCAGGTGTCGCGCCTCGGCGTGCCGCTCGTCAACGAGGTCGTCATCCCGCTCGGCCAGAAGGATCTCTTCAACGCCTCCTATCCGAAGGACGACGCGCAGTTCGCGCCCTCGGTTCTCCAACCCGAAGTTCCGAAGATCCTGAAGGCCCTTTTCAACATCGATTCACCGCCTGAGCCTCGCATGGATCTCCTCGCGGTCGTGCTCGGCGTCGACGGATTGACGCGCCGTCCCGGAGAGGTCGTCTCCGATCAGCTCCGACTGAACGTCGCCGTCTTCCCGACGCCGCCGTCGCTCGCGAACCGCATGGGGGTCCTGGGGGGCGACCTCGCGGGCTTCCCCAACGGACGGCGTCCGTACGACGACGTGGTGGACATCGAGCTCCAAATCCTGGCGGGCGTCCTCGTTCCCGCGTTCAACCACGCGCCGAACAACCAGCTCGGAGACGGCGTGGACGGACCGGACAAGCCGTTCAACCCAGCGTTCCCGTGGCTCGCAACGCCGCACTCAGGCTTCGATCACCGTCACGACGCGGCGCCCCAGATCACGCACTTCGGCGCGCAGTAGCACTCCGGATTTTTCGCTCCCCGGTCCGGCCACGCGCCGGGCCGGGGATTTTCTTATGACCTTGCAGTAGGCTCTTGTCTCACGTCTCAACCGGAGGGCTCGAATGATTCACCAACCGCGCCGCGACTTCTTTCGCGCCGCTGCCCGGACCGGGCTCGCGCTCGGTCTCGCCGCTGCCGGCCGGCCCCTGATTGCGCTCTCTCCCAAGGAGGGCGCCGCCGCCGGGGACGACATCACGCTCTTGAACACGGCTCTCGCGCTCGAGCACGAGGCGATCTGGGCATACGGCCTCGCGGGAAAGAGCGGCCTCCTCTCCGCGAAAGCGAAAGAGGTCGGTCTCGCGTTCCAGGGCAGCCACGAGATCCACCGCGACCTGATCGTCGACGCGGTCAAGCGCAAGGGCGGAAGCCCGGTCGAGCCAAAGAAGGAGTACGTCTTCGGGGTCCCGCTCGGCAACGAGAAAGATGTGCTCGAGCTCGCGTTCAAGCTGGAGGTCGGCGCGGCGCGGGCGTATCTGACCGTGGTCGACAAGTTCCAGGACCGCGCGCTCTCCGCGTCGGCGGGCCGGATCCTCTCCGACGAGGTTCTTCACGCGACCGTTCTGCGGAGCGTGCTCGGCCGAGAGGTCGTTCCGACGTTCCGTTTGATCGAGAACTGAGGGTCAGGTCTCCACTTGCCACATCCGGGGCCACGTTGCCACACGCCCGCTCCGGTGGTTTTGCCGCGTACCTCGTCGTAAGACGTGAAGAAACGCGGATCTCTCGCCGTACTCCTGGCGCTCGCGAGCGCCTGCCGAGGAGAAAGCGAGCGGCCGCTCCGTATCGGGTCGAAGAACTTCTCCGAGCAGGTCATCCTGGGCGAGATCGCCGCCCAGGGTCTCGAGGCTCGCGGCGTGCGCGTCGACCGCAGGCTGAACCTGGGCGGCACGTTCGTCTGCCACCAGGCGTTGAAGGCCGGCGAGCTCGGCCTCTATCCCGAGTACACCGGGACCGCGTTCACCGCGATCCTCGCCCGAAAACCGGTCTCGGACCCCGAGCTCGTCCGCGCCGAGGTCGCGAAGGAATACCGGAAACGCTGGAACCTCGTCTGGTCGCCGCCGCTCGGTTTCGAGAATACGTTCGCGCTCGTCATGCGCCGCGACGAAGCGGCGCGCCTTCACATCTCGAAGATCTCGGACCTGGCGGCGCACCCGGAGATCCGGCCGGGGTTCGGATACGAGTTTCTCGAGCGCGAGGACGGCTTCCCGGGGCTGGCGAAGACATACGGCTTGCGCTTCTCGCAACGGCCCGTGCAGATGGACCTGGGACTTCTCTATCAGGCGCTCGCCAGCCGCAAAGTGGACCTCGTGGCGGGCAACTCGACCGACGGCCTGATCGACGCGATCGGAGGAGTCGTGCTCGAGGACGACCGGCGATACTTCCCGCCATACGAGGCGGCGTTCGTGCTGGGCGCGGACGTCTGGAAGCGGCCGAAGGTTCGGACGTTCTTCGAGTCACTCGCCGGAACGATCGACGCGGCGACGATGCGAAAAATGAACGCGGCGGTCGACAAAGACAAGCGGCGGCCGGAAGACGTCGCGCGCGAGTTTCTCAGGCGCTCTGTGAAACCACGCTAACGCGGATGTGGCAACCTGGCCCCCAATGTGGCAAGTGGAGACCTGACCCTGCATGTGGCAACGTGGCCCCGCGTCATCGGATCCGCCGCTCGAGGAACCCCAGCAGGCCGTCCGCCGCAAGAGCGAGCAGCGCGGCCGGAACCGCTCCCGCGAGGATCAGCCGGTGATCCACGACCGCGACGCCGCGGTAGATCAGTACCCCGAGCCCGCCCGCTCCGATTGCCGCTGCGATGGTCGCGAGGCCGATCGACACGACGGTCGCGATCCGGACTCCGGCGAGGACGACCGGCAGCGCGAGCGGCAGCTCGACGAGCCGGAGGCGCTGTCGCGGAGTCATGCCGAGCCCGGTCGCCGACTCGATGACCGCGGGGTCCACCGAGGAGATCCCGGCGTGCGTGTTTCGAAGGATCGGTAGGAGCGCGTAGACGACGAGCGCGGCAATCGCGGTGCGCGCGCCGATCCCGCCGATGAGCGGCATCGGGATCAAGAACCCGAACAGAGCGAGGCTCGGAATCGTCTGGACGACGTTCGCGAAGCCGAGGACGGGACGTGCGAGGCGCGGGCGCCGCGTGAGCGCGACCCCGAGCGGAACGCCGATGGAGACGGCGAGCGCCGTCGAAACGAGCACCAGGACGACGTGCTCTCCCGTCAGAGCGACGATCTCCGCCCGCCGTTCCCAGAAGTACGCGGGGAGGCCGCTCAGGGGGCCGCCCCCGGCAGCTCGTCGGAAACGAACTCGCGCACGAAGTCGTCCGCCGGCGCGGCGAGGATCTCCCGCGGCGTGCCGGTCTGACGCGCGCGGCCGCGATCGACGATCGCGACGCGGTCGCCGAGTCGGAACGCTTCGCGCAGATCGTGCGTGACCAGGAGCACGGCCTTGCGCAGTCTCCGCTTCCAGTCGACGAATTCCTTCTGCATCGAGCGCCGTGCGATCGGATCCAGCGCGCCGAAAGGCTCGTCCATCAGCAGGACCGGGGGATCCGCGGCGAGAGCGCGCGCGACCCCCACCCGCTGCCGCTGCCCGCCGGACAGTTGTCGCGGCCGCCGCTCCCCGAACTCCGCCGCGGGAAGGCCGACGAGGGCGAGCAGCTCTTCCGACCGCGCACGTCTTTCGGTTTCCTTCCAGCCGATCAGGCGCGGCACGGTCTCGACGTTCCTTCTCACGCTCCAGTGAGGAAAGAGTCCCGCCTCCTGGATGACGTACCCGAGCCGGCGGCGAAGCGCGATCGGGTCCTCGCCCCGGACGTCGCGGCCGAACACGAGGACCTCTCCCGAGTCGTGATCGAGCAGGCGATTGACGAGCTTCAACGCCGTCGTTTTCCCGCAGCCGGAGGGGCCGACGAGCGCGAGGGTCTCCCCTTCGCCCACGGTCAGGGAGAGTCCGTCCAGCACCGCACGGCCGCCTCCGAACGATTTGCGGACGTCGCGAAATTCGATGACGGGAGGGGACAAGGTTTTCGCTCCGGCTCCGAGGTGAGCTTAGCTTCTCTCTTTGAGAGAATGGGGAGGATGTCGCAGGTCTACGACGCCGTCGTGATCGGAGGAGGCCCCGGCGGCTCGACGGTGGCCACCCTGCTCGCGCGCGCCGGCCGCAAGGTCGTGCTGCTCGAGCGCGAGAAGTTCCCGCGTTTCCACGTCGGAGAGTCCCTTCTCCCCTACAACCTTCCGATCTTCGACCGCCTCGGCGTGGCGGAAAAGGTCCGCTCGGCCGGTTTTCAGCAGAAGCGCGGAGCGTACTTCTGGAACGAAGAGACGGGCGGCATCCGGCCGGTGGACTTCTCGACGGGGGTCGACGACAAGCACCCCTCCGCCTACCAGGTCAAGCGCGCGGAATTCGACCAGCTCCTGCTCTCCCACGCCGCGGAGACGGGGGCGGAAGTCCGCGAGGAGACCGCTGTGGCGCGGGTGCTCTTCGAGGGCGATCGCGCGGTCGGAGTCGTCGCTCGCCCCCGGGGCCGCGCCGACCTCGAGATCCGGACGCGGGTCGTCGTGGACGCGTCGGGGCAGGACGCTCTGCTCTCGCGCCAGCTCGGCACCCGGCGCTTCGACAAACGATTGAAGCGCGCCGCTCTCTTCGCGCACTACGAGGGTTTTCGCTGGCCCGAGGACCACCGGCCGGGCGACATCCTGCTGCCGATCGACCGCGGCGTCTGGTACTGGATCATTCCGTTCTCCGACAAGACGTGCAGCGTCGGGGCCGTGTTCGAGCCCTCGCTGGCCCAGACCGGCGCCGGAGAGAAGGCCTCGCTCGAGGAGCGCTTCGACTGGCTCCTCGCCCGATCGGCCCGCACGACCGAGCTCCTCGCCGGATCGCGGCGGACGAGCCGGGTCTTCGGGATCTCGGACTACTCGACCTCTTCCGCGCGCGCCGCCGGCGACGGATGGGCGCTGGTCGGGGACGCGGCGACTTTTCTCGATCCGGTTTTCTCGACCGGCGTGTTCCTCGCGATGGCGATGGGGGAGCGCGTGGCGAAGCGGATCGACCGCGCCCTCGCCACCCGGGGAGCCGTCCGCGCCGCAGACCTCGAACCCTACAGCCGGGAGGCCCGCCGCCTGGTCGCGCGCTTCCGACGCTTCGTATACGCCTTCTACGATCCCGTCTTCTTCGAGGCGTTCTGCTCGAAGGAACCGTTCGACAAGATGCGCGCCGCCGTCACCACGATCCTCTCCGGAGGAGTCGAAAGAATTCCCCTGACGTCGCGGATCTGGATCGAGCTCGTCTTCCTTTCGGTCGGCTTCGACCGGTTCCGGAGAAAGCTCGGGCTCGGTCCGAAACCGGAGAACGCCGCGGCCTAGACCCGAGGCGGCGCTACCCGCCGAGCAACCCTCTCTTCAGGTCGGCCTGGACCGGATTCGGGCCGAGCCACACCGCGAAGAGCGCGTCGGCGAAGTCTTTGCCCTCGATGACGCCCTTCTCGACGCTCTTCGCCGAAACGATCGTTCCTTTGCCCGGGACGTACGTGAGCGTGATTCGATCGCCCTTCTCCACGTTCGGAATCATCGAATTCAACCGGTCGAGGCGCGCTTTGACGCCGGCGAGCTGACTTTTCGAGTTCTTCTCGAAGCCTTCGGTGATCGCTTCGGTGATCTTCGAATGGTCGAGGCTCCGCAGGAGCGAGAGCTCCATCTGCTTGACCTGGTCGGAAGAGATCACGGCGGCGGCGTCCTTCGACGGAGTCTCGAGATACAGCCCGGCCACGTAGACCTTGAACACGACCTTCGTCCGCAGCCCCATGCCGTTCAACTTCAAGGTCTTGCCCTCGACGGTCGTCGTGTCAGGAAGCGTGACCCCGGCGACCTCGCGCCCGAAAGCCGGCGAGACGATCGCGAGCGTGAGAAGCGCCGCAAAGAAAGTCCCTTTTTTCATCGCTGAGCCCTCTTTCGCGAAGTCTACTTTGGACTCCGGAGCGGATCTCAAGCGGAATACCTCGCCCGGGCCAGATCGACGATTTCGCGAATCAGGTCGGTATAGCTGCGACCCGCCTTCTTCGCGGCCATGACGAACTCCGCGGTCGAGGCGAGCCAGGGGTTCGGGTTCGCCTCGATGACGAACACCTCTCCCTTCTTCGTCAGCCGCATGTCGACCCGGCCGTAGTCGCGCAGCTTGAGAGCCTGGTACACGGAGAGCGCCGTCTCCGAAAGCCGCTTGATCGTCGACTCTTCGAGGTCCTCGGCGGGAGCGGACTTGGTCACCTTGTACGCCTCGGTCTCCTTGTCCCACTTGACTTCCTTGCCCGCGATCTTCGGCGTCCCTTTCGGAAGCTTCGAGAGATCGAGCTCCACCATCGGCAGGACTTCGGGGCTCTCGTTCCCGATGATCGCGGCGTAGATCTCGCGTCCCTCGATGTACTCCTCGATCAACGCCGGCGAATTGAACTCTTCCTGGATGTAGTGAATGCGCTCCATCAGCTCCTTGATGCTCTCGACGACGGAGCCGGTGTCGATGCCGATCGAGCCGTCCTCGGAAGTGGGCTTCACGATCAGGGGGAAGGAGATGTCGTGCGAATGGTCCAGCTTGCCGCGATAGGACGTCGCGAAATACGGGGTCTTGATCCCGTGGAAGGCGAAAATCTTCTTCGCGAGAGCCTTGTCCTGCGCGAGGTAGAGCGCATGAGGGCCGGCGCCGGTGTAGCGGCAATCGAGCAGCTCCAGGTAGGCCGCGATGTTCATGTCCATCGTGTCGTCGCCGGCATACGACTCGGTCAGGTTGAAAACGAGGTCGGCATCGAGGCGCGCGAGTGCGACGAGGGTCTTCTCCGCGCCGTCCAAGACCTGGTAGAACGGTTCGTGGCCGAGCTTTCCGAGAGCCTCGAAGATCTCTTCGCGGTCCGCCTTTTCCCGCTTCTTCTTCCGCCGTTTGCCGCGGACCGGCTTTTTCTCCGGAGGGGGCTCCGGCGCCGGCTCCGTCTCCTCCCAGACGTCGTAGAGAACCGCGACCTTGAATTTCTCGGAGCTCATGCGGTCACGGCTGCACGAACTTTCCGCGCGTCAGGTAGTTCATTGCGAGGGCCGTCGCGTAGACGGTGACCTCCGTCAGGTGCTCCTTTTCGCACTTCACCTCCGCCCGCAGACCGAGCTCGCCGACCTTCGATTCGATCGCCTGGACCAGGCCCTTGACGAGCGGCCGCTGTACCCCGGTCCAGTAAGTCAGCTTGTCCACCATCGCCTTGTGGTTCTCGCGAAGGAGATCGACGGCCGGGCGGACGCCCTTCTTCCGACGGCGGGAGGCTTTGAAGATGTCGTTCAGGTCGGCCTCGAGCGGCAGCTCCTCGGCGGAGAGCGGCTCGGTGAGCGCCTTGCCGTAGAAGTCGGCGACCGTGGTCTCCATCTCCTCGACGGTGATGTCGGTCCGTCCCTTCGAACGGAGCGGCTCGGCGTCGCCGAACTTGCGCGCCATGCGATCGACGTATTTCAGCTTCGCCAGAGCACCCCAGCCGCGATACTTCTTTCGCCAGTTGGACCGTGGGGTGAGCCAAACCGCAAAGGTCTCGGCGAAGTCCTCGTCCGGGTGTTTCTGCGCGTACCACCCGTCGATGTGGCGGACGTACCGCTTCGAGAAAGGGACCGGCCGGTAGCTTTCGCGATACGGCCGCCGGAACGGGCCGAAGAGAGCGCGCCATTCCGGCGTCTCGTAGAGGCGATAGGCGTAGTTGAACGCGTGTCCGGCCTCGTGCCGGAGATACATCATGATCTCTCGCTCGTCCTCGAGATCGTTCATCTCCTTTTCGAGCCGCGCGAGCTTCGGGTTCGCAAGGTAGAAGGGGATGCCGATGACGGGCTCCCCGGAGGGGCACCCCCACTCGTCCGTCAAATAGCAGAGCGGCCGGAACCTGCGGATCCCTTTTCGCTCGAGGTCCCGGTAGAGCCGCTGGATCGAGCGCTCGAGCGGAGAACCCTCGAGCTTGAGGCCCAGCTCCTTGATCGGCTTGGAAAGGATTTCCTGGACGTCCGGAGGCGCTTTTTCGAAGGCTTGCAAGGCTCTTTGGAAAGGGTAGCACGGCGCGCCGCGATTCCGTCGTACCCTTGAGAGCAATACATGGACATCTTTTTCCTGGGCCAGCTCCTCCACACGGTCGGGGCTGCTCTCCTCGCCGCGATCTTTCTCTATCTCTCGCGCGGGAAGGGCAACCGGGCGCTGAACGCGGCGGGAGTGGCGTTCGTGTTCCTTTCCCTCTCGCTCGCCTCGCTTCTTCTCCTCTCCCGGCGAGGTCTTCCCTTCGAGAACTTCCTCTATCAGTACTGGAAGACTCTCTTCATCGTCGCGCTCATCGTGGCGGCGCGGCGGATGGACCGGAACACGGCGCTCGCGCGTCCGCTCACCGTTACAGCCGTCGTCGCCCTGCCCATTTCTCTCGCCGTCGTGTTCTGGAGCGGTCAGGGTCCCCTCTTCTACGCGATCCATTCCGGACTGCTCGCGATTGCCTGGTCCGCGGTCGCGGTTCTCATCTTCGGCAGCCGCTCCTTCGGTCTCGGAAAACGGTTCGCCGCCCTCCTCGCGGTCGTGACCGCCGCCTTCCGGGCGGCGTATGCCGTCTTCTACGCACTCGCGGCCGTTCCCGGACAGCACGATTCGTTTCTCCTCTATGCCGGCTTCTACGACCTTTTTCTCGAGATGCTCTTCGGCATCGGGATGATCATCTGGGCGATGGAGGAGACGGAAGCGCGGCTGTCGGTCATCCATGCGCGGGCGCTCGACGACACGCGCCGCCGCAAGCGGCTCGCGCTGATCGATCCGCTGACCGAGGTCTACAACCGGCATTTCTTCGACGAGATCCGACCGAGCCTCAACCGGGAAGCGGCGGGAGGCACCGTTGTCCTGGTGGATGTGGACGAGCTGAAGACGATCAACGACACCCAGGGTCACGACGAGGGGGACAAGGCCATCTGGACGATCGCGACCGGAATCAAGAAGCTCATCCGTGGAGCAGACTTCCTCATCCGATGGGGAGGCGACGAGTTCCTGGTGATCCTTCCCGGAATGGACGAAGACCTTGCCAAGCGGCGGTTCTACATGCTCCCCCAGAAGATCGAGGAGGTTCGTCAGACGCCCCGGCTGAGGGAGCGGGCGTACCCGAGGTTTCTCGCCGCATCGGTGGGGGTCGCCCCCTTCTCGCGCCGGATTACGATCGAGGACGCGATCGAGAAGGCCGACGCCGTCATGTACGAGCGCAAGAAGGCGCACAAGGAAATGCGGGGATAAAAATGTGGTGTCCGGTCTTCACGAGTCACCCCAACGAGTGTTCAACCGGAGGGGCTTTGCCACTTCGCATGGCAGAGTGGCAAATGGAGACCTGACCCCAATGAACTACCACTGGGCCGATTGCCCCAACTGCCTGTGCCACCTCGCGGTCAACTGGATGGTGCATCCCGGCGAGATCTCAGGATCCTTGCGCCGCTGGTCCGCCGATCGATCGACCAACGACGGGAAAGCGTTCCAGCTCCCGGGAGCCGCCGGCGTGGCCCCGATCGTGGTCTCGTGCGTTTGCGGGACTCCGATTCCGCTGCCCGATCCGCCGGACGCCGTCGGCGGCGAGCGCTCCGATGACCTGCGTGTCAAGCTCACCGCCGACTGAGGTCCGCCCGATCGATCGGCCGTTCGGCGTCCGCTCTTGAAGCAAGTTCCGATCGAAGACTCCCTCGACCTTCACTCGTTCCTTCCTCCCGACGTCGGGAGCGTCGTCTCGGAATACCTCGACGAAGCCCGACGCCGCGGGTTTCGCGAGGTCCGCCTGATCCACGGAAAGGGACGCGGAGTGCGCCGGGCGGAAGTCCGCCGGCTGCTCGCCGGCGACTCGCGGATCGCGGATTTCTTCGATGCCCCGCCGCAACGGGGCGGATTCGGCGCGACGGTGGTGGTCTTGAAACTCGAACCCTAGGGCGAGACGGCTTCGATCTCGACGGAGACCGGCATCGCAGCGCGCGCGACCTTCGAGATGATGCAGTACTTCTCGGACAGCTGCAGCGTCTTCTCGATGCGCGCCCGCTCCGCCTCGATGAGAGCGGTCGGCACGAGCGCGTGGATGACCGCACCGGTCATCCGATATCCGCCCGCCGGGTCCTTCCCGAGCGTTCCGTCCACGCGGATCGCCGGCTCGGCATACGCGATCTGGAGCTTCTTCAGGAAGATCGCCCACGTGTTGACGAAGCAGGCCCCGATGGCGGCCAGCAGCAGCTCTTCCGGGTTGGCCGCCGCCGCGGGCTCGCCCGCCTTGCGGGAGCCGGCGATCGGGATCGTCAGGCGGGCGTCGGGCAGCCGGATCGCGCCCGTCCCGGCGCCGTCCCCCTTCCAGCTCGCCCCCGCATGGAAAACCTGTCCGGACCCGGTCTCTTTCCCGGCCTCGACGGCCGCGCCGTCGGCCTGCGACTCGCGCGTGTCCTTCCCGGACGGGATCTCCGAATCCGCCATCGTCACCTCTCGAAGGATCATAGACCGGTGAATAGGAAGCGAATGCCGGCGATCGGCATGATCGCTCTCGCTCTCGGAGCCGGTTGCGCGAGCCGCCCGCGGCCGACGGCGGAGGCCGTTCGCCGCGGGACGAATCCACCGGCGATCGTCGAAGGCCGCGTCGTCGATCCGCAAGGTCATCCCGTGGCCGGCGTGACCGTGTGGGGTCTGCCCCGCGACAAGGACGTCGGCTGGTCGGCGCCGTCGGTGACGGACGCTCAAGGAAGGTTCCGGCTCACGCTCGTCGCGCCCGGGGATTACGGCTTCCTGATCGCCCGGCGGGGAATCACCGTCGTCACGCCGCGAAAAGACGATCCCTCCCGGGTTCTCGTCGCGCTCGGCCCTCGTGACAAACGCACGGGCGTCGATCTCGTGTTCCGTCGCGAAGAGTGGGATCGCGCATTGCTCTCGACCCGCGCGCCGTAGAATCTTCGCATGGCGAGCGAACCCGGGAGGGCGGCTCCCCCGCCCAGCCGCGTCCGGTGCGCGATCAACGGCGAGGAGATCGACGTCTGGTACGGATACCGACTGTGGGACGCCGCCCTCGACGCGAACGCGCGCCTCTGGAAGTGGTGCGGCGGCAACGGTCTCTGCACGACCTGCGCGGTGCTGCCGCTCGCGGGAGGCGAAAATCTCTCCGAGCCGACGCGCCGGGAAAGGATTTCGGTCGCGACGTGGTGGCTCGGCAAGCCTCTCGCCTTCATCCGGAAGCGCTGGAAAGGAAAGCCGATCCGGCTCGCGTGCCAGGCCTATGTCCGTGGTCCCGTCGAGGTGGTCGGCCTCTTCGGGAAGAAGGCCCGCAAGGTTCGCGCCGCGCACGGCATGCCGTAGCCGGACATCTTTGACTCGCGCTGCCCGGAGTTTCCTCTCGGTCGTGTTCGGGGGCGCAGCGCTCTTCGTCGCGGGCTCCTGGCTCGTGTCGCGACGGCTCGCGGCGCGGCTCGTTTCGGCGACGGGCCTCGGACCGACCGCGGACCGACGCAAAGAGCTGCTCGCCGCGCTGTCCGGCGCGGCCGACCGGGTGGAGGAGCTGCGGCACGCCGGGAGCGCGCTCGATCCGGTCGAGCTCGTCGCGACGTTCGCGTCGCCCGGCGACCCGGAGCGGAGGCCCACGCTCCTCTTCCTCCATGGAAAGGGAGGCGCCGCTTCGGAGTGGGAAGAGGACGCTCTCCGCGCGATCGCTCTCGGATACAACGTGCTCCTCCCGGACCTGCGCGGACACGGCCGCTCCGGCGGGCGATACATGACGTTCGGGTTCCTCGAGAAAGACGATCTCGCAAACGCGATCGCCGCGGCGCGCGAGAGGTGGAACATCGACCCGCACCGACTGGGCATCCATTCGTGCTCGGCCGGATCCTCCATCGCGCTCGAGCTCGCCGCGAACCGGACGGGAGTCCGAGCTCTCTGGCTCGAGTCGCCGTTCGCCGATCCGCGCGAGATGGCGCGGCACTACCTGTCCGCCGCGACCGGTATTCCGGCGCCCTTTCTCTCGCTCGCGACGCGCTGGGCGGTTTCCCGGACGCTCTCGGGCGTCAAGCGGGACCTCGGGCTCGAGCGCGTCGCCGGCGGCCTGGAACACGCCGACCCGGTCGCGGCGCTCGAGCGCGTGCGCTGTCCGGTTCTGCTCGTCTACGGGGACGAGGATCGTCTCGTCCCGCCGCGTTTCGTCGAGCGCTTGATCGAGGCCCTCCCACCGGGGAGCGCGGTCTTCCGCGCGGCCGGGGCCGGACATTGCCACCATCCGAACGAGGCCGCGGTCGTGGCTCGCGAGGAGTACCGGCGCCGATGGACCGAGTTTTTCGGGAGAAACCTACCGGTTCCGGGTTGAACCGCGCTTTTTAGTGGCGGGTGCAGGTCCGCGGGACCTGTCCCCGCGCCATCTCGGGTCCTCGGTCCTCCCCTTCAACTGCCCGCACGCGGCGGAGGCATCCAGCCCCCGGCTTCTCCGAACAGTCACGGGAATCCGGGCCGCAGCGAGGGCCGCGGCGAACCCGTCGATCATGTCCTCGGCCGGTCTTTTCCAACCGGGCAGGTAGACCGCGTCCTCGTTCAACGGAATGACGTTGACCTTCGCGTCGATTCCGACGAGAAGTTTCGCCAGCCGCTTCGCGTCGTCCCGAGAATCGTTGCGTCCCGCGATCAGGACGTACTCGACGGTCAGACGGCGGCGCGGCTCGAGGGGCCACTCGCGCATCGCGCGGAGGAGACCGTCTAAGGGATAGGTCCGGTCGATCGGCATCAGCGAGGCGCGCGTCTCGTCGTCGGAAGCATTCAGCGAAACCGCGAGGTTCGGGCGCCGCGACAGCGAGGCGAATCGAGCGAAGACCGGCGTGATGCCGGAGGTCGACACGGTCACGCGGCGCGGCGGGACGATCTCGAAGAGCACGTCGAGCGCTCCCGTCACGCCGTCCGGGTTCAGAAAGGGCTCTCCCATCCCCATGAAGACCACGCGCAGTCCTTCGACGGTCCGGTTCACGTCGTCCGTGACCGCGTAGAGCTCTCCCACGATCTCTCCGGCGGTCAGGTTGCGACCGCCGCCCAGGCGCCCCGTGACGCAGAAAGCGCAGTCGACCGCGCATCCCGTCTGGGAAGAGAGGCACACCGTGAACTTGCCGGCGCTCGCGAGAGCGCCGGCACTCCCTCTCCCTCCGGGAGAGGGTCGGGGTGAGGGGGCTGACTTCGCCGTCGCCCGGGCATCCTCGAACTCGTTGACCTCCGCGCCGCCGGGGTCACCCGGCATGTAAACCGCTTCGACCAGCGCACCGTCCCCGAGCCGCAGGCCGTACTTGACGCTTCCGTCGCGGGACGCTTCGCGCCGGACGACCGAGGGCAATCCAATCGGCATCTCGAAGTCGAGCCGCTCGCGCAGATCCCGGGGCACCTCGTGGATTTCCACGGCCGAGCGCGCCCCGCGACGGTGAATCGCATCGAAGATCTGCCGCCCGCGAAAGGCGGGAACCTGCCACTTGCGCGCGAGCGACTCCCACTCCGAACGCGAGAGGCCGAGCGGGCGCGGAGAAAGGTGGGATGCCGTCACGTGTGTCGCGGCGCGGCCGGGAGGACCAAGCACTCCGATCCTACAGCGAGAGAAGTGTCAGTCGCCCTTCAAGGCCCGGGATCGCCGGGCGGTCCGGGAGATGCGGACGATCGGCGTCCGCCGGTTTCGCACCTTCCGGGTGGGATCGATCCCGAGGGATCGAAGAATCCTCAGGTCCTTGACGTTGATGCGGAACGCGGCGCGCTCCTCGGAGGGCCGCTCTTTCTCTCCGCGCGCGCCGGAAGACCGCGACCGGGAACCGCCTCGGCCCTCGCGGCGGTTCACGCCCACCTTCGCGTCGAGGACCATGTAGAGGTTGTAGCCCTCGTCGCGGATCCGCTGGATCGACTCGTGCACGCGACCGGATCCGGAGATGGATTCGTTGATCGCCTGCCCGAGCTCCTTCAGCATCTCGCGAAGGTGATCGTTCAGTTCCATGGCCGCGGCGATTATGAATGCCTGCTCGCGCGAGCGTCAAGCGTGTTTCGGTTTTCGATTGGTGCTATTCTGATCCGCCGCATCCGCGCGCGCCGGGTACGATCCGCGCCCGTCGCTCCACTCCCTTCAAGTCGTCTCGATGCGACGGCACCAGTGCGCGGGAAGCGGGTGCTCGCACGATTCAGGCGGGCGCCACGCGGCGCGCGCGAAGATCGCGGCGGCTTCGCTCCCGAAGCTCGGACCGAGGCAGCGGTGCAGCCGTTCGCGGAAATCTCCGCGGCCACATCGGGCGAGCGCGCGAGCGATGCCCGCGTCGC
>Ga0114129_10004526_pt1 | contig 19623 bp, 12 predicted proteins | sample RhiMetdeltSRZDD1_FD_80071 | JGI IMG/M metagenome (GOLD analysis project Ga0114129, IMG submission 80071) | Populus rhizosphere microbial communities from Tennessee, USA - Rhizosphere MetaG P. deltoides SRZDD1 (version 2) (version 2) | ecosystem: Host-associated > Plants > Roots > Rhizosphere >...
GAACGCGGTCTGGATGTCGTGGTAGCTCGCGTCCGGCCCGGGGATCAGCCCGTTGCCGCCGCCGCTGCCGCCCGACGGCGCCGTGCCGCCGTCGCCGCCACCGGCGCCCGGGCCGGCCCCGCCGTCACCGTTGACGCTGCCGCCGTGCGGGGCCAGCCGCGGGTCGTCCCAGCCGCAGCCGCACGGGTCGTACCCGCCGCCACCGCCGCCCTCGCCGCACTCGTGCAGCCCGCCCGGCCCGATGCACATCACGTACCCGCTCGGGTCGGTGTAGTTCAGCGGGCTGTAGTTGACGTAGCCGTACGGGTTCCAGCTCTGCGCGGCCGACGCGTCGCCGACGACCGGGTCGGGGGTGAGGAACCGCTGCTGGCCCGGGTCGTACACCCGGCCCCGCATGTTCACCAGGCCCAGCTCGTCGTCGTGCTCGTGACCGGTGAACCCGGCGGTCGTGTCCCCGGTCGTCCCGGTGAACCGCGTACCGTCGGCGTTGATCCGGGCGCCGAACGGGTCGTAGAAGAACGAACCCGTCGCCGCGCCGGTCGCACCGGCCACTGTGGACACGCTGCCGAGCGAGTCGGTGAGCTGGTACTGCACGTCGTACGCCGTACCGGTGAACACCACCTGGCCGATCGGGCCGTCCGGTCCGGACACGTGGTACACGTGCCGGCTCAGCCCCTCGACCGTCCGCTTCTCGTACAGGCCGCCGACGCTGATCGTCACCCCGAAGCGGCTGGCTTCGGCGAACCGGCGCCCGAAGGCGTCGTACCGGAAGGTCGTGACCGCACCGTCCTTCGTCACCGTCTTCGGCAGGTCGAAGGAGGTGTACGTGACCTCGCGGAGCGGCGTACCGGCTTCGTCCACTGTGGACGTCTGCCGGCCCTGGCCGTCGTACGTGTACGTGACCAGGCCGTCCGGCCCGTCCCGGGTGACGAGCGCGTGCGGTGTACCGCCCGGCGCGCCGTAGCTCCGGTCGTCGCCGACGTTCAGCGGGTAGAAGTTGCCGCCGGTGTCGTACCCGTACGTTCGGGTGACCGGCGACGCCGTACCGTTCGCGAGGGTCCAGCTCGACAGCCGGCGCAGGCTGTCGTAGCCGAACGTCTCCGTCCGGTGCGCGGTCGAGTCGTCCTGCGTGCGGCTGGCGACCAGCCCGTCGACGCCGTACCCGTACACGACGTCCTGCAGCTTCGTGCCGCCGGTCGCCGTGGCCTGCTGGCGGTGCAGCCGGCCGGTGGGTGAGTCGTAGTCGCGGTCGAGGCCAACGCCGTTGCCGAGCGTCGCCGTGTCCAGCGCCAGGTTCGGCTGCCGGCCGGTCACGGTCAGCAGCGTCTTGGTCGTCTGCCCCTGGGTCGTGCTGAGCGCGAACGCCAGCCGCCCCGCGACGTTGTACGCGTACGTCAGCGCGAACCGGGCCGCCGGCCCCGTACCGTCCGGGTCGGGGTAGGTCACAGTGGACAGTCGCCCGCTGCTGTCGAACCCCTTGTCGGTCTGGTACGTGGTGTTCGTCGACTGGTCGGTGTAGTCCTCGCCGATCCGTCGACCGGCCGTGTCGTACCGGTAGTCGACGCGTACCGCGTCGGGGCTCACGGTGTAGGCGAGCGCACCGATCCCGTGCACGGCGGTGTCGTACCCGAACGTGCTGGTGCCGTCCTCGCTGGACGACGAGGTCATCCGGCCGAGGTCGTCGTAGCCGAACGTGGTGCTGTGACCCGTACCCGCGTGCGTGTCGGTGCGTACCTGACCCGTGCCGTACCAGCTCGTCGTCGTGACGCCCCGGTCGGGCTCGGTCAGCTTGGTACGCCGGCCGCGCACGTCGTACTCCATCGAGGTGACGTTGCCCTGCGCGTCGGTGACCCGGCGCAGCAGGTCGAACGGCGCGTACGCGTACGTCGTCGTCGCCGACGTGGTCGGGCTCAGCCGCTGGCTGCTGCTGACCACCCGACCGTCCACATCGGACGTCGTGGTCGTCTCGTTGCCGGACGGGTCGATCCGCTTACTCGTGGAGAACGACGGGTACTGGTACCCCTGCACGTGCCCGTCCGCCAGCGTCGTGGCCGTCGGCCGGTCGAGGCTGTCGTACGCGAACGTGGTCGTGCCGCCCGGGGCCGCGGCGGTCCGGCTGGCCACCCGGCCGAGCAGGTCGTACGCCGTCTTCCCGGCCACGGCCGCCGTGCCGGTGAAGCCCGTGACCGTGGTCTTCAGGCTCCGGCCGAGCACGTCGGTGTGCGCGGTGCCGGTGATGCCGGCGCCGGTCGTGGTGACGATGACGCCGTTCGGGCCACCGGCATCCGGCCGTCCCGCGTAGGAGTATGTGGTGACCGCCGACCCGTCGCTCTTCGTCGTGACCGGCCGGCCGAACTCGTCGTACGTCGCCACGGTCTGTACCCCGTTGGCGTCCAGGCTCGCGACCGGCACACCGTACGCCGGGTGCGTCGCCAGCCACGTCGACGGCCGGTTCGCCGTCGGCGTGTGCTCGGACCACGACTGGCTCGGGTAGACCTCCTCGGCCGGCTGGCCGGGGAAGACCGCGTCGTACTCCAGGTGGTCGATCCGTACCGGCAGGCTCGGCGCGGCCGGGTTGCCCGCGGTACGGGTGACCGTACGCAGCACACCCCGGCTGTCGTACCCGTAGCCGGTGGTCTCCCGTACGTCCGGACCGCCGGACTTCTCGACCTCCACTGTGGACAGCCGACCCACGTCGTCGATGGTGTAGTCGACGACCCGGGTCGCCGTGCTGCCGTCGGCCTCGGTGGCCACGGTGGTGTCCCGCTTCCGCAGGCCGACGAGCCACTCGTCGATCCGGTGGTCGAACAGGCTCGTGACGCTCCGCGCGATCCCGCCGGTGGTGGTCACCGACGCGAACGTGGTGTCCCCGAAGGCGTTGGAATCGCTCTGGGTGTCCACTGTGCGCAGTACGGTCGGCGGCGAGCTCTGCACGTCACTCACATGATCGGTGCGCGAGGTGCCCGCGACCGCACCCCAGGTGACCGTCACCGGCTCCTCCCACGTGGTGGTGTGTGAGGTGTCGTCGACGACCGCGTAGGTCAGGTTGTTGTTGAGCCGCATGGTCTCGTACGCCCGCACCGTCCGGGTCACCCGGGCGGTCTCGGTCGTGGTGCCGGTCTTCGGCGCGGCCACGATCGGAACGGCGACCGTCACCTTCACCGGCGTACCCGCGAGGGGGTAGTACTTGCCGTCGACGCGCGTGCGGTTGCCGAACTCGGTGATGGTCTCGGCCGGCTGGCTGGGGTCCCAGACCCGCTGCACGCCGAAGCCGAGGAAGCCGCGGCCCCGCAGGTCCGTCACCGGGTCCTCGTAGGAGTAGAAGAACGTGCGCGCGGTGGCCGCCGCGACCGAGCCCACGTCGGCGTTGTGGGCGCGGGACGCGACGCTGCGCACCACGGTCATGCCGGCCCGCCGGCAGACCATCGGGTAGGAACAGGGCTGCGGGTGCAGCTCCGGATGGTCGGTCCAGTGGTTGCCGTAGCCGATCGTCTCGCGCGCCCAGCCGACGCCCTCGTCGCTGACCGTCGTGAGCATCGTCGGGAACCGGCTGGAGTCCTGCTCCAGCAGGACGATCGCGTTGTTCACGACGCGGACGACGTCGATCCGCCCGTCGCCGTTGAAGTCGCCGAGCCGCGAGGTCGACCGGCCGGCGCCCGGCACCGAGGTGCCGCCGTCCGCCGCGAGATCGGCGGCCGTGAACGTGCCGTCGCCGTGCGAGAGGTAGGCGGTCGTCTTGCTGTAGAAGGACACCAGGTCGTCGCGGCCGTCCCGGTTGAGGTCGGCCACCTGGATCGTGGGTACGCCGTTGTCCCGCGCGACGACCGGACTGTGGCCCGCGATCGCGAGGCCGTTGCCCGTGTTCCACAGCAGGGTCGCCGGCGAGGTGGCCGTGAGCGGGACGATCAGGTCGTCGACGAGCCCGTCGCCGTTGAAGTCGCCGCGGACGACGTCCTCGCCGGCGCCGCCGGTGCGGGCCAACCAGTACGTACGCACACCGTCCCATTCGGACAGTGACTGCGGCGCGGCGATCGCCGTACCGTCGTTCGTCAGGCGCAGCGCGTACAGGCCGCTGCACGAGGCACCGACCTGCTGCGACAGCACCAGCTCCGCGCGCCCGTCACCGTCCACATCGGACACGACCGGGGTACGGCTCGCGCACGCGGTGAACGTGGAGTCGAGCTGCGGGCCGTACCAGCCACCCTGGTTGATCCGGAAGGAGACGCGACCGAAGCCCGTGGCCGGGTCCACCACGCCCGTGGTGAGGTAGTCGAGCAGCCCGTCGCCGTTGAGGTCGCCGAAGTTGCTCGCCCCGTTGGTCTTGGGCGTGAAGTCGATACCCGTGCTCTGGTACGACGCCCAGCTCGGGTCCCACCACTCGATCCGGTCGTGCAGCGTCGAGTTCGCCGTGAACTGCGCCATGAACTCGGCCTTGCCGTCGGACTCCAGATCCAGCGGCCGGCTGTTGCGCAGTGCCACCTCGGCGGGGAAGCCGTACCCGATGCCGGTCAGGTAACTGAGGTCGGCGAGCGGGTTGACCGTACCGGCCGCATCCCGCTGGCCCATCCGCAGCGTCTTCGGGCTGTCGGAGTCGGCCCAGCCGCCCGGCTCGTAGAGCAGGTCGGTCGAGCCGTCCCCGTCCACGTCCAGCACGTGCATCCACGGCTTGCGGGAACCCGCGCCGAACAACACGAGCGGGCCGACCGTCCGGGGAGTGAACGACGGCGCCGCGGCCGGGTCGTCGTAGCCGAACTGCTTGGCCTTGAGACAGGCACCGCTCGGGCCGCACTTGGTGACCGAGGTGAGCAGGCTGTCGTCGAGGTGGCTCGTCGCGTACCCGAACAGGTAGCGCCAGACGAGCTGGGGCGTGCCCGGGTTGGGGGCGTACATCGAGAGGCCGAACAGGCGCAGGGTTCGCGGGGACTTGACCCCGGCCTGGTACGCCAGCGTCCCGGAGAGGTCGCGGCCCTGGTACTCGAAGACCACCTTGCGGGCCGCGGCCATCCCGGGCCCATGCGTATACGTGATCTCGGTCGGGATGTACTCGTTCTCGCCGCCGGCGCTCGCGTAGGCGTACCGGACCTCGTTGCCGGAGCGGTCGGCCCGGCTCTTGAGCACCCAGACGGACCGGACGGTGCTGGTGGTCGAGCGCTGGTACCCGTCGACCGAGACGCTGTCGCGGCGGCGGGTCGACGACTGCGGCTCGTACCGCAGCACCTCGCCGCTCTTGGTCCGCACGAGGAAGAAGTCGGGCCCGGAGTCGATGGTGGCGCCCGAGCCGCTGGAGATGACCTGTGCGAACTCGTCGTCCTCGGTGCGGTACTGGGTGTCGATCTCCCCGTACCCGCCGGTGCCGTAGTCGACGCCGCCGACGGCCATGAGCTTCTTGCCGTCCAGGCAGAACTTGTCGTTGTCCTTGGTGAACGTGATTCCGGTCACCGTACCCTCGGTCGACAACGACTGTCCACATCGGACGATGGTCGAGCCGGAGCCGGACAGGCTCCAGCCGACGCCGAGCACGCCGTCGCTCGTGCCACCGGAGTACTCGAGCGCCAGGTCGGGTTGCATACCGGCCCGCCCGGCGGGCACGTCGATCGGGATCGTGTAGTGGTACGCGCCCGTCGCCGTGACCGCGCCGCTGCCGGGCAGGTACCCGACGGGGGCGCCCGCGACGATCGGCGTCGCCGGCAGGTCGAACGGTTCCGGTGCGGTCGGTGGACCGACCTCGGCCAGCGCCGGCGCGGCCACCGCGGCGTCGACCGCCGGGGCCGCGCCGAGTAAGAGGCCGATCGTGCTGATCGTGGTGACCACAATGGAGGCCCATCGGCCCCGCTGTCGGCTAGCAGACATGGTGTTTCTCTCCCGTCCCCTGGACACCCGGGATGGGCGTCCATCGACGAGTTCACCTCGCCGCGGGCGGAACGGGCAGAGTAGTCATTACTCACCTGTGTGCGGGGCCGCGGCCTAGGTATGCGGCGCGTCACACGCCATCCGGGGGACTACAGCGGGACGGCGACCGGCGTGCGCCCCGGACGGGTCGCCTCGACGTCGACCGCGGCCGGCGGGAGGAGGGCCGCATGCTCGCCGCCCTCCTGCCACGGCGCCGACGCCCCCGTACGCCAGCGGAACCGTACGCCGTCGCCCGCGACCAGCCACCCCTGGCCGTCGGGTACGCGGAACCGGACCGGTACGGGCGCGTCCGGCGCGACGAACCCGCCGTAGGTGACCGTCGCCGGACCGGACGGCCGGCGGACGACCAGGAACGCCCGGGCCGGGTCGTCGTCGTACTGGATCGTGCTCATCCACAGTGGACGGTCCTCGGGCGCGAGCCCGACGACCACCATCCCGCGGACCGGGCCTGTGCGGTGGGAGACCCACCGGTCGAGGTACGGCACCATCACGGGGTAGTCCTCGTGCATCGCGACGGCCATGTCCTCCACCGGCACCGGCCAGTACCGGTCGGCCCCCGGCAGCCGGACGACCAGCGGGTCCGGCGTCTGTTCGCCGAGCCGGCCGCCGGCGGCCAGCACCTCGTACGAGTTCGCGATGCCCACCCCGTCGGTGGGGCCGTGGGGCGGCCGGAAGAGCGCGAGGACGGGCCGGCCGACCTGCCGGCCCACCCGGGTGATCGCGGCGCCGTTCGCGAACGCGAGCGGGGTGAACGTGCGCCCGATCCGGCCGTCGGACTCGTACCGGAAGTCGGGGGAGAGGTCCACCCGGTCGCCCGTGTCGAGCACGACGAGCACGTCGCGATCCGTACCGAGCAGCATGCCGAGCGGCGCCGCACGCAGGTCCGCGTCGACGGTCTGCGTCGTCAGGACCCGCGGGCCGTCGGGCCCCTCCTCGACAAAGCCCAGGATCGTCCGGCCGCGATCGTCGACCGGTCGGGCGAGGATCGCGGCCGGCCCGGCCGGGGTCCGTCCGGCCCAGACCACAGTGGACTCGCCGGACGGGTCGGGCCGTCCGGTGCGGTCGAGGTGCCGGGTCCACAGATCGCGCACCCGGTCGAGGTACGCCTCGTCGGCCGCGAGGTCGCCCCGCGTCGGCCCGGTCAGGACCGACCGGCGGCGATCGGGCCGGCCGGCCACCGTACCCCCGAAAGCCACGGCGACCACGGCGGCGGCCGAGACACCGAGGATCGTGCGGCGGCGGACCAGGCGCCGGCGGCCGCCCCGGCTGACCCGGTCGAGCAGGTCGGCGCCGGTGGCCAGGTCGGCGGTCGCCCGGTGCAGCGCCTCGCGGATGTCGGCGTCGGTGATACCCATGCCTGCGCTCATCGGGGGCTCCACTCGTTCCACAGCGACAGTTCCGTCCGGAGCCGTGCGAGACCCCGTGCGGTGTGGCTCTTGACCGCGCCGACCGAGCAGTCGAGCGCGGCGGCGACGTCGGCGACCGGCAGGTCCTCCAGGAACCGCAGCACGACCGCGGCCCGCTGGTGCGGGGTCAGCGTCCGCAGCGCCATCACGACCGCGTCCCGCAGGACCATGTCGTCGGTACGGTCGGCCGTGGCGACATCCCACTCCGCCAGCGGTTTCTCGGGCCGGCGCAGGAAGCGCCGCCGGCGGTTGGCGGCCCGGTTCACCAGGGCCCGCCGGGCGTACGCCTCCGGCGCGGTGTGCACCCGCGACCAGCGCACGTACATCTGCTCGAGGACCTCCTGCAGCAGGTCCTCGGCGGTGTGCCGGTCGCCGGTGAGCAGGTACGCCACCCGCAGCAGTGCGGTCGAGCGGGAGCGTACGAAATCCGAGAAGCCGGAATCCCTCACACCCATGAGACACCGGCGGGGGCGGAAAGGGTTACGGTCGCGCCATGCGGGTGGGTGTGATGCTGCCGATGTCCGTGTCGGACGGGTTGGGCCGGGCGCCGCGCTGGCCCGACCTGCGCGCGTTCGCGGACCACGCCGAGCGGGGCGGCCTCGACTCGCTCTGGGTGTGCGACCACTATCTGTCCACTCCGGACGGTCGGCCGAGCGAGGGCATCCACGAGGGGTGGACACTCGTGGCCGCGCTCGCCGCCGCGACCGACCGGGTCGAGCTCGGCCAGCTCGTCATGTGTACGGCGTTCCGGCCGCCGGCCCTGCTGGCGAAGATGGCGGCCACGGCGGATCTCGTCAGCGGCGGCCGGCTCACGCTCGGGCTCGGCGCGGGCTGGGACGACGAGGAGTACGGGCGGTTCGGCCATCCGACCGACCGGCGGGTGGCCCGGTTCGCCGAGTCGGTACACGTCATCGTGGCGCTGCTGGCCGGGGAGACCGTGACGCACGACGGGTTCCACCCGCTGCGCGCGGGGGTGCTGCTGCCCGCGCCGGAGCGGCGCATACCCGTCCTCGTGGCCGCCGGCGGTCCGCGCATGCTCCGGCTGACCGCCCGCTACGCCGACGCGTGGAACACGGCGTGGTACGGCGTACCCGACGACCGGCTGGCCGAACGGATCCGCCGGCTCGACCGCGCGCTGGCCGCCGCCGGGCGCGACCCGTCGACCCTGCGGCGCACCGTCGGGCTGTCCGTACGCGACCCCGCCGCGACCGTCCACAATGGAGACCCGGAGGACTTCACGGGTACGGTCGACGAGCTGGCCGCGCTGCTCGACACGTACGCGCGGCTGGGCTTCGACGACGCGATCGTGGGGCTGGAGCCGCGGACGCGGGGCTCACTCGACCGGCTGCTCGACGCGGTCCGGCTCCGCCTCGGGTAGCGCGGTCCCGTCCGGCGGCGGGAGCTCGGCGAGTGCGGCGCGGGCCTCGTCCAGCACGGAGGCCGACGTGTCGAGCGTCAGGACGTGTTCGAGCGCGCGCCGGTAGGCCAGCGGGTACGCCTCGTCGGCCGGCACCGCCACGTCCGGCTCGACCCCGGTGCCCTCCCAGTTGGTGCCCGTCACCGGGTTGACCGACCGCGCGACCGGAATGGTGATCTCCATAGTGGCGCTCAACGGGAACTGATCGGTCGGGTGCGCCCCGCCCCGGGTCGTCTCGCCGACGAGCGTGGCCCGCTTCTGCGCCTGGAGGTTGTAGGCGAACTCCTCGCCGCCGGAGAACGTGAACGCACTCGTGAGCACGTACACGGGCCGGTCGAGGTACCGGCTGCCGGGCAGCGACGCGAGGCTCCAGAACTGTTTCGTCTGCCCGGTCGCGCCGTCGTAGATGCTGTTGAGGTGGGTACTGCTGTCCGGGAAGAAGTGGCTCGTCCAGTAGATGACGCCGTCGGGTGAGCCGCCCCGGTTGTGCCGCAGGTCGACGATCAGCGCATGCGTGTGCGACACCAGCTCCATCGCCGCCGAGAAGGCCCGCGCGCCGTCGGACGGGTCGGCCACACCGGCGAGGTCGAGGTACCCCACGTTGCCGTCCAGCCGCTCGACCCGGGTGATCCAGTAGTTGCGCAGCCGCATCCACTCCCGCCAGACGGCGACCTGCTCGGCCTCGGTCATCGTCGCCTGCAGGCTGGCATGCCGCGGCCGTACCCGCAGGTGCTTGTCGGCGCAGACCTCGTACAGCTGCGCGGTCAGCCGTTCACCCAGCTGCTCCTCGTCGAGGCCGTCATACTCGCCGGCGGCCAGCCGGGCCCGGATCGCCCCGGCGGCGGCGGTGGCGCGGTCGGGGAAGATGTACCGGTCGCAGAGCAGGGTGAGCGCGTCCTCGATCAGCTTCGCATGCATCGGCCTATCTTCTCCCGAGGGCGAGTCGCGTGTGGGTGGCCTCCGGCACCCCGATCGCGGTGAACAGCGCGTGCGCGCGGCGGGCGTGATCCTCGGCCCCCAGCTCGTCACCGGTACTCTCCACGGCCCGTTCGGCGATCACGTGGGCGTACGCCTGCCCGAGCCGGTGGCCGCTCTCCTCGCTGCGCCGGATCGCGTCCTGTGCGTACCGTTGGGCCTCCGGCGCGTTGCCCACCGCGAGGTGCGCGGCGGCGACCGCGTTCAGCGCGTGGTCCTCCAGGATCCGGTAGCCCGCCTTGCGGGCGATCGCGTACGCCTCGTGGGCCCGCTCGACGGCCTCGTGCGGCTCGCCGGTGGCGAGGTACGTCATCGCCAGGCCGGCGAGGGCGACCGTCTCGTTGCTCGTCCCGCCCGTCTCCAGGGCGATCCGCAGGCTCTCCCCGTACGCGGCGGCCGCCTCGCGGTACTCCCGGAGGTGCTGGTGGATCCCGCCCATCGCGAGGTGGGCGAACCCCTCGCCCCGGCGGTCGCGGCACTGCCGGGAGATGTCCAGCGCGCTGCGGGCGTACTGGGCCGCCTCGGCGTACGCACCCACATCCCGGTGCACCTGCGACAGGACGACGAGCACCGAGGACAGGCCCGGGTTCGCGCCGACCTTGCGCTGGAAGGCGTACGCCTCCTGGAGGGCCTCGATCGCCTCGGCGTAGCGCCCGCGGCAGTAGCGCACCTCGCCGATCGGGCCCATGCTCATCGCGTACCCGGCATCCGAGCCGCTGGCGCGATGCAGCTCCTGCGCCTTCACGAACAGCTCCTCGGCCTCGTCCAACCGGCCCAGCTCGGCGTACGAGACACCCAGGTTGTTGTACTTCGTCGGCATGCCGGCCTGCCAACCGGCCTGCTTGTCGATCTCCAGCGCCTCCAGGAACAGCTCGGCCGAGCGCTGGGGCTCGCCGATCGCGCGGTACACCGTACCGAGGTTGCCGAGCGCCGCCGAGAGGCCCTGCAACCAGGCGGTACCCCGGATCAGCTCCAGCGCCTCGGCGAAGTGGTGGGCGGCCGCCCCGTACCGCGCCTGGGCCCAGTGCAGCGTGCCCAGGCTCAGCTGGGCCGCGCCGGTGGCCAGCGGGTCGCCCGTCGCCCGCCCGGCGGCGAGCCCGGTCGTGGCCACCAGCTGCCAGTCGACCATCTCGGTACGCAGGTGCAGGTATCCCCGGAGCGCATCGGCGAGCAGGGACGCCAGCGGGTACGCGCCGCGGTCGCCGGCGTGCCGGACGGTCGCGACGAGGTTCGCCCGCTCGGTGTCCAGCCACTCCAGCGCGGCCGGCGGCTCGGCGAACGCGGCCTCGGGCGGGGTGAGCGTCATCGGCAGCCGGGCGATCTGCGGGTACAGGAGCCGTACGGCCGCGTCCGCCCGCGCGAGGTAGTACGTCCCGTGCCGGTCGAGGGCCGCGCCCCGCTCGTCGTCGCCGTCCTCGGCCGCGGTGCGCTCGGCTGCGTAGAGGCGCAGCAGGTCGTGCAGTGCGTACCGGCCCGGTGCCGTGCGCTCCAGCAGGTGCGTACCGGCGAGACGGTCGAGGAGCCGGCTGGCCGTGGCCACCGGCACGTCGGCCAGCGCGGCGGCAACGGGTACCCCCAGATCGGATCCGGGCAGGAGGCCGAGGAGGCGGAAGAGCCGGCGGGCCGCTGAGGAGAGCGCGGCGTACGAGAGGTCGAACGCGGCCCGGACGCCCGCTTCGGCGTCGCCCTCGACATCGAGCGCCGCGAGCCGGTCGCCATGGGCCAGCTCGGCGGCGGCGGCGGCGATCGGTGTGCCCGGGTGGGCCGCGAGGTTGGCCGCCGCGATCCGCAGGGCGAGCGGCAGGTGACCGCAGAGCCGCGCCAGCTCGGCCGTGGCCTCCGGCTCGGCCGCGACCCGGTCGGCGCCCAACAGATGCGCGAGTACGGCCACCGCCTCACCCGGTTCGAGCACCTCGAGATCGAGCCCGACCGCGCCGTCGCGCGCCACGAGCCCGGCGAGATGGTCGCGGCTCGTCACGAGTACGTGGCAGCCGGTGCTGCCCGGCAGCAGCGGGCGTACCTGGTCGGGGTGCCCCGCGTTGTCGAGCAGCACGAGCACGCGCCGTTCGGCGAGCAGGCTGCGGTACAGCGCGGCCGCCTCGTCCGGCTCGGCGGGCACGTCGTCGGCCGGTACGCCCAGCGCGTGCAGGAAGCGGGCCAGCACCTCGTCGGCGCCGACCGGTGCGCCCGGGGCGTACCCGCGGAGGTTCACGTACAGCTGGCCGTCCGGGTACCGGTCGCGGACCCGGTGCGCCCAGTGCACGGCCAGCGCGGTCTTGCCCACGCCGGCGGTACCCGAGATCGTCGAGATGCCGAACGCGCCCTCCGGCCGCAGCGCGTCGAGCCGGCGGAGCGCGGCCGCCCGCCCGGTGAACCCGGGTACGTCGGCCGGCAGCTGCGCCGGGATCGGGCCGCCGGCCCAGGCCGATGTGGGTGCGGCCCGGATGGCGGTGGGCGGCTGGTCGCCGGCGAGCACCGTCTGCTGCAGCTCGCGCAGCTCCGGGCCGGGCTCGATGCCGTACTCGTCGACGAGCGCCCGGCGGGCCGCCTGGTACGCGGCGAGCGCCTCCGCGCCGCGGCCCGACCGGTACAGGGCGAGCATCAGGTGCAGCCAGAGCCGTTCGCGTAACGGGTGCTGGCTCACGAGCCCGTGCAGCACGTCCACGACGTCCGCGTGCCGGCCGAGGTCGAGCTGCGCGCCGAGCTGGTCCTCCAGTGCCGCGAGCCGCCGCTGCTCCAGCCGGGTGGCCTCGGCGCACACCGTCGAGCTGGGCGGCACGTCCGACAGCGGGGGACCCTGCCACAGCGCCAGCGCCTCGGTCAGCTGCGCGATGCCGTCGTCGAACTGCCCGCCGGCCAGGTACCGCCGGCCGGTGTCGACCCGGGTGTCGAACACCTGACTGTCGACGTCGCCGTCGGCGATGTGGAGCTCGTACCCGCCGGCCCGGGTGAGCAGCGGGCCGTCCGGACCGCCGCCGAGGGCCCGGCGCAGGTGCATCGCGTACCCGCGCAGGGTGCTCACCGCCGTGCGGGGCGGCCGTTCGCCCCACACCTCGTCGACCAGCCGGTCGACGGTCACCCGCCGGCCGGCCTCCACCAGGAGAACCGCCAGAACGATGCGTTGCTGTGCCGCGGTATCGCCGTCCACGCTGCGCCGTTCCACAGCCGCAGGGGTCCGAGCATCCGAAATCGCATGACTCCGTCGACCGCCTCACCGACAACTCATCGGCAGCTTATCGCTGGGCCCTACCGTCGTAGGGGCGCTGACCATTCGAAGCTGGGAACCATTTCGATGGGTTGGTGTGCGTACCGGAGGCTTCTGGATCGAGCCCGTCTCCTGCCCCGGGACGCACCGCGCGGAAAGAGGCCGTGCCGAGGTCCGCCACCCCGGCACGGCTGTCCGCGTCCGCGGCCGGCGCGGGTCGGGTCAGCGCGGGTCGTGGGCGAGGAGCAGCTCGGCCAGCCGGGCCGGCTCCTGCAGGTGCACCTCGTGGTCGGTGGGCAGCCGGGCGAGGGAGACCAGCGGCACGTCGGCGGCGACCGCGGCCAGGTTCTCGACGAGCCGGGTGCGGTACGCGCGGAACGCCTCCTGCACGGGCGCCGGCAGCAGGTGCTCGAACCCGAGCCGCCGGCCGGAGACGATCAGCAGCGGGCAGCTCGTGCGGCGGTACACGTCGAACAGGTCCAGCTCGGCGACCGCCTCCACGATCTCGGGCAGCAGCGGGTCGGTACTCTCCGCCTCCAGGTCGGCGTAGAACGCGCGGACCCGGCGGTGGGCCGCCTGCGCCGTCTCCGCGTCGTAGCCGGCGTAGTCGTCCGGGCTGCGGGGCGACCCATGGCCGTCCACATTGGAGGCATACGGGCACTCGGGATGCTCGACCGCCCAGAGCGCGGCCACCATGCCGCCGAGCGAGTGGCCGACCACGGCCGGCCGGTCCAGCCGCAGGTGGGCCACGACCTCCGCGACGTCGCCCAGGGCCGCCGGCCATGACCACGGTCCCGGCCCGGACAGGCCGTGGCCCCGCAGGTCCATCGCCACCACGCGCCGCCCACCGGCCCGCAGGTGCGGCACGACCAGCCGCCAGTCGTCGGCGTCCCGGCCGCCGCCGTGCAGCAGGAGGACGGCCGGTCCGGCGCCGCCGTGGTCGCGCACATGCAGGGGTACGCCCGCCGGCACCGTCACGTCGATCGGGCTCACGGTAGGCCACGATACGGTGCCTGGTGTGGTTTCGACCCTCCGCGTCAGCACCCGCAACGCCCGCTTCCAGCAATGGGCGGCGCTGCTCGGCAACCGGGCCAAGCGGACCCAGCTCGGCCGGTTCCTCGTGCAGGGGGTACGGCCCGTCACGCTCGCGGTCCGGCACGGCTGGCCGGTCGACGCGCTGCTGTACGCCGACCGCACGCCACTGTCGCCGTGGGCGCGGGAGCTGCTCGACGAGGTGGCGGCCACCCGCGTGGCGATGGACCCGGAGCTGCTGGCCGAGCTGGGTGGGAAGGAGGACCCGACCGTCGAGCTGGTGGCGGTGGCCCGCGTACCGCCCGACGACCTCGGTCGCGTGACGCTCTCGCACGGGCTCGTGGTCGTGTTCGACCGGCCGACCAGCCCGGGCAACATCGGCACGCTCGTACGGTCGGCCGACGCGTTCGGCGCGGACGGGCTGGTCGTCTGCGGGCACGCGGCCGACGTGTACGACCCGCAGGCCGTACGCGCCAGCACCGGTTCGCTCTTCGCGCTGCCGGTCGTCCGGGCACCGGCCCCCGGACCCGTGCTCGACTGGGCGGCCACGGCCGGCCTGCGGATCGTGGGTACCGACGAGCACGGCCCGGTCGAGCTGGCCGGGTGCGACCTCACGGGCCCGACGCTGCTCCTCGTCGGCAACGAGACGACCGGCCTGAGTACGGGCTGGCGCGCCGCGGCCGGCGTTCTCGCGCGGATCCCGATCGGCGGTGCGGCGAGCTCGCTCAACGCGGCGACGGCGGGGTCGATCGCGCTGTACGAGGTGGCCCGGCAGCGTCGCCCGTCCAACACCTGATCTGCGTACAACGACGCGGAGCGCGCGCCGTTGATCGGGTTACCTGGCGGTCATGACGACTTTCGTGAGCTGCCCCGACCCGGCGTGCGCGGTCCCCGCCGAGATCACCGACTGGTACCTGCTGCGCTCGACGTCCGGCCCGGTCGAGCACATCAAGACGCTGTGCGTACGCCGGCATACGTTCATCCTGCCGAGGGAGCTAGCCCGTCCTGGACGTGGCGAGCCGCTCAGCCGTACGGGCGATGTTGCGGGCCATCCCGCCGAAGACGAGCGTGTGGGCGGGGGAGATGCCCTTCCAGTACAGGTGTCCGGCCAGACCCCGCGGTAGGAACAGCGCCCGCTGCTCGTACCGGCTGCGCGCACCGTCCGGTGTGGCCCGCAGCTCCAGCCAGGCCCGGCCGGGCAGCAGCATCTCGGCGCGCAGCCGCAGCAGGCGGCCCGGTTCGATCTCCTCGACGCGCCAGAAGTCCAGCGCCTCGCCGACCCGCAGGCGATGCGGGTCGCGCCGGCCGCGGCGCAGCCCGACGCCGCCGACCAGCCGGTCGAGCCAGCCGCGGGCGGACCAGGCGAGCGGGAACGAGTACCAGCCGGACTCGCCCCCGATACCCTCGATCACCGACCAGAGCACGTCGACGGGCGCGTCCACGCGCCGCCGCCGTCGGTCGAAGTAGCTGCTGCCACCCGCCCACGCCGGGTCGGTGGGGATCGGGTCCGCCGGCGCGCCGGTCCACGCCCCGGTCGACCAGCTGGTCTCGACCTCGGCGCTGCCGATCTTCGCCAGCGCGAGGCGGACCGCGTCGTCGAACCCGGTCAGGCCGCCCGGCGGGTCCGGCACGTACCGCGCGATGTCGTGCTCGCCCGCGACCGCCTCGTGGATGAGGCTCTCCACCAGCGGGCGGGCGATCCCGCCGGGTACCGGTGTCACGAGACCGACCCACCGGGACGACAGGCCGGGGCTCAACACGCGTACGGGGATGATCAGCCGCCGCGGCAGGTGCGCTATCCGCGCGTACCGGACCATCATCTCGTGGTACGTGAGGACGTCCGGCCCGCCGATGTCGAAGGCGCGGTCCACGTCGGCGGGGTGGCCCGCCCAGGCGAGCAGGTAGCGCAGGACGTCGCGTACCGCGATGGGCTGGATCCGGTTGTGTACCCACCGCGGCGTGACCATGGCCGGCAGGCGCTCGGTCAGGTACCGCAGCATCTCGAACGAGGCCGAGCCCGAGCCGATGATCACCGCGGCGCGGAGTACGACGGTCGGTACGCCCGAGCCGGCGAGCAGTTCGCCGACCTCGGCCCGCGACCGCAGGTGGGCGGAGGTACGGGCGCCGCGCGGGACCGGCCCGCCGAGGTAGACGATCCGGCGCACGCCCGCCGCCCGCGCCGCGGCCGCGAAGTGCGCGGCGGCCCGCCGGTCGGTGTCCGCGAACGACGGGGAGCCCAGCGAGTGCACGAGGTAGTACGCGACGTCGACGCCGGACAGCGCGGCCCGGAGCGAAGCGGGCTCGAGGACGTCCCCGGCGATCACCTCGACCTGACCGGCCCACGGCACGTCGCGCAGCCGCGCCGCCGACCGGGTGAGGCAGCGTACCGCGTGACCCTGGGCCGCCAACCGCGGCGCGAGGCGCCCACCGATGTACCCGGTGGCCCCCGTGACCAGGCACGATGCCATGGTCACCAGGTTACGGTCAGAAGACGACCACCGAGCGGAGTACGTCGCCCGAGTGCATCTTCTCGAACGCGGTCTCCACGCCGTCCAGCGCGATCTCCTCGCTGACGAACGCGTCCAGGTCCAGCCGGCCCTGGCGGTACATCTCGGTCAGCATCGGGAAGTCGCGGCTCGGCAGGCAGTCTCCGTACCAGCTCGACTTCAGCGCGCCGCCCCGGCCGAACACGTCGAGCAGCGGCATGTCGATGCGCATGTCCGGCGTCGGCACTCCGACCAGCACGACCGTACCCGCGAGGTCCCGCGCGTAGAACGCCTGCCGCCACGTCTCCGGCCGGCCGACCGCGTCGATCACCACGTCGGCGCCGAACCCGTCGGTCAGCGCGCGGATCGCCTCGATCGGGTCGGTGCCGCTCGCGTCGACCGTGTGCGTCGCGCCGAAGCCGCGGGCCGCCTCCAGCTTGCGCGGGTCGATGTCCACCGCGATCACCCGGGTGGCCCCGGCCAGGGTCGCGCCGGCGATCGCGCCGTTCCCGACCCCGCCGCAGCCGATCACCGCGACCGTGTCGCCGCGCGTCACGCCGCCGGTGTTGATCGCCGCGCCCAGCCCGGCCATCACGCCGCACCCCAGCAGGCCCACCGCGGCCGGCCGCGCCGACGGGTCGACCTTCGTGCACTGCCCCGCGTGGACGAGGGTGTACTCCGCGAAGGCGCCGATGCCCAGCGCGGGGCTCAGGGCCGTCCCGTCCGTGAGCGTCATGGGCTGGCCCGCGTTGTGCGTGGCGAAGCAGTACCACGGCCGCCCCCGCCGGCACGCGCGGCAGTTGCCGCACACCGCACGCCAGTTGAGCACCACGAAGTCGCCGGCCGCCACGTCGGTGACCGCCGCGCCGACCTCCTCGACGACGCCCGCCGCCTCGTGGCCCAGCAGGAAGGGGTACGTGTCGCTGATCCCGCCCTCGCGGTAGTGGAGGTCGGTATGGCACACCCCGCACGCCTGTACGCGGACCACGGCCTCGTGCGGCCCCGGATCGGGGACCACGACGGTGGTGACCTCCACCGGAGCGCCCTTGGCGGGGGCGATGACGCCACGAACCTCCCGACTCATGCGGTACAACCTACACATGGGTGTCGTAACCCGGGGGTTCGGCGGCCGCCGACGGCAGGACCCGGAGCTGCCGCCGGGCCAGTACCTGACCGACGACTTCCCGGTCCTGTCCGCGGGCCCGACGCCGCGGCTCGATCTTGCGAACTGGGAGTTCTTCGTCGCGACCGAGGCCGGGGCGCGGCACACGTGGAGCTGGGCGGAGCTGCGCGCGCTGCCGGCCGAGCCGGTCACCACCGACATCCACTGCGTGACCAAGTGGTCGAAGCTCGGTACGCACTGGGAGGGCGTCGCGCTCGACACCCTGCTCGCCGACGTCGACACCGCCGCCGACTTCGCGCTCGTGCACTCGTACGGCGGCTACACCACCAACCTCCCGCTCGAGGACCTGACCGGCGGCCAGGCGTGGGTGGCGTACCGGTACGACGGAGCCGAGCTCGAGCCCGAGCACGGCGGTCCCGCCCGGCTTCTCGTACCCCATCTGTACTTCTGGAAGAGCGCGAAGTGGGTGCGGGGGCTCGAGCTGCTGCACGAGGACCACCCGGGGTTCTGGGAGAGCGTCGGTTACCACAACTACGGAGACCCGTGGCGCGAGCAGCGGTACTGGGGCGACTGACCTGGCGGGTCGCCACCGTCGCGGAGATCCGGGCCGAGACGGCGGTGGCGGACACGCTCGTCTTCGACGTGCCCGGCTGGCCGGAGCACCGCGCGGGGCAGCACGTCGACGTGCGGTTGACGGCCGACGACGGGTACGCCGCGCAGCGCAGCTACTCGATCGCGTCCGCGCCGACGGCCGGGCGGCTGGAGCTGACCGTCCAGCGGATCGACGACGGCGAGGTGTCGCCGTACCTGGTCGACGTCGCCCAGCCGGGGGACAAGGTGGAGGTACGCGGTCCGGTCGGCGGGTACTTCGTGTGGGAGCCCGGGGACCCGGCCCCCGTCCTGCTCGTCGGCGGCGGGTCGGGCATCGTGCCGCTGATGTCGATGATCCGGGCGCGGGCGGCGTACGGGTCGCGCGTCGCGTTCCGGCTCGTGTACTCGACCCGCGCGCCGGAGACCGCGATCTACGCCGACGAGCTGCGGCGGCGGCAGCGCGACGATCGCGGCCTCGACGTCGCGTATGCGTACACCCGTACGGCACCGCCGTCGGCACGCCGGCCGGTGGGCCGGGTGGACCCCGTACTCCTCGCCGAGGCCGGCTGGCCCGCGGACCTGGAGCCCTGGTGTTTCGTGTGCGGACCGAACGGTTTCGTGGAGGCCGTCGCCAACCTGCTCGTGGAGGCCGGGCACCCGGCCGACCGGGTCAAGACCGAACGCTTCGGAGGTTGAGCATGTATACGGACGGCAATGAGATGGCGGGTGCGCTGCGGGAGGTGTTCGCCGTCGACGTCACGGTCGCGCGGGGTGCGTGTGTCGGCTGCGGCCGGGTGGGCGAGGTGGCCCAGGCGCTCGTGTACGGCCGGGCCCCCGGCTACGTCGCCCGCTGCCCTGGCTGCGACGGCGTCCTGCTGCGGCTGGTCCGCGGCCCGGACGGCGTCTGGCTCGACCTGCGTGGCCTGGTGTGCCTCCAGATCCCGCTGCCCGCGGGGGAGGGCCCGCCCCTGCTCGACCCGGCGCCATCCAACGGTCCTGGCAGCGACCGCCCGACTGCGCCGTAACGGCTCGGCATCGCCGGATGGCAGGCTGCCACCCGGCGGCGACGTAACTGCGCGGCTCCGGCGGGCGGCCCGGAAGGTGACCGCCCGGCGGTGCTCGACAGTCGAGAGGGGCGGACCCCCCACCCCCTCAGCGGGAGGTCCCTCCCCCGCCCCCGTGCACAGGCAATGGTCCTCCCCGCCGGCCAGGTAGTGCGGCCGTTTTTGTGGACAATCGCTGGCCAAATGGCCAACCCTTTCTGTGGAAAAGATTTGGGTGTTTCGCGGCGGCCCCGACGCAAATAGGATCGGATGCTTCGGGAAATGCGCTGACTACCAGCCAGCGGCGGGCGGATCTTGGGGGAGGCGCCATGACCGTTGATGCCGATGCGTTGGCGAAGGAGCTGAAGTTCCTTCGCCGCGGCCGCGCGATGCGGCATGCAGCGGTCCTTAAACGGCTCGGACCGCAGCTGCGTA
>Ga0114129_10004529_pt1 | contig 19618 bp, 19 predicted proteins | sample RhiMetdeltSRZDD1_FD_80071 | JGI IMG/M metagenome (GOLD analysis project Ga0114129, IMG submission 80071) | Populus rhizosphere microbial communities from Tennessee, USA - Rhizosphere MetaG P. deltoides SRZDD1 (version 2) (version 2) | ecosystem: Host-associated > Plants > Roots > Rhizosphere >...
GCTTTCAATTTCTCTTCAATTTTCTCGTACCCGCGATCGAGGTGATAAACGCGGTCGATAATCGTCAGCCCGTCGGCCACAAGGGCCGCCAGAACGAGGGACGCGCTTGCGCGGAGATCCGAAGCTATCACGGCGGCCCCGCTGAGCTTGGTTTTTCCCGTGACGATGGCGCGGGATCCATCAATTTGGATCTGGGCCCCCATGCGCAATAGCTCGCTTGCGTGCATGAAGCGATTTTCGAAGATGTTTTCAGTGATAACCGACGTACCGGCGGCTTGTGTCATCAGCGCCATGTACTGCGCCTGCATATCCGTCGCGAATCCGGGATATTCCCTGGTGACAACATCTGTCGCGCGGAGTTCTCCGTCACCGTGTACGATCACGCTGCTTTCCGTGGTTTCGATCTTCACACCGGCATCGCGAAGTTTTTCGATCACGCTTCCCATGTGTGCCGGGTTCGCGCCAAGGATCTCGATGTCGCCGTTTGTGATGGCCCCAGCAATCAAGAATGTTCCTGCTTCAATACGGTCGGGGATGATGTGATGCGTGGTGCCTTTTAATTCCCGCACACCTTCGATCGTGATCTTGGACGAGCCGGCGCCTTCGATTTTGGCACCCATGCTGTTGAGCATAGTTGCGAGATCCACCACTTCGGGTTCGCACGCCGCATTTTGCAGAACTGTTTTTCCGGAGGCCATTGTAGCGGCCATCATCAGATTTTCCGTGCCGGTGACGGTGATCTTGTCGAAAACAACCTCCGCGCCAGTCAGTTTTTCGGCGGCAGCCTCGATGTAGCCGTGTTCGGTGTGTACCGCTGCTCCGAGTTTTTCAAACCCTTTGAGGTGAAGATTAATAGGCCTGGCTCCGATAGCACAGCCACCTGGCAGAGAGACACGGGCGCGGCCCGTTCTTGCTAGGAGGGGTCCCAGAGCGAGCACTGATGCGCGCATCGTTTTCACGAGGTCGTAGGGAGCTTCGTGCGAAAGAATCTTTTCGGCGGAGAGAACAGCCCCGTGTCCGCCCGCAAACTCGACAGCAACGCCTAATTCGCGCAGCAAACGGCGAGTTGTAAAGATGTCGTTTACAAGTGGCAGGTTCTCCAGGAGTACTTCTTCAGGTGTGAGCAGCGCGGCAGCCATTGCTGGCAGCGCGGAATTCTTCGCGCCCCCGATACGTATCTGTCCGTTGAGCCGAGCGCCGCCTCTAATTCTTAGTTTGTCCATAGCACGCTGCGATCGAAGACTACTTTACCCGCAACGATCGTTTTGATGACCCGAAAATTTTCATCGATAAGTGCGATATCGGCATCGGCACCCGGTTCGAGCACGCCCTTCTTCTGCAGCCTCAGAGCTCTGGCGGGATTCCGCGTCAGGCCGAGCAGTGCGTCCTCGAATCGCCAGTTCGTCCATTCGACGAAATTACGGAGCGCGATTTCCTGTGTAAGCGTGCTGCCCGCGAGGCGCCCCTCGTCATCGTGGCAGACGCCTCCAGTGACTTCCACTGTGTCGGATCCAAGTCGATACCGGCCATCAGGCATGTCGGTTGCGCTGGTCGCGTCGGTTACGAGCAGGATCCGCTCTTTCGTTTTAGCTCTGGCGAAGGTTTGCACGACTGCTGGATCGACGTGTATACCGTCCGCGATCACCTCCGCAAAGACACGATCGTCAGCCAGTACCTCCCCGGTAATGCCGGGATCTCGATGCGAAAACGCACGCATAGCGTTGAATGTGTGTACCGCATAACATACGCCACGATCTGCGGCACTCCTGGCCTGGTGGAAAGTTGCGTTTGAGTGGCCCATAGCAACAATCAAATCGAGGTGGTTTGCCATCATGAGCAAAGAATCGATGCCCTGCAGCTCAGGAGCTATGGTCAGCAAACGAACCGAATTCTGCGATGCATGCACCCACTTCTCCAGTTCCTCGATGTTGGGAGGAAGCACGTTGGCGGCCTTGTGAGTGCCGCGCTTCTCGATGCTGATGAATGGACCTTCCAGATGGATTCCTAGCGGCATTGCACCGTCAAAAGACTTTGATAGCAGCCTTCCGAGGCGCTCCACGACTTGCGTCAGATCCGGCGGAGGTGATGAAACGGTCGTCGGCAGAAATGAAGTTGTGCCGTGCCGCGCGACAATCCGGCTGATCGCGTTTAGAGACTCATAGGTGCCGTCCATGACATCAACACCACCGCAGCCGTGGATGTGAGGTTCGATGAACCCGGGTGTTACAAGGAACTGAGATGCGTCAACCCGCTCGGCATTCGCTGGAATGCGCACGGTGTCTGGATGTCCGACTTCGGCGATCGAAGCTCCTTCAATCAGTAGTCGACCCGGTGACAACTTTTCCGCGGGAGTGAACAGCGTGCCTGCATCGACGGCAACGAATTTGCTTTTACTCACGACCGGTGCCTAGATGATCGAGCACGGCGCGAAGACTACCATTGGAATCCGCAAGCCGCTTCTCGGCTTCTGCGCGGCTGCATCCTACGGCGCCCATAACGACGGCTAGCCTTAGATTCGATCCCGATGCGTCAACCAGCCGTTCCGCCTCGTCAGCATTGACTCCGAGGATTTCCTCGATGATGTGCTTGCCACGCTCACGCAGTTTTTGATTCGTCATACTGACGTTGATCATCCAGTTACCGTATGTCATGCCTAAGCGAATCATCATTGCGGTGCTGATCATATTCAGGATCAATTTTTGCGCCGTCCCTGCCTTCATTCGCGTGGATCCCGTAATGATCTCCGCCCCTACTGGAGCGCATATAGTCAGGTCCGCCGCTTTCGACATTGGACTGTTTTCGGTGCTGACGACGGCTACAGTAGTTGCACCCCTGGTCTTTGCGAACTCGAGAGCTGCGAGCGTGTAGGGAGTGTTGCCGCTGGCCGCTATACCGAGCACGACATCATTCTTTGTGAGCTTCTTGGCTCTAAAGTCGGAGATGGCCTTTTCCTGATCGTCCTCAGAGCCCTCGAGCGCCTGCGCGAAGGCTTTTGAACCCCCGGCGATAACGGCTTGCACCCATTCAGGCGGCGTTCCAAATGTAGGAGGGCATTCGGCGGCATCGAGTATGGCAATTCTTCCGCTCGTGCCGGTACCGACGTAGATCAGGCGTCCGCCGGCCCGAATCGCGTGCACCGCCCGTTCAACGACCTTGGCGATATCGGGAATTGCGGTGGCAACAAAGCTGGGAACCAGAGCGTCCTCGGCGTTGATGATCTTAAGGATACGTTCTGTCGGAAACAGGTCGATATCGACCGAGCGCGGGTTGCGTCCTTCATTGATCATCGGGCGCGCCTACTTCGATATCCGTATTTCACCCGCGTAGTAATCCAGTGTGAGTTTGTAGTCTGACAAAAAATCGTAACCAACGACGCCGGCAACTTCTGTTCCGATCATTTTCGAAATCTGCTTGAGGTCGATCGCAACCACCTGTGGAAATGCCTCACTGTTTTTCCCGGTCTTGAAGGTTACATCAGGGACTTTGAGAACAACTCCTTCGAATCCGCCGACGCCGGCAATTCCCATATCGACTTTGGCGCCGGGTGTGTTTTCCCTTACACCAAGCTGGGCCGCCATACTATGCGAAAGGACCGTCGTGACGGCGCCGGTATCCACGACGAAGTTTCCCTTCTTGCCATTTACCTCCAACGGAAGCAGCAACAAATTGCTGAAGAACCAGATCGGAACGACCTCCGCACTGGCTGGCGTCGCAGCACGTTTACGAGAAAGCTCCAACTGGCCGGCGGGGTAGTTCACGGTAATGATGAAGTCCGACAAAATCGAAGTTCCCAGGATGCCATCGGCCAGCTGGGCGACCAGAGGATCGTTGAAAGTGCCTACAGGAGTGTTCTTCACCTCCACATCTCCGATGGACAGTTCCTTCATCTTGTAGAGCTTCGTTTCCACCTTGCCGCTGCCGCCGATGCCGAACACCACGGTAGATGTGATCAGATCGAGGCCCGCCTCTTTGGCAAGCTTTTCGCTAACCACGGTTTGCGTAGCACCGGTATCGATGGCGAATTCATACGGCCCCTTGCCATTGACCATCACGTTAGCGAATAAGAGATTCAGGGAGGTTCGGAAATGGATCGGCGCCGGATTCTCCGGCGCTTGAATCGCGCCGACTTCGTCGTCGCCGAATGCCTTCAGAGTGTCAAGGCCGGCCTTCGCCTCAGTCAGGCGGTCCGGGTCGTCAGGGTTCAAGCGAATATACTCTTCAAGTTGCTTTCTCTGTTCGGCCGAGTTCTTGTCAATTCCCCAGGCGTCACTAGCATAGAGGCGATACAGAGGTTCCTTTGGATCCAGCTCGATAGCCCGCGTAAGTTCCTGGATGGCTTCCTTCGCGTTTACTCGCGCCATCGCAAGCTTTCCCAGTCCGAAGTGAGCTCGGGCATTCTTCGAGTCGACTCCGACCGCCTCTTTGTAAAGCGCCTCGGCTTGCGCAAAGTTTCCCCTTCGGAACTCGATCTCTCCGCGGAATGCGACAGATTCCGAATTCTTAGGTTGGCTGGCTAGAAGGGCCTCGGCTTGCTCTATTTCATCCTTGAGGAGTAGCTCTGCCACGGAGCCCGTTTGGACGAATAGTGGATGGGTTCCGGGGAGTACTAAAAGCGAGCTTAAAGCCATCGTCAGAACGATAAGAGGGCTGCTTGACATGATTTAGTAGGTCCTATACTATCAAACTTTTGCATAACGGCTGTTGAAAGGGTCTGAGCATGTCTACACGGTTTTTAACGGCGGGTGAATTGGCCGCCATAGATAAATGGTACGTGATCGATGCGGCTGATCAAGTACTTGGACGCGTCGCAACGAAAGCAGCAACCATTTTAACGGGCAAGCATCGACCTCAATATGCCCCTTTTCTAGTGAGCGGCGATCATGTGATCATTGTGAACGCCGAGAAAATAAAACTCACAGGCGAAAAGCTCGATAAAAAGGTATATCGATGGCACACTCTATACCCCGGCGGATTAAGAGAAGTTGCTGCTCGAAAAGTTTTTGAGCGTAAGCCTGAGAAGCTCATTCGTGAAGCGGTTTTGGGAATGCTCCCGAAAAACAAGCTTCGCAAGCGGATGGTGAAGCGATTGAAGATCTATATTGCGGATCAGCATCCGCACTCGGCGCAGACGCCGGAACGTTTGGAGGGTATTTGAGTTCAGTTCAGCATCGAGGCACGGGCCGCCGAAAGACAGCCACGGCGCGTGTGATTCTCAGGCCTGGGACGGGTAATGTTACTGTCAATGATCGAAAGCTAGAAAGTTACTTCTTCGACGAAACCCACCGGATGCTTGTAAAGCGTCCTTTGGAAGCATCAGACACCCTGAACAAATTCGATGTTCTGATTCGAGTGGCGGGGGGCGGAATGCATGGTCAGGCCGGTGCCGTCCAACACGGAATCGCGCGCGCTCTGATGGAATTCAGTGCCGAACTTCGTGGCGTTTTGAAGAAGGAAGGTTTCCTGACACGCGATCCTCGTATGAAGGAGCGCAAGAAGTACGGGCAACCGGGAGCACGAAAGCGCTTCCAATTCTCGAAACGGTAATGGTTTCTGGTTGCTACCAGGGATCGCCTCCCTGCTGGCGACTTTTTTGGTGAGAGTTCAGATGTTTAAAAATTCGAAACGGAGGTTTATTTGGCGTCTATTACAATGAAGGAACTTTTGGAGGCTGGTGTCCACTTTGGGCATCAGACCAAGCGATGGAATCCGAAGATGAAACAATACATCTTCGGGGAGCGTAACGGCATCTACATTATCGATCTCCAAAAGACACTCCGCCTGTTCAAAGAAGCTACACAGTTTGTCACGGATCTCGCTTCCCAGGGAAAAACGGTTTTGTTTGTCGGAACTAAGCGCCAGGCGCAGGATGCCATCGCGGAAGAGGCACTGCGCTGCAACATGTTCTTCGTGAACCAGAGATGGCTGGGCGGTCTGCTCACAAATTTCTCCACGATTCAAAAATCCATTAAGAGATTAAAAGAGCTCGATGCGATGGCGACTGATGGTCGTTATGAACTTCTTCCGAAAAAAGAAGTCACCCGCTTGGAAAGGGAACGCAAGGCTCTCGAGAAGAATCTTGCAGGCATCAAGAACATGCCGGGTTTGCCCGACGCGATTTTTGTTATTGACTCGAAGAACGAGGAGATTGCTGTAGCTGAAGCACGCCGGCTTGGCATTCCGGTTATCGCAATTGTTGATACGAACTGCGATCCTGACGTGGTCGACTATGTTATCCCCGGTAACGATGACGCATTGCGGGCCATCCGCCTGTTTGCATCGAAGATTTCCGAATCCGTTATCGAAGGGCAAGCCTTCAATAAGGAAACTGCTGGTCCGCCTAGAGTCGAAAAGGAAGAGGTTGATGAAACCGAACAGACTATGGGCGACGTTATTGCGCCTTTCGAGCGCACACGTGCAAAGAGAGTAGAAGCGGCCGGCGATGAGGAAACCGTAGAAACGCCGAACGAAGCCGCAATGAGGTAAAGAAACGTAGCCGCGGTTACGCTGATTACGTTAACGTGGGCGTAGTTAGCGCAATTTGCGGCTATTTTTCTGCTTAGAGGGAGTAGTTATGGAAATTAACGCGAAATTAGTCAAAGATCTCCGGGAAAAGACCGGAGCCGGCATGATGGACTGCAAAAACGCGCTCGTCGAATCCAAGGGTGACACGGAGCAGGCCATTGTCATTCTGCGAAAGAAGGGCCTTGCCTCTGCCCAGAAGAAGGCGGCTCGCGTTGCCGCCGAGGGAATGATTGGACACTACATCCACGCTGGAGGCAAACTCGGTGTCCTCGTGGAAATCAACAGCGAAACGGATTTTGCGGCTCGAAGCGACGAGTTTCAAATCCTGGTTAAGGACATCGCAATGCACATCGCTGCGCAAAATCCGCTTTACGTGAAGCGCGAGGATGTTCCTGCCGAAGTACTCGAAAAAGAAAGGGAAATTTATAGAGACCAGGCTCGAGCCTCTGGAAAGCCGGCAAACATTGTCGATAAAATCGCCGAAGGCAAGCTCGAGTCGTACTATGAGATGGCGTGCCTTTACGATCAGAAGTTCGTCAAGGATCCGAACATTACTGTAAAAGAGCTCATTAATAACCTGGTCGGAAAGATCGGAGAGAACATCCAGGTCCGGCGTTTCGCCAGATTCAAGACAGGCGAAGGCCTGGAGAAACGCTCAACTGATCTGGCAGGTGACGTGGCGGCTGCTCTCGGCGAGAAATGACCACAAAGTACAAACGCGTTCTGTTGAAACTCAGCGGCGAAGCCCTGATGGGTGATCAGGGCTTCGGCATCGATCCGCAGGTTACATCGCGAATTGCTTCAGAGATTCAGGACGTCCATCGCTTGGGTGTCGAGGTTGCCATTGTCATTGGCGGAGGGAATATCTTCCGCGGCATCAAAGCCAGCGAAGAGGGGTTCGATCGCGTTTCGGCTGATCACATGGGAATGTTGGCGACCGTCATTAACGCTCTCGCTATCCAGGACGCGCTAGAAAAAATCAACGTCCATACACGCGTGCAGTCCGCGATCGAGATGAGGCAAGTAGCCGAAATGTTCATCCGCCGGCGTGCCGTTCGGCATTTGGAGAAAGGCCGCGTCGTGATTTTCGCGGCCGGCACGGGCAACCCCTATTTTTCGACGGACACCACTGCGGCCTTGCGCGCTATGGAAATCAAAGCTGAAGTTATTCTGAAGGCGACAAAGGTCGACGGAATCTATAACGCGGATCCCGTGAAGGTCAGCGATGCCAAAATGTATGGCGAGATCTCGTATATGGATGTTCTGACTCAGGGTCTCGGTGTCATGGACAGCACTGCTATTTCACTGTGCAAAGACAACAACGTTCCGATAATCGTTTTCAACATTAAGACTAAAGGCAACATCCGGCGGGTCATCGAAGGAGAAAAGATCGGCTCCTTGGTTTACTAAAAGAGGACCTTTATGGCTATTAAAGACGAGATTGCGCAAATCCGGAAACGAATGGAAAAGGCCATCGATGATATTCGCAAGGAGCTGGCGACGATCCGAACCGGCCGCGCCTCGATCTCTATCCTCGATAACATTCAGGTCGATTACTATGGAGTTCCGACTCCGATAAACCAGGTTGCACAACTCGCAACGCCCGAACCTACACTGATTACGGTTCAGCCTTACGACGTTTCGCTCGTCGGTCCAATCGAAAAATCCATCCGAGCATCGGATCTGGGCTTGAATCCATCCAACGATGGGCGATTGATCCGAATTCCCATTCCCGCTCTCACAGAAGAACGCCGCAAACAGCTCGCGAAGCACGTTCACAAAGTTCTCGAAGAGCATCGCACTGCCGTGCGCAACATTCGTCGCGACGGTAACGAGCATTTAAAAAAGATGCTTAAAGACAAATCGATATCCGAGGACGATGAGAAAAACGGCCTCGCCGAAGTTCAAAAACTAACCGACGATTACATCCACAAGCTCGAAGAAGTCGCGAAGAAAAAAGAGCAGGAGATTCTCACAGTTTAGTGAAGCAGATTTTTCGAGGCTTTATCCTGGATGAGACTATGCGCTCACAGTTTGCTCGGAGATTAACCGGTCGTTACGAAGAAGAATGCTCCTCTGTTCCATCACGCGGTCTACTCCGCTTGCGGTGATTGCGAGCAGTCCGTTATCGAGTCGTTCAATCCAACCCTTCTCCCGCAGATACCAGACATGAAATTCCAGGTGTTCTTCCGGACATGCGAGAAGGTTTTCCATCTGAACAATACCCATACCGCCCCGAGTTGGGTCGCGACGGCGCGAAATGTACAGGATCGACAGAATGCCCTCGAAGATACGGCGGTCCCCGTCGTACCCGTCCGGCTGAGAGGCATCATCGAAGATTTTCAATACCAATGAGCGATTTTCGTCGTATTGAACATCGTAGGCGGCACGGCTCTCCGGGTCGGAAAGCACGCGGTGAGCTTCGACAACCTGCTTGAATTTTTCTGCGTTACCGGTGTCCTGATTGTCGGGATGATAGCGTTTTACGAGGATACGGTACACGCGATCAATGGTGTCCTGATCAGCGTTTGGGCTCAGCTGAAGTAAATTGTAGTAGTCGTCAAATGCCGGGGTCGAAGTCTGCATCGTTCCAATCCTAAGTTCGGGCCATGATTATGCAACGCAAATACCTACGCCCGCACGCGCTCGAACAATTTCACTAATTTATCGCTGTAGATAATTCGCCACTCCTGGCTCTGCTCGATCACGCGGGTCGCGGATTGGCTGGTTGATAAAAGTACGTAATCGATCCGATACTTCTCGAGAATTTCGAGTGGCTTCTTCACGTTTCTGAAGGCGAGGTAATCATCAAAAACGTGGTTGTATACGAAGATGTCCGTGCGTCCGTCGGCGAATGTCCTGATTTCCGGTGCATACCACTCGATGTATCCGCCGAAATCGTAATCGTGGAACAATCGTCCTCTGAGGTTGTGCTCGCGTATGAACGTTAAGGCCCCGCGCGGAAACTGCGTGTGGACTCTTTCATCCAGCGCTGAAGCTGTGGGGAATGCCACCCAACACAGACCGATACTGCCAGCCAGAAGAACTGTATTGAACCAGTTTCGGGTCCCCTTCGGATTCGCCGCGGCATTCGGCACGTGTTCCACCAGAAGCGGAACCAGCGTCATCCCCGCGAAAAACAAAAAGTGTTTGTGCGCTGTTGCGACGCACACCGAGAAAAGAATGAGCAGTGCGTCGGAAAGTTTCCAGAGTCGCGGTGAAGTCCATCCGGTAACGAGCAGGGCGAGAATCGTGAACAGCAGGAGTTTTCCGAATCCATTGCTGAAGTTCACGGATTGCCATTCGATCACATTGGCGACGTTTGGGCCTTGCCGCACCAGCAGGTCAAACGGATAGAGCACGAGCCGGTAACCATAAGGATTAAGGAACAAAGCCAGGAACGATGCCGCTGCCGCACCAATCAATTTTCTCAACTCGGCGGGGGTCCACTTGCGTGCTTCAATCCGTTGCCATCTGCCACCAACCAATCCGCTGCCGATAACTGTGCCCATGACGATAAAACCGAAAACCCACGACCCGTGACAATTGATCCAGAACATGAAAAGCGGCGGCAGTATCCACAGACTGCGTCCCGTACGCGCATAGCGATCCAGGATTAGGAAGAGGAGCGACATGCAGAGCCAGCCGAAGTGCATCATACGGGGTCCAAACGAATAGAATCCGAGCGCAATAGCCAGCAGTGTTCCAAGCAAAGCAACTAAAGTCGTAGCATTACGCTGTAAGCAACGGTAATAGACGGATGCGTAAATCAACAAAAGCAGGATTGCGTAAACCCCGAGAACGCCCTGCAATCCCCATTGGCGGAACATGAGGTAATACGGAATTTCCGAAAGCCACTCGTGATTTATCAACGGCGCACCCGCAGAAGTAAACGTGTAAAGGTCGGTTCGCAGGAATGTCTGCTCCGTTAGTAGTTGGTCGGCATTACGCAGATGAAACCACAGATCCGATTCGGCGATCCGTATACCGCCCCAAAAGACAACAGCCCAAGCGATGAAACCGAATGCCGCCGTACTGAAGCCGATACCGAATCGCAGCGATCTGTTCTGCGCATCCGTATCCTGCTGTTGGAGGGTCATGTTGGTATCGGACATGGCCGGCATTGGATGGATCACAAGTCCCCTTATCTTCTAAAAGACTGGTCTTGCCCAGTTTGCGCGCAGTATCGTATTGCCGTGCCTGGTGCCTAACAATGAAAACTAATATGAGACTTTCATCAAATCCGCGAATCGTTAAGTTAGGTTTAATTTGCAGCTTTTTCATGCTGACAGTCGGGCCGCAGATCTTTCCAGCCGCCGCTGCGGCAGATTGCGACCGCGACTGCCTGCGTGGGTTTGTCACTCAGTACTTGAACGCGATGGTGGCGCACAATCCCAAGGCTCTGCCGGTCAGCGATCACTTGAGGTTTACGGAGAATACAGTCGAGATGGGACTTGGTGAAGGCCTATGGAAGACGGCTTCAACTCTGCAGACATACCGCCAGGACATTCTGGACGTACGTCAAGGCATAGCTGCGAGCCAGGTCGTCGTGGAAGAAAGTGGTTCTCCTGTCCTCCTCATGCTGCGGCTCAAGATAAGTGACAAAAAATTGACCGAAGTTGAAACCCAGGTCACTTCGTCTCGGTAAATGCACCCTTTGCGACCGACGCCTACCGGATCGAAAACGGGCGATATGTGGCGGGACCATCAGCCACGAACGCCGCCTCACAAAACATCAAAGCACAGAAAATAATAGCCCATCCTGCCATTACGACTCGCGTCGTAGCCGTAGATGAGGAGCTCGGTATTGTGCTGCTACGTATGAATTTTGGTGACACAGGCTCCTACGGGCCGGGGAACGCTTTGATCGTATGGGAAGCGTTCAAGGTATACACAGGTCAAATCCACGCGGTCGAGGCTTTCATGAGAATAATGCCCGCCGGTACGCCGTCAGCGTGGGACTGACAACGAATTTGACGGGCTTGCGTCAAGAATTCGATGGTGCCATAGAAGTATTGACATCCCAGTGGCACGTTCGTAGATTCGGCTAGCCAGGAGAGTGAGTTCCTCGCTACAAGGAGGTAGCAAGTTGATACCCCAGCCGACTCGGTTACCGATTCTGTTAGCCAGTGATTTCCCCATTTTTCGCGAAAGTTTAAAGGCGCATTTCGAAAAAGCCTCTGAAATCGAAATCGTCGCCTGCGCCAATGACCGAAGCGAAGTGATCCCCCTGTTACGGGCGCATCGGCCCAAATTGGTGTTACTGGACCTGAATGTCGATTGGGACGACCTATGCGCCCTGCTCGACGATATCCACTCGAATACCGATGTCCGGTCGTTGATCATGTCGGACGAATTGGAAAGCAGACGAGTCATTCAAGTTCTACGACATGGAGCCAATGGCGTTGTACCGAGACGTACAACCCAGGATCTGTTTACGAAGAGCATTACAACAGTGCTTGCCGGGCATTTTTGGGTAAGCCGGGCAATGATTACGGATTTCGTGCATCTGATCCGCCAGAACGCGTCAGGCGACCGCGCGGCACTTGACGCTGGTGCGGATAACGAAGTCAGCGCGCGCGCGTCTGAGGCGGAAATAGCACGTTTCGGTTTGACGCCTCGCGAGCTTCAGATCATTGGCGCCCTTGTCGACGGCCAGACCAATAAAGACATCGCCGGCACCTTCGGCATTAGTGAGTACACCGTGAAACACCACCTCACCAACGTGTACGACAAGTTGGGCGTGTACAACCGGGTCGAGCTCGTCCTTTTTGCTATAAACCATCGGCTGTGTTCAGCTCCAGGAACGCTTGTTTTACCTGACGTAATGTAGTCAGAAAAGCGGAACACAAAAGGCACAAAAAGCACAAAATTCTTTGTGCCTTTTGTGCTTCTTGTGTTCCGCTTTTTAGCCCGCTATTTCGTACTGCCTTCACTGGCAGCAGGGTGCACCTGCAGCTCAACTGCGCGCAAATTCTGGAGTGCGATCTCGTAGGTCGGCTCGAGTCGAACGGCCTCTTCAAAGAAGTACCGTGCCCGGTCCAGCTTGTTCTCCTGTAGGTAGAGAACTCCCATATTGTTCATCGCGACAGGAGGCTTGCCCGTTTTCGATAACTGCTGAAGAGCTCCTTCCTCATCACCAAGTTTCGTAAGGACGATAGCGAGGTTGTTATGCGCTTCAGCCATCGCGTCATCAAGTTCGACTGCTTTTTCAAGAGTCGTCCGCGCCGTTTCCCAATCGCCCGCGAGAATATAGGAATATCCAAGATTTGAAAGAATCGAGGGTTTGTTTTCACGCTGTGCTGCTTCGGTGAAAGACGCGATCGCTTGCGCCGGGTCACTCCGATGTAGATGGATTCGCCCAAGAACCTCGTATGCCTGCGCAGAAGCCGCGCCGGTCCCAATAGCACGCTCTCCATAGCTCAAGGCGAGATCGTATTCTCCCCATCCGTCCCAGACTCTGGCGAGGTTCAGATTGATCGCTAAATCGTCAGGACTGGCTGCCTGGGCACTAGTCAATAATTCGTAAGCGCTCCAAAAGAGCTGGTGGTCGATGTAGGCCGCGGCCAATCGCCCTGCCGCATCCCTGTCTGCAGGGTTCCGGTCAACTCGGCTCGATAGATCCGCGAGTTCAGGCGATTGGGCAAGAAGGGCGGCACGCTCTTCAGCTTGCTTGTTATTGTTTTCGTGCTCGACCTTGTAGACGGCGCGGATGTACTCGGACAACGAGGCAGGCTTTACCGGTTCATAGGATTTACCAGCCTTTAAATCCTTGCGGACGGATGTATGGCTAACGCAGCCGCATAACACCAGGCCCAGGAGGCACAATGAAGCAAGCTTAAGCCTTGCTTGCTTCACCGCTTTCCTCTTATGGGGAGTGATCAACGTCCAGCCAGTCCCGGCAATAGGTCCCGAATGATGGCCAGGAAAGCGGGCCCGAGAACAACGACGAAGACGCCGGGGAAAATGAACACAACCATGGGAACGACCATTTTGATCGCGAGCTTGGCAGCCTGCTCTTCTGCGCGCTGCCGGCGCTTTATTCGCAGCGAATCTGAAAAGGTTCGGAGCGCTTGGCCGATGCTGGTTCCAAACCGATCCGTCTGAATCAGGATGGCGACCAGTGCTTTCAGGTCCTCTACTCCGGTTCGTGCCGCGAGATTTCGAAATGCATCGCTTCGGCTGCGGCCCATGTTGACTTCGAGATTTCTAAGACGAAGTTCGTCGGCTAAGTCGGGGTGAGCCACTCGAATTTCGTCGCCAACCCTCATTAGAGCCTGGTCGAGGCCCAAGCCGGCTTCCACTGAGACAACGGCGAGATCCATCGCATCGGGAAGGGCGTGTTGGATGTTGCGCTTTCTTCGCTCGATCCGGCTCTTGAGCCACATGTCTGGAAGCGCTGCCCCACCCATAATTGACAGCAAACCAAACAAAATCGGTCTGTGGAACAAGTATCCGCCGCTCCAAAACGCGATAAGGATAAGTACGGCCACGACCACATGAGCTGCATTCAGGAGAAGGACTGCATCTTTCCGGCGAATTCCAGCCTGTACCAGCTTCCGTTCCTGACGTGACATCTCCTCGGGCGAACGCGGTAACATCTCGCCGATTGGGATCAGGAGCTGTTCGAATCGTTTCCGCAAATTGGTGAAAGCGGATTCTTCATTAGTGGAGGCTTTCTTTGTCGTCAGGCGTTCCGCTAAATTCAGCCGTTTTTTGAAAAAGCCATTCAGCGCTAGAAGAATCGCGAGAAATACAAGCAGCCCGATTGCCAGCGCAATTTGAAGAGTTTCCACAAGACCTCCTACACCTTAATCTTGATAATCCGGCTGATTACGACGTACCCGATGACCTGAAGAATTGCTGCGAACATTAGGGCCGATTGTCCGCGCGGATCCACAAACAGCGGCCTGAGGTAGCCCGGGTTCAGTACATACATGCCTATGAGAGCTGCAAAGGGCATTGCCGTCAGCATGTACGACGACAAGCGGCCTTCTGCGGTATAAACGCGGATCTGGCGCTGCAGTTTGAACCTTTCTCGAATAACGGCTGACAGGATGTCGAGGACTTCGCCGAGATTGCCGCCGCTTTCGCGCTGGATCTGGAGTGCGGAAACGAAAATCCGGACGTCCGGAAGAGGCGCACGAACAGTCATGTTGCCTAGAGCGTCGCGCAACGGTAGACCGAGGTTCTGCTGCTGGAACGCAATACGGAACTCCTCGCCCACGGGATCGGGCAGCTCCTTGCCGATCAACTCGAAGCCGGTGGTAAATGCGTGGCCGGCCCGAACAGCTCTTCCAAGTAGATCTATAGCTTCAGGGAACTGTTCTTCGAATTTCTGGAAACGGCGTCTACGAATGATAGTCGTCACTGCAAACGGGATACAGCCGGCTCCAACACTCGCCGCCAGGCAGTGCAGTATCGGCAAACCGATCGCTAATGGAATCGTGAAAGCGAACAAGGCCAATGCGCTCACAATGAGAACGAACGTACCAACTTGAATCTGGAGGCCGGCTTGCTCGAGGAAGAGCCGGAGCTGAGGAATACCGGGGGCCATCGCGAGAATCCGGTTGAGGAACGGAACGTCGCTCAGCAACTCTCGTCGAAGGACATCCGGTATCTGATCGGACGTCGTCGCCAGTTCTTGGATTGCCGCGAGGCGCGTGACCATTTTGCGTCGCGCAATCGGGGTCTCGACAAAAAAGTAGAGAACGCTTGTCGCGAGAGCCATCGTCACTAAAAAGATCAATATCGTCAAAATGGGTAGTAGCATTGGTTACCGGTCTCCTCTTCGCCGCTGCTCGAACGAGAACAGGTCTGGATCGAACCGGATACCATACGACTCCAACCGCTCTGTGAACTTTGGACGAATTCCGCTCGGCCGGAATGCTCCACGGACTTTATTGTTTTCGTCATATCCAGATCGCTCGTATACGAAGAGATCCTGAGTTGTAATGACGGCCCCCTCCATACCCGTTACTTCAGAAATGCTCGTCACCTTTCTGGAGCCATCAGGGAGGCGTGAGACTTGGACGATGACGTTGATCGCGGACGCAGTCTGCTGGCGGACCGCTCGCTCCGGCAAGTTGAGCTCTGCCATGGCAATCATGGTTTCGAGTCTGGACAAAGCGTCGCGAGTCGAGTTGGCGTGGATCGTTGTAAGCGATCCTTCGTGGCCAGTGTTCATGGCCTGCAGCATATCCACCGCTTCATCACCGCGGACTTCACCGACGATAATCCGGTCGGGCCGCATGCGTAGAGCGTTGATGACGAGTTGCCGCTGGCGGATAGCGCCTTTTCCTTCGATGTTCGGAGGCCGCGTCTCCAGCCTCACGACATGTTCCTGATGTAAACGCAACTCGGCCGCATCCTCGATTGTGATGATCCGCTCCGAGTCGGGAATGAACGACGACAGGATATTCAGCAGCGTCGTCTTTCCGGCGCCCGTGCCGCCGGATACCATGATATTCAGCTTACCTTTGACGCAGGCTTCCAACAGGTCGAGCATCGGTTTGGTGAGTGTTCCGTTTGAAATCAGCGAGTGCGCGGCCAATTTGTGTCCACCGAAGCGGCGAATCGACACAGATGGTCCATCCAGAGCTAACGGTGGAATGATTGCGTTAACACGAGATCCATCGATGAGGCGCGCATCCACCATGGGGGAAGACTCATCGACGCGCCGACCGACCCGCGACACGATACGTTCGATGATTCGCATCAGATGTTGGGAGTCATTGAAAAAAAGATTCGTGCGTTCAATAACGCCCTGGCGTTCCACATAGATGTGATTCGGTCCATTGACCAGAATATCGGAGACCGCTGTGTCGGCCAGAAGCTGTTCGATTGGCCCCAAGCCGAAGAGTTCGTCAACGATCTCGTTCACCATCTGCTCTCGCTCGTTCAGCGTGAGCGGCGTTCGATCTCGATGAAGCAACTCGCGGATCGCGTCACGTACGCGTGTACGCGCGACCTCCTCCTGAAGTTTGTTCAAACTTTCCAGATCCATTTCTTCCAAAATCTGAGCATGGATCTTCGCTTTCATCTCCCGGTAATCGGTAAATGCTATGGACAGTTCAGACATTATTTCCTCCCATCGATGGCTTCAGGAACAAGCCTAGGATTCCCCGGCGGCTGTCTGTTCCAGGAAGACCGGCGATATCCGAAGCCAAGGCTGCGATAGCTTTTCCTAGATGCTTACTATTTGCGGATTCCAACAGGCTTCCGGAGTTGATGGCTTTGATGCACGTGCCGTATTCGTTCGGGAGCTTGCAGTAGAGCGACATTCGAAGGAGCCGCTCGATATCCGAATCACTAATTTCGTCCGATCGTGTTGATCGATTCAGAACAATGCGTACTTTGTCTGCTGCGTGCAGATTCGAAAGATAGGTGAGCAGTCTCTCGGTCCGCCAAATTGCCGGAAGTTCCGGGGTCAGGACGACGAGAATGGCCGAGCTATATCGTGTGATGACCTTAAACTGAGCTTCATCAAGATTGGTAGGCAGGTCTACAACGGTGTGGTCGAATGTTGTCTGGCTGACTTCCAGGAGCTGTGAAAGTTTGTCCGTAGGTAATGAAGTATCCGCAGAATGCTCGCGGAACCCGGCAAGTATTTGGAATCCATGGCTTGCTTGCGTGTAGCTCTCAAGGAGAACAGAATCCAGGCGCGATCCTGCAGCAAGGGCATCCGCCACTGTAAAATTCGGTTTAACGTTGAGATAAGCGGCTGTATCTCCGAGCGGCCTATCCAGATCTACGAGTACGGTACGCTGCCCTGAGCGTTCGGCGATAGTTCCAGCCATATTCACCGCAACCGTTGTCGCGCCAGACCCGTGTTTCGCGGACATTACACAGTAGAGCTTGCCGCGCTTTCCTCTGGTCTGAGTATGCGCAGCCGCCCGGGTTGTTTCGGAGATATGCCGTTTGAGCGCCTGGAGCAGGCCATCTTGAGAAACAGGACTGGGCAAAAACTCACGAACTCCGGCGCGCATTAAATCCATCATCAGTTGCGGGTCCGTAGTGCTTGCCGTTGCAAGGAGGCGCGCGTTCGGCAGTGCAGCGTGCAAGAACTGGAGCGCTTGTAGCGCTGCGGCCGAGTCATCGATATGAACGATGACGATCTGAGGATCAGCTTCAACCAACTGTCGTGTGGACCAATTCATGCTGGTCCCGCTTACCTCTGAGACCTGCGCGACAGCAGTCGCGACTCCGGTTTGCGTGATCTGGGCCTTGATCCCCTCTGCCGTTTCTTTCGATGCTGCTACGATACCAACACTGATCTTTTTCAAAGGTATACCCTCTCAACGTTCTGTTACGGTACTCGCACGAGTCGCAATGGTAGCGAAAGGACACTCGAACCGGTTATTTCGTCGGCGTCGGCCTCACCGCAACCGGTCGCGGTGATGAAGTGAGCTTTCACATCGCTGCCTTGTAAACCGTCCAGGAAGAGCACGGCAAATCCGAGGACTTTGAGATTTACATTTGTACCCGACGGAAAATTGTTGCCGGGGCAGAAAGGTGCGGCACAAGAATCCCAGATGGGTGCCAGTACCAGTGCCTTGCTCACATCCGAAAGTCCAGACGGAGTTTGATACTGGCCGGGACCGACCCACGTGTCCGTGGGCGGTTTTCCAAGCAAGTCGTCTACCCCTTGCTTGGTTGGTCCAACCTTATTTCCCGTTAGAACGGAGTAGTTCTGGGCACATCTGACGGTCGCGTTTGAATTCGTTGCGATGTTTGTTCGATAGTCGTTGCCGCCGTGGCTGTCTGGCAAGTCGATCGCGTAAAACTGACCTGGCGCAATTGCTCCGTTGGGAGATTGCGGCTTAACCGTAAAGCTCTGGCCGACTTTTGTCTTCGCCCAATCGGTCATGACGTGTGGTTCCGTTGTGGTAATCAACAGCTGCTGGGGCGCATTGCAGGCCGTGCAATCCGCTTTCGGGGAAGCGAACACCGAATTCGGTACGAACCACGGTTTCACGATTCCCTGGACCGCTTCAGTTGACGCTTCAGCCACGGCGTGAACACCGATATCCGCTGTAAGTGTCCCGAACACACGAGCAAAATACGTATTCTGTGTGTTCGCAATATCTACCGTGACGCGCTTGTTTGCGATGTCCACGGTGACGTTAACCTGGCCCGCCGCAATGGCCTGACCGAAGATGGAGTTGTTCACGGCCACCTGTGTGGCATGGGTGGTGGCCGTGGCGGGTTGCGCCGCGTTGGGGTTTGATATGAAGGTGAAAGCGCCTGCCAGGGCTGCTGCGTCCGCTGCCTCTTGCGCTGACGTTCTGGCGCTATAGAGCACACCCACGTCGACTCCGAGTGCTACGAACGCGATCAGCACCACCAGAAGAACGGCGACAACCACCAGAACGAACCCTTCTTCTTTTTTATGAATTTCGCGCTTCATACCTTCTGCTCCCTAGTTGCTGCGGGACGGCGACTCTCCCGTCTTCCCGTCGAATTTGGTCGGATCCAGGAACTGCTTGGGGAATTCAGGTGAGACCGGCAGCTGCGATGGAGACGCACCCTCAACGATCTTCGGGGTGATCATCACGAGCAATTCAGTTTTGCTTTTGTTCGTGGCCTTGCTTTTGAACAGCTGCCCGAGGATCGGCAAATCGCCCAAAACGGGGATCTTGTCCGCTACATCAGTGAGCCTCTGATCCAACAGTCCTGCGATCGCAAAGCTCTGCCCATCCTTGAGTTCAACTTCCGTCGACGCTTTGCGGGATGAGAGAGCGGGTATCGTGAACCCGGAAATGTTCAACGCGTTCGTGAAGTCCAGGGCACTTACTTCGGGTGCCACCTTCAGGCGGATGACGCCGTCGGGCATCACGTGCGGCACAAAATTCAAGCGAACGCCGAATTCTTTGAAGACGATAGTCACCGCTCCAACGTTGGCGCCACCTTGAACTACAGGGAACGGAAATTCCCCACCGGCGAGGAAGCTTGCCTCAGCCCCGTTGATTGCCATGACATTGGGTTCCGCCAGAATCTGCAGAACGTTCTTCTGCTGAAGGGCCTTGATCACTGTCCCCAGGTTTATGTCGGGTCTGAAAAGAAAGATATTCAACAAGTCGTTGAAGCCAAAAGA
>Ga0114129_10004531_pt1 | contig 19614 bp, 21 predicted proteins | sample RhiMetdeltSRZDD1_FD_80071 | JGI IMG/M metagenome (GOLD analysis project Ga0114129, IMG submission 80071) | Populus rhizosphere microbial communities from Tennessee, USA - Rhizosphere MetaG P. deltoides SRZDD1 (version 2) (version 2) | ecosystem: Host-associated > Plants > Roots > Rhizosphere >...
ATCTTCAACGGCATGTACGACCGGCGCCCCGCGATCATCGCGCGCTGCACGGGCGTGGCGGACGTGGTCGCGGCGGTCAACTTCGCACGCGACAACGGGCTCGAGGTGGCGGTGCGGGGCGGCGGGCACAGCGTCCCGGGCTATGCCTCGTGCGACGACGGGATCGTGATCGACCTGTCGTCCATGAAGGGCGTCTTCGTCGATCCCGAGGCACGCACGGCGCGGGCGGCCGGCGGCGTCACGTGGGGCGAGTTCGACCGCGAGACCCAGGTCTACGGGCTGGCCACGACGGGCGGGCGGATCACGACCACGGGCATCGGCGGCCTCACGCTCGGGAGCGGCAGCGGTTGGCTCGAGCGCAAATTCGGGCTCACGGTCGACAATCTGCTCTCGGCACAGGTCGTGACCGCGGCCGGCGAAATCGTGACCGCGAGCGAGACCGAGAACCCCGAGCTCTTCTGGGGCCTGCGTGGCGGCGGCGGCAATTTCGGCGTCGTGACCTCGTTCGAGTACCGCGTGCACCCGCTCGGCCCGATCGTGCTCGGGGGCCTGCTCGCCTACCCGCGTGAGCAGGCCGCGGAGCTCCTGCGCGTGTGGAGCGACCACATCCAGGCCGCCCCGGACGAGCTCGGAGGGGGCTTCGCCTTTCTGACCGCGCCGCCGGAGGAATTCGTGCCAGAGGATGTCCGCGGGGAGCCCGTATGCGGCGTCGTCGTGCTCTACGCCGGGCCGGTGGACATAGGCGAGCCGGTCGTCCAGGCGCTCAAGGACGCCCTCGGCCCGCCGGCGTTGGACCTCGTGATGCCGATGCCTTACCTGGTCGTGCAGCAGCTGCTCGACAACGGGAACCCGCCGGGGCGTCCGCAGTACTGGAAATCGGACACGCTCATGGAGATGAGCGACGAGGCGATCGAGGCCCTGGTCGAGCACGCAAACCGGATCATCTCGCCCTACACGACCGTCGTCCTGGAGGCGAAGGGCGGCGCGATCGCGCGCGTGCCCGAGGACTCGATGGCGCTGATCGGCCGCTCCCCGGCGTTCGCGTTCTACGGGATCTCGCAATGGGAGCCCGGGACCGACGGCGATCCCCACATCGCCTGGGCGCGGGACTTCGGCGCGGCGATGGACCCGCATTCGGGCCGCGACATCGCGCTCAACTTCGTCATGGACGAGGGCAACGAGCGGGTGCAGGCGGCATTCGGCCCGGAGAAGTACGCGCGCCTGGTGGCCCTCAAGGACCAATACGACCCCGAGAACCTGTTCTCGCGGAACCAGAACATCAAGCCGAGCGGGCGGTAGGCTTCCCGTCCCGTAATATCGTTAGATGTCTAGATACTCGACTGTGAGCATCCTGCGCATCGGCGGATCGGGACGGACATGGCACGCAAGCAGCAGCGCACCGACGACCACATAGAAGAGACTTTTGCCGCATGGCGCCGCGAGCGCCCCGGCCTCGACCTGACGGGGATGGCGCTCGTCGCCCGCCTGTTGCGCGTTGCGCATCGGTTCGACGAGGCGCAGGGCGAGTTCTTCGCGACGCTCGGCCTGAAGCCGGGCTGGCTCGACGTGCTCGGGGCGCTGCGGCGAGCCGGCGAGCCGTACCGGCTCACACCCACCCGGCTTTCCGAGGAGGCGCTGATCTCGACGGCCGGCATGACGAACAGGCTCGACCGGCTGGAAGCGGCCGGGTTGATCGAACGGCTGCCCGACCCCGACGACCGCCGCGGCGTGCTGGTGGAGCTCACGGCCGAGGGACTCGAGCTCGTCGACTCCGCGATCGACGCCCACCGCGGCCTCAGCCGCCGGCTGCTGGGAGGGCTCGACGCGCGCGAGCGCGAGGAGCTCGAGGGGCTCCTCAAGAAGCTGCTTCAGCCGCTCGACAGCGGCGAGGCCCCGGCGCCCGCGAGCCTATTCCCAACCGGGCGCGTCGCCCCACGGCGACGGCGCGCATAGGCCGACCCCTTCCCAGAGCGCGGCCCGTTCCCACGCGCCGGTCGGAGGCTGCGGGGCGGTGAGCGGCGGGGCGGTGTCGTGGAGGAAGCGCTCGAGCGCGGCCGCGATCGCGGCCGCCTCCTCCGGCGTGGCCGAGGGCGCGACCAGCGCGATCGAGGGGCGGGGCGGGCGTCGTTTGCCGTTCTTGGTCATATCTTTCGCGCGGTGACGGCGCGATGACAAAGATACCCGTGCTCGATCACGACACGGTGCTCGCCGCCGTGTCGACGGCGGAGGCGATCGAGCGTGTGCGCGAGGGCTTCATCAGCTTCGCCCGGGGCGAGTGGCAGATGCCGGCGAAGCTCTACCTGCCGAGCCCGCCGAACGGCGACTTCCGGGCGATGCCGGTGCGCGGCGAGGGGCTCGCGATCCTGAAATGGATCACGTCCTTCCCGGGCAACCCGCGCCGGGGCCTCCCGACCGTCACCGGGATCCTGCTGGTCTCGGACGCCGATACCGGCGAGCCGGTGGCATTGCTGGACGCCCGCGCGGTGACCGCGCTCCGAACAGGGGCGGCAGCCGCCGTCGCGACCCAGGAGCTCGCGCGCGAGGACGCTCACACCGTCGGCCTGATCGGGTGCGGGTTGCACGGCGCCTGGGTCGGCCGCTGCCTGGCGGACGGCGAGTACGGGCCGGGAGTGTGCTTCGACCCCGACCCCGACGCGGCGGGCCAGGTGGCAGCCGAGCTCGGGTGGGAGGTGGGCGATCTCGGCGAGGCGCTTGGTTGCGACGTCGTCTGCACGGTCACGCCTGGCCACGAGCCGGTGGTGACGGCGCCGGCGCTGTCGCCCGGCCGGCATCTCAACCTGCTCGGGGCGGACGGCCCGGGCAAGGCCGAGGCCGAGGTGGCGGCGGTCGAGCGGGTGCTGGCCGAGGGCCGTCTCTTCTGTGACGAGTGGAGTCAGGCCAGCCACGGCGGTGAGCTCACCGGCGCCGTGGCCGCCGGGCGCGTCACGCGCGATGACGTGACCGAGCTCGGCGCGGTCTGCGCCGGCCTCGCGGCCGGCCGTGGCGCCGACGACGAGATCACCCTGTTCGACTCGACTGGCCTCGCGATCCAGGACCTCGCGATCGCGCTCGGCGCGCTGGAGTCGCTGCGCGCGGGGGCGGTGAAGCCGCAGACGATCTCTCTATAAATGACAGGCGGCCGCCGTAGGCGGACGCTCCGGGTGAGGTACGCCGGCGAAGCCGGCCTCCTTATAAGTAGTGACGATGCGCGCCTTCCTCTGCGTGGCGCCGCCGTTGTGATCTTCTATCGGGAGCCGCTCCGCGACGCCTGGCGTCGCGCCCAAGGACCCGTGACTCCCTCGAGCTCGAGCAGCAACGCCTTGCGGTCGAGCCCGCCGCCATAGCCGCCGAGGCCGCCGCCGCTGTGCAGCACGCGGTGGCATGGCACCACGATCGGAATCGGGTTGGCGCCGAGCGCGTTGCCCGCTGCCCGGGCGCCGCGGGGGCTGCCGGCGGCAGCCGCCATGCTCTTGTATGTGGACACGTCCCCGTACGGGATGCGGGCGGTGTGCTTCAGCACGCGGCGGGCGAACCCGTGCGTCAGCCTCCAGTCGAGGCCCACCTCGAACCGCGTGCGGCGGCCTCCGAAGTACTCGTCGAGCTGGCGGCGGATCGAGTCGAGGCGCGCGGGAGCCTCGATCAGGCGGGGCGACACGTCCTCGGCCAGCTCCAGCAGGACCTTCTCGTGAGGAATCCCGCCGAACGCCACCCGCACGAGGCCGCGGCTCGTGCCGGCCACGAGCAACTCGCCCACGGGCGCGTCCACGGTCGTGTAGGCGACGTCGATCAGCCCTTCGCGGTCGGCGCGCTCGACGAACGCCCTGGCCGCGACCGCGGCCCGGTCGTCGTGGTCACCGGCGCGCCACAGCGCGCGTTCGAGATCGTTCATTGCTCCCATGCTCCTCTCAGGGACGCCAGCCCCGCGCGGACGTTCTGACGCGCGGCCGCCTCCGAGCAGCCGACTATGCGCCCGATGTCCGCGTAGGGCAGATCGTTGACGTAGCGGTGAAGAATCGATGCGCGCTGCTTGGACGGCAGCTCCCGGACCGCCTCCCACACACCTTCCGAATGACCGGGCTCGCCGTCCGCCGCCGGCCCGGCCGCCCGCTCGGGCACGCTCTCCACCGGGATCGCGCGGCGGTTTCTGGCGCGGTGCGCGTCGATCGCCTTCCGGTGCGCGATCGTGAGCAGCCACGAGCGGAGGTTCGACGCGTCCCGCAGCCGCGGGTACGCGCGCAGGGCCGCGACGAACGTTTCCTGGAAGCAGTCGTCGGCGTCGTTCACACCCACGGCGGCGACCAGGAACCGGTAGACAGCGCCACGGTGGTCGTCGAGCAGCATCTGGAAGGGCGGGATCCCCACAGCCGTTGAACGCCCGTGGTCAGCCGGGCGTGAGATCGCCGTCGATCGAGTACCGCTCGCCGTCCCGCAACCGCTCGAACCCCAGCCACATGACGCCCATCAGGGTGGCGATCAGCTCCGCCCTGCCGACCTCGGGGTGGTCGATCCACCATTCGGCGAGCGTGCTCGTCGAGCCCACGATCAGGACCGCCATACGCTCGACTTCCAGTTCGCTCACCTGGCGGCGGCCGAGCTCCGGGTCGAGCCGGATCAGGTCGGCGACCGCCGCCACCGCCTGCCGGTGGGATTCCTCGCGGAGGCGGGCGATTTCCGGATCGACCACGTCGCGGACCAGCATCCGCCACAGATTGCGGTGCCCCTCGACGAACTCCAGTACCGCGTTCAGCCCGCCCTCCAGCCGCCGGCCGCTCGGCGGCCCGGGCGCCGCCGCCTCGGCCAGGTGGCGCAGCAGCTCCCGGTCCGCGCGATGCACGAGCTCGGTGTAGAGCTCACGCTTGCCTGCGAAGTGGCGATAGAGCAGGCCCGCGGAGACTCCGGCGGCATCGGCGATCTGTTCTACCCGTGCCGCCTCGTAGCCCCGCTCGGCGAACACCGAGGCGGCTGCCTCCAGCAATCGCTCGCGGCGGACTTCGGGCTTCAAGCGTCGCCGCGTCGTAGATACCTGACTCACTCTTTCGATTATGGCGAGCGCCGGAAGCGGATCATCACCTGGGCGGGCCTGGTCCGTTATGGTTGCGCCTGGCAGAGTTCCGGCTGTCCACCTAGATGGGTGGGTGGTGGGGCAGGGGTATCCAAGGAGGAGGACGTATGAAGCGGTTCGTCTTGGTCGGCGTGGTCCTCGCAGCGCTGCTCGCATTTGCGTCACCGGCGGCGGCCAGCAGCACGACCTGCAACAGCACGCTGACAGGCGCCTCCGTATCGGGCGATCTCGTCGTCCCCGAGAACGGGGCGTGCACGATCACGAACTCGACCGTCGGAGACGACGTGAAGGTGGGCAAGAATGCCTTCTTCCAGTCGACCGGGAGCACCATCGGCGGAGACGTCAAGGGCAGCCGGGCGCAGACGATCTTCATCGAGGGATCGAGCACCGTGAACGACGATGTCACCGCGAGCAAGACCGCTCAGGTGTTCATCTTCGACAGCACCGTCAACGGCGCCATCGGCGTCACGGGCGCGACCGACAAGGTCAACGTCTGCGGCAACACCGTCGACGGCAGGATCCAGGTCAAGGACAGCGGCACCGACATCCTGATCGGCGACCCGCTGACCATCGGATGTGCCGGGAACACGGTCCTGAACCGGCACCGCATCCGGGTCGAGGACAACTTCGTCGACATCGAGCTCGTCATCCGTGGCAACACGATCCAGGGCGGCGACCTCGAGGTGAACGACAACAAGGGCCCGGCGGACAAGTTCGTACAGAACAACAAGGGCGGCTTCGAGCTGGAGTGCCACAACAACGAGACGCCCTTCACCGCATCGGGGAACACCGGTTTCAAGAGGACCGAGGGCCAGTGCGCCGTTGCTCCGACAGAGTGCACGAGCGCGCTGTCCGGCGCGACGATCGACGGTGACCTGGTCGTCCCGGACAACGCGACCTGCACGATCACCGGCTCGACGGTCGGTGGCGACGTGAAGGTCGGCAACAACGCGTTCTTCGAGGCTACGGGCAACAGCTCGATCGCCGGGAGCGTGAAGGCCCGCAGGTCTCTGACCGTCTTCCTCGACACCGGCACGACCGTCGGTGGCAAGGTCGACGTCAGCAGCACCTTCCAGGTGTTCGCCTTCAACTCCACGGTGGGAGGCGAGATCGACGTGAGGGGCATAGGCGACAAGGTGAACCTGTGCGGCAACCACGTCGGCGATGATCTGGAGGTCTCGACCAGCAGCCGCGACATCCTGGTCGGGGACCCGCAGGCGTTGGACTGCGCCGGCAACACCGTCAGCGGGGACATCGAGATCGAGAACAACAGCAACATCGACGTCGAGCTGGTGGTCCGCGGCAACACGGTCGGCGACGACCTGTCCGTCCGCAACAACCGGGGCTCGGCGGACAAGTTCGTGCAGGACAACACCGGCGGCGACCGGCTGTCGTGCTCCGGCAACGAAGCGACGTTCACCGGCGCGCCCAACTCTGGGTTCGCCTCGACGTCGGGGCAGTGTGCGCTGATCTGACGATCTGAGCCCGAGGCACGGCTTCGGGCAGGAGGATCGAAACGAAAGAGGGCCCGCCATCGAGCGGGCCCTCTTTTTAAAGCGGAATGTTCCCGTGCTTGCGCTTCGGCCGCTCGACGCGCTTTGTCTGCAGCGTCTCGAGCGCGTTGATGAGCCGTGGTCGCGTCTCGTGGGGCACGATCACGTCGTCGATGTAGCCGCGCTCGGCGGCCGTGTACGGATTGGCGAACCGTGCCTTGTAGTCGGAGATCAACTTCTGGCGGCGTTCGTCCGGCGTGGGCGACTTCTCGAGGTCGCGGCGGAAGATGATGTTGACGGCGCCCTCGGGGCCCATCACGGCGACCTCCGCGGTCGGCCAGGCGAAGTTGAAGTCGGCAAGCATGTGCTTCGAGGACATGACGTCGTACGCGCCGCCGTAGGCCTTGCGGGTCACGACCGTCAACTTGGGCACAGTCGCCTCCGTGAAGGCGTACAGGAGCTTCGCGCCATGGCGGATGATGCCGCCCCACTCCTGGTTCGTGCCGGGCAGGAACCCGGGGACGTCGCAGAAGGTGAGGATCGGGATGTTGAAGGCGTCGCAGAACCGGACGAAGCGAGCGCCCTTCACCGACGAGTCGATGTCGAGCACGCCCGCCAGCGCGCGGGGCTGGTTGCCGACCACCCCGATCGGATGCCCGTTCAGCCGCGAGAAGCCGACGATGATGTTCTCGGCGTAGTGCTTGTGGACCTCGAAGAACTCGCCGTCGTCCACGATGTGGGCGACCACGTCGCGCATGTCGTAGGGGCGCTGCGGATCGGCCGGCACCACCTGATCGAGGTCCAGGTCCATCCGCTCGGGGTCGTCACTCGGTGCGAAATGGGGCGGCTTCTCGAGATTGTTGAGGGGGAGGAAGCTCATCAGGTAGCGCACGTCCTCGAGGCATTCCTCCTCGCTGTCGGCCGCGAAGTGGGCGACGCCCGACTTCGTGTTGTGCGTCATCGCCCCGCCCAGCTCCTCGAACGTCGGCTCCTCGCCGGTCACCGTCTTGATCACATCGGGACCCGTGATGAACATGTGCGAGGTGTTCTTCACCATGAAGATGAAGTCCGTCATCGCCGGCGAGTAGACGGCGCCGCCTGCGCACGGGCCCATGATCACGCTGATCTGGGGGATCACGCCGGAGCACTGGACGTTGCGGACGAAGACGTCGCCGTAGGCACCGAGCGACACCACGCCCTCCTGGATCCGGGCTCCGCCGGAGTCGTTGATGCCGATCACCGGGCAGCCGATCTTGGCCGCCAGGTCCATGATCTTGCACATCTTCTCGGCCATCGCCTCGCCGAGCGACCCGCCGAACACCGTGAAGTCCTGGCTGAACACGCACACCGGGCGGCCGTCGATCGTGCCGTGGCCGGTCACGACGGCGTCGCCCCAGGGCCGCTTCTTGTCCATGTCGAACTCGTACGTGCGGTGGCGCACGAAGGTGTCGAGCTCGCGGAACGATCCGGGATCGAGCAGCTTGTCGACCCGCTCGCGAGCGGTCAGCTTGCCTTTGGCGTGCTGTTTCTCAACCGCCTCGTCGGAGGCCGAATGGATGGCCTGGAACCTCAGCTCCTCGAGCTGGGCAAGCTTTTCCTCGTAGGTTTCGGGCGTCTTCTGGCGCATTGGGCGGGGGCACGGAATAGTAGTAGGGTCGGTTGCGTGCTCCGCCCGTGGGTGATCCTGTTCGCCGGGGCTGTCGCGCTCGCGGCGGCGGCGGTCGCGATCGCGAGCCAGCAGTTCGCCTCGACCTTCGCCGGCACCTACACGGCGCACACGCCGAAGACCTCGTCGGGCCTCGATGCCCTCGCGACCTGGGCCGATCCCGCGGAGCCGAGCGGCAAACCGAAGGAGGTCGACAAGATCAGGGTGGGCTTCGCCCCGGGGACGAAGCTGGACACGAGGGCGCTGCCAACCTGCAATGCCTCCGCCGAGGACATCGCGAACCTGGCGGTGCGAGCGTGCCCGCGAAAGACCAAGCTCGGAGAGGTCCACACCCAGGGGGTGTATGCCGGCAGCACTGCGCCGTTCAACACGTACGCGACGCTCTTCAACGCGAAGCGGCAGATCATCGTGGTGGTGACGCTCGACAATGCCAAGGGCAGGCTGCTGACCGATTTCCGGGACGACGTGGAGCGCAGCGCGATCACGGTCAACCTGAAGATCGGGAAGGGGATCTCGCTCGTCCGGTTCCAGGCGCACGTCCCGCCACATGTCCGAAAGCAGGGAAAGAAGCGGCGCGTCTACTTCACGACGCCGCCCACGTGCCCCGCGGCCGGCGCGTGGACCACGACCGTGACTTTCAGCTACCGCGATGGCTCGAGCGACTCGCACACGGCTTCGACGCCCTGCCAGCCGCGCTGAGGTCCGGCGGGGGCTCTAGGCCTTCTTCAGCGTGCTCGACCCGAGCCCGTCTAGCAACGCCTCGAGCTCGCGCTCGATGCGGCGCTCGTCGGGCGGCGCCTTGAAGCGCTCCCAGAAGCCGCCGCTCACGCTGGTCTCGGCATGGGCGCGGATGCGGGTACCCCACCCGGACGCCTCGAGCTCGATCACGCCGTTCGCTCCGTTGCCGCTCCACTCGATCCTCGTGGGGGGGTCCATCGCGCTCACGCGGACCTCACCCAGCCAGCGGCCGAGTGCCTCCTCGGAGGCGATCTCGTCCCACAGCTCGGGCGGCGACTTTACGAGGGTCCGTTCCAGCTCGATCGTCGGCACGCCCGCCTTCTTTGGCGGGGAAGACCGGAATCCTTCAGTTCGCCGGAGCTCTTAACGATTCGGTTTCGAGGGGCGCCAGCCACTCCTTGGGGAAGGCCGGGCCGATCCGGCCCGGCGGATCGGGTGCGATCCGCCGTGCAAGCGCGCCTGCGGGCCGGCCCTCGATCGCGGGCTCGATGTCGGCGAACGCCATCAGGAGGCGGAGGGTCGTGGCCAGCTGGAAGTCGGCCGCGTTCGGCTCTCCACCGCCGATCACGCCCTCGGCGATCAGGCGGTCCACCTTGTCGAGCGCGGCCGGGATGGCGGCGATCTGGTCGCGGACCACCTCGTCGCTCGAGTCGTTGAGCCGGATCGCCATGCGGATCAGCGGCGGCGAAGTCGCGACCAGCATCCGGGTCGGAAGGCCCAGCCGGTAACCCTTCAGGAAGCTCGCCTGGTCGGCCTTCCGGCGCTTCAGCGCCCACCAGGAGATCTTCCGCGGGATCTCCTGGAAGTCGTCGCCCCAGCGCTCGGCGTTCTCGACCCGCGCCCGCCGCACCGGGTCCGCGGGGAAGAGGGGCGGGTCCGGGCGCAGCGCGTCGAGCTCCCGCGAGACCGCCTGGGAGCCCTGCACCTTGCGGCCGTCGACCGTCATTGCAGGAACGCGGTCGCCGGGAAAGCGCAACACCCGATGCACCACGAAGCGGCTCACGACCGGTGGGAGGTCGGTCCGCTTGTACTCGATTCCCTTGTGGCGAAGCATCAGCTCCGCCGCGCGGGCCGGGTGTGAGCCCGGGATCACGAAGAGCCGGACGTTCAAACCGGGGGCTTGTACTCCCCGAACACCTCGCGCATCACGTTGCAGACCTCGCCAAGCGTGGCCCTGTCTCGCAGCGCGTCCTTGATCGGGTAGAGGAGGTTGCCTTCCCCGGCGGCGACCGCCCGCAGGTCCGCGAGCCGCTTTGCCACGAGCTCCTGGTCGCGCGCCTGTTTGAAGCGCTCCAGGCGCTCAACCTGGTCGCGCTCGGTCTGGGGATCGATCTTGAGGATGTCGACCTCGACCTCGCCACCGCCCTCGGTGTACTCGTTCACGCCCACGAGGATGTCCTGCTTGGTCTGGATGCGGCGGTGATAGGCGAACGCCGACTCCTCGATCTCGCGCTGGATGAAGCCGGCCTCGATCGCGTCCACCGAGCCGCCGAGCTCGGAGACCTTGTCCATCAGCGCGCGCGCCTCGTTCTCGATCTCGGCCGTCAGGCGCTCTACGTAGTAGGAGCCCGCGAAGGGATCGACCGTGTCCGCGGCGCCGGACTCGTGCGCAAGCACCTGCTGGGTGCGAAGCGCGATCCGGGCCGAGTACTCGGTCGGCAGGCCCAGGGCCTCATCGAAGCCGTTCGTGTGAAGCGACTGCGTGCCGCCGCAGACGGCGGCGAAACCCTGCAGGGCGACGCGAATGATGTTGTTCTCGGGTTGCTGGGCGGTCAGCGTCGAGCCGCCGGTCTGGGTGTGGAAGCGCACCATCTGGGAGCGGGGCTCCTGCGCGCCGAAACGGTCACGCATGATCTCGGCCCACATCTTGCGCACCGCGCGGAACTTCGCGATCTCCTGGAAGACGTTGTTGTGCCCGTTGAAGAAGAACGCGATCTGGGCGGCGAACTCGTCCACCTCGAGGCCGGCGTCGATCGCTGCCTGAACGTAGGCGATCGCGTTCGAAAGCGTGAACGCGACCTCCTGCACCGCCGAGCACCCCTTCTCGCGCATGTGGTAGCCGGAGATCGAGATCGTGTTCCACTTCGGGATGTGCTTGTGGCAGTAGTCGAAGATGTCGGTCGTGAGGCGCATCGCGCCCTCGGGCGGGTAGATGAAGTTGCCCCGGGCCGCGTACTCCTTGAGGATGTCGTTCTGCACGGTGCCGCGCAGCACGTGCGACGCGACGCCCTGCTCCTCGCCGACCAGCTCGTAGAGCAGCATCAGGATCGCGGCCGGCGCGTTGATGGTCATCGAGGTCGAGACCTTGTCGAGCGGGATCTGGTCGAACGCCATCCGCATGTCCTCGATCGAGTCGATCGCGACACCTGTGCGACCGACCTCCCCGAGGCAGAGCGGGTCGTCGGAGTCGCGGCCCAGCTGCGTGGGGAGGTCGAATGCCATCGACAGTCCTGTGGAGCCGTGCTCCAACAGGTATCGGTACCTGATGTTCGTCTCCTGCGCCGTCGCGTAGCCGGCGTACTGGCGCATCGTCCACCGGCGCGACCGGTACATCTCGGGATGGATGCCGCGCGTGAACGGGTACCGGCCCGGCTCGCCGAGGCGCTCCTCGAGATCGAGATCGGCGATGTCCGACTCTTCGTAGACGGTCTGGATCTCGATCCCCGAGTCGGTGAAGCGGCGGGGATCGTCCGGCCCGACGTCCGGCGCGATGCCGGGATGGCTCGCGTCCACGCGGTCCTCGTTCTGCTTCTTGATCGGCGCGGTCGCCATCTCCGGGAAGGATAGTTGCGAGACGGCGGGCGAAGCCATACGGCCAGGACGAGATCTACATCAGCGGTCGCTAGGAGCGGCTCCAGACGCGCTCCACGGAGCGGACGCGGTCGCCTCGATCGACGCGCGCCGTGTCCCGGCCACCGCCTCCGACAACGAGGTCGCGACGGCGCTTGTCACGCGCGCTGATCGAGTCGCGGCCGCCGCCACCGTACATCCGGTCCCGTCCCGGGCCACCCACCAGGCGATCGCTCCCGCGCTGGCCGCGGAGCAGGTCGCTGCCGCCCTCGCCGTAGATCCGGTCGTTCCCGGCGCCGCCGTACATCCGGTCGTTTCCGGCGCCGCCGCGGATCACGTCGTTTCCACCACGCCCGCGGATGACGTCGTTGCCGCCGAGGCCGCAGATCACGTCTCGCTTGGAGGTGCCGACCAGGCGGTCGTTCCCGCTCGTGCCGCGAATCGTGCAGCGAGCCACGTCGAGCGGCACGGGAGCCTGAGACGATGACGGGCCGAAGGCTGGGTTGCGGCCGTGGCAGCCGCCGGTGCCGGCGTCCGTGAAGGTCTCGCCCGCCTCCGGCAGGAAGCGCCAGTCGTAGCTCGCGGCGCGCAGCGTCAGCGCCAGCACGCCGAACGTCTCGTTCTGCCGCACCTCGCTGTTCGGCTTTACGCTGCTCCACGGCGTCAGGAAGGCGCCGCCCGTGCCGACCACGAACTCGCGGATGCCATGAGCCGGGTTGGCGGTGGCGAGTGGAGTCTGCGGGCCGAAGCGTTCGTAGTCGTGGGCGTCGGCGCTCACGACGACATCCGCGCCGGCCTCGTAGAGCGCCTGCCAGAACGCCTGGGATTCGGGAGAGTTGCCACGCAGGCCCGAGTTGAAGAGCGGCTCGTGCCAGTACGCGAGCGTGCAGGAGCTGCGATGGGCGGCGAGATCGGACCGCAGCCAGCGCTCCTGCGGAGACCCCGCCGCGCACCCGTCCGGTGAGGATCCGGCGGCGACCTGCGTGCAGTTCGTGTTCAACGCGACGAGGTGCCAGCTGCCGAGGTCGAAGCTGTAGTAGCCCTTGTCGCGGTCCCCGGCCGGACCACTTGGCTGGCCCTGCCCGTCGAAGTAGTCGAAGTAGCCGCGCGCGCCGCCGGTGCCGTACTCGTGGTTCCCGGTCACCGGATGCGTGATCGACTTGGCCCGTCCCCACGAGGGGCCGTACGACTGCAGGTAGTCACTCAGGGAACCGACGTGGTACTGGGTGTCTCCGAGCGGGAGCACGGCCGCGAAGCCCTTGCCTACGAAGAGGTTCGAGGTGCTCATCTGCCGGCAGTGTTCCTCCGCGCCGGCGCCATGGTTGAAGTAGGGGCTGCTGGTGTCGCAGGCGATGTCGCCGGCCGCGGCCACCACGGGGTCTGCGACCGCGCGCGCGGGGGCGAGCAAAATGCACGCGCAGGCGCTCGCGGCGACAAGGAGGCGGACTCGCAGCATCTTGTTTCGGCTTCCTTTCCGGGGGCGCGGACCCAACGGTTGCGGCGTCGTCCAGGCTAGCGGGGCGGCCATTCGAGTGCGAGTGCGGGACGTCGCACTTTGCGGGAGTCCGACGAGCATTTCGGTCATGAAGGTGGAGGTGCGGCTCTTCGCTCAGCTGCGCGAGTGCGCGGGTGCCGACACGCTCGTGGTCGAGCTGCCCGAGGGGGCCACCGTCCAAGACGCCCTCGCCGCGATCGCCGGTCGTCGCGGCCTCGGGGACCTGATCCGGGAGATGCCGGTCGTGATGGCGATCAATCGCGAATACGCCGCCGAGGACGACGCGCTCGGCCCCGGTGACGAGCTGGCCCTGATTCCCCCAGTCAGTGGTGGGGCAATCGAAGCCAGGGTGTACGCGCGGGTCACGGATGAGCCCTTGTCGCTCGATGCGCTCGCGCGACGCGTCGCGCAGCCCTCCGCGGGCGCGATCGTCACCTTTCAGGGTACGACGCGGGACGTGGACGAGCTCAGGTACGAGGCCTACCGGGAGATGGCCGAGGAACGGATCGCGGCAATCGTGAACGACGCGATCGAGCGGCACGGCCTGGCGGCCGCCGCCGCCGAGCACCGCATCGGCTCGGTCCCGATCGGCGAGGCGAGCGTCGTGGTGGCCGCGTCCGGGGCACATAGAGATGAGACTTTTGCGGGCGCGCGAGAGATAATCGACCGCATCAAGGAGGAGGCGCCGATCTGGAAGCAGGAGATCCAGGGCTCAGAGCAGCGCTGGGTCGATGGCACGCGCGCCGGAGGTGATGGCGGACGAGCTTGAGCGCGCGGCACTTCGCGCGCTTCCATCCGTGGAGCAACTGCTGCGGACCGAGCCCCTTCGGTCGGTGGCCGCGCGTGGGCCGCGAGCGCTCGCGGTGGCTGCGGCGCGGGACGCGATCGAGCATCGGCGGCGGGCGATTCTGAACGGAGACGGCGGCCCCGCCGACGATGGGCCGCCCGACGAGGCCGCGCTTGCCGCCAGCGCCGCCGAGTCGATGCGACGCTCGCAGCGGTCGACGCTCGTCCCCGTGATCAACGCGACTGGGGTCGTCCTGCACACGAATCTCGGCCGCGCGCCGCTTGCGTTCGAGGCGCTCGAGGCAATCGACTCGGTCGCAAGCGGCTACTCCAACCTCGAGTACGAGCTGGATCAGGGCGTGCGAGGGGGTCGGCTCGCGCACGTCGAGGGGTTGCTCTGCGAGCTGACCGGCGCCGAGGCCGCGATCGCGGTCAACAACAACGCCGCCGGAGTGCTGCTCGCGCTGGCGGGGCTGGCGCACGGCCGTGAGGTCGTGATCTCCCGCGGCCAGCTGATCGAGATCGGAGGGTCGTTCAGGATCCCCGAGATCCTGTCGCAGTCCGGCGCCGCGCTTCGGGAGGTCGGAACCACCAACCGCACGCAGCGGGCGGACTACGAGCAGGCGATCGGCCCCGAGACCGGCGCCCTGATGCGCGTCCATGCCTCCAACTTCCGCACCGTCGGCTTCACCGAGGAGGTCGCGATCGGCGAGCTCGTCGGGCTGGGCCGCAAGCACGGCGTACCGGTGATCGACGATCTCGGCTCAGGCCACCTCGCGCGGCGCGACGATCCGCTCGGAGCGCTGCTCGACGACGAGCCCGCTGCCCGGGACAGCGTCGCCGCCGGGGCCGAGCTGGTCTGCTTCTCGGGGGACAAGCTCCTGGGCGGGCCGCAGGCGGGTCTCGTCGTGGGACAGCGCGACGCGATCACGCAGCTCCGTGCCCACCCCCTCGCCCGCGCCGTGCGGATCGACAAGCTCGCGCTGGCGGCGCTCGACGCGACCCTGCGGCTTCATCGCGATCCCGCCCGCGCGGTGCGGGACATCCCGGTGCTGCATATGCTCGCGGCGAGCGAGGAGGAGCTCTCGGCGCGGGTCGAGCGGCTGCGGGCCGCGATCGTGGAGCGGTTGCCGGAGGCTGCCGACGTGCGGATCGCGCGCGCCGCCGGTCGAGCCGGCGGCGGCTCGCTGCCCTTGCTCGAGCTGGACGGCCCGGTGCTGGCGCTGACGCCGCGGGCGGGCGGCGTCGAGCGGCTCAGCGCACGCCTTCGCACAGGCGATCCGCCGATCGTGGCGCGCGTACGCGACGACGCGGTCCTGCTCGACCCGCGCACGATCTCCGAGGTCGAGGTGGACTTCGTCGTGAAGGGCGTGAGCGAGGCTCTTCGCGAAGACCCCTCAGGCTGAGATGGGCGGTGCGCCGCTCACCGTCGGGACGGCGGGGCACATCGATCACGGCAAGACGGTCCTGGTGCGCGCGCTCACCGGGGTCGACACCGATCGCCTGCCGGAGGAGCGCAGGCGGGGAATCTCGATCGAGCTCGGCTTTGCACGGCTCGAGCTGCCGTCCGGCCAGGTGCTCAGCGTCGTCGACGTACCCGGCCATGAGCGCTTCGTGCGAACGATGGTGGCGGGCGCGACCGGCGTCGACCTGTTCCTGATGGTGGTGGCCGCGGACGATGGCGTCATGCCCCAGACCAAGGAGCACCTGGCCGTGCTGGAGGCGCTGGGTGTGCCGGCGGGCGTGGTGGCGCTCACGAAGGCCGACGCGGTCGACGCCGACCAGCTCGAGCTCGCCAGGGAGGAGGTGAGGGACCTCCTCGCGTCGGGGCCGTACGGGGAGACGGACGTCGTGGCCGTGAGCGGTCTCACGGGTGCCGGTCTCGACCGGCTCCGTGCCGCGCTCGAGCGTGTCGCCGAGGGAGCCGCGCCGCGCGCGCGGGCAGCCGGCGCGGCCCGTCTGCACGTGGACCGGTGCTTCACGTTGAAGGGCATCGGCACGGTCGTGACCGGGACGCTGTGGTCGGGAGAGCTGGTGGCGGGGGAGGAGGCCCGCATCGAACCGGGCGGCCGGATCGCGCGGATCCGCAGCGTGCAGGTGCACGATCGTGCCGTGGAGCGTGCCGCGGCCGGCCAACGGGTCGCGCTGAACCTCGCCGGCGTCGAGCGGGACGAGGTCGAACGCGGAGACGTCGTCACGACCGCGCCGGGAATCGCACCCACCTACGTCTTCGACGCCCTGGTCCGGCTGGACCCTCGGACCGCGGCGCCGCTCCGCCGCGGCACGCGGGTCCACGTCCACCACGGCACGCGTGAGACGCCGGCCCGCGTCACTCCACTGGAGGGCGAGATGCTGCGGGCCGGCGTGCCCGGTTTTGTCCAGGTTCGCCTCGAGCACCCGATCGTGCCGGCCGCCGGCGACCGCTTCGTGCTCAGACAGGTCGCGCCGCCGGACACGATCGGGGGCGGCACGGTGGTCGCTCCGCAGTCGCGCCGGCACGGACCCGGAGCGGAGCATGTGGAGCGGCTTCGTGCGCTCGCAAGTGGCGATCCGCTCGCCCGCCTCGCGATCTTGCTCGCCGAGGCCGGCTCCGGCGTCATCGCTGCGGCCGAGGAGGAGCCTCTACTGGAGCTGCTCGCGGCCGACGGTCGCGCGGTCCGGGTCGGCGTCGAGCCCGCGCGCTGGTTCAGTCCGGCGCGGCTCGACGACGCGCGCGGTCGAATTGCCGGGGCGCTGGAGCGCGCGCGGGGACGGCCCGCGGGCCGCGGCACGCTCGCGCGCGAGGCGGGGCTCGACGAGGGGGCGGCGGGGCTGGTGCTCGACTCGATGGTCGCGGAGGGCCGCGTGCGAGCGCTCGGCGCGGGGTTCGTGGCGGGAGGCGACGCACGCGAGGATCCGCTCGCGGCGCGCGTGTTGGCGGAGCTGGACCGGGACGGCCTCGAGCCGCGCGGGCCCGAAGCGCTCGCGGCCGCGATCGACGCCCCTCCGGCGCAGGTTCATGACGCACTCGACCGGCTGGCGCTGGAGGACGGCGTCGTGCGCGTGAAGCCTGCGCTCTATTACCACCGGGGACCGCTCGAGGAGGCACGCCGGCGGATCGTCGAGCTCTGTGAGCGCGAGGGCGCCGTCACGATCGCCCGCCTCCGCGACGAGCTCGGCACGAGCCGCAAGTTCGCCCAGGCACTGCTCGAGCACTTCGACGGCGAGCGATTGACGATGCGCCGAGGCGATCAGCACGTGCTCAGGCGCACGTCGCGCTGATCCCAGCGGGCTGGGCCTTCTGGTAGCGTGATGCGCGCCACCGTCCATTGGGAGGATCAGATGCGAATGCGTCAGAGCCTCGCGCAGCTCGAGCGCGAGTTCGAGCACGAAGCAATCCTCGAGCGGTCCCGCCGTGAGCAGCTACGCCGCACGGCCGTCAAGCGGACGCGGGTCCGGCGCCGCGAGCGCATCGAGAAGCATCAGAAACTGCGATTCCTGGGGCTGCTGCTGTCGATCGCCCTGACCGTCGTGGTCGTGACCTGGGCGATGTTCCAGACGCTCGCCTGGCTGATGGGCTAGTTACTCCTCGGAGCCGAGGTTTTCCAGGGCTTTTTCTACCTCGCCACGGCTGCCCGCCGCCTTTTCCTGCTGGATCTCGAGGTAGACCTCTTTCCGGAACACCGGGATGTTGCGGGGCGCCTGAATGCCGATCCTGACCTTCTCGCCCATTATCGAGAGCACCGAGACCTCGATGTCGTCGCCGATCATGATGCTCTGGTTCGATTTTCGAGTGAGTACGAGCAAGTCCTTGGACGCCTCCGTGCCGAGCCTTGACCCCGAGCGCTAACTAAACCAGCTAACCCGAACCGAATCAACAAACCCGGCTCTTTCGCACCTGATCTTTCGTTCATTGCGGCCCGGATCCTTTTTACCCGGGAACCCACCACGTAGAATCCCCTCCCCCGGGAGATAGTACGACCGGCAGGATGTCCGGCCCCGGGCAGTCCTACCCCGTTTTCCAGCTATCTGACGCATCAGTCGAGGGACATTTGAGACGCCAGCCATCCCTGCGCTCGCAGCTGAACCAGATCCGTCTGTGGGTGCGCCAGGGCCGCACCGACGCCTGGATCGCCCACAAGCTCGACGTCACGATCGAGCAGCTCGAGCGGTTCAAAGACGACCACGACCTGAACGAGGACAGCGGCGCGGTCGGCCGCCCAGCGGATCCTCTGTCGGTCCCTCCGCCCGAAGCCGATCTCTACGAAAGCTCCGAAGAGGAGGAGGAAGAGGAGGAGCCGGAGCCGGTGGGGTCGCTGATCGAGGAGCCGGAGGAGGAGCCCGCGCCGGCCCGGGCCCCCAGGGGCGGCGGCCGGGGCGGACGAGGCCCACGCCCTGAAGCGGAGCCTTCCGGCGGGGACGACGAAGGCCCGCCCGCCCGCAAGCGCCGGCGCGGCCGTCGCGGCGGCCGGCGGCGGCGAAGGCCCAGCTCCTACGAGGCGACGTTCGACCACGGCGAAGAGGGATACGGCCTCTGGCTTGACCCCGCGGTGGTCGACAACCCGGTCTACGCCCAGCACTGGGCCGGGCACCGCGAGGTGGAGGTGACCCTGGGCGCCGACACGATCACGATCCGCAAGGCGAACGCGGACGGTCCCGAGTCGGCGGACTCAGAGGACCCTGACGAGAACGGCGAGGACGAGTAAGAGCTAAACCGCTCGGCCGCCGGCGAAGTCGGCGGCCTGGCGCATGTAGAGGTAGAAGGCCGCGTCGGCGGCCACGCTCGGGTCCCATCGCGCGATCTCCTCGGGGCGGACGCTGATCGCGAGATCGAGGGTCCAGTCGGTCCCCTCACGGTAAAGAGCGGCCAGCTCCGCCACGGAGAACTTCGAGCCGAGCCGTTTGCGCAGCTCTGTCTGAACCGCCATCACGGCCCTTGCCAGCGCGCGATGGACCGACGGCTCCGACCGTGCCTCCTGCAGGCGGCGGTATCCCTCCTCCCACTGGAACACGGCATTCTCGACGTCCGGGCTGTGCTCGGGCGCGACGTGCACGCCCGCGAAGCTATCAGGCTCTCAGCGGCCCTTCGGCAGGTTGCGGACCACGTAGACGCGCTCGCCGGGCCGGGCCATGCCGAGCTGCCGTGCGCGCAGCTGCACCTGCTGGGGGTCCCGTAGCAGCTTGGCCTCCTGGCGAAGGTGCTCGTTGTCGGTTTTCAGCTGTCTCACCTGCGCGCGCGTTTCGCGCGCGAGCTGCCATGTGCGCACGTACTTGGTGGCCGGGCCGAGGAACGAGATCACCACCGCGAACAGCACCACCAGCAGCATCGTGCGGGCGACCCGGTCCCAGCGGATGCCTCCCTGGCGCGGCCGGCGGAGATTGCGAGGACGCGACCGCGCACGGGGCTTAGGACGCGCTCTGGGGCGCGCGGCGGCCGGACCAGCTCGCCCCGATCGCTGGCCTGTCCGGCTGGCATATCGACTCGGTCGCCATGGCGGAAATCGATCGGATTATTTCGGAAACGATCGTCGATGCGGTAGGCCCGGAATTCATGGCCCCACCCGACCAGCTGGCAGCCTAGAGCAACGAAATCTTGCCGACCGGG
>Ga0114129_10004532_pt1 | contig 19612 bp, 23 predicted proteins | sample RhiMetdeltSRZDD1_FD_80071 | JGI IMG/M metagenome (GOLD analysis project Ga0114129, IMG submission 80071) | Populus rhizosphere microbial communities from Tennessee, USA - Rhizosphere MetaG P. deltoides SRZDD1 (version 2) (version 2) | ecosystem: Host-associated > Plants > Roots > Rhizosphere >...
GATGGCAAAATCTTTGTAGAACTGTGAGCGGTCCTTAGCGAGACCCGCTCGCAAGCCATCGAAAACCTCGATTGGCAGGCCCTCGGGATTGGCTGCGGTCTTCACCATGATCGGTGGCACGGCAGCGATCAAGACCGCCTTGGCGACGCGACTCGTCCCGTAACGTCCGATGTAGCGGGCGACCTCGCCGCCGCCTGTAGAGTGACCGACCATGGTGACGTCGTTGAGATCGAGTGCTTCAACTAAAGCCGCCAGATCGTCTGCATAGCCGTTCATGTCGTTTCCCGTCGAGGCCTGACCGGATCGTCCATGGCCGCGCCGGTCGTGGGCAATCACGCGGAAGCCTTTCTGCAAGAGGAACAGCATCTGCCCATCCCAGGCGTCGGCGTTCAGCGGCCAGCCATGGGAGAACGTCACGACCGGGCCATCCCCCCAGTCCTTGTAATAGATCTCCGTGCCGTCCTTGGTGGTGATAAAGCTGCCGTGCTGGGTCTTGGTAAATTCTCTTTGATTCATAGTGGATCCTTTCTGACATAAAATACTGTTTAGAGCCGGCTCACCCGTTCGATATGTAGGGCGGGAGAGATCAGACAGTCCGGCTCAATAGGTATAAGGAGTATAGGTAATCTTGCTTTCCCCGTCTTGAGTATTTCTTCTCATTTCTGAGTTAGAAAACAAACCATTACGCAGTGAGCGGATCGCACCGCGTTCCTTAACGAAGTGTATGATGTTGAACCGTTTGCATGCTGATCTGGGCGGGTTCTGAGATAGAACCATTCACAGGCTTGGAACTAAAATAGCCCGCAACTTATCGAGTTGTCACCTGACCAGGTCGAGGCTGGAGGTCTAGTTTTTACGGTTTTGGGAGAGTTGGCAGCTCGGCGCGCTGCGGGAGGAGGTTGAGCTGACGGGCGCGCATAATCGCCAGCGTGCGGTTTTGCACGCCGAGTTTGCTGTAGATGCCCGTAAGATACCATTTCACCGTGCCGACCGTGAGGAAGAGTTGGTCAGCGATTTCTCGATTAGAACGTTCCTCGGCGATCAGCGCCAGGATTTCCTGCTCTCGTTCGCTCAATGGTTCAACCAGAGTTTCGCCTGCCTGTGGTATCTGGTTGGTCAATTGCTTGCTTTCAGCAATGAGGAGTTCATCTAGAAGCGCGCTGGCGGCAGCATTGATGTCTACATTCGCAGCAGTCTGATTCTCGGCTTCCGCTGTTACCTGATACCGGTTGAGTAGGCGCTGCGCTCGATCTTTCGTCTCCTGGTCGCTGGTGGGGTGACGCAACGCTGAAGCCAACAGTTCGATACCGCGCGCCTGCTTTCCGGTCTGCAAGAACAGTTCGCCGATCCCGACAACGATCATCGGCGTGAAAAATGGCCTATGCTGACTGCTGAGCTGGAGAGCCTCGTGCAGGTAGCGCCGTGCCTCTCCGTAATAGCCCATGGCACGCGCGCAGTTCGCCATACCTTCGAGGGAAGATACTAGTCCATTAATGGCGCCCAGATCGTGGCAAATGATTCGTGCCTGCTCGTAATAGTGTCTGGCCCCGGCGTTGTCTCCCTCAAGCTGTGCAATTCGTCCCAAGTTGTAGAGCGTACCGACCGTTCCTCTCAGGTCTCCAAAACCCTTTTGAATGGCATACGTGGCCTGAAGACGCGGTTTGGCATCATCCGTATCGCCCAACAATTGGGAGGCCGTGCCCCATTCCCGGAGGCAGTAAGACCCCATAAACTCATCGCCGGTCGTCAAAGTGTAGGCATAGCCTTGCTTAGCATACTGTCTTGCTTCTTCGTACTTGCCTAGTACACGTGCGACCATCGCCAGCATAAGACAGACAATTGCCAGGTTATGGCGATCCCCTCGTAGGGTATGATCCCTAAGGGCGTCCTGAAGGAGCTGTTCTGCCATGTTGACATTGGTGTCCCCATAAACGTATGCAAAGCTTAGCACTATGCGCGGGTCTTGTCCCCGCCCCGGTTCGGGCAGGACGCCGTGCTGCGAATAGAGCTGCCAACTGTGCTCCAGTGCTGCTTTGGCCCGCTCAAACGCACCTACAACCATGCACAGGTATCCGAGGTCACAAAGCACCTTTGCCAGGGAAATTTCCGTGCGCGGGTCACCGTTGTCCAGTATCGGGATGGCGTTTTCAAAAGCGCCGATTCCTTCGAGCGAACGGCTTTGAATTAAATAAAACTGAAAAAGCGAATATTCCGATCGATCAATGGCTTCAAGCATGGAATGTTCGACCGCCCACGACCACGCGGCGCGAATATTATCGATCTCGTCCTCGATTTCTAAGGATGCTTCTCGCTGTCTACCGCCATTCAAGTCTGAATTACGCTTATCCAGAAAGCGGAGATAATAGGCGGTATGCAAATCATGAATGCGGAGCGTTTCGTCGGACGTAGTTTCCGGTCGCGTTTGAGCGTACTGGCGTAGCAGCTCGTGAATCTGGTAACGCCCATTCGGTCCGCGCGTCAGCAGCGATTTATCCACCAAGTCCGAAAGCACACGCATCGAAACGCCTGCCACCGCTTCTGCCGCTTCGCGGCCGAAGCCGCCGCTAAAGACCGATAAGGCGCTGAAGACGCGCCGCTCTTCGTCTGTGAGACGTTCCCAGGTTTGTTCAAAAACAGCCGTGATACTCTGGTGGCGCTGCGGGACATCGCGAAGGGACGTGGATAGGAAGTCGAGACTGCGCTGAATCTCGCTCGCAATCTCGTCGGTCGGAAGGATTTTCGTCCACCCCGCCGCCAGCTCAAGTGCCAGAGGCATCCCTTCGACCAACCGGCAGACTCGAAGAACCGCCGCTTGTTCATCCACCAGGGATCGATCTCCGCGCACCTGTCGGGCACGCTCAACAAAGAGCTGGACCGCGCTATATGCCTCCGATGGCTCGGCGGCAGTCGTTTCGGGATACTCCAAACCCGTCACGGAGTAGCGCCATTCTCCTTGCAGGTTCAACGCCTCCCGCGAGGTCACCAGCAGTTTGACGTCGGGAGCCGCTTCCAGGATGTCCGTGAGCAGTTCCGCCCCATCCAGTAGGTGCTCGAAATTGTCCAGCACCAACAGCAATGCTTTCTCCCGTAAATACTGGAGAAGCTGGTGTTTATGATCACTGCCCGAACGGGATTGAGGGCTAACGACGTCGATGATGGCGGAGAGGAGGAACTCCGGCGATTCCAGAAGTTGAAGGGGGGCGAAGTAAACACCATCATCAAACAGGTCGACGCAGTTCGCCGCCACCCGCATCGCCAGCCGCGTCTTGCCAATCCCACCTGGGCCGACCAGTGTCAAGAGGCGGCAGTTCGGGTCGTTCAATCGCTGGGTGATCTCCGCAATTTCCCTGACCCGATTGACAAAGGGTGCTGCGGCATGGGGCAGGTTGTGCACGACTACGGAGGATTCTTTACGCTTCGCATCAGCAGGAGGAATGGTCTGATTCGGACCTGGCTCTAGCAGCTCATGGAGCCAGGCTTCATCCAGCGGTAGCTTCTGATGTGAGGCTTGCCAGAGTGCCTGCACCTCCTCGACCTCGTGTTCAGTCGAAAACGCATGCTGCTCGATCCCAAGAGCAACCAGCTTTTTGAGCTGTTCAATTTTTGGATAACTGATTCCAGTTTCCCAATCACTGACAGCCCGCCGGGAAACCTTAAGAAGGCTAGCCAACACGGCTTGTGTCAGTCCAAGCTTGGTGCGCAAAGCCAACATGGCCTGTCCAAAGGCATAATCCCGATCGCGGTAGGGGGTTCCCTTCACTGCATGACCTTCTGCATGACTTTAGAGAACAATCAATTGAATAATGTGAGGTGAGGTGAAGTCAGTTGTCACCCGTTGTGCGGTGACATCCACTATTTGGATCATTATACTCTTAAATAACCAATGCATTCTAAACCTCAACACTGCCGCTGCCACAGATTGTTTCGAAGAATCAGTTTTTGCAGGAGCAGACGATGAATCCGATCAGCCAGTTAACCGAACAGGAACGCGCTGTGCTCGCACTTCTCAGCCTCGGGCAGCGCAATGCCAGAATCGCCGACGAACTCTCTATCAGCATTCGAACTGTGCACAATCACGTTTACCATATCTTTCAAAAGCTCGGCGTCTCATCAAGGATTGAAGCCGCGCTCTATGCGCTGCACAATAATTTGGTTTCCAACACGAAAATGAGTGAAATCTCTCAAGACTATAAAGACGATCGCGGTTACTATGAATCCGGGTACCGAATTTCTTAATAGCTACCGTGCTGGTCGACTTCCCATCGGGTAATAGATTAGCACTCTGGCTTTGCCAACACGGCATGATTTGCACGGTGCGCCTATGGCGTGCCGAAGGCGTGCCAGTGTCATCGCAGCCTTCGATACTGCAAAGGAGTACCCATATGAACGAAAAACATCATGAAATGATCTTGGAAAAAATTCAGATCTCAGGAGTAGAAGAGTGGTACTGTCCTACTTGTGGGCGGCGTTTTCTGGTGCAATGGCCACCGGCGTATAGGATGATCGTTCTTGCAGTAGGCGACAACGACATCCGGTATAACGTCAGCAAAAGTAACTCACGTATCGGCTCATACCCGGTGACGCAACTTGAAGCGACCGACCTCACCGATGAATTTCGATTACTCCCCTGGATCAAGTGGATGGAGAAAGTCGATTTTGACAGCAAGTGGGGTAAAGACGCTTCGCTAACCTGATGTGCAAGTTTTTGGTACCAGGAGATACTTCTTGCCAGGCAAGGAAACGTAGAAAGGAAAAAAATGAAAACAACCTCTTACCTTCATGCACTCACATTCATCTCAATACTCGGGCTGGGGTTACTCATCAGCGGCTGTGCCCCCAGTGTAGGAACTCCCACGACTAGCCCTACCGAAAATGTATTTTCTGATTTGGTGATTACGATGGAGCGAACTGCCTGCCATGGTACTTGTCCAATTTACAAACTTACCATCGAAGGAAACGGAGACGTGATCTACGAAGGACAAGATTTTGTACAGGTAAAAGGGAAACAAACAGCAAGCCTGGGCCCCGCCCAAATCCAAGACCTGGTCTCTGCATTTGAGCAAGCCAAATTCGTCACACTTACAGACTATACACACGAAGATTCGACGGACAGCCCTTCTGTGATCACGTCAATTACTCGCAACGGCAAAACAAAAACGGTTCACCATTACTATGGTGATAACAGTGCGCCGCAGGAATTATTCGACCTCGAATCCAAAATTGACCAGATCACAAATTCCAAACAATGGACAGGTAAGTGATATAGGCCCTGTCTACCTTCGGAGGTCTCTGAACAGAAAATGAGTATTTCTTCTCATGACAATTCATCTTTCCATGGTTAGTATTCGAAATAAAAGCAATAAGTAATCAGACTTAGCAGTAGAAAGGACATTGATCATGAAAACAAAAACGATTGTATTGGTTCACGGCCTGTCTGCCAGTAAGCATTCCTGGGACAAGTGGGCAAACCGCTATCGGTCTCGTGGGTATACAGTGGTAGCTCCTGCGTATCATCCTGGCCTCGACAAATCCCTGGCCGAGCTCAAACAAACTCCGAATGACCCACTCCTCAGCACAATCACGCTCCCCCAGGTGATGGATCACCTGACCAAGGTCATCAAGGGCCTGGACGAAAAGCCGGTCATTATGGGCCATTCCTTCGGTGGACTGCTGACTCAGCTTTTGCTGCAACGGGATCTCGGGGTTGCCGGTGTCGCCGTCGATGGCGCTCCACCTCCGGGCGTGATCCCAACGCAGTTGTCATTCCTCCGCTTTTCCTGGCCGTGGATCAACCCGTTGATCCCTGCGACGAAGCCGTGGTACATGACCTTCAAACAATTCCAATTTGCCTGGACCCATACCTTGCCGCTGGCCGAGCAGCACGCGGCATACGAAGCTGTGATTGTCCCCGAATCACGCGGGCTCTACCGCAGTGCCTTGACGCCTGATGCCAAGATAGACTGGACACGCTCACGGGCCCCCTTACTGATCATCGCTAGCGAAAAGGATCACATCTTCCACCCCGCAGTCAACAAAGCGAATGCCGAAAAGTACTCCAAGTCGTCATCCATCACTGAATTCAAGGTCTTCCTTGGCCGAACGCACTATACAGTAGTTGCCGGCAAAGGCTGGGAAGAAGTTTCTGACTACGCTCTCAATTGGTTGCAACGCCAAAACGTGCTGGCGGAAAACACAAAGGCAGGCATCCCGGTCGCGGCCTAAGAAAAACCTACCAAAATTATTTACATTCCACAGCTGAGGCAGGTCAACAACCTGCCTCAGCTGTGTTCTCAAAGTTTTGCTTTAACAGAGGTTTATTAACTGATAGATGAAAGACAAGTGAACTTCATGCCAAATAAGGAGCAGCTGATATAAAAGTTAACACGAAAGGGGAAAACCTGACAACTTCTGTTCGTCGCTGGTTTGGTTGCAAACGAACCAATCCATATTAGATGGAATTTACAGGAAGTGAAAGGACTTCTACCTAACGCAAGGTATTGCCGAATTTAGAAAGGAGCACCGATTATGGCTTCATTGAGCTTTGCCAAAGACATTGGTCCTTTGTTTCGAGATAAGGATATTGCAAGCATGCAGAGGGTTGCCAATTTCAATCTATCCGATTATGAGGATGTGCGTAAGCGTGCATCCCAGATTTACGAGCGCCTTGCCCAAGGCTCCATGCCTTGTGATGGCGCCTGGCCAAAAGAGAATATTGCCAAGTTTAAACAGTGGATTGATGATGGTATGGCTGCGTAATGGCAAAGTGTATTCCAGATTTGCCCGTACAAACTTCACCTTCTTCCCATAGCCAAACCTGGAACCGGGGCGTTTGGGAATTGGCTTAACCGTGGAAGTTTGCTTTGCAGTTCCTCCAGGCAGTTTGGAGTAGTGGCAGGAAAGATTTGAAGAATCATACGTGGAACATGGTACCCTCGAAAGCTGCTTTGGGGAAACGACGCTGCCCATCAAAGATCCACATCGCCTTCAACTAGCTCTCGTGGAAACCGGTGGCGACCAGCAGTTTCTGCCGTGGAAGAACGGCCCTGTCCCGCAAGATCTGGAGATCCTTATGAAAATAGAAAACCGTATTTCACTCGTGGAAGAAATATTGAATGCGCGAAAACTGGAAATGGGAAATGATTATCCAGGCTACAAAAACCACGTGTATCGAATGATACATTTCTGTTTTGCACTGTACGATTGTAAGAGCGAAGAATGCGAAAAAATTATCATTGCCGGTTGCTTTCACGATCTGGGGATTTGGCCCGACAACACCATTGATTACCTTCTACCATCCATTGCACTGGCAAAAGAATACCTCACGCAAAACGGACTGGATCACTGGTTCGCCGAAATCAAGTTGATGATCGATATGCATCATAAGCTGACGCCCTACCGGGACGAGCACTACCCATTAGTGGAAGTGTTCCGCAAAGGCGATCTGGTGGATTTCTCATTAGGCATCGTGAAATGCGGCTTGCCCAAATCCTTTATCAAGCGCGTCAAGGAAAGATTCCCTAACGCAGGGTTTCACAAACGGCTTGTGCAGCTTGAGTTAGGGTGGGTTTCCAAACATCCATCTAATCCGTTGCCAATTTTGAAATGGTAATGAAGAAGTATCGTTTTCCTCCTAAGAACATAGGTTATGAGTAATGTCATAGAAACAGAATCACCATCGGCCGTGGCGTCGCCGTACCATCTATCCCAAATGTTCTGCCGACGTACACAAGGAGACAATCTCGCTTCTCGGACAGCCCTGATTCATAGCATGAACTTGATTGAGCTATATCAAGCAATGTTCAGATCGCTTATGATTTGGTTCGGTATGGAGGAAATGCTAGACAACATTTCTTGAGATCTAGTCATATGTACGATGGAGGGTCAAATTTCAAAAAGTGGTATTATTGCTGTAGTCGGAATTCAATTTTCGACCCAACAGAGGATCGTTTTAAGCTCATCCTAGTTCCCCGAAAAGTGTGTCCTCACGGCTATGAAAAATCACCAGGCCATGTGGACTACAGTTCAAAAATTCTGAAAGTGGTTCGGGTCCGTGAGGTCGAGAGTTCAAATCTCTCCACCCCGACTGGAGTCCACATGGCTCTTATCCATGCAGTCCGCGGCGAGCCCCAAAAAGCAATAGATGCCATATTGTAGGCCTCACGGTTTTATTGAATTTACCCTTACAGAGAAAATCATGATGCCAAAAATGTAATCACTGGGGGTACAAGGAGGAGGCAGTGTTTAAACGAAGATCTAATCTCTACTGTGTGATTCTAAAGTCTCATTTTCCCCTGCTTCCAATACGTCCATTTCGTGCGTTTTTGTTTGGATTTTTGCATTTTTCAGGGGTCTAAATGTCCATTGAGTCCAATATTTCAAATTATTGCTCCAATACTGCGTCCAACTGCATTTTGAGTGCTTGGCGTTCACCGTAAATCGTGCTCCCGGAACTTGTTAACGGCGACGGTAAGATGCCCAAGTAGCGTCCGGTCCATAGAGATAGTACACATCCCAGGCAATGCCTTGAAAGCCATCTACCTCGCTCGCGAACCACTGACCGACTCCCGTTTCTCTGTCCCAGAAATGCATGCCGCGAGGATCGGGCATGGTAGTGCCATTCCATTCCTCACGTGCATCACCACCTAACATAGGTAACCAAACTGCATAGACGCGTAATTTTGTCGTAGGATTCTGCGCTAACAACTCATTCTGCACCCAACGGGGCCAGCAAGACAAGTGCTTCAGGTAGGAGACACCAGGATGATGAGACGTGTCTTTCCAGCATCTTGATTGAATTGTGTCCGCAACGTCTGGATCGTTTGAATGTCTGTAAGTGGCTCTTGTCCCGGTGCAATCCGAGGGCGGCTTTCGAGATAAATACCCAACGATACAGCGATGACGAGAATGATCAGGGCAATACCGCTGCGTTTTGAGATGAGTTTATTCATAAAGTCCTTTCATCATTTCGGCGGAAACACCATAATTAGGTTGTTGTAGCACCTTCCTGCTCAAGCTGCTTTGTCTTGCGGTTAACATTACCTAAACAGCATGAGCCCTGTGGGTTGGGCAAATCACAGGCGCATTGTCCAGCATTTATCCCCATATTGATATTATCTACAATGGCAATACGGTCTTCGGGCAAAGCATTGCGGAGCTCACCAACCGTATGACGGAAACAATAGCATATAAAAACATCTTCAGCCTTTGGCTCTTTTTGGTAAACCCTCTCCCTCACTTCTTGAAGGGTAAAAGCCTGCTCACCATCCACTGAGAAATACACGACTGGACAAGTTTGAGTCCGACAAAAAAGATATTGCACGTCTTGCACCTGCCGTAGACTGACCGACAAAAGAGATTTTATGGTTTGTCCCTGTACAGGCTTGCCAATCTTGCTGCATTCGGGACAAGCATTCACCTCCCGCGGAAGGCGCTGAAAATTCACCGCAGGCAAGTCACAAACAGTGTTTCCGGCTTCGGGTGGGCAACAGCATGAATGAGTCATGAAAAGCTGCCCTTTCTAGTAGCGTCTGCAGATATTTTTTGAATCGAGCAGGCTCAAGATAAAGGCTCATATCCTCATTTTGTTGGTGCATCCAGAATTCAGGGACAGGAGGAAGTTCTGCATTCCAAGGATGATCAGGCGGGTAAAGCAGGTAAACATCCCAGGCAATGGAAATCGTAAGATCCAAAGTTTGTGAAAGTAATTGCCCGAAAATTCGATCTGGATCCCAAAACTGGTTTACATGGACGTCTGAGAACATCAACTCGCGCTGCAGTGCCGCCTCCAGGTTATCTGCCGCAAGCATTGGTATCCATACGATAGAACCACGAAGTAGATCCGAATCCGTGTCTTGAAATATCTCCTGCACTAACTGTGCACCTTCAACGCAGGGTCTTCAAGTAGGTGAAAGTGCCGCAATCAAAAGAACGTATTCGTTTGTATTAAGATAAAGTGATCTCAGTGATGCAAGAGTTGCTACTTCCATAAAAAGAAATTAATCCATTACATATGGGCTAGAATGCTCGCTGATGAGGTGGCCGATGCAATGTTTGCCATCCACATCGTCGGTTGGAAATGTCAGCCCTAGCTTATGAAGTTTTCTCAAATCCACCTCCATTTCCTGAAGCAGCCGGATTCGTTCCTCAATTTCTTCGGCTTTCTGTTCAATCAAGTCCAATAATGTTCGGCAAGGCGCTTCTCTCCGATCCCGCATGGCTAGAAGCTCCTTGATTTCATCTAGGCCGAAGTCCAGAGACCGTATCCCAGCAACAAACCGTGCACGCTCTACATCTTGCTTGTTGTAATCGCGGTAACCATTGGGCAAACGCTGCGCGGAAGATAATATTCCAATTGACTCATAGAAGCGTATGGTCTTGGCAGGCAATCCGGTCCGCTGAGCAAAGTCTCGTATTTTCATAGATTTACTCCCACTTAATATACACCTTCCAGTAACTGGAATGTCAAAGCTACGTTTTCGGCACGAGATGATTTTGCGTTCAGCATAACTCAGTTTGTAGCCTTCTCCAAAATGGAGCCGCAAAGCATCTGCCTGGACGTGTTGATAATTTTTACGACACCCTGTTTCGTGCTATTTCAACTCCATGACCCAATTTCTCACGCGGAGTTTTTTTGATTCTTACTTTCAAGATAGAATGTCATATGACTTTCCATCTTTTCCCGTAATTTCAGATGGCAAGACGTACGTCTTTCTATCTTATAGTTTCCGTCACGGGACAGACTGCGCTGCAAGCACAGATTGCCTTTGGGAAGGGTTGGATACGGTCGCAGCCATCGGTGGATCATGTTTCAGATGTAATACTTTCGCATTGTGCGTTATTAGGAGGAGAGAAAGCATTATGCGACTTCTTTCGGTTAACTGAGTTGTTTTCCCGAATTTGGCATTAAGAATCGACGAATGGAAACGAGTGGATCATCGGGATAGGCGCCGATCTAGCGCGAGATTATGGTTGATCATTTCTGCTGATCAAAGATGATATTGGAAAGGCAAAGCCATGAGAATCAGTGAAACCGCAATTAAAAACGACGGAGACTCGTTTCCCGATCGCAAATCGAAATTGGTAGATACCAAGCCCGAGCAACGCTTCGATATCTCTCCCTTACTGCAATGGAACGTAAGACCAGTAGCCAGGTTAAGTGGACACAGACAGCTGGCTAAAGCTGTCTGTGTTGAGACTTAATAAAACGACAGAAGATTTGCTGCCTAAAAACCTACATTCCTGGCATGGGAATTGCGCCCATTTGCATGAGCATTCCGAATAGATCCATATTGGCCCAATGTTCAACGATCTTGCCATTAGCGATCCGATAGATGCTGATGCCAGTGAAGGTAATGGTCTGGTTGCTGGCGGGGATATTCATAAACGGTTCGCCTGTATGTGTTTGAGTCTGTGTCCAACGCTCCACTACTTTGTCATCCTCGGCGATCAGATCGTTGGTGGTCACGTTCATATCAGGAAATGAAGCCTTGCCCATAAGATGAACCTGCTTTGCCGACTCGATCCCGTTCCAGGGCATGCCAGCCATGAACGTATGGGGTGTGAAATCCTGGGATAGGACTTCGGACAATTTGTCCAACTGGTTGGTGTTGTGAATCTCACGATAACGGCGGACGATGACTTTGTTAGCTTCTGACATGGAATAGATCTCCTTTACTCCTGGAAATTGATTTTTCGATCACTGTCACGATAAGCGAGTTAGAAATATGAAATTCTTATGCTCCCGGTGGGGGCAATAGTTCCAGATCATGCTCGGCAAAGATTTTGCCGATTTGCACGGGATCCGGTGGCTGGTCGGCAGGCAACCTTCCCAGAGACGAAAGCAGGCTTTCCATTTTATGAGCAGGGACAACGATCCAAAGGGTGCGGGCGGTGCTCTCACCCCTTTGCCAGATCCCGTGGGGAACATTCTTGGGCATTTTGATCAGGTCGCCTGCGGTGGCGGTGTACTTTTGATCGCCGACCAGAACTTCCAATTCACCTTCGGCAACATAGATGAATTCGTCTTCCACAGTGTGAACATGCGGCGGCACCATGGTCCCGGGAGGGGAGAGCAGTTCCCAGAGCAGCATCCCTCCGCCCAGTTCTTCAGTGGAGGTCTTGAAAAGCAAGGTATGTCCGAGAACATTGTGGCGGTCACCTTCGCTGGCTTTGACAACCCCTGGATTTAGTTTTGTGATCAGTTCGAGAGTCATGGTTAATCTCCTTTGTTACCCCCACTTTATCAAATCCGTTTGTGATCGACATCCGTGAAAACACTTAAGTTTTTAGCAGACCCTTTTCAACTGCCCAGACTGCGATCTGTGCCCGCGAAGAGAAATTCAATTTTGCTAGGATCCTGCCGATGTGGGCTTCTACCGTGCGATTGCTAAGAACTAATTTCTCGGCAATTTCCTTGTTGGATTTTCCTCGGGCGATCAATCCCGCTACCTCTCTTTCGCGGGAAGTTAGGCCTTCATACTGATTTTTGGTGAGCGAACGGGCCGTGGTGGCGCGGGCATGTGTTATACGATCCCAGGCCTGAGCCAAATCTCCGGGTAGCGTTGCGTCTGACAGCGCCAAATCTGCTGCCAGCTCGTCCAACACGGCTCGCCCTTCCGCAAAATATTTCTCAGCTTGTTCATCGTTGCCCTGGGCTCGTGCAACTCGCCCAAGTGCCAGAAGAATGCGCCAAAGAAGAGGCTGTAGACCGAGAGCCTGAGCTGCTTCACGCGCTGGTTGCAATATATTTTGAGCGCTGGCATAACGCCTTAATGCCATCGCGGACTCCGCATAAAGAAGGCTAAAACGAGGGATTGCGTGGTCCGAAATCTCCACGATCCGCTGCGTAATGGCAAACGCCTCCACTGTCTGACCCTGTGCCAAATGCCATTCTGCTTTGGCGCGCCACAAGTGACGCTGATGACTGGCATGGATGGGCAGGTCCTCGGTAAGCAGAGTGCGGAGGGTGGCATCGGCTTTAGCGAAATTGCTTTGTTGTGTGTACGTGTCCGCTAAAAAAGCGGTGATCATGCCGAGCCAGATGTATGACTTCGTTTCCTCGGCGAGCCTTCGCGCCTCTTCAAGATGCGTCTGCGCCAGGGGCAATGCAAAAATATCCAGGTAAAAAGCACCTATGATCATATGTCCCGTTGCCATAAAGTGCCGATGGTCGATAATGTTTGCAAGTTCCAGACCCGCACCAAGCATTTCCAGTCCCTGGCGGTACTTTCCGGAACTGACGAGGCTCAGCCCTAACCACAATTTCCCCAGAGTCTCAGCAGGACGCGCTCCCATCTGTTGAGCAATAGCCAGAGCCTGTTGTCCATCATGGAGACGATCCTCCAGGGGCACAATAACTGGCGCAGCCACACATGCCAGATAATCCGCGCCGCGCGTGGCGTAGATAGCTAAGCTGGAAATAAAACCACCTCGATCATCCATTTCCCGGAAAAGCGCCATCGCCTTTTCGTAGTGAGCAACATACTCCTGGAGATTACATTCCACTAGGTAGGTGATCCCTAACAAATCATGAGTTGCCGCTAGGCCTCGCTTATCCTGAAGTGATCCAAAGATACGAGCTGCTTCTGTATGATATTGCAATGCCTCCGTAGATTGTGCCAGGTTGAAATGCCAGTTTCCCACCCGGTTCAGCGTCTGCGCCACGATTGCCGGGTCTGATAACCCGGATGTGATGGCGAGCGCTGCCCGAAAGTAATCCCCTGCTTTGACATAATCACGAGATGCCGTGAGAAAGCCCAAATCAATCAGGGCCTGCCATTCACTTTGAGTATTGTTACGAAGACGGGACTCTGATAGCTCTGCGACATAATCTTCCAACGCGCGGTCGAATTCGCCCAAGGTTTCATGCATTTGACCGCGTTCGTGCAATAGCACCAACGGAATAGGAATCTCGAGGTGGCCGGCCGCCACGAAGGCGCGGTTGTAGTTTTCCAATGCCGCACGAGGGGTATAAAGTTCATGCTGGGCTCTTTCGCCAGCCTCTTGTGAAAAGCGCAAGGCAAGCTCCCACATGCCGGCCTCATAGGCATGGTATGCCAATTCAGCAAATCGGCCCTGAGTTGTTGAGTCCTGCATTGCCTGCAACGTCTCTGTAATCTGACGATGCAAGGCGCGGCGTTCGCGGCTAAGTAATCGAGAGTAAATTGCCTGACGGGTCAATGCATGGCGAAAGAGAAAATAATCTGCTGATTCCTCGGTCACTAGCTGTGCTGCCATTAATTCTTTGACTCGGCGTAACAAATCATCTTCCGATGATTGGGTGAGGCGTTGCAAAAGATCAAAATCAAATCGACGCCCTGCGACTGCAGCAAGAATGAGTAGTTGCTGAGTCTCTGGGCTCAGTGAATCAACGCGGCGTTGGACGGCATCTTGAACAGTACGAGGAATTTGAAGTTCACGAATGGGTTTGCGTGTCCAACCTCCCATACCGTAATAGATGTCGCCAGAGGTTAGTAGGGCTTTAAGCGTTTCCTCGATGAAAAATGGGTTTCCATCGGTCAATGCCTGAATCGCTTCCCCAAATTCTGGTTTGACAGGCTGGTCTTGACCAAAAATTGCGGCGATCATCGCCTCAACATCGTTCTGTGCTAATCGAGTTAGGGTCATTTCGCTGGCTAGGCGAGCATGATCCAAATCAGCCAGAAAATGATGGAGCGAAGGGTTCAGTTCATCGTTTCGATACGTGAGCAGAAGCAGGGATGATAAATTTGAGATTCGATGCGCAAAATGCAATAGATATTCCAGGGATGTGTCATCACACCAGTGAATGTCTTCGATGATTACCAAAGATCCAAGAGGCTCCTCTTCAATGAAGTTATTGAGCGTTTGAAAATACCGCAGTTTCTCCTGGGCAGGCTCCAATGGCGATGAGGGTACGATGTTGGGTAGCGAGGTGCTAAGTTCAGGCACCAGTTTAGCAAGGTCCGAGGCAAAAGGCTCAAGCGGTCCAAGAGAATGTGATCGCATGTACGTTCTCAGTAAATCCAATATTGGCGCGTATGGTAACACCTGGTCTGATTCAAAGCAGTTGCCCTGAAAAATCATGAGACCATTTTGGTTTGCCCATTTTTTTGCCTCAGCCACTAAGCGCGATTTTCCAATGCCAGATTCGCCTGCCAGCAGAAGTGTTTGCCCATGTCCACGTTGTGCTTCGTTGAGACGTTGGTGGAGGACGTCGAGGTATGGCGCGCGTCCCACAAGAATGGGGCACAGTACTGGGTTATTCAACGATAAGTGCATCCGAGAATTATACGACAGAGGAATTGCTTATTTTGTTGGTTGATACTTAACTCGATAACAAGGGGTTCAAGTGGCAAATTATCTACTTTTTTCGGATTCTTAATTCGATAAAGCAACAATATTATCTTGGGGAAATGCGATACGTGGTAAGCCCAAAATATTGTAGTTTTTGCAAAAGCGTTTTCATGTGGTATTGACAGGATATCACCGTTCTAATATACTAAACCAAATGGATAACTATTCTCCAAGCCTCGATCAGACATTTGCTGCCCTTTCCGATCCCACCCGTAGAGCAATCATCTCGCAGCTAGCAAAGGGCGAATTCTCCATTATGGAATTAGCGTCGCCCTTTGATATGTCCCTGCCCGCTGTCTCAAAGCACGTACGCATTTTGGAAGATGCCGGTTTGTTAATTCGCAAGAAGAGGGGCAGGGTTCATTACTGCCATCTGAACGCCCGCCCGTTAAGGGATGCGGCACAATGGCTCGTTTTCTACCAGCAATTCTGGGATAGTAAATTGGATGCATTGGCGAATTTCCTACAAGAAACTTCTGAATAATGCGAGGCTCTGAGTGACGCATCCGAACTTAGACCCCGTCACCTTCCTACAGTTGCGCCGGACAATTCCTGCAGCGCGCCTACGAGTCTTTCGTGCTTGGACGGATCCGGCTCAACTGAAAAAATGGTTCGCAGTCGCGGATGGTTTTACTACTCCAATAGCCGATGTTGACTTGCGGATCGGCGGCAGATATCGGCTTGGAATGCAGCCTCCAGGAAATGATCCCGTGCTGATCGTAGCTGGTATTTATCGGGAGATCATACCGCCAGAAAAACTAGTATTCACTTGGCGATGGGAGTCATCGGACGAAGATGAACCAGAGACTTTAGTGACCGTGAATTTTATTGAGCGCGGGAATGTGACTGAGGTCGTTTTACACCACGAACGCTTTACCAGTGAAGCGCTGCGCGACAAGCATAGGGAAGGTTGGGCCGGTTGCATGGATCACCTTGAGCATCTGTTCGCCGCGCACTGATCATGTAAATAATTAATAGAAGGAGAAAAGGAATGTCTACGAATCATAGTTTTATCGAGCAGTCTATAACGATCAAGAGTCCACCTAGTGTAGTGTTTAAGGCATTGACTGAGGCAAATGAATTGCGGCGCTGGTTCCCCACCCGCGCAGAATCAGATCCGCACCCTGGCGGCAAATATAAATTCGCGTGGGAGTTTGCGAATGCCAGCGAGAATGGATCACAAGAGGGCGAATACGTGGAAGTTGTCCAGAACGAGAAGCTGAGCTATACATGGTCAGCAGATTCCGCACCAACGCTGGTCACTTTTGTGTTGGCCGAAAAAAACGGTGACACAACAGTTAAGCTTAAACATTCTACCGCCCAGGATGGCGTGGATGAGAAGAAACTTCATGACGATCATGCCAATCAGTGGGGATTTTTTCTCAATAACCTCAAAGGTTATTTGGAGCAGGGTCTTGACCTGCGCAACGAAATGCTGAAACAAATCACGAATTGATCGTGGTAAAAGTTCTAAACCTATTCTTTACCAGAGAATTTCCACAGTGAATCTGGCGGGAGTCTCCAGTTGGAGGATGGCAGGCATGAAACACAGCATACGGCCTTTGGAAGGGAGCAAAAGTTCATCTACTTTTACCCTCATCAAGATAAGTTCTTTAACGGTGCAAAAGAGGAAATCAGGTGATTCAAAAATCGTTCCCGCAGGTGTTGTTATCAATATCCCGAATCGGATCTGATCCAGACGATGACGATAACATTCGCTTGCAAAAATCGCTGCTAGTAGTTTGTGCTTTTCCTTTTATGGTTGCAGGCGTGGCATGGGGCATACTCTATGTCTTTTTCAGCGAACCACTCGCCGGTGCAATCCCGCTCTCGTATTCCTTTATCTCTTTGCTTAGCATCATCAACTTTGGCCGGACGTGCCAATATCGTTTCTTTCGTTTCAGCCAACTTGCCTTGATACTCCTGCTGCCCTTTTTTCTGATGATAGCATTGGGCGGGTTTCTCAACAGCAGCGCCGTTATTTTGTGGTCGCTGATCTCTCTCCCGGGCGCATTGCTCTTCGATGAACCTCGTCATGCCCCACGCTGGTTTTTGGCCTTTGCTTTCCTCGTTACGATCAGTGGTTTCTTGCAACCCTATGTGCGCTTTACCAACAATTTGTCTTCGGCGCTGGTGATTTTCTTCTTTGTCATCAACCTTATCGGTGTCGGTTCGCTTGTTTTCATGATGGTTTTTTATTTCGTCGGTCAGAAAAATATGTTCCAACAGAAATCTGAAACCCTGTTGTTGAATATCTTGCCTAAAGAGATCGCGGCGATTCTTAAAAACGAGAGCCGCACGATTGCCAATCATTACCAGGAAGCCAGTGTCCTATTCGCGGATATGGTGGGGTTCACTCCGCTTTCTGCACAATTACCCCCGGTCGAAATGGTCGAATTACTTAACGAGGTCTTTTCCTTTTTTGATTCCCTAGTAGATAAATACGGCGTCGAAAAGATTAGAACGATCGGCGACAGTTACATGGTAGCGTCCGGAGTGCCACGCGGTCGCCCCGATCATGCCCAAGCGCTGGCACGGATGGCTCTAGACATGCGCGATTACATTTCCGAGCATACCTTTCTCAACGGTCATCGCGTGAGTTTTCGAATCGGTATCAACTCAGGCTCGATGATTGCTGGTGTGATTGGTCGTCGCAAGTTCGTCTACGATGTGTGGGGCGATGCAGTAAATATTGCCAGCCGAATGGAGTCACATGGTCTCGGTGGCGCGGTGCAAATTACGCAATCTACGTACGAGTTAATTAAAGACGAGTTTATATGTGAGTCACGTGGTAGTGTAAATGTAAAAGGCAAAGGGGAAATGGAAGTATGGCTGGTAAGGTCGGCGAAATAGAGCTGCGAGAAGGTAACAAATGCCCTTCTACAAAGACCATATCTATCCTTATCTTGTGAATGTTCTTGGGGATCCAGCACCTATTCTAAAAGTTCGTCAACAGATCATTCCTATGGCTCAAGGAAAAGTTCTTGAGATTGGTACAGGTTCGGGCGCGAATTTCGTTCATTACGATTCTACGAACGTTATCAAGCTCTATGCACTGGAACCCAATCTGGGAATGATTCGGCTGGCAGAAAGACAACAACGCAAAACAAAGCTGAATATTGAATTTATCGACCTGCCGGGTGAGCACATCCCTATGGAGGATGACACTGTTGATACGGTTGTCAGCACCTTTACGCTGTGCACAATTCCTGGCATTATGGATGCTATTCAGGGAATTGCGCGGGTTTTGAAATCAGACGGCAGGCTCATCTTCTTTGAGCTTGGGCTCTCGCCGGACCCTGAAGTGCAACGCTGGCAAAAACGATTGGAACCTCTTCACCATTGGTTGTTTCAAGGCTTGTATCTGACGCGGGATATTCCAGCTCTACTCGTGCAAAGCGGCTTTCAGATCGAGCATATGGAGAAGGGATATTTAGCCCAATTTCCAAAGTCTTCATCATACTGTTGGTGGGGGATTGCCCTCCGGCGCTAGGACGAATGAGCGAACTGGCAGGCACTGTCAAAATGTGTATGAGCATCTTGTCGAGAAAAGTCCACAAGGCTATAACAGGTTCAAGCCGATGACACTTGCACCGCACGCAAGGGCAGGTGAATCAAGGACAAAACCCAGAAGGGAACCTAAATCTTTTCCAGGACGAATCAAGTCAAAGTACGGGAACGGCGATGCGCGTATCAGTACTCACTACACCATTCACACCGCGCAGAGCAACAACCGTATCACCAAGTGACTCTAAAGTATCCGTTTCAACATATGCGATGCAATCTATGGGTCCCATCAAAAGGTGAGCTTGCTTCACTCCCGCAACGGCACCAATAGTCGCCATGACTTTACGCGGGTCTGTTGCATTTATTTGTATGAGGATATAAGCGGCAGTCATATGTAATCTCCTTTTGCCAAACTGATCGTAATTCGGTTCGAAATATCATCCATGCTTAGAGAATCTTTATTGAACTCAACTTACCACAAATAAAAATTCATCCTATCACGAAAATGCAGCCTATCCTATGTGGCTTCGCAAGTCAATTCAGCCAAAGCCGCTGACCACTCTGCGTCATCGACAGGTTTTCTCGCTCGGAAGTTGATTCCCAGGGTGCCGAAGTTTGCTGCGCTGGATGACTGAGGCGCGCCGCCAAAGACATCGGCTTGCCAGGTGATTTCGAAATCGACAAAACCTGCGGCTACGACCGTAGCCTTGAGCTCTGCTTCCAACAGAGCGCCGGCAATTCAGCCCGTCCACAAATCGATCTTACGTTTGGC
>Ga0114129_10004533_pt1 | contig 19610 bp, 17 predicted proteins | sample RhiMetdeltSRZDD1_FD_80071 | JGI IMG/M metagenome (GOLD analysis project Ga0114129, IMG submission 80071) | Populus rhizosphere microbial communities from Tennessee, USA - Rhizosphere MetaG P. deltoides SRZDD1 (version 2) (version 2) | ecosystem: Host-associated > Plants > Roots > Rhizosphere >...
AGAGCATCGACGCGATTCACTCCGCGATCGACCACGGCATCAACTGGATCGACAGCGCACCCATCTACGGTTCAGGACATTCGGAAACCATCGTCGGCAAGGCAGTGAGACAGCTGCCAGCCTCGAGGCGGCCGATGATCTTCACCAAGTTTGGATTGGGCCTGGACAGCAACGCACCGACGCGCTCGGCGGCGGCTGCCGAAGTCGCCACCGAATGCGAGGGGAGCCTGCGAAGGCTTGGAGTCGATCACATCGATTTATACCAATTGCATTGGCCTGCCCCACAGCCAATCGCGGAGACCGCGGCAGCATGCGATGCGCTGCTCAAGGCCGGCAAGATTCGCGCGATTGGCGTATCCAACTTCTCGGTGGCGCAGCTCGAGGAGTGGCGCCAGACGGGTGTGCCGCTTCATAGCGATCAGCCGCCATACAGCATCCTGCGCCCGGCCGTGAAGCACGACGTCCTTCCGTGGTGCGCCGAGCACAACGTCGGCGCCATTTCGTACTCGCCGCTCTTTCGTGGGATGCTCTTCGGCACGTGGCGCAAGGACAAGACGTTCCCGTCCGATGACGGCCGGAGTACGCACAAGGATTACTCCGGACCGCGCTTCCAGCGCCACCTCCAGGCAATCGAGGAGATTCGTGCGGTGGCGGCAAGCGGCGGCCTGAGCGTTGCTCAGGTCTGTGTTGGCGTGCTGCTTCGAACACCGGGACTCACGGGTGTGATTGCCGGTGCGCGGAACGGTCGTCAGGGAGCGCTGATTGCCAATCTCGGTGTCGGCCTCGCGGACGATCAAGTAGCGGCCGTGTGGACAATCGCAGATCGACTAACCAAAGACCTCGAGACCATGTGATATGCGACGATCGGCGCTGGCACTGTGTATGGCGGTGAGTTCGGCGTGGCTGGCTGCGCAAGATCGACCGCAACCGCCGTCGTTTCGCGCCGGCGTCGAGCTCGTCCAGCTCGATGTGTCCGTCCTGGACGACAAGCGGCAACCCGTTCGCGGGCTGACCGAGGCCGAGTTCGCCGTTCTCGAAAACGGCAAACCGCGTCCGATTCGTGCCTTCTCCGCGATCGATCTGCCGGCTCGGAATCGCGCGACCGAAGCCGCATGGGCCGGCGGCGTGCCGCCGGACGTTGGCACGAACGAGATCGGACAACAAGATGGCCGCCTCGTCATCATCCTCATGGATCGCTCGATGACGTCTGGCAATCCGGTCGTCATCGCACGCCGCGTCGCAACGGCAGCCGTCGAGAGTCTGGGACCTCACGACCTTGCAGCGCTCGTGTCGACCAGCGGCGGCGTACCGCAGACGCTGACGTCAGACCGCGGCCGGCTGATCAACGCCATCAACCAACGCGATTGGAGCTCCTACTCCGACCCTAACGAACCGTTCACCGCAAACCCACCGTTCACGCTCGCATCTCCGTTGCAGGATCCGCGCTGCCTGTGCGGCTTGTGCGTGCTTGAAACGATCACCAGAGTGTCCGATGCGGTGCGCGACGCGCCGCGACGCCGCAAAACGCTCTTCTTCATCGGCTCAGGGATCGTGTTGCAGGCGCCGAGCGAGGTCAAGCTTGGGCCGCCAACCGGGGATATCAGCTGCGATCGCCGGGTTCGAGATGCCAGGCAGGTCATGCTGGACTCTCTGGCTCTCTCGAACCTGACGATTCATTCCATCGATCCAAGAGGACTCGTCAACATCGGTCCTCAGACCAGAGTTGGACCGGGCGGGGCAAAGGGTGGCGAGGACTCTGCGGGGCCGCGCGCGCGACTGCAAGGGCAGCAGAAGGAAACCGTCGATCACCAGGACATGCAGGGAACGCTGCGCAATATTGCCGAGCGAACGGGTGGCCGTGCCGTCCTCGATGCCAACAATCCCGAGCAAAAGATCCCCGAGATCTTTCGCGAGAGCGAGGCGTACTACGTGATCGGCTTCGATGCCGCCACGCCAGGTCAGGCTGAAGACCGTCGAACGATCGAGGTGAAGACCAATCGTAAAGGCCTCCGCGTGCACGCGCAGCGACAGTACGTCGTGCCCGCAGCGTCTCCGGGAACAGCCGCGCCCGGTACGTTAGCCGGCACGCCCGTGTCGGCCGAGCAGGCGCTTTCCGGATTGCTGCCGGCGCCAGGCACACCGTTGGCGCTGGCCGTCTCCGCGTTCGCGAGCACAACGCCCGGGAAAGCGTCGGTCAGAATCACGGTCGACGCGGGTGCATTCAGCCGCCGCGACGGCACCGTGCCCCTCGAAATTCGCACGCTCGCCCTCGACCAGACTGCACGCCGCATCGGCGGGGCGCAGCAAACGTCCACGCTCGAAGGCCGTCGAACACCTGATGACCGGTTACCAATGGCGGACATCCAGACGTATCTCGACCTCGATCCCGGGGATTACGAGATACGTGCTGCCGTCGCCGATCAGGCGCGCGGGAGGGCCGCCAGCGTCTTTCAGCAGCTCGCGATTCCGTCTTTTGCAGATGCGCCGTTATCGTTGTCCCATGTCGCCATTGAAACCGGATCGACTGGCAACGCCGCTATCTCGCCCACGACGCAACGCACGTTCGGGCGCACGGATCAGCCGCGGGTGTTTTTCCAGATCTACCAGGGTACCCAGCGCACCGATCCGATTGTCCCCGTCATTGTCAGAGTAAGAGTGCTCGATGCAAGCGGAACGGCGGTTCGCGACCAGTCATTGCCGTTTGTGGACAAGGACTTTCGCGACCGCCGCGCCGACTGTCGCATCAACCTGCCAATCCCCAGCCTCGTCGCTGGCGACTACGCGCTGAGGATTGACGTGTCATCCGAGAAGCAGACCGCGGGGCGCGCGATCCGGTTCTCGGTAGATTAGAAGCCATCTCATAAACCCTGGCAGCCACCCGCAGAGGCGCAGCACTGCGGGTCGAAAGAGAGGCGCGAGCGAAGCGAAGCGCCTCACGCGAACGGAGCGCGCCGGCGAAGCGGCGCGCGAGAGAGCGTGTAAGGGGGTCCGGGGGACGAAGTCCCCCGGATGGAGGATCACGAACGTCGCGTCGCGATGAACGTGACGTCGTGTGCGTCTCGCCTCCATGGCTCGGCGAGCGTGACCTCGAAACCGGACCGCTCGAGCAACTCGAACAGCTCGCGGTAGCTGTAAGCGCGATGCGAACCGCGCCGAACGTCGACATGGCCGTTCGAGACGAACGTGTACTCGATCTCGAGCCGCTGCCGCGCCGGATCGTATTCATTGGCGACCAGCAACCGCATGTCGTCGACTTGCCACCACGCCCGATCGCGAATGTGCCCCAGAAGGTTCTCGAGGACCATCGGCGTTTCCAGCACGAACCTTGCGCCCGGCTTCAGCGCCGACGCGACCGCTCGCAGAAACGCCGCGTTCCCCTCGTCGTCGAGGTACCCGAAACTGTTGCCGACACAGTAGGCACCATCGAATCGTCCGGGCCAGGGCAGATCGCGCATCTCCCGCTGCTCCCACGTCACGGCGCTCGATCCCGCATCGGACCGCGCGTGCCCGATGAACGCCGCCGACCAGTCGATTCCCGTGACGCGGTACCCGCGGCGCGCCAGCGCGAGCGCCAAACGTCCGCCCCCGCACGGCACGTCGAGCACCTCACTCCCCTCAGATACTGAGAGCAGACGCTCGATCACATCGGCTTCCTGCGCCGTGTGCTCCGGCGGCATGGCCCGCAACCAGAGATCGACCACTGCCCCCTCAAAAAAGTTCTCCCACCAGTTGGACTGCACGTGCATGACAGATCTCCATTCAGATATGTCTCGTCAACGAGACACACCACGACTCGATTGGCTTGAGGAAAAAGGAGAACGTCTAGACGCGGACGGCGGTATTCAGAGGCGGTTCCGCCGAAAGGCTACCACAAAGGCTTCGTTGATATCTGCCCGGCCGGAAGCGATGACGATCGTCCGGTATGACGTACCTTCTCCGGCACTCCGGAGCTTCGGCACCCGGCTGCCAAGATGTAGCCTAAAAACGGCTCAGATTTTAGAAATCGCGGTCTGGCACAGCACGTGCCCTCGTGAGGACGCGCTTGCGAGCAGGCCCTGATCCCGGGGCCAGCTTGGCGTGTCGCAGAGGTTGATCGCGAGTGGAACCTGCTCGGGCCAACAGTCGAATTTGGACCCCTCGCGGCCAGTGGCGGGAGGTGTGGGCGGAACGCACGGCTTGGGCTGTGGGCCTTCTGTGCCTGGTGACGTGGGCCGCGCTGCACATCGAAGGGATTACTGGCGCCCGCCACGAACTCGAGCGCTTTGCGGTCCTCCGCGCCGCCGCGGCGCAGCAAACCGCGGACCCGGATTTGAGCCTCTGGGACCGCGAACGCATCGACGCCTGGCGACGCACGTTGGCCGCACCCGCACCGCCCCCACTTGCGGTTCTGCGCATTCCGAAGGTCCGCCTCGAGGTCCCGGTCTTGCCGGGCACCGACGACTTCACACTCAACCGCGCCGTGGGTCATATCGAAGACACGGCGCTGCCGGGAACAGATGGGAACTCCGGCATCGCGGGGCACCGTGACGGGTTCTTTCGAGGGCTGAAAGACATCGCGCCCAACGACATCATCGAGCTCGAGACACTGCGAGGGAAGGAGGTCTACCGCGTCGAGCGGACCTGGGTCGTGGAACCGGAGGACGTGTCGGTACTCGACCCCACACCCACGCGCTCGCTCACGCTGGTCACGTGCTATCCGTTCTACCACGTCGGTCCAGCCCCACAGCGCTTCATCGTTCGCGCTGTGCGAACCCAACTGAACGCAGGAGATCAGACCAGCCGCGGGAATCAGATTTAGCCCTTGCGGGGAACTCGGAAAAAGGGAGGAACAGGAGGCTTTATGACGCGTGCATCGATTCGGTTCGCATTATCTGGCGCACTCGTGTGCTTGACGGCCGTCGTCACCTTTGCGCAGCAGACCTCAACGACGACGGAGGCTAAGAAGTTCCAGGTCATCTCGGTAGACGGGAACCAGCTAGTGGTCAGATTGCCCGAAGGCACGCGGGAACTGACTGTCCCCGCCGACTTCCGGTTCAATGTCGACGGCAAGTCGCTGTCGGTGCAGGAACTGAAGCCCGGCATGGCAGGCACCGCGACCATCACCACGACGACGACGGTGACCCCCGTCACCGTAACCGAGGTGAAGAATGGGACGGTCACGAGGACCATGGGCACGAGCATCATCGTCGCCACCGACGGCGGCTACAAGATGTTCTCCCAGAGCGACATCGACAAGCGCGGTATCAAGATCATGCGCGAGGGCCAGCCGGCGCAGATTTCGGACTTTCGAGAGAACGATCGGATCACGGCCACAATCATCACGTCGAAGCCGCCCCGGGTCATGACTGAGAAGGAAGTGAGCGCAACGCTTGCCAGGACCACTCCCAGCGCGAGCACGCCCGGGGCCGGTGGAGCGCCAGCGGCGTCGACGCCACCGGCGGCAGCAGCGCCGTCCCCGACGGCGGCAGCCACCACCGGGGCCTCACCAAGGAGGCTGCCCAAGACCGCCAGTTACCTGCCAGCTCTTGGACTCGTGGGACTCGCGTCGCTGCTCTCGGGTTTGGGGCTCGCCGTCCGGCGGCGTGCCGCGACCCGCTAGCCGTTTCGCCCATCGCCGCCGGGCCGCGCTCGTCGTGGATGGACGTGGCCCGCGCGGTGTTCAAGCCCGAGCCGCGTGTCGACAGGCACCGCCTCGCTTACGTTCTGTGACGGTTAGGAAACCCCGACGATGAGATACGCGCGCGAATTCATCACGAGCACGGTCGTCGGGGGCTTGTTCATCGTAGTGCCCGTCTACCTGGCGGTACTTCTGCTGCTGAAGGGTATGAAGTCGGCCGCCAGTCTGGTGCGGCCGGTCGCTGCGATGGTCCCTGACTGGCTCCCAGGTGAGAACCTGTTGTCTCTGGTCCTGGTACTCGCGCTCTGTTTCCTCGTCGGTGTCGCTGTGCGTACTCGATCGGGGCGCGCGGTTCGCGAGCGCCTAGAGGTGGCGTTCTTCGAGAGACTTCCCGGGTACGGCCTGCTGCGCAGTTTGACGCAGCGGTTGGCGGGAGACAGTGACGAGCAGGCTTGGAGACCGGCACTAGCCGAAATCGAGGAGGCGCTCGTCCCGGCGTTCATTATTGAAGAACTCGCCGACGGTCGATTCACGGTCTTCGTGCCATCGGTGCCCACACCGCTTGCCGGAGCCGTGTACGTCCTCCGGCGTGAACGCGTGCACATCGTCGACATCCCTTTCACGCAGGCCATCAGCTCCATCTCTCGCTGGGGCTCAGGATCGAAAGACCTCGTGGCAGCAATGCGAAACGGATAACGGGGCTCGCGTACGCGCAGGGCCAAGGAGCATGAAATGACAACGACGTGGATGGCAGGCGTTCTCGCAGGTGCTGCGCTCATTGGCGCCACACACGCATCGGTGGCTCAGGACAAAGGGAAAACAGAGGCGGCCAAACTCGCAAGCGAGGCGCAGGCGGCCTTGCAGCAGCTATACGCCAGCGTACCCCTGGCAAAGGAACTCGGGCCGAAGGCGCATGCCATTCTGGTCTTCCCCAAGGTTACGAAGGCCGGCCTCGGGATCGGTGGGCAGTATGGCGAAGGCGCTCTGTTGAAGGGTGGGAAGGCGGTTGGCTATTACAAGACAACTGGCGCTTCGTTCGGCTTGCAGGCGGGCGGCCAACAGTACGGCTACGCGATGCTCTTCATGAACGCCAAGGCGCTCGAGCAGCTGGACAACGCGAAGGGTTTCGAGGTCGGCGTCGGCCCCAGCGTCGTCCTGGTGGACGAGGGCATGGCGAAGACGACCACGACCACTACCCTGAAGGACGATATCTACGCCTTCGTCTTCGGGCAGAAGGGACTGATGGCGGGCCTTGGAATCCAGGGCAACAAGATCGCGAAGATCACGCCGAGGTGACGCCCCGGTATTACGTGCAGCCTCCGTCCGACGGGGCGCGCGAGCGGCCCGCGTGACTGTCACCGCTCTGTGAAGGGGAAGGAAACGCGCAACAAGACGGGACTTTAGGAGGACGTATGAAACGGTTTGTCGTAGGAATCATCGCAGCGGCAGTTCTGGTGTCGATGGCGCGCACGGCGACGGCCCAGGTCAAGACCGTCAGGTCGGAGATGAGGACGGAGACGGGCACCGTCGAGGCGATCGACGCCGCGACTCGTTCGATCACTCTCAAGAAACCGGACGGTACCTTCGTGACGACCGTCGCAGGGCCGGACATCAACCGGTTTGCGGAGGTCAAGGTCGGCGACACGGTCAACGTTCGCTATTACGAGAACTTGATCGTCCGCGTGAAGCAGCCCGGCGAGTCCGAGGTGGTCAGCAGCGTCAAGGGCACGACTGGTTCCGAACAGGTCCTGCCTGGGGGCACCAAAGCCAAGCAGGTGACGATCACGGCCTCGATTACGGCCATCGACCCGACCACGCCGTCGATCACTTTTACCGGGCCGAACGGCTGGAAGTACACCTCCAAGGTGCAGGACTTGGAGGCTCTCGCCAAAGTGAAGGTCGGCGACAAGGTTGATTTCGTCTGGACAGAAGCGATGCTGGTGTCGGTCGAGCGCAAGTAGGGGCTTGGTTACGGCCGGGGCGGTCCGCTGTGACCGCCCCGGGCCCTTGATCCAACTCGTGCGAGGAGTGCGCCGTGTTCTCCAAGCTCTCGGCGGAATTTATCGGTACGTTCTGGCTCGTTCTCGGTGGTTGCGGCAGCGCGGTCCTCGCGGCTGCCTTCCCCGCCGTCGGCATCGGACTGCTAGGCGTGTCACTGGCTTTCGGTCTCACGGTGCTGTCGGGCGCGTATGCGCTCGGCCCGATCTCGGCGGTCACTTCAACCCCGCTGTCTCCGTAGGCCTGTGCCTGGGAGGTCGCTTTCCTGCCGCCCTGCTGTTGCCGTACACCGTGGCGCAAGTCCTGGGTGGTGTCGTCGGCGCAGGCGTGCTGTACTTTATCGCGAGCGGCAACCCGGATTTCAGCCTCGCCGGCGGGTTCGCCTCGAACGGCTACGGCGCGCACTCACCGGGTAAGTATTCGCTTGGCGCGGGGCTCGTGTGCGAAGTCGTGATGACGTTCATGTTCCTGATCGTCATTCTCGGGACCACACACAAACGCGCCCCAGTAGGATTCGCCGGCCTCTCCATCGGCCTCGCTCTCACACTGATCCATTTGATCAGCATCCCGGTGACGAACACGTCGGTCAATCCGGCTCGCAGCACCGCAACCGCGGTGTTCGTCGGAGGCTGAGCAGTACAGCAGCTCTGGTTGTTCTGGTTTGCTCCGGCGATCGGCGGCGCAATCGCCGGCTTCACGTATAAGGCGCTTCTCGAAGGCCCAGTCGAGGAACCCGCGGTGACCGGACGCCCGGTTCGTCATTGACAGAAGAACCCCGGTCCGATCAAGCTGCACAATGGTCCAGACAGTTTTCGCTTTTTGACGACCATCGGTTTCTGACATTCGCCTATGGCAGTTCTACGTCGTACGACGTAATTCGCCATGTGTTGTCTTCCTTCCGCCATAGCAGACGCAGGACAGGCGCGTCACCTGCCTCAGTGCGAAACCGGAACGTCATGCCGAAGGCCTGCCCGTATTCGAGCGGCAAGGGATCGGGCGGCACTGCCCCACGGGCTCGAGCCTCGCACTCGACGGCGTCGCCAAGTGCAGCAGGGAAGCTGGTGAGGCTGAAGATGCGAGAGTACGGCTGGTCCATCACGCGAATGGACGGGTGGAGCGGCTCGGCAGCCTCGACGATCGTCTCCAGATCGCGCCGCGTGCCAACCCATTGGCCGATCCGTTCGAGACTTGCGCGGATCTTCCGGCCGGCATCGTCGGGCGACGTCGACGCCGGAGCGTCGGGACCCCGCACGAGGTCGTAGCACGCGTAGGTTTGCGTCGACAGGTACCGGAACGCCGCATCGTAGTCCTTGCGAATCAACCAGGTGTCCACGAAGTTTTTCGCCGCCTGAACGAGGGCGAGGTCGGCTTTGATCCGAACGATCTTGGGCTCGGGCGGCGCCGGTGGAACCGGCGTCTCGTCGGGCTTCGGAGCTACGTGCCAAGATACGATCTTCCAGTACCCGTCCTCCTTGGCCCACAGTAACGCGACGGAAGTGTCCTTCCCTGGCCCGACGACGCGGAAGCTCGCAGCATAATGCTGCCCGTACGCGCTCGACACCTTCGTCGGCGCGCCCGGTGTCAACCGACTCGCGCAGTCGAATCCGGCCGCCATTTTGTCGGGCACGTCGTAAAGAACGAACTGGCCTTGATGAAGCTGGGGCACGGCGCGAAGCCCAGGGATCGGAAGCGGCACGCCGATGGTGAGTCCCTCGAGCGAGTCGTGCTTGCTAAGGGCGTCGTGGGCGGCTTTCAGATTGACCATGATCTGGACCGGCGCGAGTCCGCGGTCGAAGGCAGGCGGATCGGGTGTATCTTGCGCCAGGCACGCGTAGGATCGTTCCGAAACATAGCCCATCGCCGCCACCACGTTGCCTTCCACCAGCCACGCCTGCAGGAAGTCAGGCACGATTGCGTCGATGTGCTTCTTCCCCGCGCGCGGTACCTTCGGCAGAGTAAGCGCGGGAATCGTATCCTTGGCGGCAGTGGCCGGCTCGACGCCCGCACCGAAAAAGCTTCGCCACCAGTTCTGGAACCCGGTCCACCGCCCGGCGTGTCGCTCGGCGTTGTCGCCCGCTCGTACGTCCGAGTTTGCCGCGCTCAGGTGTCCGTTGAACAAAGAGACGGGGAAGATCGACGCTCGATAGTCGACGTCAATATCTGCCAGACGACCGTCCATCGCAATTGAGACCTGAATCGACGGGGTACGCCGCTGTTCGCGGTAGTTGATCGGATAGCCCTTGTGATAGACGGTGTTGTCGACACCGCGCTTGAACTCGCGCGAGCGCTCCAGCATCTCGCGCGCGTTCGGCGTCAATCGAACGTACATCCGAAACTGGCGATCGCCTGACGCTCCCGAGACTTCGCCCTTTACGGAGTCGACCCGCTCGATGAGCGCCAGACCGTCGCCGAATTTCTGACCTGACGCGTCGGTCAGCGGAGTCGTCAGCAGCGCATGCGTCACTGCGTCGAAGGTCGTCTTTGTAGAGAGCCTGAGAATCTCGTCGTAGAACGAACGGGCATCCAGGCTCTGACCGGTCACCTTGGTGAAACGCGCCACCCAGTCGTTGACGAGCTGCTGACGACGTGCGTCGAGTTCGGAGTAAGCCCCGCCGAAGCGTGGAGGCTGCTGGGCCGTGATGATCTCAACGGCTAGCACGCCGAGAAGTACGCTCCCGACGACCCTATACGTTCGCAGTAGCCAGAGTAGCGACACTATCGCGAATTCCTCACTGTGCGGAATTGTCGAACTGCCGCGAGCAAGCGGCGTACCCGGTGGCGCGTCGGGCCCCGACCGGCCGTTTCGTCGCTCAGGCAGGCGCGAATGTTGATTCCTCAATACGCGGTAGCCTCCTCATAACCCATCGCGCGGAGACCTGAACATCCCTCGACTCCGGCATCCCGTGGGCACTCCGGTTCTGCGGAGCCCGAGGTCACGACCGTAATCGCGCGTCTGATCTCCGTCGGGAATGAGAATTGCCATCGGCTCCGAGCGTGCGCTGGATGCCAGTCGCTGTACGCGGTGGTCGGGTTCGCTCGGAACGAGCTCGCCGCCGTTATTCGAGCACTCGCATGACGTTGCTGAGCATCGCCGCATGCCTAGCACTGTCCTCCATCATGGCGTGCGCCGGCCTGACGCAGAAGCCGACCGGACCCGATCTGAAGCCCTGGCCTGAAATCCGGCCGGACTTCCGCGTGGAAAGTCTGCGAGCGCGCATGCACGAGTACTCGATCACGTTCGCGGCGGAAGTCGATCTCGCAGCCACAGCGATCGAGCAACGGGCTGCCGATTCGACGGTCCGGCGCAACGCAGTGCTCTGGAGGGTCCGCGCAATACCCGAGATGCGAAAGGCCTGCTTTCGGCTGGAGCCGGTCAGTGCTCTCGTCGACGCGTGGATCTTCGCACGCCAGATGGATCAGCTCTTCAACGAAGGCGCGGGCACCAGCGCCTTCGGCACATTGCAGTCGGAGGCCATCGGGGTCTCGCGCCGGCTCGTCGACCAGATACGGGAGATCGGCGGTTCGGTCGCCGTGTCTCCTGAGGCACGCGCCGAGTTCGAGCGCAAGTTCATCGATCCGTGGCTCGCCGACCATCCTCTCGATGACATCACGTTCGTCCGGAAATCGCCGATTGCCCGCTTCGCGGAACAATCCCGTGCGCGCGGCGACACATTGCAGTCGGTCGGCACCATGGAGGAACTGGCGTTCACAATCTCCCAGCAGGCGCGCATCTACCTGGCCGATCTGCCGCGGCAGGTTCGGGGAGAGGTCGACTTGATGCGCTTCGACTTACTCCCTGCGGAGAGTGTGGCCTCGATGCAAGCCGACCTGCACCTGAGCGCTGCCGCCGCGGATCGCATTGCGCGAGCCGCTGAGGGCGTGACGCCGCTCGTCCTGAGCGAACGCCCCATCATCCTCGACGAATTGAGCCGCCAGCGAAGCCTGGTGATGGAGGCCTTTTCGGTCGAGCGGGAACAGGCGGTCGGTGCGATCATCCGCGCCCTTGCCGCGGAACGCCGCGAATTGCTGCGCAACGTCGAGTCGCAGCGTCAGGCCACGCTCGAGTGGGCGACCGCCGAGCGCCGCGAGACGATCGCGGAACTGCGCCGCGAGCTGGCCGGATCGCTGGAAGCCCTGCATGCCGAGCGCGCCGTGATCGTCGACGACGTACGCCAGATCGTCGATGTGGTCCTGCTGCGTGTGGCCATTTTCCTCGTTGCGGCCGTGCTGCTCGCGCCGCTCGTCGCTCACGCCTATGCTCGTGTCTGGCCGGGGCGACGGCGTGAGCCGGAGCAATCGGAGGCGCCGAGGCGCGTCCATTGACATCGGCCGGTCGTGGAGACGACGATCGCGTCATGCCCCGCGCGCTGGTGTTCGCGACGCTTCTTTCATTAATACCCGGCGCAGCCGTCCAGACGCCAAGCGTCGTGCACATCAAGGTCGTCCTCGTCGGTGCCGACGGCAAAACAACGCCGGTGCCGCGCTACCCTTTGCTCATCAGCGACAACCCGGTGAGCGCCCCGCCCCGCCGTATCGTGACGACGCTCGATGGCACTGTTGATGTGCGGTTGCGCCCGGGGAACTACACGGTCGAATCCGAGCGACCGATCACGTTCCAGGGGAAAGCTCACACGTGGATGCTGACACTGGATATCACCGCCGGACGCGATGCGGTGCTGGAGCTCACGACGGCCAACGCCGAGATCGAGGAAACCTCTGCAACGCCAGCGGCGGGAAGCACGCTGGAATCGGATCCCTATTCCCTAGTGCCCAAGTGGCAGGACAGCGTCGTTGCGATCTGGACACCGACCGCTCACGCCTCAGCATTCGTCATCGATGCGAAGGGACTCCTCGCCACGAACCAGCGCGTGGTCGGCACAGCGCCGTCCGTCGAAGTGCAACTGACGCCAACCGTCAAAGTGTCCGCCACGGTGCTCGCGGCGGATCCCGCTAAGGATGTCGCCGTCCTCTGGATGGATCCACAACTGATCGCAACCACGAAGCCCGTCCCCGTCACGTGCGGTCAGGGGCCAAAGCCGGTTGTCACGAGCGGCCAGGACGTTTTCGCGATAGCCACGCCGCTCCGTCAGGCGAAGGGCATGACACCGGCGACCGTGAAGCGGGTCGACTCGAACACGATCGCGTCTGACCTCGCCCTCCCGACGGGCAGCACAGGCGGTCCAGTCTTCAACTCGGAAGGCGAGCTGGTTGGAATCACGTCGATTCTTGACGATCGGGACGAATACCGTCGCGGCGACGTACGAATCCTGCGCAGCGAAGCCGCGTGCGATGTCGTCGCGTCCGCCGGGAAGAAAACGATCGGTGCCAAGCCGCCGAGCGGTGATGGCCTTCCAGTGGAACCCACAGAACCGTTTCCTGTCGGTGCACTGAAGGAGATCGTCGAACGCCGCTCCGGCAGCCTGAGCCCCTATCAGGTCACCTCGTCGTCGTTCGACGTGTCTTTCATCACGCCGCTCCTGATCTACGGCGCGCAGTATCAATCGGAGCAAGGCCGACGCCGCACTACCAGCAAAGATACCCGCAAGCCGGCGCTCGAGCCGCCCTTGGTGCGGCCGCTGATGGACTTCGGCAACTGGTCCGATTACGTCGGAGATTTCCCGCCAGTGTTGTTCATTCGCGCGACGCCGAAGCTGGTCGAGGGGTTCTGGACGACAGTGGGCCGCTTCGCGGCACGTACGCAGGGCGTGTCGCTGCCGCCAATCAAACGGTTCAAGTCCGGCTTCTCACGGATGCGCGCGTTCTGCGGCGATGCCGAGGTGACGCCGATTCATCCCTTCAAGCTCGAGCGGCCGCTTTCGGAGACCGAGGCCATTTACGAGGGTCTTTACGCCTTCGATCCCGGCGCCTTCGGACCACACTGCGCCTCGGTCAGGCTCGAACTCTTCTCCGAAAAGGAGCCGGACAAGACGGACAAAGCCGTCGTCGATCCGGCAATTCTCAAGCAAGTCTGGGAGGACTTCGAACCGTATCGCGCGGTCATCCGCTAACCCCCCTTGACTCACCAGGTGTACTACTGTAAGTAATACAGCCAGAGTGTTCTATTCACACTGGTACACCTGCGATGCTGCCTTTTAGCATCAACCTCCGCGCCGGAACATCGATTCATGACCAGGTCGTGTACGCCGTCCGCCGGGCGATCGTAACCGGTCAGCTCCGGCCCGGTGATCCGTTTCCATCTGTTCGCTCGTTGAGCGTGGCGCTCAAGATCAATCCGAACACCGCGCACAAGATCGTCGCAACGCTGATCGACGACGGGCAGCTTGTAGTCCGTCCGGGCGTCGGCACGTTCGTGGACGAGTTCCGTGCGAGTGGATCCGCCACGCGGCGAGCGACGCTGGAGCGCGATGCGGAACGTATCGTGATCGAGGCTCGACGCGCCGGAGTCTCGCTCAAGGAACTGCTCGCCGCAATCAAACGGTACTGGTCGGGTACCGTTGGCGAAGACATAGGGAGACCTCTCGATGACGAACGCAATCGAGACCTTCGATCTGACACGTCGCTTCGGACGAACCGAGGCCGTTAAGGGCCTGCAACTCCGGGTCCCTGCGGGAAGCGTGTTCGCGATCCTCGGACCGAACGGCGCCGGAAAGACGACGACGCTCAAGCTCCTGATGAACCTCGTGCGCGCGACACGCGGGACGGCCTCAGTGCTTGGCGTGGACACGCGGCGGCTCGGTCCGAATGAGTTTCGGCGGATTGGCTACGTGTCCGAAAACCAGCGCTTGCCGGAGTGGATGACACCGGGCCAGCTGTTCGACTTCTGTCGCCCTTTCTATCCGACGTGGGACGACGGCGTGCGCCGGAAACTCGAGTCGGATCTCTCGCTGTCGTCGCAGGCGCCCTTGCGCACGCTGTCGCGCGGAACCCGCATGAAGGCCGCGTTGCTCGCATCGCTCGCCTACCGGCCGGACCTCGTCATTCTCGACGAACCGTTTACGGGACTCGATCCCGTCGTTCGCGATGAGCTCGTTCGCGGCCTGTTAGGCGTATCTGGCGATCGACCGTTCACCGTCGTGGTCTCCTCGCACGACATCGACGAAGTCGAACGGCTCGCGGACTGGATCGGGTTCATGAGGGACGGTCAGCTCGAATTTGCCGAGCCTGTCTCGGTCCTGCTCGGTCGCTTTCGACTCGTCGAGGTGGTGGCGACCGGAGATGCACCGGCGATCATGCCTCGCCACCCGGATTGGCTGTCTCAAGGTGCAGCGGGCCGGACGCTCCGTTTCGTCGACACGTCCCACAACGAGTCTGACTCTCCCTCGCGAATCTCGGCTGCGTTTCCCTCGTGCGACATCCGGACGACTCCGATGTCGCTCCGCGAGATTTTCATCGCCGTCGCGCGACACTCATCGAGCGCATCTGATGCCGCGGAGGCCCTATGAACCACGTCGCGCATCTGCTCAGAACGGACGTTCGTCGATTCAGGCTGCTGTGGTCGATCTGGGTGTTGATCCACGCGGCGGACGCCATCTTCCGCGCCACACAGCCTGCATTGTCCGGCGACTCCCGACTGGCGAGGTCGATCGATCTCGTGGCCGCGGTCTTGTTTCTGCTCCGCTGGCTGGGAATGATCGTCATCGTCCCGCTCGTGATGCAGGAGCATCCGCCGCTCGGAAGTACCGCCTTCTGGCTGACGCGGCCGATTTCGTGGCGGGCGATGTTCGGCGCCAAGGTGCTGATGCTGGGGGCCATGCTGGTCGGGCTGCCGGCGGTCGCCGAGTTGATCCTGATGTGGGCCTTTCGCGTTCCGGCAGCCGAGGCGGTCTCGGTCTTTCTTCAGACGATGCTGTTCCAGTGGTTGTGGATGTTCGCCGTCATGACCTTTGCCGCGACGACCGCGAATCTCGCGCGGTTCGCATTGGCGGCTGGCGCTCTGCTCGTCGGCTTGGTGTTGCTGATCAACGTCACAGTCGCGGTGTTGTTCAGAAACCTGTCGGACGGCCCGCAGTTATCCGACGTCACAGCGCGGTCCACACAAAGCGCGGCCGGGCCGTTGACTCTTATCGCGTTGCTCAGCCTCGCGGCTGGAGCCTTGGTCGTGGTGCAATACCGGACCCGGCTGAAGCGCTTCTCAATACCGACCGGAGTTGCCGGTCTCGTGCTCGCCGTTCTCCTGATGTTGTTCTGGCCATGGGAATCGCGCCCACTGGCGGTACCCGCCTGGGCCGCGCAGGAATCGTCACTGCAATTCGTCCCAGACTCAACCGTCGGTGAGTTCAACCGCTTCGACCCTCGGCCATCGTCTGGGGCTGGTACCAGCTGGAGGTTCGGAAATATTCGCGGCCGGCTGAGCGGTGTCGAGCCCGGTTGGTTGACGACGGCGCGACTTGCCGACAGCTCGATAGAGTTCACCGATGGTACGCGTCTGGCGAGTGCAGGCAACGGGTACGGAGGCAACGTCTCATCCGACATGCTCGATACGTCTGCGATGCACGCTGCCCTGCGTCGCCTGCTCGCCGTAGATCGCCTGTCGGAGAATCTTCGTTTTGTGAGGGAAGAGGTGCCGGCGATAGTCGTCACGGAGGATCAATTCCGGGCGCATACCGGAAAGGCAGGCACGTATCACGGCCGATTCATGGTGGATCTGGACGAGATGCAGATCGCGTCAACGCTCCCGCTCGAGCCCGGCGCGACATTCCGTGACCGCGGGTTCCGGCTCGTGATCGACCACGTCCTCACTCAAGGCTACTCGCTCTCGATCCACGTCCGCCAGTTCACTACGACCGTTTTCGACTCAGAGCCTTCTCACCGCTGGTCTTTCTATCTTCGAAATCGGAATAAAGCCGAGGCAATAGCTAGCTCCACTCAATCGACCCACCTCGGAGGAGCGACAAGCATCCCGCTCGCGCGTCCGTTTGTCGCGTATTCCGTTGCGCCAAGCGGCGGATTTAACATTGCTGGCGCACACCTCCGGTTCGACGCCAACACGTCTGGTGACCAGAGCGTTGACTTGACCGAGACGTGGCTCGCGGGTGCCGAATTCGTGATCGTCCGCACGGTTACGCGCGGATCGGTCCTGCGAACAGTCGTGATCCCGAGTTTTCAGATGATTGAAGCGCCGGCGAGGGCTTTTTAGTGAGATTGGAGGCCAGCAATGAAGTGCGCCCGATCTAGTACCGTCCGGTTGGCACTCGGGCTCCTGGCCATTGCGGCCGTCGGTGTCCCTGGTACTGCACAGACACTGCGGCGCGGCCGCGATTGGGGCATCCCGTTTCCTGGCCGGACCGGACCGCTCAATGCGATCACCGACGTCTCAGGCGTAGCGGTCGGTCACGTGACGCTCATTGAAGGCGAAGGCAAACTCGTCCCAGGCAAAGGCCCGATTCGAACGGGTGTAACCGCGATCCTGCCTCGCCCGCGGGGCAACTGGGATCCTGTGTTTGCCGCGACGTTCAATCAGAACGGCAACGGCGACATGACCGGCATCAATTGGATCAAGGAGTCAGGCTTTCTCGAGGGGCCCATCCTGTTGACCGGCACGCACAGCGTCGGCACCGTGCGCGACGCGGCGATCCAGTGGCAATTGAAACACGGGCGTCAGTTCGTCTTCACGTATCCGATCGTCGCCGAGACGTTCGATTTCCTGAATGATGCGAACGGCGAACATGTGAAGCCGACGCACGCGTTCGACGCACTCGATCGCGCGGCGCCTGGCCCGGTCGTGGAGGGTGCGGTCGGCGGCGGCACCGGAATGGGCTGCAATGGGTTCAAGGGCGGCATCGGCACAGCGTCTCGAGCGCTGACGATGGCGCAGGCCCCGTACACGGTTGGTGTGCTGGTGCAGTGCAATTACGGCGGCGACCTCAGAATCCTTGGCGTGCCTATTCGCCCGGAGATCAACGGCCTCGGCACGTGCACGATGCTGTCACAACCATTGAGCCGGTCGTGGACGTCACGTATTCCATCGTGTCCGGCAAGCGGAGGCGGCGTTGCTGACAACAGTGATGTGGCCGATCATGAGGGTCGCGGATCGATCATCGTCATCGTGGCCACGGACGCTCCGCTCCTGCCGCATCAGTTGGAGCGCATCGCGCGACGCGTAAGCCTCGGAATGGGCCGACTGGGCAGCTTCGCCGGGAATTCGTCAGGCGACTTGTTTCTCGCCTTCTCGACCGCCAACAGCGGCGCCGCAAAGCCCGACGGCACGCCGGCATTGACCATGCTGCCGAATGAAAGGATCGATCCGTTGTTTCAGGCGACGATCGAGGCCACGGAAGAAGCAGTGGTGAACGCAATGCTTGCGGCACAAACCATGACCGGCGTCGATGGCATCCGCGTGTTCAACCTGCCAGGCGATCGCGTGGTTGCCGCGCTGAAGAAGTACAACCGGATGAAGTAAGATCTTCAACACACAACGCTGGAGTAATCATGGCAATCGATCGGCGTCACTTTCTCGGCTCCGCAGCCGCGACTGCAGCGTTCTTTGCGATGCACGACGTGCCGTCCATCGCGAACCAGACCCAACCCCTGCCGACCGTGCCGGCTCGGCCACGCCTACTCTCGCTGGAACTCCAATCGGGCGCTCCACTGAGCGCGATGAAAGCGTTCTACGGAAAGACGCTCGATTTGGCTATCCCGGAGGAGCGAGACGACAGGTTCACGGTTGAAGCCGGTGAAACCCGCATCACGTTCGTCAGCGGCAGTGAGCTCGTCGGGGGACGTTGTCGAGTACATCGCGCGGCACGATCTGAAAAACGGCGATATTGCTCCGTTCAGTTGGGCGGACATTCTGTACGCCAGCGAGATTGGTCTGGTCGTCGACGACGTGGCGACGACTGCGGCGACGTTGAGAGATGTGGCGACCGTAAGCCAGTACAAAGGTGGGAACGATCAGTTCATGGCGATGGGCGACGAATATGGACTGCTCCTCGTGATGAAGCGCGGCCGCGTGATTGACTTCACTGCCAACCCGGAAAACGGCGTCCGGGTTTACCGCACCGCTGTCACCGTGCGTGGACCGAAGGCGTCGAAACACAGCTTCGAGGACTATCCCTACCGGATCGACATCGAGGAGCGCTGCAGCTGCGCGTAACCGAACGTCAGTCCTGACGCAGCGCAACCATCGGATCGACGGCGGCCGCGCGGCGCGCCGGAACGACGGACGCCAGCAACGCGGCGAGCAACAGCGTGACGGCGACGATCGCAAACGTGATCGGATTCGCGGTTTCAACGCCGTACACTGCCCCTTCCAACAACCGGCCGATGAAAATGGCGCCAAGAGCGCCGAGCGCCGTGCCCGCGAGCGCCGTCAGCATCCCCTCTCGGATAACCTGCCCGAGCACCTGCTTCGGCCCTCCGCCGAGCGCGATGCGCAGCCCGATCTCGTGGGTACGCTGCGCGACGCCAAACGACATGACGCCGTAGATGCCGACCGTCGCCAGCAGGAGCGCCAGGCCGGCAAACGCCGCGAAGAACACCGTGTAGAAACGGTCCGCGGCGGTCGACTCGCTGAGCGTCTGCTCGATCGTCTCGACATCCGTCATCGGCAGTGTTGGATCGACGGTCCGGAGAACGTTGACCATGGCTGCGTGCGGCGCCGGCACGCCGCCTAGCGTCCTCACCGCCACCGTCGCGGTTGGCCATGGATTCTGTGCGAATGGCAGGAGAACTTCGGGAAAACCCGGCCGGCCCGGACCATCATTGGCCGTATCTGCCTGCACGCCGACGATCTCCCATTCGACCGGCGGAGTTGAACCAGGTGCGGCCCCGACCCTGAAGGGCGACATCAGTAGCCGCTGCCCGATCGGATCTCGCCCGGCCAAAAACCTGGTGGCAAAGGTTTCGTTGACGATGACTACGAGCTTGCCTCCGGCAACATCAGTATTGGTAAAGGTGCGCCCGCGGAGTATTGGAATCCCGAACGTCAAGTGGTACGACGGCGTGACCATATTGACGCCCGTTCCTGGCCACATCTGTGGCTCAGGAATTCGCTCGCCGACGAGCGCAAAGCTGCGCCCGAACTGCACTCCGCGGA
>Ga0114129_10004534_pt1 | contig 19610 bp, 15 predicted proteins | sample RhiMetdeltSRZDD1_FD_80071 | JGI IMG/M metagenome (GOLD analysis project Ga0114129, IMG submission 80071) | Populus rhizosphere microbial communities from Tennessee, USA - Rhizosphere MetaG P. deltoides SRZDD1 (version 2) (version 2) | ecosystem: Host-associated > Plants > Roots > Rhizosphere >...
ACTTGCTTGCCAGCGGTTGGCGGCGTGCTTGCGCGAGATGCCCTGATTCATGACCAGGTAAGTTGCGGGCGTTGAACCGACGTTGAAGTGTTGGTGCAACCACAGCCCCTCGCCGGCGCCGGAAAGATAGAGGCTGCCCTCTTGCCAGTCGCAGCGGATGCGCGGCTCGTTGCCGCGCTGGGTCAGCACGTAGCCTTCACCCTCGGTGATATAGAGATGCGCGCCTGGGCCGTGGCGATGGCCTTTTTTGTAGTGGCCCGATTCGAAGCGCGAGACGTGAGACTCGATCATGCCGGCGCCCATCACCATAAACGCGTTCGTCCCTCCGCCGCCGCGGCTTTTCCACTCGTAGAGCGGCAGTTTCTTGATGTCGGGAATGAAATTGGTTTCCCACACCCGTCCCTTGTAGAGCTTGGCCTCGGCGGTGAAGTAGTCGGCGCCGCCGGCGTAGCGGTCGATGAAATCGTAAGGATTGTTGAAAATGAAATCTTCGCTCGCCCATTGGCGCAAGAGTTGCGGTAGATCGGTGACGGAAAACCAGCGCGCCGGTCGCGATAGGCTGGCGTTAAAAAACTGATGCGCTGCGTTGGTCGGCAGCACGAAGTAACTGCCAGGCCCCCACTCGAAGGTTTGCTTTGTTCCCTGCTCGCGCCACACCGAGGTCGAGCCGTGTCCGCTCACGACATAAATCGCCTCGGTATATAGATGCCGCAGCGGCGCGGTGGAACCCCCCGGCGGGAGCTCGACGATATGCTCGTCGCCTTCGTCGTCGCCATCGAGATAACAAAGAGCACCCTTGACGCCATCACCCTTGCGCGGCCACGGTCCGACTTCCACCGCCTTCATGTCTTTGATGTAAACACCGCCGACGAGCGGTGCGCCTTCACCCTTGCGCCAATCTTGATACCTGTCGATACGGACAACGGCCGGCTGTGTTTCCGGATCTAGATTGCTTGACGCGCTCATGTTAGCTCCTCCAAACTCGTTAATCTTAAATTCTCCTGAAGTTATTCAGGAACCGGGCTTCATGTCAAATTCAGATCAGTTAACATTGCGTTGACCGTCGCAATCTACTTTGTTAGCGTCCGCGTCACAGGACTGACTGCTGTTGAAATCGTGCTTCAGCTTGTCCCCAGACTGAAAAGGGAGAGTACTCATGCCACGCAATCAGATTCGCATCGAGTTCGCGAGCAAGGCGCCCTTCGCCGCCGGTGCCTCGTTCGGCAACACTGGCCCGTATGAACGTCTGTTGGGCACCGCGTCCTTCGCGATCGATCCCAACGACAAAGATTTGCCATTCATTTGCGATTTAGAATTTGCCCCGCGAAATCCAGAGGGGCTCGTCGAATTCAAAACAATTCTCGACATCGTCAAACCGGTTGACTTAAGCAGGGGCAATCGCAAATTGCTTTTCGACTTTTCCAATCGCGGCGGCCGCGGTGCGTTCACGCGGCTAAACGACGGTGGCGGCGCCGATCTGACAAAAGCAAGCTATGCCGGCAATGGTTTTCTCAACCGGCATGGCTACACAGTCGTGTGCGCCGGCTGGCAGGGTGATTTGGTTTACACCGGCAGCAACGTCGTGGCGTTCTTGCCGGAAGCGCGCCAAAACGGCCAGCCGTTGCGTGGAAAGGTTCGCCAGGAATTTATTTCCGATAAACCCGGTGTGCTATCAATGCCGGTGAGCGGCGCAGCCAACATTCAATGTTATCCCGTGCTCGACCGAAACAACGCAACACTGACAATGCGAGAGAAGGAAGCCGATCCGCGGGTCGGTGTGTCGGCAAGCGATTGGGAATTGGCTAAAGCAAAAGATGTGGACGGCACGATCACGCTTACGCCATCCAACACCGATCTTTACATCAAAGGCGGATTCAAGCCGGGCTGGATTTACGAGCTGATTTACGACACCGAAGGCTCGCGCGTGATGGGCCTTGGCTTTCTTGGATTGCGTGATCTGGTGTCCTTCTTGCGCCACGACAGAGCGGATGCGAGCGGTCTCGCGAATCCGCTCGCCGGTTTTGTCGACAAAGCCTATGGCTACGGCGCTTCGCTCGCCGGACGAGTTGTGCGCGAATTTATTTATGAAGGTTGGAACCGTGACGCAGAAGGTCGCAAGGTTTTCGACGCGGTGCAGACCCATACCGGGATCGGCCGCTTATACTTCAACATGCGCTTCGCTCAGATCGGTCGCTACCCGCGCCAGCATGAGGAACATTCCTATCCGTCGGAGCGTTACCCGTTTAATTTTTCCCCCGTGCCCGATCCCTTCACCGGCAAAGTCGACAGCGTGCTCAAGCGTCCCGACGCCGACCCGCTGATCGTCCACTGCCACACCTCCAGCGAATATTGGGAACGCCACGGCTCGATGACCCACACTGACCCACGCGACGGCAGCGACATCGAGATGCCGCCGAACGTGCGCATGTACATGCTGGCGGGATCGCCGCACGCGGCCATCGCCGCCGACAATCCGAAATGGGTCGGTCAATTGCCGCCGAGTAATTTTTCGCCGCAGCCGTTTTTGCGCGCTTGTTTTGCGCTCATGGACCGTTGGGCGAGCCAAGGTGTGCCGCCACCGCCGAGCCGCGTGCCGCGAAGGTCCGAAGGACAGTTGGTGTTGCCCGAGGAGGCGCTCAAGAAATTTCCTAAAATCCCCGGCGTCAATCTGCCCGCGACGCCGAGCCGGTTGCCGCTCTGGAACTATGGCCCAGACTTCGATGAGCGCGGCATCATGAGTATTTTCCCGCCCGAGGCGGTGCCGGGAAAAGAGTATCCGATCCAAGTGCCGCAGGTGGATCCCGACGGCAACGACTTGGGCGGCGTGCGCTACCCGGATATGCAGGCGCCGATCGCAACGTACATCGGCTGGGCGTTAAGAAAAGCCGGCTTCGCCGAAGGCGAACTATTGATGACCAACGGCTGCATCAAAGCCTTCGCCCGCACCAAAGCCGAACGCGAAAAAAACGGCGATCCGCGCTTGTCGATTGAAGAGCGCTATCCAAGTCATCAGGCATATGTCGACATTGTAAAACGCGCCGTCGATGAACTGGTCAAAGAAGGTTTCCTGCTGTCGGAAGATGGCGAGAGCTACATCGAGGCGGCGAAGAAAAAAAATCCCTTGGACCCGTCGGTGGGGATAGAACCATTGGTGACCGCGGGGCGGGAGGATTGAAAGGCCATTCCGTGTGAGTCGCGGAAGAGTTACGGGCGTTGTTCGACGGCGTTGCTCGATTCATCCGCTCAATACGCTGAAACGGAATTGCTGCCGGGTTTAGCAAGGCTCAGAGTCCGTAAAGCCGTTTCGGATTGTCGACTAAGATTTTTTGCGCCAACGACTGACTGATTTTGCCGCTGCTCGCGAGGGTTTGGATCGCCTCGATATCATTGGAATAGTCGGCGTGACCGTAGTCGGTACCGACGATGAGATTATCTTCGCCGGCGTGCTCGACGACGTAAGAGAAATCGTCCGAAGTCTGGCACGCGACGTAGATCCGGTTATCTCGCAGTAGAGTGGCGGCGGCGAGGTGGCGCTCCTTGGGTCGCACTTGCGAAAGCACATGGCCGGCGTATTTGCGCTGGAACTCGTGCTCAGCTTTTGTCCGAATCACCAGATCATTGATGGCATAGGGGATCCATTGGGAAGTCGTTTCGACAAACGACCAGCGCAGGTTTGGAAATTTCTCCGGCACACCTTGATAGATCAGGTTATTGAATGCGCCCACAGACGGCAGCTTGAAGCGCGAAAATACATCCTGGCCAAACTGATCGTAGTAGCCGAAATTTCCCGTGCCGGCATGAACGCAAATGGATAGGTTGAGCCGTTGGGCCTCTTCGTAGACAGGGAACAGAGAGTTGTCGGAGAGCAGACGCTCGCCCTCGAAGCCGCGCATGAAAACGCCGCAGGCTCCGTTGGCTTTGCCGAAATTGATTTCTTCGATGGCGCGGTCCGTGGATCGAAGTGGCGGAATCACTACCCAGCGTAGACGGTCTTTGCCTAGTTTCCAGATTTCTGCTAGCCAGCGATTGTAGCCTCGACAAAGCGCTAGCTCCGTTTCTGCCCGCGCTGTGAGCGGCCGTAAAAAAAGCGATGGATAAAGGACCTGGATGTCGATGCCCAATGAGTCCATGTGGGCGACCCGGGAGTTTACGTTGGTAAGATCTCGGGCATCTTCCGGGACGTTGAGACCGAGATTGGAATTGGCATACACCCGTTCGTCGATTCGCCAATATTCGACCCCGTTCTTGGTCGACACTAGCAATTCCGGCGCAAACCGGCGGTCTTCCTCGCGCATGAAACTCCAGGTTTGCTCCGTCTCAATAACGTGTGCGTCGGCGTCGATAACACCCATGGTTGGTTGACCTCCTGTAAGCCAAATCACGCCCGTAAACGATGATTGCGGACCGGCTCCAACCGGCAGCCTCCTTCTAGGCTGCCGGCAAAGCTAGTGTCAACACATTTTGGTGGACAAGCGAAGAGACAAACTCTGAGGTGAGGGTTCAGGGAGCATTGCTCAATCCGAGATTAATTGACAGGACGCGGCTATGTCGAATAGACAAGTTTAGATATCTCGGTAAGAAGTCGAATGGCGGCGTTAGGTTCTGCTTCGAACATAAAAAGCTCGCGCCGTGTGGGGCGTCGTGTTTACGTGCCAGGAGGAATAGGTGGTATGAAGCCAATTCGGGCGGCGGTTGTTCTCAGTCCATGGTTCGTTGTGATTTTGCTCTGCGCTCACGCGGTCGCGCAGGAAAAGCTTCCAAGAAAAATTTATTGGGGTGTCTCGACGTTGTCGCCGACTTTATGGATTCCCTACATTGCCAAGGATGCAAAGCTTTTCGAGAAGAACGGAATAGATGTCGAGCTGGTTTTATTGCGCGGTTCGGGCCAAACCTCGCAAGCGATGGTGGCCGGTAGTCTATTTGCTTCATCCGTCGCCTTGCCGGCCGTGATGTTGGCCGATCTCAACGGCGCCGATCTGGTAAACGTGGCGCACGGAATTGCCGTGCAGGGTAGCAAGCTCATGGTGAGACCGGAAATTCGCAAGGTCGAGGATCTCAAAGGGAAAAAGATCGGCATATCGAGCTTGGGTTCGGCCGGCGACTTGCTCTTTGGCTATGCGCTGCGCAAATACGGTATCAACACAAACCGCGAAATTTTATGGCTGGCCGTCGGCAACACAGGTGAGCGGTTCCAGGCGTTGTTAAACGGGGCGGTCGATGCCGCCGACCTGACGTATCCCGCAGATGCCCAGGCAGAGCGCAAGGGATTTCGCGTTTTGCTCGATGCGAGAAAAGAGATCGTTTATCCGACGGCATCGGTCGTCACGCGACGCAAAACGATTCGGGAAGACCGGGACACGGTTATGCGTGTCGTGCGCTCCTATGTCGAAGGCATCGCCTTTTTGAAGCAGAACAAAGATTTCAGCCAGAAGGTCTTGGCGAAATACTTTAGAACCAACGATCCAGAATATTTGGAAGGCGCTTATGCCATATTCAAGCAAGATTTTATTTCCGCGCCCTATCCTATCACAAAAGGGCTCGACGCGATTTACGAAATCACCGCTGCGCGGCGACGTGAGATCCGCAGCCACAAGCCCGAAGAGTTCGTCGACACCAGCTTTGTCGCGGAACTCGACAAAAGCGGCTTTATCAAGAAGCTGTATGAGCAAAGATAGAAATAAGGCTCATGCGCCCTGCGATTGATTTCCTTTAGAACTTTCTAGCCGTGCCCGCCTTGGCGCCAGTTTGAAGCATCCTTGGCTAGAGCGCTCAAACGAAAAGAGGAGGGGTGCATATGTGTGGGATCAAGCTCTTCACCTTCGCCATCATGTGGCTTTAGTTCATTCTCCCGCCGAACGGACATTTAGCGCTGGCTGATTTCCTTGGCGAGCCTCTCCCACTTTTTACTGTCCCGCTCGAATTGTTCTAGGGAGCGGCCAAATCCGGGATGCCAGCGCTTGAAGGGCGTTTCGTTCGACGGATGACCATACTGGAATTTCTCCAGAATTTTCCTTGAGGCAGGACTGAGAAGAAAGTCGACGAAAAGAGCGGCTGCGTGCGGGTGTGATGGCTGGGCGGCGAGGGCGACGCATCCTGAATTTGTCGGCACCAACTCCATCGGCACCCAGCCTGCCGCCGATCCGCGCTCCGCCGAGACCATGGCGTGATTGCGGTAAATGTGGAACGACGCGCCGAGCTCACCCGAAGCCATCAGGTCGACCAACGCGGCGCTGCTCACGGTGTAAACGCGGATGTCCTGGGCTTTGAGTTTTTTGACGAACGCTTCGCCTTTGATATTGATCATTGCGCCGATCATGCGTGCCGAACTCTCGTTGAGCGTGATCCCCATTTTTCCTTTCAGCTGTGGGTGCAGGAGTCCATCGAAGCCTTTCGGCACGGCGTTCTGGTCAATTTGTTCTTTACTGTAGCCGAACCCCATATAAGACTCGCGAAAGATCGTCCAGAACGTAAGAGTTTTATCGGCCTTCTCTTTAGCTTCGCTTGGATACGTCGCAAGCACCGGTGAATTGTAGGGGCGGGTTAGTTGGTTCGCCCGTGCGACCATCATGAAATCGTAAGTCGTTTCCAGGGCGTCGAAAATCGGACGGCGGGCCTTGGTTTCTTCGGACATGCGCACGACCAACTCGCTGCCCCCTGCGCGAAAGGCGTCGACGCGCACGCCGGAGTATTTTGCTTCGAAAGCACGCGCAAGGGCTTTGTACGAGTCGCCCGCCAGAGATGTATACCAGGTAACTACGCCCTCCGCTTTCGCTCCGGCAGATAGAATCTGCTCACGATCCGCGCCCATATACGTCGCGATTTCCGCGACGGTCGTTGGCTTGGGGATCTGCGCCGGCAAGCGTAGGGGAAGCACTAACAAATCGAGTAAGGCGAAACCGAGCAGGATTCGCGTCTTCATGGATGGTACGACCTTCCTATTGGAAAATAGCTTGAGCAATTCGCCGCACCCAACAAATTCTCTCATCCACCCTTTCGGCTAATTTCCTTGAGCAGTTTCTCCCAGACTTCGAGTTCTTTTTCGTATTTGTCCGTAACTATTCCATGATCGGGGCGCCAGCGTTTGAAACCGAGATTTTTTGTCGCACTGCCGTAGTCAAATTTTTCCAGCACGGCCTGACCTTCCGGACCTAGTAAATAGTCGGCCAAAAGCAAAGCCGCGTGCGGATGCGGCGGTTGAACGGCGATGGCGGCGCCGCCGACGTTGGTCGGCACGATGTCCATCGGCACCCAGTCAACCGGCGCGCCTTTCGCGATCGCGTTTAACGTGTGATTGCGAAAAATTGCCGGCGAGGCGAGAACTTCGCCTGATGCAATGAGATCGAGAAGCGCCGGCGGAATGATCGTGTGCAGAGCAATCTCTTGAACCTTAAGCTTTTTGACAAACTCCTGCCCCTTGGTTTTGAGCATGGCGCCAACGACTTTGTAACTCGGATCGCTGACCGATACTCCCATGCGGCCTTTTAGCTCCGGATGGAGCAAGCCTTCGTAGTTCTTCGCCACCGCGTTCTTAGAGAGCAGTTTCTTGTTGTAGGCAAAGCCGATGTAGGACTCGCGGGCGATCGCCCAGAAGTAGAGACCCCGTTCGCTTTTTTCCTTGGCGTCTTCCGGGTAGGAAGCAAATTGCGGCGAGTGATATGGGCGCAATAGAAAAGCGTCACGCATGAACATGAGATTACCCTCGGTGGTCTCCACCGTGTCCGCGATATACCTCTTGGCCTTGGATTCCTCATACATTCTCGTAGTCATGTCTGAACCAGAAACACGGTAGGCTTCGACTTTTACGCCGGCATATTTTGTTTCAAACGCTTTGACCATGCCTTTGTAAGACTCACCGGCAAGCGAAGTATACCAGGTCACCTTGCCCTCGGTTTTTGCACCGTTGTACAGCACCTGTTCGCGGTCTTTGGCGCTGTAGGTGACCAGCTCCGCGATCGTTGTGGGCTTGCGGCCTTGGGCGGGCGATGCCGCGGGAAACATCAAGAATATCCATAGAACAAGAATGCAAGCTCTCATCTTCGAGCACCTCCTATCGGTGCTCTTATCGCGCTCTAGTTTTTCCGGCAAGCCGTCCGAGGTCAATTTATTGCACGCCCGATTAGCTCCGCAGCGAGAAAATCTCCTGGTGCCGGAGTCACTCGCGAAATCTTCGGCGCGACAGTGTCGGTTACGTTCGATTATCCGGCAAAGCATGCGTGCGAATTTGTCAGTTGTTGGAATTGCCGGGAGCTTTTAGTCGCGTTGTGCCACTGACTTTGGCTTACTCGGGGGACGAGCTGATACTGGCTCTCAGCGGCTTGACGCAACCAACACGCGCTCTCATGGACCGGGATATCGGCGCCAAACTGCTCGGCAATTAATCGCAACTTTCTCGATCAAATCGTTGATTTCGTTAAGGCACAACGAGAGCTAGCCGATATCTCCAGTAAGACGGGCGAAGATGGTGAGGCAGATGTGAAATTTCATCAGACCTCAATCCGCAGACAGCTTAAAGTAAAGTATGATGCAAATGGGGTCCGGATGAAGGTTGCGGTTGTGCGGCATGGACGCGGCAACGTGACGGAGATTGCGACAAAGTGCAGTTTAACCTTCACGGTTTGCTTTTACGCCTAGCGGCAGCACCTGTGTTTCGTCAATTGAGTCGTAACATCAGTGTTCCCGCATTAGAAATGAACCGCGGCTGTGATTTGTCTTGCGGTGGATACATGGGAATTTTCACCACCTATGCACAGGAAAACTGTGATCGATAGTGAAGTCGACATCAACGGGCATCCGGCACAATCGGAAACGCCTCTGCGCATTCTGTTGGTCGAAGACAATGTCGACAATCAATTGTTGTTCCGCGCTTATCTTAAGAAGGTGCCCTGTCAACTCGAGCTCGCCGAAAACGGCCTGATTGGAGTCGAAAAGTTCCAGTCCGTCCCTTACGATCTCGTCCTCATGGATATGCAGATGCCGGTGATGGATGGCTACACGGCGACCCAGCTCATCCGCCAGTGGGAAAAAGACCAGAGGCGAAGGCTCACGCCGATCGTTGCGCTGACGGCAAATTCGCTTTGCGCAATGGCAGAAAAGGCTTTGGAGGTGGGGTGCACGGCATATTTCACCAAGCCCGTTCCGAAGGAAACGTTCATAAAGCTCATTGTGGAATATACCGGGGGTCGGGAGTTATGACGCAGTTGGATGGCGACGGCGCCGGTAAAAAAATCATCGTAAATGTCGACCGGGATCTCGAAGATCTGATCCCGAGATTTATGGACAATCGGCAGAACGATATCGTGACCATAAGAAATGCTGTCGAACAGGAGGATTACGAAACGGTCAGAAGTCTAGCGCACTGCTTGAAGGGCTGCGGCGCCGGTTACGGTTTCAACGAAATCACGGAAATCGGCGCTACGCTAGAACAAGCGGCGAAAGCCAAAGACCGGCAAAAAATTGAAGAGTGGCTCAATTGCCTGGCGCAATATTTGGGAAAGGTCGAAATCGTTTATGAATGAGCCCATGGATGCAACCATCCTAGCGGTCGATGACGACGCAACTAGTCGCAAAATCTTAGACCGCGTTCTCGCCCGCGCCGGTTTTCGTGTCGTCATGGCCGACAGCGGCATCAGCGCCCTTGAGATTCTGAGCCGAACTAATCCTGACCTGATCTTGCTCGACGTCATGATGCCGGGCATGGACGGCTATGAGCTCTGCGCCGAGCTCCAAGCAAATCCAGACACAGCGGACATCCCGGTTATTTTTATCACCGCGCTCGGCGAGCAACACGACAAAACTCGTGGCTTCGCGCTCGGTGCCGTGGACTACGTGACGAAGCCGATTCAGCCGCAGACTCTCTCCCAAGTCGTCGGCGCTCAGCTGAAAACAAGCCAACGTTGGAAAAATCTTAGCGAGCACCGCAGCGCCCTCAAGGGTAAAGCGAGCATCGCTCCGGCGGACTTCACCCAATTTAGGCAATTCCTTTCCCAGCAATTCAGTTTGACTGCCGACGGGCAAAAAACTTGCGCTGCGCTGACGCCCGGGGAACTGTATGCGGCGTTAACCAAGCTCGGGTTCGGCGAGAATCAAGTGGCCTTGTCGATCGCCAATTTTATGAAGCTTGCTTACCTTCCCCTCATCGAGCCCGAGGATGTGCAGGTGGGCATCCTTTCGCCGCCGTTCGCCAGGGCCAATCTCGCCGTAGCAATTCAACGTGACGGTAAGAACATGTTTGCTTTATCGAATCCATTTGACCGAGGTCTGATCGAGTCACTGACAAAATTCTCGGGTTTAGGCGATCAATTTATCTTGGGTATTACGGCGCCGAAAAACATTAGCGCATTGTTTACGGCGACCACCGCCAATACTCAACAGGCGCCGTCGAGGGATCGGCCGCCAGCGACAGGATTACCCCAGCCCTCACTGCACCAAACTCAGCCGTCAAACTCTTCCTTGGGATTCGCGAACCGCACGCGCGTTGCCGGCGGGTTGCGCGCCGTCGCCGACTCCAATCCTGCCTTGGCGAAACTCGACGCGTTATCCCGTGACACGCAGTTGGAAACCGAATCGGTTTTGCAACTGGCTGATCGATTACTCGAAAGGGCGGTATCGGAGCGCGCGAGCGACATTCACATCGAGCCCAAAGCCGCCGACGCGGTAATCCGTTTCCGCGTCGATGGCGATATGCGGGAGATTCTATCGATTAAAAGCGACGTGAACCTCATGTTGATGTCGCGCCTCAAAGCGCTGGGCGGAATGGATATCGCTGAACGGCGCAGACCCCAAGACGGTGCCTGCGAGGTCAAAATCGCCGGCCGCCCGTTCAAGATCCGGCTGGCGACGACATCGACGCCGGACGGAGAAAGTTTGATCATGCGCGTGCTCGAGCCAGGAACGCGGGCCAAGAGTCTGACCGAGCTTGGCATGACCGAAGAGCAGAGCCGCGCCATGACCGTCGCCGCGAGTTCCACGCAGGGCCTCATTCTCATCGTCGGTCCGACGGGATCGGGAAAAACGACCACGATCTTCAGCGTGTTGTCGCAGGTCGATACCCGGACTCGAAGCCTCGTCTCCGTCGAAGATCCGGTGGAGTACCGCATCCCTTTCGCCAACCAGCAGCAGGTCAACGAAAAGGCCGGGATCAATTTTGAATCGCTGTTGAAATCCGCGATGCGGCAAGATCCGGATATCCTTTTCTTGGGCGAGATTCGTGACACTTTTTCGGGGAAGGCCTCGATGGACTTCGCCAGCACCGGGCATTTGACGATCTCGACCCTGCACACGTCCAACGCAACCAGCGCGATTTTCCGACTCGAGCGACTCGGCGTTACCCGCACGATGATGTCCGATGCGATTCTCTGCATCGTCGCGCAACGATTGCTCAGGAAGTTATGCTCCCACTGTAAGGAGATTGCGCCGATCACGGACCGGGATGCGGAGCGATTGGCGCCGTTTATAAGCCAGGTTCCGCCTGAGGTGGCTCAACCGGTGGGTTGCGCTAAATGCAACCAGTCGGGGTACCTGGGTCGCGAGGGAATCTACGAGGTGATCAAATTCGACGCCGAGATCGCGGACATGCTCCATACGAACAAGTCGGTCTCGGCGATCAGAGAATTTGCGTATCGGAGAGGCGATTTTCTGATCAGCCATCATGCCGCCGAGAAGGTCGCGCAGATGTTGATCTCTGTGGACGATGCTTACCAAAAGGCGCTCGCCGAAGAAGCCCCTCCTGAAGTCTCGGTCGCATCGCCTAAAGGCATGCCAAGGACCGCAAGCCCAGCCCAGGAGAAGGCCAAGGCTGCGAGCACGACCGCGTCCGTGCCGTCGATACTTTTGGTCGAAGATGACAAAGATAACCGGGCGTTGATCCAGCGGTACCTTGTCAACCAGGGCTACGACGTGACGGTTGCCGACGATGGCGTGGATGCCCTGATGCAGTTAGGCCGCGCAAAATTTGATCTGATTTTGACGGACGTGAATATGCCGACCTTTGACGGCTTTAAGCTGCTGGAAGCGGCGCGCCAAAAGAAAATCGACACACCGATGGTCTTTCTCACCGCCGAGACGGACGAAGCCGCGGAGATCAAGGGACTCGAATTGGGCGTCGCGGATTATCTCAAAAAGCCGGTCAGGAAAGAATTATTTCTGTTGAGAATCAAAAAGATTCTCGGCCGATGAAGCTCCGAACATGGCGCGAGTCGAAGAAAAATTTGACGCGGAGCTTGCGGCGGAGCGAGACTCTTATCTGCGCGAGCTGTTATCCAACCTGGAGGAACTCGAGACAGTGATCCTCGATCTGTCCGGGACCGACAAGGAAACGGAGCAGACGCGGATGCTGGCCCGGCAAATTCACACAATCAAAGGCACGGCAGGAAGCCTGGGCTTGGATTTGCTGAGCGCGGCCGCTCACCGCATGGAAGATCTATTCGCCGACCCACGTCGGCGCGAGAACACGAACGAAAAATTCATCGACCAACTGTTGGCGCAAAACGACCTGCTCGCGTCGATTGCCGAAGCCTATCTCGATGACAATGAACGATTCCTAGACGACGTGCGCAGCCAGCTCGGAGAGACCGCGCCTGCGACGCCAGCTGCGGCGACCGAAACGAAATGCTTCGATCGCATATTGATCGTCGAACCGTCGGCCGCGACACTGCAATTTTGTATCAAAATCTTGGGCGAGTTCGGGTCCGCACATGTGTCGTCGGTGCACGACGGCTACGAGGCGCTCGGCTGCTTGCTCAAGGAGAAATTCGACGCCGTAATCACGTCATTGCAGGTGCCGACGATCGACGGGCAGTCCTTGACGACGGTAGTTCGCACGATCCCCGGCCCCAACGTTGCGACGCCGGTGATTCTTTTGACATCCGCCACAGGCGCTCTCGATCCAGCCAAAGCCCGTCCGGACTACGTCGTCGATAAGAACGCGGGTCTCGCGAAGGAATTGCGCCGAGTCCTGAAGCAGCTCGCAAGTTCATGCCGACAAGCGTCGAGTTCAACGAGTGAAGCCGGTAGCAGCGTTCAAAGAAAAATCCTCTTGGTTGACGACTCTCGCGAAATTCATACGTTGGTCCGGTATTCTTTCAAACGCTTCCCTCACGTGCAAATCGTTGGACTTCTCGATCCGACGACTGCGGTGGAAACTGCCCGGCGCGTGTCGCCGGATCTCGTCCTATTGGATGTGCAGATGTCGCCGCTTTCGGGCCAGGAAGTGATGCGCGCCATTAAAGCGGCACCCGAGCTAAGCGGTATCCCGGTGGCATTCTTCACCGGCACGGACGACATTGGGGAGACCCAGGAATTACAATCCTTGGGCGCTTGCCAAATCTTCAAGAAGCCTTTTTCGCCGAAAACCTTTTCCGAGCAAGTGGTCAATTTTTTCGAAAACGATAAGTGAATTGGCCGCGGGCGAACTCGCGGTCGAGTACGAAATCGTTCTCCCATCCTTGATTGTTTTGTCAAGACTCTCCTGACCTCATTCGACAAAATTGCCCCCCATTGGAGGCAGTGTCCAAGCGACCCGGATAGGGCTTGACGCGAACTCAGCGAAGTTGATATCGATTGCGCCGGGAGAGGAAACGGACGCAGGTCATATTAACGATCAACCCTTCTAAGAGGTACGTCACGACGTTCTCCCCGGGGTGAGATTCGCGGCCAGATCAAAGCGGACGATCGGCATGGCAAGGATCGCGATAGGTGAATGCTTATGATGTCACACAGAGAGTTCTTGCCGTAGGAGTTTCCGCACTTCGCTGGGAAACCCTGCGGCGTTGTCTTCATTGCAACTCCAGACTGAAACGGCTAGCTGCTAGATTTGGTGACAAAGGAGGCTACGCATATGGCACTAAAATGGCTGACAGTCTCTCTTTTCTTGATATTCGCGAATTGGACAACGTCCGTGGCGCGCGCGCAAAATGTGACGATTACGCCGCTAGGCGCTGCCGCCAATGAATTCTGCGTCGGCGATCGAGCATTGCTCTTTGAAGATCCGACCGGCGTGCGCGTGCTTATCGCGCCTGGCCGGACGGTCGGCCTTGACACGGGAGCGTTTGTCAGAGGGTCCGCTGATCCGCGGTTGAATGGCAGCGTGCACGTGCTACTGATCGATCACCCGCACGTCGATCATATCGGAGACGTTTTTCATACAAACTGTGCAGGAAGCGCAACCAGACCATTTGAATTTCCCTCTGAAGGAAATGCACCAGAGATTGCGGCCAGACTTAATTCAGCGGTGCTTGTTGGCGGTGAGATGCCAGATTTCTTCACTCAGAAGATTAAAAACGTTAACGGGGGAACGGCGCCGGCAGGGTGTCCGGCGGATGGTCTGGACAACAAATTTGTTGTCCCACGCACGTCGCCTTGTGTCGGTGTTATCCGAGGAGGAACGCGGACAGCTGTCATTTCTCTCCAAGGTCCTGGCGTTAAAATCACCACGATACCGGCGTTCCATGCTGCCGGTGCGGCCAGAATTCATATCGATCCACCGAACGTCCCCGTTGGCTTAACCGGCTACGCGGGAAGCGAGACCGGCTACATCATTCGTTTCACCAATGGATTAACAGTTTTATGGACCGGCGACTCCGGTCTGATCGGCGATTGGGAAACGCAAAGTAAATTCTATCGCCCAAACCTCGCGGTCGTTCACGGCGGCGACCTTTTTACCATGGGACCGGACGAGGCCGCGTTTGCGGTCAACCAATTGATCAAACCGCGCAGCGTCATCCCCGAGCACTTCAATCAAGTGTCGACAACGGGTGGAAAAGTGAATGGAGGAACGAAGCTCGAGCGATTTATCCAACAGCTAAAGGGCCAAGCGAGCAACAGAGTGATCGTGCCGCTCAGTGGCGTGCCGATCTCTTGCGACGGACAAGGGAACTGCTCTTAGAAGCAAACCGAGATTCACAACTCAAAGGGCGGGCGTATTTGACGCCCGCCCTTTTTTTTGTGGTCGAATGAGCTTGGTATTGCAATAAGCAAGAGCTCGCCGCTATCTATTCGCTTCATCAATATACTTGCGGAGAAAATTAACTATCTCGGGCGCCGCCGCCGATGCTTGCTTAAATAAACGCTCGCCGGCTTCGCCGACTTCGAAGCGGGGTTGAAAGCGCATCACGCCGATCGCTTCTTGCAAGAAATCCTGATCGCGGGAGAGAGCGTCGAAGGCTTTGCGGAGAATTGCGACGGTTTCTGGCGGCGCTTTGGGTGGCATTAATACCATCCGCGTCATGTTGGTGCTCGACATATTGGCGGCTTTAAGCGCTTCGTATTTGATTCCTGACGGCGGCTTGCCAAAGATTTCTTTATAATAGTACGTGAACGGCAGAAGCTCCGGCACGTCGCGGCTCACCAAGATTTCACCACTCGGCGCAACCAGGTCCGTGTAATAGATCGGCACGACCATACCGGTCTTGACCATCTGCGGCTCCACTTGGGTGCGGTAACTGGGAAGAGTTTCATCATGATATTGCGCTTCGGCGCGCTGTACGGCGAGACGCGCGTCGGAGCTGTTGTTGTAGCCGGTGACGTAATCGTATTTGAGTCCGAGCAGATCGAACGATAAGCGGAAGCGCACATCTTTGGAGCTGCTCACGCCGAGACCGGCGGCGCGAAACTTTTGCGCCTTGACGAAATCCGAGGGCTTCTTCATGCCCGGTGGAACATCGGCGCGGATGTAAGATACGGTAACGCCGTGCACGCCGGTGACAAAGCCGAATTTACCGATATCGACGCGCAAGGCGGGATCTTTGATCTGATGCTGAAACAGAGCGCCGGTGAAATAGGCACCGGTAAATCCGTCCGCCTTAGCAACCTCGCCGATATAGTTCACCGCCGTGAGACCGCCGCCGCCACCCATGGCTTGAACCGTGACCGTGGGGTTTCCTGGAATGTGGCGGGGGAGATGCTTAGCAAAAATCCTACTTTCGATATCTGTCGGGCCGCCGGCGGCGAAGTTGATAATGATGTTGAGAGTCTTGCCTTGATAGAAAGGGCTCTTTTCGGCCGCGAAGGCCGTCGTCCAAAGCGCGGTAACCAGGAAACAGCAAAGTGTTAAAAACCAACATCGCCAGTCCATTCCTCTCACTTTCTCCTTCGGGTCGAGAAGCAACGGTTTGGAACTCAACGAAACTGCTCTTCTGAAAAAGGCCAAATAGCTTTCGGTCAACGTTACACGCAACCGCTCAAAGTATTCTTGTCTTGCCGCTTTTAATACTCCATCCCGCGCTCATTTGTCCAACTGGAGGCTTCGTGCGGATGACGATCATAGGAGCGTGGAATTCGCAAGCGTTTACGACGACTCTCAAAGGTGCACGCTCCGCCGTTGCGCACTTGCTTGATTACTAAATGAGCAGAACTGCATATCAATTGAGCAACGGCACTCGAGGAATTCGCCAGGTCACGCCGGTTTTTGAAAACTTCATTGTAATTTCATCGCTTGGATAGCGATCAATAAATTTTCGATTCAAGGCATGGGAATTGCGCATAACACTACGCCGCTGACGGCGTCGGCGCGATCACGGCTATGCCAGGTCTGTTCGTCGGCCGTTACCTTGGTGGGTCGAGCGAAGCGGCAAAAACTTTTTTCATGCAGCTGTGGCGGCACTTGCGACCTGCGCTGGTTGGACGGACGCCGAGCGAGCCGCGCATTTGGCGGACATAGGATCGCAGCGGGTTTTTGTTTGACAGGTTTCTGAAACCGCAAAATAACGGGAAATTAACATAGAGTTGACGCCGAGAGAAAAGGATAAACTGCTGATCTTCACCGCGGCTTGCTGGCAGAACGGCGCAAAGCGCGTGGGTTGAAATTGAACTAACCGGAGGCGGTGGCATTTATTTCCGCGGCGATCATGGAGGGCGCGCGCGACGGACGAGGCGTCTCGGACTTGATGAGCCGACGCTGCTCACGCGCGACGATGTCATGGACCGAGTGGCGGAGCTAATCCCGGAGATTCAAGTGCAAGCGACGTTTCCCGATGGGACGAAATTGGTCACGGTGCATAATCCGATTGTCTAAACTCGGATAGAAGAGTTCCAATTGTTCAAAACGTTCAAGCCGTTCAAAACGTTCGAGGAGAAGGATGATTCCAGGGGAGACAAGAGTTGCCGACGGCGAGATTGAGCTCAACGCGGGACGATAAAGGATTACGGCGATCAAATCGCCGGTGCTGTAGAAATTGAAACTTGAGCGCCAGGTGGAGGCGGTGAACAATATCGCACATGCTCAAAAAAATGATATGGTGCACACCAACTGGCAGCCGAAGATTGAAGTGGACTCGGAGACCTACGAAGTGCGCGCCGACGGCGAGTTGCTCGAATGCGAAGCGGCGCGAGAGCTGCCTGTGGCGCGGCGCTATTTTCTATTTTGATGATCGAAATTACCGCTAAGATCAAACCTGGAACAGGCGCCCAAATCAGCGGCCAACTCCGGCTGTCCTACGACTTGCGGCAGAAACGCTGGCTGCGCGCGCGTCTGGTGTCGGGCGAAGAGGTGGCGCTGAAGCTCAGGCGCGGAGAAACTCTGCGCGCCGGCGATTTGCTCGCCGCTCCGGATGGCAGCGTCATTGAAGTTGCCGCCGCGCCGGAGAAAGTTCTGCACGTCGAGTGCGCTTCCGCGTTGGAGCTCGCGCGCATCGCCTATCATCTCGGTAACCGCCACGCGGCCGTACAATTGGGAAACGGGTTTTTACGGATCATCGAGGATGCGGTTCTCGAGGAGATGCTGCGCGGCCTCGACGCCAAGCTCACGCGCATCGAAGTACCGTTTGAGCCCGAGCCGGGTGCCTACGGCGGCGATAAAGATCATCATGTCGCTGAACGTCACAAATGATTTCCAACGCTGACACACGCATGGTTCGTTTACTCCAGTTAGCCAGTCCGACGCTTCCCGTCGGCGCGTATAGTTACTCGCAAGGTTTGGAGAGTGCGGTGGAAGCCAGCGTGGCGCGCGACGTGGACACGGCGCACAAATGGATCGGCGACGTGTTGGAATATTCTCTCGGGCGCACGGAAGCGCCGCTGTTATCGAGGCTCATTGACGCTTGGAGCACGCAGGCGGACGCGGAAGTCGATCGCTGGAATGCGCTCGTGCTGGCCAGCCGTGAAACTTCTGAACTACGTGGCGAAACTTTACAGATGGGATATTCACTGACAAAGCTGCTCCTGGAAATGGAGGGAATGGATGAGAAAGCGCACGCGCATCTTGCTCGCATGGAAGAAGTATCGTTTCCCGCAGCCTTTGCCCACGCGGCGGCTCAATGGCAGATTCCTGCGCAGCCGGCCTTGGTCGCCTATCTCTGGGCATGGCTGGAGAATCAGGTGATGGCAGCGGTCAAGCTCGTGCCTCTCGGTCAAACCGATGGGCAGCGGATGCTATTGCGACTCGGCGCCACGCCGATGGTCGCCGAAAAAGCAGCGTCAATAGTGGACGATGATATCGGCGGATTCGCGCCGGCAATGCGATTCTTTCGAGTAGGCACGAGACGCAATATTCGCGGTTGTTTCGTTCGGAGGAAGACCGATGCATTTCGGAATGTCATCCTGAGGCGATAGCCGAAGGATCTCGTCCTCGTAGGCGGCAGAAAATTCGAGATGCTTCGCTGCGCTCAGCATGACATCTATGGGATTCTTGCTCATTGCCGCACAGTGTCAACACCCGGAGGAAAGAGCAGGGAGAGATATTCTGACTCTTGGTTGCAGCTTTGGCGCGCAATCCTTCGTACTGAATAAATTATTCGGTACGCGGATGACGACGATTTCAAGAAAATGACAGGTGACAAACAACCACTCTGTGTCGACATCAGCCTGCCGGTGGGATCCGGCAAGACCGCGCTGACGCTGTCGTTGTGCAGAGCGCTATGTGATCGATGTTGCTGTGGGCGACAAGATTCCACGTAAGGGCGGGCCGGGAATCACGCGCTCGGATCTGCTTGTCATCAACAAAATCGATCTGACACCTCCCGTTGGCGCCGATCTCAGCGCGATGGAACTGGACACGCAAAGAATGCGCGGCGAGCGACTGTTCGTGTTTACAAATTTGAAAGATGGGACTGGGCTCTCAACCGTGCTCGATTGGCTGCTGGCCGATCTTCCGCAAGCCGCTTCGGCAGAGTACTGAAGCAAGCAAAGAAGACGCGTTTGCGTATTCGGCAAACTACAAAAAATGAGGTGTCAGGTAGAGTAGTCGAGGGAAAGTTCTTTCTTTAACTTTCCTAAAAGGAGGACACTTCCGAGACAAGTTTACCCCCCGTGGCGCTTCCCACTAAGCGATTACCAGGGTGCGACCTGAGGTGAATAAATTCGAGGCTCATCTTCTCGTTTGGGGGGATTTCTATCTTCTTTCAGCCTCAACAACCCTTCGACAATTCCTAACAAGGAGTTCGACTTTACATACGGCGATATTTCATTGTTGGCCCAAACTAAAGCTTTTTCGGCATTTCCCATATTTGATTGAAATAGAGCGACTCGGCGTAGCGTCTCTGCGCGGCCATAGTTCTCATCAATGGCGTCGGCGAACTCCAAAGCTGTCGTAAGGTCCCCTGCGTACAGCCGGTCATTAACAATCATCCGCAATATGCTGGATCTCTCACCTGGACTGGAGCTAGCGTAGGTTGCGGTCT
>Ga0114129_10004535_pt1 | contig 19609 bp, 14 predicted proteins | sample RhiMetdeltSRZDD1_FD_80071 | JGI IMG/M metagenome (GOLD analysis project Ga0114129, IMG submission 80071) | Populus rhizosphere microbial communities from Tennessee, USA - Rhizosphere MetaG P. deltoides SRZDD1 (version 2) (version 2) | ecosystem: Host-associated > Plants > Roots > Rhizosphere >...
CGCCTCGTTGGACGGTGCCGCCTCACTCTGTGCGGCTACGCCTCGACGTATGAGTCGCTGCCGAAGGAGAGCGCGTCTCCGCCGGTGAAGACCGCGTCCCAGGTGGTGGACGACGAGTCTTCGCCGGAACCGAGGGTGGAACCGGGCGGGACCTCGAAGCGGACGTCCGTCACACCCCACGATGAGAAATCGCCGCCTGTGAAGGACATCGGGCTCACGACTCGCCCTTCTTCCAGGAGAGTCGGCGGGAAATAGGTGGGCGGCGGCTGCGGGCTCACCGGGTCGGGCACCGGCGGCGTGACCGGTGCCGGGGTCCACTCCGGTGGCGCCGGGCTGGGTCCCATCGGGTCGGGAGACAGCAACAGCGGAGGCAGCGCCCCGGGCGGCAACGAACCGGGCGGCGGAGAAGTGGGCGGCGGGGGAGAATCGGGTGACGGCGTCACGGACACGCCCGGAATCGTGAAGAATCCCGTGAACGGCGTCATACCCGGCGGCAATTGCAGGCTCCGGCCCTCCTCACCCAGCGTCGGCGGGAAGTAGTAGGTCGGCGTCGATTCGCCGCCGAAGAACATGTCGTAAAGGTTGTAGCGCTCAGTCGTGGCGCGTACGCCCGCGAAAAACCGGCCACCGACGCCGAACGACGGCAGGTCCATCTGCAGGCTCTCACGGTGGCTGAGGTCCCCCTCCGGCCAGAGAGGTACCCCGATGGTCTCGGAAAACGGGCCGTACTGAAGACGACCGAGGGCGGTGAGCCGGTCGAGGTTGCCGGCCACTCCGGTCTCATACTTGAACGGACCGAGGTTACCCGAGATCGTGGCCTCGCCGGTGATGCCGGGTAGGCGCAGCGGCGCGTATTCGATGGCGAGCCGGCCGCTGCCTATGTAGTAACCGGCGAGGGCTGAGAACTGAAAATCTGTCCACTGCGGACCCCAGATAAGGTTGACTTCCGTACCGTAGACCCCCATCAGCCCGCCCGTCCCGAGGATGAGTTCGAGCGCCCGGGGACTGGGAGTGATGGGTGTGATGATGTACTCCGGCGGTCCCGGCCGGGGAATTCCCGCAATACTGGGGGGATCCAAGAATGTCGGGACTACGGTCACGCCCGGCAGCGGCCCATCCGGTACCGGCACCTCGAATCGCCCTTCCTCGCGGAGAGTCGGCGGGAAGTAGCTGGGCCACCACGATGACGGCGGCAGTGGATCCTGTGCTCCGCTTACGGACGACGACGGCCGCAAGGTGCCGGGAACCGGTTCGGGTCCGCCGCCGGTCAGAACAATCGGCGGCCGCTCGTCATCCCCACCCGCTACGAGCAGCTGTATCCCCGCTCGGGCCGTCGCCGGGCCGAGGGCGTACACCGGTGTGGTCAGGGCCGCCGTGGTCGTGGGTGGCGGCATTACATACTGCTCGGCCTCCGTTGCCGCGTCGGTGACGCCGACCGCGACTCTGGTGACACCGTCCTGCACCAGCGCGAGCTGGGTCGGCAGGTGGCTGCTCAGGTCGGCGAGGCCGAGCGCGGTCGCGACCCTCCACCGGACGTCGTCGGCCTGTCCCGCCGCATCTTCCAGCGCCTGCCCGAGTACTCGTGCCAGTCTCGGGTTGATTGCCACATAGGACACTGTCATCACTCCTTCCTCGGCTTCAGCCCACGGTGGGACCGTCGCCTGGAAGGATTCGCCGTCAGCAGGCCGAACGGTTCCCTCCGCCACGCCGTCTACAAAGGATTCACTTGGGCGGTGCAGCGGTGGTGCGGCGTACGACGAGGGTGGGGGAGAGCTTGACCTGAGAGGCCGGTGTGGACCGGTCGGCGATCCGGTCCAGCAGCAGTCGGGCGGCGTTGCTGCCGATCTGGCGGCCGGCCTGGTCGACCGTGGTGAGGGAGATCGGCCCGAAGGCGGCGAAGGTCGTGTTGTCGTAGCCGGCGACGGAGATGTCGCCCGGTACCGACAGGCCGGCCTCGGCGACGGCCTCCAGTACGCCCATCGCGACGATGTCCGCGCCCGCGAAGATGGCGGTCGGCCGCCGCGGCCGGGCCAGCAGCTGCTGGGCGCCGAGATAGCCGCCTTCCTGGGTGTAGCGGGTCGAGGCGATGTCGATCTCGTCGCCGAGGCCGTACGCTCGCATCGCTTGGCGGTAACCCTCGGCTCGGATGGCGTTGGGCATCTCGGTGATGCGTACGGGATCGGTCTCGTGGTGCTCGATGTGGGCGATGCGGCGGTGGCCCAGCCCGGCCAGGTGATCCACGATCAGCGTGGCGCCGGCGGTGTCGTCGTCGGTGACGGTGTCGTAGACGGACGAGTGGCCGTGGCGGCCGACGACGACCGTGGGCACGGCGGTGGCAAGGCGTTCCAGGTGCGATCGCGACGAGATGGGGGCCACCAGGACCAGGCCGTCCATGCTGCGGTCGATCATCGCTTCGGTGACCCGCGCCTCGGCGTCCTCGCCGTTGCAGCCGCGCGCCAGTAGCACCTGATAATCGGTGCCGCGCAGCCGCTCGGTCAGCCCGTCGAGGATCTCGGCGAAGAACGGGTTGCGGATGTCCGGCACCATCACGCCGATCGTGTACGTCTGGCCGCGCATCCCCCGGGCGGCGGCGTGCGGCCGGTAGCCCAGTTCGGCGATGGCCCGGCGGACCTTGGCCTGCATCTCGGGGCTGGCGCCGTAGGCGTTGTTGAGCACTTTGGACACCGCGGTCGTGGACACCGCCGCGTGGCGGGCGACGTCCACGATGGTCACCCGCCGTCGCGGCGCTGGCGGCTTGTCCACGGTCGCTCCTCGGTCGGTGGAAAACGTTGCCCAGAGTGTAGTCCGGCTGCCGGACCAGATTAGCGAAGGGAACTCTTGACGACGAACCGATGACGTCCTAGGGTCAGGCGCAACAAGTTGGAAAACGTTCCCCACTCGATGGACCGGTGTGATCCGGCCCGCATACGGTGTTGCCGGCCTGCTCAGGGTGTACGAAGGCAGCACGGGATCAGGTTCAGCGCCGCTGCGCCGATCCCGGAACTTCGCCCGTTTGATGAAACGTTTCAGATTTGGACTCGCCCCCGTGACAGTCGTCGAGGATGTCCGGACGCCGGATCGGCTCGCCACCGCGACCCGCCGCCGGCGGCCGAGTACGCCGCCCTGGTGGTTCGCCGCACCAGCGATGCTCTTGTTCGCCTTCGTCGTGCTCGTGCCCAGCGTTCGCGGCATCTACTACGCCTTCACCGACTGGGATGGGCTCGACCCCCACTTCTCGGTCGTCGGCCTGGGCAACTTCGCCAAGATGCTGGACGATCCCAACGCTGGACAGGCCATCTGGCACACGCTGCTGATCGCGGTCGCGATCACGCTCATCCAGAACGGGTTCGGGCTGCTGCTGGCCCTCGGCGTCAACACGATCATCAAGTCGCGCAACGTGTTGCGGGTCTTCCTCTTCGCCCCGGCGGTGGTCACTCCGATCGTCACGGCGTACCTGTGGCGGAATCTGCTAGGGCCGGACGGCGCGGTCAACAGCCTGCTCGGCGTGGTCGGCCTGGGCGCGCTGCGCCAGGACTGGCTGGGCGACCCGGAGCTGGCCCTGTGGTCGATCGTGGGCGTGATCGTGTGGCAGTTCGGCGGCTACTCGATGGTCATCTTCCTGGCCGGGCTCCAGTCGATCCCGCGCGAGATCTACGAGGCCGCCGCCATCGACGGCACCAGCTCGATCCGGCGGTTCTGGTCGGTGGTCCGCCCGCTGCTCGCACCGGCCTTCACCATCAACCTGATGCTGTCGATCATCGGCGGCATCAAGCTGTTCGACCAGGTGTACGCCCTGACCGGCGGGGGACCGGGCCACGCGACCGACACCATCTCGACGCTGATCTACAAGGACGCCTTCACCTTGGGCGAGTTCGGCTACAGCATCGCGCTGGCCGTCGTCCTCACGATCATCGTGGCGATCGCGTCCTCCGGGCAGTACTTCTTCCTCGCCCGCAACGAGAGGGCCGCATCGTGAACCGCTACACGTGGCGTACCTTCGGGCTGGAAGCCGTAATGATCGCGGTCGCGGTGGTCGTCGGTTTCCCCGTCTACGTCCTGCTCAACCTGGCCCTGCGGGCGCCGTCGGACACCTCGTCGCCGATCGCGCCGACGACCGCGCCGACCTTCGACAACTTCACCCAGGCGTGGCAGCGCGGGGCGCTCGGCGGTGCACTGGTCAACAGCGTCATGGTCACCGTCGGCAGCGTGCTGGTCGTCCTCGCCGTCTCGTCGCTGGCGGCCTACCCGCTGGCTCGGGTGACGGCTCGCTGGTCACGCGGCATGTTCCTGCTGATCATGCTGGGTCTGGTGCTGCCGTTCCAGCTCGCCGCGCTGCCGTTGTACCAGACCATGCGCGATCTCGGGCTGCTCGGCACGGCCTGGGCTCTCATCCTGTTCTACTCCGGCCTGCTGGTGCCGTTCACCACGTTCCTCTACGTCGGATTCCTGCGGGCGATGCCGCGCGATTTCGAGGACGCGGCGCTGATCGACGGCTGTACGCAGCTGGAGGCGTTCCGGTTCGTGGTACTGCCGATGCTCAAGCCGGTCACCGTCACGGCCCTGGTGCTCAATGCGGTCGCGGTGTGGAACGACTTCTTCACGCCGCTGCTGTATCTGAGCGGCAGTTCCCAGCAGACGATGCCGGTGGCGATCGCCGGCTTCGTCGGCCAGTACGCCGCCGACTGGAACCTCATCTTCGCCGCCCTGGTGATCAGCATCGTGCCGGTTCTCGTCGTCTACTTCGCGCTGCAACGCAGCATCATCAACGGTTTCGCCGGAGGGCTCAAGGGATGACCGAGATCGCAGACGCCGCATTGCTGCGCCCCTACGGGCTTGCGACCGAACAGCGGTCCCAGCCGTTGGGGATCGGCGCGGCCCGACCCCGGCTGTCCTGGAAGCTGCGCTGCGATCGGCGTGGCGCCGCTCAGTCGGCGTACCGCATCACCGCCGCGCGTACGCCCGCCGATCTGGCCGCTGGTCACCGGCTGATCTGGGACACCGGCCGATGCGAGTCCGGCGAAGGACTCCTCGTGCCGTGGGACGGTCCGGCGCTGCACTCGGCTACCCGATATCACTGGCGGGTCGAGGTGTGGGACGAGACCGGTGCGCTGGCCGGGTTCGCGCAGAGCTGGTTCGAAACCGGCCTGCTGCACCGGGCCGATTGGACGGCGGTGTGGGTCAGCCGTGATCCGAACAGCCTGCCTCACGTCGATCCACCCGAGGACGCCGATCCGACCCGGCCTGCCTCCTTCACGCCGCCTCCGCTGTACTTGCGCCGCCAGTTCGAGCTGGCCCAGGCACCGGTACGCGCCCGCCTTTACGCCACCGCCCGCGGTGTCTACGAACCCCGTATCAACGGCCACCGCGCCGGTGACCACGAGCTGGCCCCGGGCTGGACCGAGTACCACCGCCGGCTGCAATACCAGACCTACGACGTGACCGAACTCCTCCAGGCCGGCGGCAACGTCCTGGCCGCCATCGTCGCCGACGGCTGGTGGGCCGGTCACATCGGGTTCGACTCCCGGCGGGCCGCTCAGCATTACGGCGACGGTCCGGCGTACCTGGCTCAGCTGGTCGTCGAGTTCGCCGACGGTTCCCGCCAGATCGTGGCCACCGACGCGGCCTGGTCCGAGGGGTCCGGTTCGATCGTGGCCGCCGATCTGCTGATGGGCCAGTATGTCGACGCTCGCCGGGAGAAACCCGGCTGGGATCGTCCTCACACGACAGTCGACGGGTTCCAGCCCGTCGCCGTGCTCGACCGGGAGCCCGGTCCGGTGGTCGCCGAACCCGACGAGCCGATCCGGGTCCGGCACGAGCAGCCGGCCGTGGCCGTCGACCGGCACGGACCATCTCGGTACATTGTGGACTTCGGCCAGAACCTCGTGGGCCGCGTACGCCTGACCGTCGGCGGCAGCGAGCCGGGCCACCGGATCGTGGTGCGGCACGCCGAAACCCTGAACGACGGCGAGCTGTACGTCGACAATCTGCGCCGGGCGAAGGCGACCGACACGTTCGTCACCGCCGGGCGCGAACGGGAAATCTTCGAGCCGCAGTTCACCTTCCACGGATTCCGCTACGCCGAGATCGACGGCTACCCCGGTGAGCTGGCCGCGGCCGACGTGGTGGCCCAGGTCCTGCACAGCGACACGCCCTGGACCGGGCGCTTCGAATGCTCCGACCCCGTGGTCAACCAGTTGCAGTCCAACATCGGCTGGAGCCAGCGGGGTAATTTCCTCGGCGTACCGACCGACTGCCCGCAACGCGATGAGCGCCTGGGCTGGCTCGCCGACGCGCAGATCTTCGCACCGACGGCCAGCCGCAACGCCGATGTGGCGGCATTCTTCGCCCGCTGGCTGCGCGACGTCGTCGACGGCCAGGACGCCGACGGGGCGTTCCGCGACGTGGCACCGGTCATCGCCGTCACTCGTGAGGCCGCGCCCGCCTGGGGCGACGGGGGCGTCATCATCCCGTGGCATCTGTGGCGCACGTACGGCGATCGGCGGACGCTGGAGCACTGCTTCGACGCGATGGCCGCTTGGGTGGCTCACATCCACCGGCACAACCCCGATCTGCTGTGGCGGCACCGCACCGGCAACTCCTACGGCGACTGGCTTCAAGTCGACGCGGCCACGCCCCGCGACGTCTTGTCGACCGCGTACTTCGCGCGTAGCACGCAGATCGTCGCCGAAGCCGCTGAAGTCCTCGGCCGCCCAGCGCAAGCGGCCGACCATCGCGCGTTACACCAGGCGATCCGCCGGGCGTTCATCGACGCCTATGTCGGCGACGACGGCACGGTGGAAGGCGGTACGCAGACCGCGTACCTGCTCGCTCTGGGGTTCGGCCTGATTCCCGACTCGCTCGTCCCGGCCGCCGTGCAGCATCTGGCGGCCGACATCGAGAAGCGCGACAACCGGCTCACCACCGGATTCGTCGGAGTGGCACTGCTGGGCCCGGTCCTGGCCGAGCACGGCCGCGGCGACCTGGCGTACGCGCTGCTGCATCAGGAGGAGTTCCCGTCCTGGGGCTACTCGATCCGCCACGGCGCCACCACCATCTGGGAGCGCTGGGACGGCTGGACCGAGCCCGCCGGATTCCAGGCGGCGGCGATGAATTCCTTCAACCACTACAGCTTCGGCAGCATCGGCGACTGGCTGTTCGGCCGGGTTGCCGGAATCGACCAGACGCCACGCTCGGTGGCGTACCGCGAACTGCTTTTGCGGCCACTGCCGGGCGGGCGCCTGACGTGGGCGCGGGCTGAGCAGGAGACCGCGCGCGGCCACGTTGCGTGCGGCTGGTCCATCGCAGAAGGCCGGATCACGGTGACCGTCACGGTCCCGCCCGGCAGCACCGCCGTACTGGAGATCCCTACCGCCGACCCCGGCAGCGTGCTGGAGAGCGGCGCACCCGCCGCGACCCGGCCGGGGGTTCTCCGGGCCGAACGGGCAGCGGGCGGGGCAACCCTCCAGCTGGCGTCCGGCCGCTACACGATCAGCGCCATGGCACCCGGTGCTGATCTCTCATCGGAGTAACGCCATCCTTCCCAGCGGGAGACACCATGAAGATACCGAGCGTGCCGCTCCTGGCGGTGGCCACCGCCGCAGTGCTCGCCCTGGCCGGGTGCAGCGGCGGCACGAACGCCGCCTCCAGCCCGACCTCCGGCACCCTGACGATCGCCTCGGTGGACCAAGGGTCCATTGAGGACGTGGTCAAGGCGTTCGAGGCCGCCAACCCGGGTATCAAGGTCAATCTCACCACCAGCGGCGCCGACCAATATCAGCAGCAGATCCGTACGCAGCTGGCCTCCGGTACGGGACCGGACGTGATGACGGTCTGGCCCGGCAACGGCAACCCCGGCGCCACCTACGTTCTGGCCAAGCCCGGCTACCTGCTGGACCTGTCCGACCAGCCGTGGGCGGCCAAGCTGCCGGCCGGGGTCAAGGGCGTGGCCCAGTACAGCGGCAAGACCTACAACGCGGTCTTCGGCCTCAACGGCATCGGCGCGGTCTACAACCAGCAGGCCCTTGACAAGGCTGGGCTGACGCCGCCGAGCACGTGGACCGAGCTGCTCGCGTTCTGCAAGGCCGCCGCGGCGAAGGGTACGCCGGCGTTCGCGCTGGGCAATCAGGACAACTGGGTGACCCAGCTGGTCCTGTACGCCTTGGTCGCAACCACGGTCTACAGCCAGGACAAGGACTTCGACACCAAGATGGCCGCCGGGCAGGCGTCGTTCGCCAACTCCGCGTGGACGACCGCCATGGCCAAGTACATCGAGATGAGCAAGACCGGCTGCTTCCAGAAGAACCCGCTCGGCACCAACTACGAGGCCAGCCAGACGCTGGCCGCCACCGGCAAGACGCTCGGCCTGGTGCAGGGCAACTGGGTCGTGTCCCTGCTGAAGCAGAAGAATCCGGCGGGCACCTTCGTCCTCAAGGCGCTGCCGGCGACCGACGACACCGCGCAGACGTTCATGCCGGCCGCGGCCGGCGCCGGGTACGGCGTCAACGCCAAGACCAAGAACAAGGAGCTGGCCCTGAAGTTCGTCAGCTTCGTCATGTCGCCGGCCGGAATGAGCGTCTTCAACGGCAAGCAGGGCAGCCTGCCCGCCCTGCCCGATGCGGGCTCGGCGATCGACCCGTCGCTGGCCGAGGTCGCCAAGTACATCAACGACGGTCGCACCGTGCCGTTCATGGATCAGTTGTGGCCCAACGCCAAGGTGCAGCAGACGATGCTCTCCGGGCTGCAGGAGATCTTCAGCAACCAGTCCACACCGGACAAGGTGCTGGCCGCGATGGACGCGAACTACAAGGAAGGCAACTGATCCATGCGGCCGGCCGTGCATCCGGGCGGCCGGCCGCGCATCTGGTCCGGGGAGGCATCGTGTTCTCACATCCCAATCCATTAGCCCGGCATTGGATGGCGCTGCGGGCGGTGATCGCCGTCAGCATCACCGCTGCCGCGGTGGGCGTACCGGCCGCGCCGGCCAATGCCACCAATCCTGACTGGCACCGCTACGTCCTCGGCCCGTCGTCCGCCACCGTCACGCCGATCGCGGTCGACAGCCGCGGCGATGTGGTTGACGCGCGTACCCTCGTGAAGGGCAAGGGCGGGCCCACCGTTCTGACCACCGTCGCCGGCCAGACGCCCGCATCCGTGGTGCTGGACTTCGGCAAGGACATCGTCGGCGTACCGTTCGTCGACTTCGCGGCCGTCGACGCTGCCGCACCACCCACGCTCACGCTGGTCACCGGCGAGGCTCGCCAGTTCCTCCGCCGTGCGGCGGCCACCACCCTCACCACGGCGGCGACCGCGGGCGCGGCGACGGTTTCGCTGGCGTCGGCGGCCAACCTCGAAGCCGGTAACACCGTCACCCTCGGCACGGGGGCCGACGCCGTGACGGCGACCATCGTCGCCTTCGACACCACCGCCCGGACGGTCACGTTCACCCCGGCGCTGCCACGCGACCTGGCCGCTGGTACCGCTGTTTCCACCACGCCGGGCGCGCCGGCCTCCGACGAATCCCGGGGCCTGGCCGGCGTCGGCGGCATCGACACCCTCCGGCCGACCCAAGCCGGCCGGCTCTCCGGCGGCTTCCACGGCGGGTTCCGCTTCATCCTGCTCACCCTGACCACCCCCGGCAGTGTCGCGCTCTCCTCGGTGGGCGTGGACTTCCAAGGAGTACGCGCAACCGCGGCCGACTACAAGGGCTGGTTCCTGTCCAGCGACGACCAGCTGAACCGGATGTGGTACGCGGGCGCCTACACCGTCCAGCTGAACTTCAAGCCGGCGGGCCTGAACTCCCTTGCCGATCAACGGATCTACGACGGTGCCAAGCGCGACCGCAGCATCTGGACCGGCGATCTGCTCGTCCAGGCACCGACGGCGATCAGCACGCTGGGCGATCTCGGCGCCGGCTACGTCAAGTCATCGCTGAACGTGCTCCTGGCGACCCAGCGAGCCGACGGGGCGCTGCCCGGCTCGCCCGATTTCCGCAAGGGCACGTCACCGGCCGGCTCGCCGCTGTTCTACTCCAACAACTACTCCGGATACGGCGTACGCGCGGCGATCGACTATTACCGGTACACCGGCGACGAGGCGTACATCGTCTCGGTGCTGCCGGCGTTGCGCACCGAGCTGGGGTACAACGACCGGTTCCTCACCGTGAACAACCTCGTGGCGTCCAACGACCGCGACTACTGGCAGGCGACGCAGACCGGTGAGGTCACCAAGTACAGCATCGACTACTACATCCTGCTGCGGGAGATGGCGTGGCTGGAGCGTGCCGCCGGCTCGCCTGCGCTGGCGGATGCCCACGACGCCAAGGCCGATGCGATCAAGGCTGCGGTCGTCGAGCGGCTGTGGAACCCGCAACTGGGCGCGTACGGCCAAAGCAGCGACCATCCGGACGTGCTCGTCGAGGACGCCAACGCGCTCGCTCTCCAGTACGGCTTCGTCTCGCCCGAGCGCCGCGACAGCGTACTGACCGCGCTCCGTCAACTGTGGACGCCGTACGGCGCGATCATCGGACCGGGTTTGCAGGACCCCACCGGGCACACGATCGAGCCGTTCGGCAACGGCATGGAGACCGCCGGGCGGTTCGCCGTCGGCGATGTCGAAGGTGCCTTCGACCTCATGCGCCGTATGTGGGGCCAGATGGTCGACGAGACCGACCCGCTGTACACCGGCGGGCTCTGGGAATTCAAGAACACCAACGGCGGCGTGAACCGAGCCACGGCCAGCCTGGCCCACGGGTGGGCGGCCTCGCCGTCGGTGCAGCTCACCGAGCAGGTCCTCGGCGTCACACCGGCCAGTCCGGGGTACGCCAGCTGGCGCATCAAGCCGCGCCCCGGCGATCTGTCCTGGGCCCGGGGTTCGATACCGACCAAGTACGGCGACATCGCAGCCGACTGGTCGCAGAACACGCAGGGGCGGTGGCTGCGCCTGCATGCGCAGACACCGGCCGGCACCAGCGGCGTCCTCGCCGTACCGGTCGGCGAAGGACAGATCGTGATCGTCAACGGTCATCGAGTATGGGACGGCGACACCAGCAGCGGTCCGTATGACGCTCATTTGGTGGACGGCTACGTCGAAATCAGCGTCCCCGGCGGGGCGTACGACGTCACCGTACGCCGAGGGTGACGGTATCCAGCCCGGCGGCTGTGGCTGCGGCCGCCGGGCGTACCGACTTTCCGCCGGACTTCCTGTGGGGCGCGGCAACGGCGGCGCACCAGGTCGAAGGCGGCAACGTCAACAACGACTGGTGGGAGTTCGAACACGCCCCCGCCTCGGCCGCGGTCGAATCCTCCGGCGACGCCATCGACCACTTTCACCGCTACGAGCGGGATTTCGCGCTGCTGCGATCGCTGGGCCACAACGCGCACCGCCTGTCGCTGGAATGGTCGCGCATCGAACCGGCGCCCGGCGAGTTCAGTCGCAGCGCCGTCGCGCATTATCGGCGCGTACTGGCGTCGATGGCCGAGCACGGCCTGACCGGATTCGTCACGTTGCACCACTTCACGCTGCCGCGCTGGTTCGCCGCCCGCGGCGGCTGGCTGGCCTGCGATGCCGTCGAGACGTTCGGCCGCTACTGCCGCCACGTCGCCACGGAACTCGGCGACCTCATGCCGTTCGTATGCACCGTCAACGAGCCGCAAATGGTCGCCCTGCACGGCTACCTGGAGGGCCGCCATCCGCCCGGAATCACCAATCCGGTGCTGTGGAAGCGAGTCGGCCAGGTCCTGCTGCGCGCACACGAGGCGGCGGTCCGAGTCGTGCACGAAGCTGCCCCTGGCGCGTGGGCCGGCCTCGCCGTTCAGGTGCCGCTGCTGGCACCGAGCCGCGATGACGATGCCTGCCGCACCCTGCACCGCTTGCTGCAGCACGAAATCGTGGACCGCTACCTGGACGGGCTGACCGGCCCCGACCGTGGCGACTTCCTCGGCGTGCAGTACTACCGCAAGCAGTGGGTCGACCCGGCCGTGCCGACCTGGTTCGCACCACCGCCCGCCGGTTCCCGGCTGACCCAGATGGGCTGGGCCGTTCATCCCGACGGCCTTCGCGAAGTCCTGCATCACGCGGCCGAGACGGGTCTGCCGCTTTACGTCACCGAGAACGGGATCGCCACCGAAGACGACGCCGAACGCCTCGACTACCTCGAAACGCATCTGAGCGCCGTGGCTCAGGCCCTGGCCGGCGGGGTAAGCGTACGCGGATATCTGCATTGGTCGGCGTTCGACAACTTCGAATGGAGTGAAGGATACCGGCCGAAGTTCGGGCTGATCGCCGTCGACCATGACTTCCGCCGGATACCCAAGCCGAGCGCGTACGCCTTCGGCCGCGTCGCGACGACCGGACGGATCGCGGCGCTGCACGAGCCAGCCAACTCCGCCGATCACCGGCGCTGATGGGCCTGCCGTTGGGACGGGCGGCGGCCCGAGGCCGTGGCCGCACCGGACACTGTGGACTGCCGAATCACCAGCTGGGGCTGGAAGACGACGTGCCGGTGCCCGTGGCGGCCGTCATCCTCGGACTCCTCCAGCAGCAACTGCGCGGCCGTACGCCCCAGAAGCTCGCGCGGCTGACCGACCGACGTCAGGGGAACCGCAGCGGCGGCTGCGAAGTCGATGTCGTCATAACCGACCAGTGCGACATCGTCGGGTACGCGCAACCCGGCCGCAGTGAGACCTTGGAGTACGCCCAGCGCGAGGAGATCGTTGGCGCAGAACACGGCGGTCGGACGTACGCCGGCCGGCTCCGAGCAGATCTTCTCGGCCGCCTCCCGCCCGGCCGGAACGGACAGAGACGGGGTGTCCACGATCTGAAGCGACGAGCCGGCGTTCTCGGCGATCACGGCGGCGGCCCCGGCATGGCGATCGGATACCTGCTTGATGGCGAACGGCCCGCCGACGAAGGCGATCTGCCGGTGCCCGCACTCGATCAGATGCGCCGCGGCCAGCCGGCCGCCGAGCACGTCGTCCACCGCGACCGAGCAGCGGTTGGCCTGGCCCGAGCCGCGGTCGACCAGCACGACCGGGATTCCGCGCTCCACCAGCCGTTCCAGGCGCTCGTACCGTCCACTATCGACCGGTGTGATCAGGAGCCCGCGAACCCGCTGCTCTTCCAGGAGGTCCAAGTGCCGGCCCTCGCGGGACGGGTTCTCGCCGCTGTTGCAGACGACCAGCATTCCGCCCGCTTCCTCGACGACGGATTCGGCGCCTCGCACCACATCGGTGAAGAAGGGGTTGGACACGTCGAGCACCACGATGGCCACAGTGCGGCTGCGACCCGCGCGCAGATGCCGCGCGGAGTCGTTGCGGACGTAGCCGAGCTCGGCGATGACCTCAAGGACGCGCTTGCGCGTATGCGGCGAGACGGTGTCAGGGCGGTTGAGCACGTTGCTCACCGTGCCCAGCGACACTCCCGCCCGTCGCGCGACCTCCTTGATGCCGGTCTTCGCCATCGCCGCCTCACTTCTGATCCGTCGCCGACCTTACCCGATCGATGAATGGTCCTGCCTACGGTCGCCGGCGGAAGTCGCTGGATGCGCGCACGACGAGTTCGGGTTGGAACAACACGTGCCGGTGCTCGTGCTTGCCGTCGGAGCCGACCTCGTCGAGCAGAAGGTGGGCGGCGGTGCGCCCGAGCTGCTCGCGCGGTTGGCGTACCGACGACAGCGGAACCGCCGCCGCGGCGGCGAACTCGATGTCGTCGTACCCGACGATGGCGATGTCCCGTGGTACGTGCAATCCGCGCCGCGTCATCTCCTGGAGTACGCCCAACGCCAGCAGATCGTTGGCGCAGAACACGGCCGTCGGCCGCTGCTGCGGATCGAGGTCGGCGATCAGCCCGGCGGCGGCGCGCCCGGCGGCGACACTCAGGGTCGGCGTTGCGATGGCGACGACCTCGGCCACACCGGCGGTGGACCCGAGCAAGCCGGAGTGGCGTTCGGCCACCTGCCGGACCGACATCGGCCCGCCCGCGAAGGCGATCCGGCGATGACCCTGGGCCAGCAGGTGATCGCCGGCGAGGCGGCCGCCGTAGAGGTCGTCGACGGCGACCGAACAGCGGTTGGGCCAGCCGGAGCCGCGATCGACCAGTACGACCGGTGTTCCGCGCTCGATCAGCTTCTCCAGCCGCGAGGTGGGCGTGTCGTCCACCGGTGTAATGAGGACCCCCCGGACTCGCTGCTCCTCCAGCAGATCGAGGTGCCGGCGCTCGCGGTCGACCCGGGAGCTGCTGTTGCAGACCACGACCGTGACTCCTCTTTCCTCGGCCGCGTCCTCGGCGCCGCGGACCACGTCGGTGAAGAACGGGTTGGTCACGTCGAGCACCACGAGGGCGATCTGGCGACTGCGTCCGGCGCGCAGCTGGCGGGCGGAGTCGTTGCGGACGAAGCCGAGCGCGGTGATCGCCTCCTGGACGCGGGTACGCGTCTGTTCCGCGACCAGTTCCGGATGGTTGAGCACATTGCTGACGGTGCTGATGGACACCCGGGCGTGCCGAGCGACGTCGCGGATGCTGATGGCGGCGCTGAAAGGTATCAACCATGACCTCCCTCGGGCGGCCGCCGGTGCCGGCGTGATCGAAGGTAACGACTTTGTAACGCGACGCAAACCCTTGACGGGAGGAATATTCGACTTCTAACGTCATCGTATCGGTCTGATGAAACGTTTCACAAGCCTCGACTAACCCTCTCGGAAAAGAGGTTCCCGTGGCGGCACCGGTGCTGGCTCTGAACGGGGTGAGCAAGTCCTTCGGCGCGGTGGCGGCGCTGCGTGACGTGCATCTGGAGCTGCGCGCCGGCGAGGCTCACGGACTCGTGGGCGAGAACGGAGCCGGCAAGTCCACCGTCGTGAAGGTGCTCGCGGGCGTGCACCCGCCCGACAGCGGGACGGTGGTGCTGGACGGCAAGCCGCTGGCGCTGTCGGGCCCGGCTGACGCCCGCGCTGCCGGCATCGCCGTCATCTATCAGGAGCCGACGCTGTTCCCGGATCTGTCCATCGCCGAGAACATCTTCATGGGCCGCCAGCCGATGCGCAGCCTCCGGCGTATCGACACCGCGCAGATGCGGTCGCGCTCCGCTGAGCTGTTCGCGCGGTTGGGCGTACAACTGGATCCGGATCGACCCGCGCGGGGCCTGTCGATCGCCGATCAGCAGCTGGTCGAGATCGCCAAGGCGATCTCGCTGGACGCCCGGGTGCTGGTGATGGACGAGCCGACCGCCGCACTGTCCGGTGTGGAGGTTGAGCGGCTGTTCGCGGTGGTGCGGTCGCTGCGTGACGCGGGCGCCGCGGTGCTGTTCATCTCGCACCGTTTCGACGAGGTGTTCGCGCTGTGCCAGCGGATAACCGTGATGCGCGACGGGCACTGGGTGTCCACCGACCCGGCCGATCGGCTGACGATCGCCGACGTGGTCCGCCGCATGGTCGGCCGCGAAGTGTCGCAGCTGTTCCCGAAGGAAGCGACCCGGCGCGGTGAACCCCGCCTGGAGGTACGCGGGCTGACGAGCCGGAGCTTCACCGACGTCAGCTTCACCGTCCATGGTGGAGAGATCGTGGCGCTGGCCGGGCTGGTCGGCGCCGGGCGCAGCGAGGTGAGCCGGGCCGTCTTCGGCGTCGACCGCTACGACAGCGGCGAGGTCGTGGTCGACGGCCGGAAGCTGCCCCGCGGGGACGCCGCGGCGGCCATTCGCGCCGGGCTGGCCCTGGTTCCGGAGGACCGCCGCCAACAGGGTCTGATCATGGAGCTGTCGGTGGAGCGCAACGCCACCCTGCCGCGGCGCTGGTCACTGACGCGGGCCGGACTGCTGTTCGGCGGGGCCGAGCGGCGCGCGGCGGACCGCTGGGCCCAGCGGCTTCAGGTCAAGGCCGCGCGGCTCACCGATCCGGTCGACACCCTTTCCGGTGGCAACCAGCAGAAGCTCGTGCTGGCCAAGTGGCTGGCGACCGCGCCGAAGGTGCTGATCGTCGACGAGCCGACGCGCGGTATCGACATCGGTACCAAGGCCGAAGTCCACCGGCTGCTGTCGCGGTTGGCCGCCGACGGCGTGGCGGTCCTCATGGTTTCCAGCGAACTGCCGGAGGTGCTGGGCATGGCCGACCGTGTCCTGGTGATGCACGAGGGCCGCCTGGTCGCCGACATTCCCCGCGACCGGGCCGACGAGGAGTCGGTCATGCGGGCCGCGACCGGTCAGGCGGCGAGATCATGACCATGGTCCAGACGCCTCCCGACGCCGCGACCACCCGGGGCACGCGACTGGCCCGGCGCGCGTTCGTCGTACGCGAACTCGGCATCGCCATCGCCCTGATCGTCCTCGTGGTCGTCACATTCGCGGTCAACCCGAGATTTCTCAGCGCCCAGAGCATCAAGGACCTTCTGCTGGGCGCCACGATCCTAGCTATCCTCGCGATTGGACAGACGGTCGTCGTCATCACCCGCAACGTCGATCTGTCGGTCGGTTCCATCCTCGGCCTGGCGGCGTTCGCCACCGGAGCGCTGTTCGAAGCCTCGCCTGGCCTGCCGATCCCCGTGATGATCCTCGTCGGGCTCGCCTTCGGCGCCGCTTGCGGGATCGTCAACGGCGGCCTGATCGCCGCGGCGCGCGTACCGGCGTTGGTCGTGACGCTGGGCACGCTGTATGTCTTCCGCGGCCTCGATTACATGTGGGCCACCGGCCGGCAGATCAACGCCGCCGACATGCCCGCCGGCTTTCTGAAGATGGGTACGGCCACCGTGGCCGGCGTACCGGTGCTCACCCTGTTCGCGGTCGTGGTCCTCGTGGTCGTCGGCTACTTCCTGCGCAACTATCGCAGCGGCCGGGAGCTGTACGCCATCGGCTCCGACCCGGCCGCCGCCCGGCTGTCGGGCATTCCCACCGGGCGGCGGGTGTTCGCGGCGTTCGTCGTCAGCGGTGCCCTGGCCGGGCTGGCCGGGGTCCTGCACGCCGCCCGCTTCGGCACCATCGACGCCAACGTCGGCCTCGGCGACGAACTCAACGTCGTGGCCGCGGTCGTGGTCGGCGGCGTCGCGATCTTCGGCGGCAGCGGCTCGGTCTACGGCGCCGTCCTCGGCGCGGTCCTGCTGACCACGATCGGCGCCGCGCTACCGGTGCTCGGCATCAACCCGTTCTGGCAGAACGCCGCCGTCGGAGCGCTGATCCTCGCTGCGATCGGCCTCGACCGCGCGCTGTCCGCCCGCGTCGGGCGCAACCTGCAGGAGAGGAAGGCCCATGTCTGAGGCCACGGCCCGGATGCGCCGGGTCATCGGCTCCTGGGACGTCATCGTCCTGCTCGCCGTGGTGACGATCGCAGTCGTCGGCTCGCTGACCATCGACGGCGTCTCCAACCCGCGGTTCTGGCGGTTCGTCACGCTGGAAGCCATCCCGATCGTCCTGATCGCGCTGCCGATGACCCTCATCGTCATCACCGGCGAGATCGACCTGTCGGTGGCGAGCGTGCTCGGTCTGACCTGTACCGTCTTCGGATTCCTGTGGGAGTCCGGCGTGACCTCCCTGCCCGTCCTCATCGCCGTCAGCCTCCTGCTCGGCGGCGCCCTCGGGGCGGTCAACGGCTTGTTCATCACCGGCTTCGGGCTGCCGTCCCTGGCTGTCACCATCGGCACACTGGCCCTGTACCGGGGTTTGGCGTACGTCGTGCTCGGCGATCGGGCCGTCGCCTCTTATCCGGCCACGTGGACCGGCAACGCGATCAAGGCGCTGCCCGGTACGACGATCCCGTGGATGATCCTCGTCGCGGCCGCACTGGCGGTCGTGTTCGGCGCCGTCCTGCACGCCACACCCGTCGGCCGGGGCCTGTACGCCATGGGCAACAACGCCGAGGCGGCCCGCTTCACCGGCATCGGCGTACGGGCGACCAAGTTCTGGCTGTTCGTGATCAGCGGGGCCATGGCGGCGCTGGCCGGCGTGTTCTGGACGCTGCGGTTCGCCAGCGCCCGCGCCGACAACGGAACCGGGCTCGAACTGGCCGTCGTCGCCGCGGTTCTCCTCGGTGGGGTCTCCATCTTCGGCGGGCGCGGCACGCTGCTCGGCGTCCTCGGAGCGCTGGCCCTGCTGACCGTGCTGCGCAACGCCTTGCAGCTGGCGAACGTCCCGGCCAACACGCTCACGATCATCACCGGGTCCCTGCTCATCGCTTCGGTCGTCGGACCGAATGTCGCCGGCATGCTGCGCGAGCGGCTGCGCCGGCGGCGATCCACCGCACCAACCGCTTCGCCCTCAACCTGAGCCGCGCCCTCCCCGCGGCTAGTGATGAAAGGAACTGCCAGATGAGAGCAGGCACGAAAGGCGGCCGGCTGATCGCGTTGACCGCTTTGGCGGCCATCGCGTTCGCGACGGCGGCATGCACCGACGACTCGACCGGCGGCACGTCGCCCAGCCCCGGCGCCTCCGGCGGCACGATGAAGACCGGCCTGAAGATCGCGTTCCTGCCCAAGCAGGTGAACAACCCCTACTTCACCACCTCGGACAACGGCGGCAAGGCGGCCGTGGAGGAGTTCAAGGGCGTCTACAGCGAGACCGGACCGTCCGACACCCAGGCATCCGCTCAGGTCAGCTACATCAACACCCTGTCGCAGCAGGGCACCGACGTCATCGTGGTGTCCGCCAACGACAAGGACGCCATCTGCGGCGCGCTCAACGAGGCCCGCCAGGCCGGCGCGAAGGTCGTCACGTTCGACGCCGACACCAACCCCACCTGCCGGGACCTGTTCGTCAACCAGGCCACCGCCGAGGGCATCGCGAAGATCCAGATCAAGCTGATCTCCGACGCCGTCGGCGCGGACGGCGGCGAGATCGCCATCCTGTCGGCGACTGCCAACGCCACCAACCAGAACGCCTGGATCGAGATGATGAAGACCGAGCTGGCCAAGCCCGAGTACGCCAAGCTCAAGCTCGTCGACGTCGTCTACGGCGACGACAAGGACCAGAAGTCGTTCACCGAGACCCAGGCCCTGCTGTCCAAGCACCCCAACCTCAAGGGCATCATCTCGCCCACGACGGTCGGCGTCGCGGCCGCGGCCCGGTACCTGTCGGGCTCCTCCTACAAGGGCAAGGTGCAGCTGACCGGCCTCGGTACGCCCAACCAGATGCGTGCGTTCGTCAAGGACGGCACCGTGAAGGCATTCGCTTTGTGGAACCCGGCCGACCTCGGTTACCTGGCCGCGTACGCCGGCGGAGCGCTGGCATCGGGCTTGATCACCGGCAAGGAGGGCGAGAAGTTCACCGCCGGCAAGCTCGGCGAGTTCACCATCGGCTCCGGTGCCACGGTGCTGCTCGGTGACCCCTTCACCTTCAACGCCTCCAACATCGACCAGTTCAACTTCTGATCGCTGAAATAGTCGAGTATGAGTGAAAGCGGCGTGGCGTGTGCCGGCTGCCGGTCACCGGGCCGGCGCCGCCATGCCGGAAGTGTTCAATCTGGAAGAGCAGTTGGAGTACAGCGATGACTGACCTGGCGCCGTCGACTGTGTCGCGGATCAAGCAGGTGTTGCGTGGGCAGCGGATCGAGACTGCTTCGTGGGCGTATGGCAATTCGGGTACGCGGTTTAAGGTGTTCGCGCAGCCGGGGGTGCCGCGGGATCCGTTCGAGAAGGTGGC
>Ga0114129_10004537_pt1 | contig 19603 bp, 15 predicted proteins | sample RhiMetdeltSRZDD1_FD_80071 | JGI IMG/M metagenome (GOLD analysis project Ga0114129, IMG submission 80071) | Populus rhizosphere microbial communities from Tennessee, USA - Rhizosphere MetaG P. deltoides SRZDD1 (version 2) (version 2) | ecosystem: Host-associated > Plants > Roots > Rhizosphere >...
GCATCGAGCGCCTGGTCCAACGACCCCGGCATGGACTTCACCTTGGCCGCCTCTTCGGGCTCCAACTCGTATAAGTTCTTATCGATCGGTTTGGGCGGCTCAGTCTTGTTTCTGATCCCGTCCAGTCCCGCCATCAGCATGGCCGGGAAGGCAAAGTACGGATTGGCGCTGGGATCGGGGGTCCTAAACTCTAGTCTCTTGGCCTTCTCACTGGTGGAGTACATGGGAATTCTGACACAGGCGCTTCGGTTTCGGGCCGAGTAGACTAAATTGATCGGCGCTTCGTAGCCGGGGACCAGTCTTCTGTATGAGTTCGTCGTGGGGGCAATAAAGGCGCAGAGCGCGTGGGCGTGCTTAATTAACCCGCCGATATAATACCGGGCCGTGTCGCTGATCAGCCCGTAGCCTTTCTTGTCATAAAAGATATTCTTTCCCGCTTTCCACAAACTCTGGTGGCAGTGCATGCCGGAGCCGTTGTCTTGAAACAGCGGCTTGGGCATAACGGTCACGACTTTGCCTCTCTTCCTGGCGGTATTCTTGACTACGTATTTATAAGTCAGCACCTTGTCGGCCATCTTGGTCATGGTGTCAAAGCGCATGTCGATTTCGGTCTGGCCGCCGGTGGCGACTTCGTGATGGTGCACTTCGATCTTGACCCCGCACTTCTCTAAATTTAACACCATCTCGGATCGTAGATCTTGGTACTGGTCCATGGGGGGGACGGGGAAGTAGCCTTCTTTGTACCGGATCTTGTTGCCTAGATTGGGCTGGTCTCCGCCTTTGCCGGAGTTCCAAAACCCCTCAATAGAGTCGATATGGTAGTAACCCTCATGATGGTTTTGATCGAAGCGCACGCTGTCAAAGATAAAGAACTCGATCTCGGGTCCCCAGTAGCTGGTGTCGGCTAGGCCGGTGGACTTTAAATACTTCTCGGCTTTTTGCGTGACGTATCGGGGATCCCTCGTGTAGGGCTCGCGGGTGATGGCGTCGAGCACGTTACATAGAAAACTGATCGTGGAGTGTTCGGTGAACGGGTCCATCATGGCGGTGTCGGCGTCGGGGAGCAGGATCATGTCGGATTCGTTGATCGATTGAAATCCGCGTATGCTCGATCCGTCAAATCCCAATCCTTCTTCGAACAGCTCGGCATTCAATTCCGCTGCCGGGATCGAAAAGTGCTGCCACAGCCCAGGAAAATCCACAAACTTTAAATCCACGATCTCTACCTTGTTCTTCTTCGCCATCTCTAGGGCGTCTTTGACACTCATCTAACTGCTCCTCTCTTTCTCGTTGTAATCGCGCAGGTAAAAGGAAAACGCAATCGTGTTATCACATTCTTTCTTAGACAACCACCCTTAGCACGGCAAATCTATTCATAGGCGCGTTCATTGTGCTGACTGAGATCCAACCCCATTCGTTCTTCATCATCGGCGACTCTAAGTCCCATCACGGCTTTGACGATGGTCAGAATAACGTAGGTCCCGACTATCGCCAAAGTCAAAGTTACGACAACGGACACGAACTGAATCCAAAGCTGGCCCGGGTTGCCGAAGAACAAACCATCGTTGCCGGCCGCGTTGACGGCCTTGGACGCAAAAAGTCCCGTAGCCAGGGCTCCCCACGTTCCACCGACGCCATGTACGCCTACGACGTCCAAGGAATCGTCATAGCCAAGCTTCGGTTTCAAGCTACACGCGATCGAGCAGAGCACGCCGCCGCCGATACCAATCCAAATTGCCGAAATCGGATCGACAAATCCTGATCCTGGTGTGATGGCCACGAGCCCGGCCACCGCACCGCTCGCGGCCCCCAAAACGGTCGGCTTATCTCTAAGAATCCAATCCATGGCAAGCCAGGAGAGTGCCGCGGCTGCAGTAGCAAGGTGAGTAGCAACGAACGCTGACGTCGCCAAACCATCAGCGGCCAGAGCGCTTCCGGCGTTGAAACCAAACCAGCCGACCCATAATAATCCCGCCCCGATAACGCTGAACGGCAGATTATGCGGCGGCATTGCTTCTTGTCCATAGCCGATCCGTTTACCGAACATAATTGCCGCCACCAGCGCCGAAGCTCCTGAGCTAATGTGGACCACTGTGCCGCCGGCGAAATCCAACGCGCCCATTTCACGCAACCAACCTTTCACGCCCCAAACCCAGTGGGCCAGAGGATCATAAATGAAGGTCGCCCAGAGAATAATGAACACCATAAACGAACTGAATCGGACTCTCTCGGCGAAAGCGCCGGTGATTAGAGCCGGCGTGATAACAGCGAACATCATTTGGTAGATCATAAATGCGGCGTGTGGAATCGTCGCCGCATAGTCTGCATTCGGCTGCGGGCCGACGCCCTTCAAGCCGAGCCAACTGAGGTCACCTATTATTCCACCGATGTCCGGGCCGAAGGCTAGCGTGTAACCGCAAAGAGCCCATTGAATACTGATCACCGCCACGATGATGAAGCTGTGCATGATCGTGCCGAGGACATTTTTGCGCCGCACCAATCCACCGTAGAAAAGAAACAATCCCGGAATCGTCATCATGAGCACGAGCGCCGAAGAGGTAAGCATCCAAGCCGTGTCGCCTTTATCGATCTTCGGGAGTGGCGCAGCGGCTGTTGCTTGAGGCCCGCTTGGGACCGCCACAGCGGGAGGTTCAATCGTTTGCGTACTCTGCTGAGCAATGCTCAGGAATGGTATCGACAACAAGAGTAAAAAAGCGGTTAGAGTCACCAACGATTTCAGGCTTTGACGCGTCACAATTAACCTCCTTAATATGCGTAATAAATGAGCAATCAGATGTAAATTCAGAGTCGTTTTAGCCACTGACAGCAATGCTTATGCCGTAGTATGACAATACAGATAAATTAGTCATTCTAAGTATTTATATTTGATTTAGGTCAAGTGACTCGAGTAATTGTGCACAATAATAGAGCAAACGCCTAGATTTTAGGCATATATCGACTGGACGGATGGTTCTGTAGCGCTGTTTGTAAAGCGGATTTGTTTGTCGAAGAATTTGGAGAACTTCCGCCTGGCAAGCTAAGCAATCTCGGCGCGCGCGAAGTAACCGTAAGAAAGGACGATAGTGCTCCCCACGGGCAGGTCAGGTGCGGATTTATTTAGGGAGAAAGAAACGCTTTGAGCGCGGGGAAGTGAAATCAACTGCGGGGATATGGAAGTATCCGCAAATTATTTGCTGCGAATGTACGGAGAAGGCTCGTGCTGATGGCACTTCCGCAACGGCGGGTATCCCCTGACCCGCTTGCAGTTAATGAATTAAGAAACACCGGATATCTCGCGCGGAAGCGCAAAATGAATATTTTCCTCGACGAAACCGATGTGATTAACTTCGGCACCGTTTCTTTGGAAATATTCCGCTGCTTCTTGCACCAAACGTTCAGGGACTGATGCGCCGGAGGTAATCCCAACGCGCTTGACTCCCACCAGCCAGGCAGGATCGATAGCATGGTGATCGTCAACCAAATAAGCTGGCTTTCCTTCAGTTCTGGCGACGTTGCACATTTGATTTGAGTTTTCGCTGTTCTGCGATCCAATCACTAGAACCATGTCAACTACCTTACTGAGTTCCTTAACGGCATCTTGGCGGTTTTGTGTCGCATAACAGATATCCTCTTTTGCGGCTGTGACAAGCTTGGGAAATCTTGCCTTTAGCGCGTCCACGACCTCACGTGTATCATCGACGCTCAAAGTCGTCTGGGTCAAAACAACAATTTTTTCCTGGTCTGCAATCTCCAGTTCAATCGCGTCATTAACATTGGCGACAATTCGCACACGTTCCGGCGCTTCGCCGCTGGTGCCGACAATTTCATCATGTTTGGCGTGGCCCACGAGAATAATCCAATAGCCTTGCGCGGCGAATTTGCGAACTTCACGATGGACCTTTTCTACCAGCGGGCACGTGGCATCGATGATAACTTGCAACCGCTTCTCTTTGGCTTGTTTCCAAACGGCTGGCGAAATGCCGTGCGCGCTAAAAACAAGCTTCGCACCGGACGGAACATCGTCTATGGACTGAACAAAATGAACGCCCTGACCAGTAAACGCGCGGACCACGTGCAAATTATGAACGATTTCGTGAAAAACGTAGAGGGGCGGACCATGACGCCGAAGCGCCCTTTCTACGGTTTCGATGGCCATCTCCACACCCGCACAGAACCCTCGTGGTTTAGCCAATATTACCTTTTCAATTGCCATGTTTCACAACAAAGTCTGGAGGAATCAGCCGAGGGTGTCAACCCGATTGGCTACGCGGGAACGCTAACAGCAGTTATTACAATTTAACGGGAGCGATGGTCGAGGAGCGCGAGTATTTTTTCAGCCGCCACATCAGCGCCATTCAATGGAACAGTCGGCCAGCGTCTAATCCGCTTCAGCAATCGAATGATGTACGGTTCGATATTGCCGGAAAGCAGATCGTCTTGCGGAATGAACTCCGCTACCGCCAAATCATTTAGCGCTCGAACCAGACGCGGATATTCAGGAAACTCACCTCGCTCCGTATAAAGTACCGGCGTTTGATGGGCGATCACGTCGGCGACGATCCCGTAACCTGGTTTGGTGACAATCACATCTGCAGCGCGAACCAGGTCTTGGTACTGGCGCTGAGCATCAGGTAGGGTTAACAAGTTGCCATCACGCCGCTTCGAACCGCCGGTCGCCACAAAATAATACTCGCCAAGCTGCTTTAGCCTCTTTTCCGGCAAGCGCTTAAGTCCGAGCCCGCCAAAGCTCAAAAGAACGATGGTCGCCGATTTTGGCAGATCGAATTTAGCTTTGGCTTCTTCTCTATTCAGCATGGACATCCGCGCGATCCAAGGGATCGATTGCCGGATCGGGAAGACCTCAAGGTTGCACGGATATGGCAACGTCAAGGCCACGGTTGCTGTATGGTAAAAGCTTTTCATTTCTTCGATCAATGGGAGAAACGCCGGATATGCTCCGAGATATGCACGGTAGATCCAGTCCCAAGTGAAATTTGCGATCGCAACCGACGGAATAGACGCCCGGGCGGCGATTTCGAAAGCGATCGGCGGAATATCGCCTAGAATTAGGCGAATGTCGTGCTCCTCTATGAATCTGATTTCCTTTCTTACCAGGCGCGGGATCTTGGCGTGCAACGCGTTGCAGGCTCGAAGTGTCTTACCGAGATCCATCTCTAGGCTATCCCTTTGGAGTATCCCCACGTCGATAGCCAGGCGGGAATAAGAAACCGGCGCCGTCGGGCTATGAAACAACCGCTGCGGCGCGGTCGTACGAACATGAATCTTTAAACCGGGCGCCGCTCGCATCAGAGCTCGGATCACTCGATTGGAGCGCACGGCATGACCAAAACCGTGTCCCGAAATATAATAAGCAATTGAACTCAAGCGGCTTTTAGATATATGAAGTTAGACAGTCCACGCTAAGAAGTAACGAAGAAATGTCAATCACCACGAATGGCCGCCAAAACTTCGCCAGGGGAGAATAGTATGACCGGAACGATAAAAAAAATCATCAGGCAAAAAGGATTCGGTTTTATTACTCCGGACGATGGCACAGACGACGTTTTTTTTCACCGCGGCAGCCTCGCACCGCGCAGTCAGATCGAAGACTTGAACGAGGGTGATTCGGTACAGTTTCAGGTCAGGAAAGGGGAGAAAGGTCCAGTCGCCCTTGACCTGAAAGTTCGTTGACCACGTCGTGACGTAGCCCGCCGAGGCCGACTCTCATCAACCTGTTTACGAATGCAACTTGCTCGCTTCACGATCCGTCCCGGCTGAACCGCAGCAGTCCGAAATTCCATGTCCAGCAAGTCCGCCTTACTAACAGCGGTCACACGAGGGTGGAACAGCAACGAGGCAAGGCTTGTGGTCTTTCCGAAGACATTCGGTATTGTTGATATCAGTCCTGTTCTTCAGCGCGCTACTCATGGAGCTTGCATCTCTTCGTCAAATCGCGTTCCACGACTTGCAGGTCTATGACTGGATACAGAAACACCGATCATGCGCCCTCGATCGCGTCGCGTCATTCGTAAAATATTGGACCTTACGGGACTGTCGCCTTAATATTCTCAGTGAGTGGCTGGGTATCGGGGTCGGCGGCACGTTCGCCGTGATCGTGATCGGCGGGGCGTTATTAGCGAATGGATAAAAGAATTCGTGTCGCGGCCCCGGCCCAGCACGTTATCATTTATCGATTACGGCAGTAGCTTCCGAGCGGTCATGTCACTAGCCCCTCGACGATTTTCGGCTCCACTTATTATTTTCTCTGCAGACCTGACGTAACCAAATGGTGGCAGAAATTACTTGGAATCACCATCGTCTCGGTGCTGATTTTGCTAGTGGGTTTTCAGTGGATTACTTCCACCCATCGCTGGTTTTCTGACGTCGTTGGCGGAGCCCTTATAGGTTTTGGATGGTTCTTTTTCACGATCCAGTGTTTTGCTCCCCGCGTGGCGCGTCAATGTTCCGACACCCATGGTTTTGCGCGGTGATTCTGCGAGCCCAATCGAATCTCTCCGTCTGCACGCCGACTGAGGTTCAGAAACGAGAACGAAGTCTCGGCGCCGGAGCATTTCCGTTGTACTCGAATTTTCTGAGGCTGCAAAGATTGATCTACTTGCGCGTTTCGACTCCCTCCGGTTTGTGTTAGCGTGCCTGTAATCTGACCCGAAAGACGTTAATTCGATGGCGACCCCACATACCAATCGTTTAATCCACGAAACCAGTCCGTATCTGCTTCAGCATGCCCACAATCCCGTCGATTGGTACCCGTGGGGCGATGAGGCGTTTGAAAAAGCTAAAAGTGAAAACAAGCCGATCCTTCTGAGCATCGGCTATTCGGCTTGCCACTGGTGCCATGTGATGGAGCGAGAGTCGTTTGAAAATGAAAAAATCGCCGCGCTCATGAATGAATCTTTCGTCAATATTAAGGTCGACCGCGAAGAGCGGCCGGACTTGGACGAGATTTATATGAACGCGGTGCAAATGCTCACCGGCCGCGGCGGCTGGCCGATGACGATGTTTCTCACACCAGAGCGCAAACCGTTTTATGGCGGCACTTATTTTCCCGCGGAAGATCGCCAGGGCATGCCCGGGTTTCCAAGAATCTTACTGGGCGTGGCTCAAGCCTATCGCGAGCGGTCGGCAGACGTCGAAAAAAGCGTCTCGCAGATTCTTGAGGCGCTTCAGCGCATGTCGGAGTCTAACCCGTCGGACAAAGATTTTGCCCCGCAGATAATCGGCGAGAGCTGCGAAAAAATTGCCCGCGCCTATGACTCGGACAATGGCGGCTTGGGACAGGCGCCAAAGTTTCCCAACGCCGGCGTGTACGAACTCTTTTTACGTCATTATCATCACGCCAAGAGCGAACGTTATCTGGAAATGGTCGTTCATACGCTGAGCAAAATGGCCCAAGGCGGGATTTACGATCATCTGGGCGGCGGCTTTCATCGCTACTCGGTTGACGCCAAATGGCTGGTGCCGCACTTTGAAAAAATGCTTTACGATAACGCGCAGCTCTTGCGCATTTCTGCGCAGGCGTTCGTGATCACGCACGAGCCACTTTTTAAATCGGTAGTCGAAGAAACCGCGGGTTATTTGCTGCGCGAAATGCTTCACACCGAGGGTGGATTCTACTCGACTCAGGACGCCGACAGCGAAGGCGAAGAAGGAAAGTTTTTTGTTTGGACGCCGGATGAAGTTAATCGGTTGCTCGGGGAAGCGGACGGAGAAATTTTCTGCCGCATGTATGATGTCACTGAACAGGGAAATTTCGAAGAGAAAAATATCCTTCATCCGATTCTAACCATCGAGCAAGCCAGTAAATTTTTTCGTAAGGAAAGAGCCGAGATCGAAACACTTATCGCCAGGGCCAAAGAAAAACTTCTCGCAGCCCGAGAAAAACGGATTAAGCCCTTTCGCGATGAAAAGATCATCACGGCGTGGAACGGCTTGACGCTTTCCGGCTTCGCTGAGGCGATGAAGATTTCCGATAATCCGGCCTGCACCGAGGCGGCGAATCGAACGATCGAGTTTATCTTCAATAAAATGTTCCGTGATGGGTTTCTGCTGCACGTGTACAAAGACAATCATGCCAAGCTCCTCGGGTATCTGGACGACTACGCCTTTCTGGCAATCGGTCTGCTCGATTTGTACGAAGTGATCTTCGACCGTTCGCTTTTGGAGCGCGCGTCGCAACTCACTGACACCCTGCTGCGTGAGTTTTGGGACGAGGGCGCCGGTGGATTTTTTTACACCGGCAAATCGCATGAGCAGCTTATCAGCCGCGCCAAGCCGATATTCGATGCGTCGATCCCGTCCGGCAACGCGATCGCGACTCAGTTGCTGCTCCGGCTTTATCACTTAACCGGCAATGAAGATTACCGCGTGCGCGCCGAAAGAGTTTTGCGCTCATACTATGAGGCGATGGAGGGCCAGCCTTTTGGTTTCGCTCACATGCTGTGTGCCATGGATCAATATCTGCACCCAGCTAAGGAAATCGTCGTTGTAGGAAACCGCGAGGATCCGCGCACGATCGACTTATTAAAGAATATTCACCAGCTCTATTTGCCGAACAAACTCTTACAGCTTGTCGGACCCGATCAGCCGCTCGCGGATATCTCTCCGATACTTCAGGGAAAAAGCCAGATCGGCGGTCAGCCGACGGTTTACGTTTGTCACAATTTCACTTGTTCCGCGCCGGTGACGAGTTGGCCGGCGCTCAAGCCACTATTGGAAAGCTAAATTCACGCGTAGGCCATTAGGTCGCGAGGACTCGTCGGGGCCGATGCTGAAACGGCGCCTGGGAGTTTAGGAAGGAGCCGGGCTTTTAGTCATCGTTTGAATGATTCGCTCGAGATCCGGCAGGGTGTAGTATTCAATCTCGATCTTACCCTTGCTCGTTCTAGCTTTTGGGATGAGCCGCACGCGCGTACCGAGGGCGCGCTGCAGTTCCTCGACGATTGATTTCAAGTCGGGATCACTGACGAGCATCGGCCGACGTCGCTTCCGACCCATGACCAAATGCCGCACCATCTTTTCGGTTTCGCGAGTCGAAAGTCCCTTCGCGATAACTTCCCGGCAGGCGGACACCATTAACGGTTCAGTGTGAAGCCCGAGCAGCGCGCGCGCTTGACCGGCGGGCAGATTTCCCGCTGACACTTCCTGTTGCACTTCCGTTGGAAGACTCAAGAGCCTGAGCGCATTGGCAACCGCTGGTCTGCTCTTAGCGACCTTCTCGGCCATTTCTTCCTGGCTCCAGTGAAACTCCTCTTGCAGGCGGCGATAGCCGTTGGCTTCTTCTATGGGATTTAGATCTTCGCGTTGGAGATTTTCCACGAGCGCAAGTTGCAGGGCTTCGTGATCGCTGGCTTCACGCACCACCACGGGCACGCGGCTCAGGCCTGCCTTCATGGCGGCGCGCCAGCGCCGCTCACCCGCGATTAGCTCAAAGCCGTCGCCCTTGGGTCGGACAACCAGTGGCTGAATGATACCCTGATTGCGAATCGACCCGGCGAGCTCTGCGATTTTACCTTCGTCAAAGGCGCGCCGCGGCTGGAAGGGACTTGGGGTAATTCGGTCGACGGCGATCTCAAACGGCGCTTGTTCGCTCCGTGTTTCTATTCTGGTCTCCGACGCGCTAGGTATCAGCGCGCTTAGACCTCTACCCAAACCTTTTTTCTGCATCGGCATTGTGCTCTCCACGGCTAATCAACTCCTTGGCTAGATCACGATAATCTTGTGAGCCCGCCGAAGCGGCGTCGTACAAGCAGATCGGTTTACCATAGCTCGGGCTCTCGCTCAGACGCACGTTTCGGCGAATAATCGTACGAAAAAGTTTGTCTGGAAAATGCGCGCGAATTTCTTCTACGACCTGGTGCGATATTCGATTACGACTGTCGAACATCGTAATCACGATGCCCTCGAGCCGCAGTGCCGGATTGAAGCTCTTCTGCACTAGGCTCACGGTTTCGAGAATAGAACTAAGACCTTCCAATGCGTAATATTCGCTTTGAATGGGTATGAGCAGCGAGTCTGCAGCTGTAAGCGCATTGAGCGTCAAGAGACCCAGTGATGGCGGACAATCTAACAGGACATAATCATATTGAGTGGTGATGGCCGCTAAAGCGTCCTTGAGCCGATACTCTCGTCGGTCACCGTTGACCAGCTCCACTTCAGCGCCAACGAGATCTTTGGTCGCCGGAACTAACAGCAGCTGCGGCAGCTCGGTTTGACACAGAACCTCGCCGATGAAACGGGTGCCATCAAGCACTTGGTACAGACTCGAAGTCAAATTAGACCGAGCGACGCCGAGACCGTTTGTGCTGTTCCCCTGGGGATCGATGTCAACCAGCAGACTTCTTTTCGACTCGAGCGCGAGCGAAGCCGCCAGATTGATCGTTGTCGTAGTCTTGCCGACTCCACCTTTCTGATTCGCTATCGCAATAACCTGACTCACATAAATTCTCTTTATATTTCAATATGTTACTAGATATATAGTTTATTTATACTATTATCACAGTGACTTGCAAAATAAAAGTAAATTATTCCGTTTCACGTGAAACGTGGAAAATCGAAAAGACATTCGGGATGCTAGACAAAGACAGGTATCTCAGGCAGTTTTTTTCTTGATGTAAAAGGAAAGCAATGAAATCGCGGCGGGAGTTATCCCGGGGATCCGGGAAGCCTGACCGAGGGACTGCGGTTGAATCCTGGTTAACTTTTCGCAGACTTCACGGGACAGTCCACTGATCTTGGCATAATCAATATTGACCGGAAGGGAGACATTTTCCATCCGTTGAAAGCGCTGCACGATTTCCAGTTGTCGATCTACGTAACCTTGATATTTAATGTGAGTTTCCGCCTGGGCATCGATATCTCGATCATACGTCGGTGTTTCCGGATTCAAGACTCTAACTTGACCCAAGGAAATCTCAGGGCGTCGCAGGAGCTGAGCCAGAGACGCTTGGCTGCGCAGCGGCGTCGACTGAAACGATTCGAGCAGCGAATTTATACCAGCACTCGGCGCCATCTGTTGACTCTCAAGGTAAGTTATCAGGGCGGTAGTTGCCCGCCGTTTATCACTGGTCCGCTTGGTTGCCGCACCACTAGCTAGGCCGATTCTATACCCAATATCGGTTAAGCGTAGGTCGGCATTGTCTTCGCGCAACAAGAGCCGGTATTCGGCCCTCGACGTGAACATCCTATATGGCTCGTTATCGGTTCCCTTGGTGACCAGATCGTCGATTAACACGCCGATGTAGGCCTGTTCGCGAGAAAAAATTAACGGAGCGTCGCCGCGAATGCTGAGAACAGCATTCATTCCGGCCACGATTCCCTGTGCCGCGGCTTCTTCATACCCGGTCGTGCCGTTAATCTGACCGGCGTGATAAAGTCCACGGATCAACTTGGTTTCCAATGACGGATAGAGCTGTGTGGGTTCAAAGTAGTCGTATTCGATGGCGTAGCCGGGCCGCATTATATCAGCCGACTCAAGTCCTTCGATCGAGCGAACCATCTCGACTTGAACGTCCAAAGGCAAACTTGTCGAAAGCCCGTTCGGATATATTTCGACGGTGTCCAACCCCTCAGGCTCGAGAAAGATCTGATGTCTATTTTTGTCGGCAAAGCGATGGATCTTATCCTCGATGGATGGACAATAGCGCGGCCCGCGGCTCTTGATCACGCCCGAGTACATGGGCGAGCGATGAATTGCCGAACGAATGATCTCGTGGGTCCGGTTGTTTGTATAGGTGATATGACACGGCACCTGACGCTGAGTAATGCCTGAGCTTGAAAATGAAAACGGCGTCGGGTTCTCATCGCCGTGCTGTACGGCCAATTTGGAAAAATCTATCGTGCGCGCATCTAGCCTGGGGCATGTTCCGGTTTTGAGTCTGCCGACCTTGAAGCCCAAATTGACCAAAGACTCGCTTAAGCCATGAACGGCAAAGTCGCCGGCGCGACCTGCTGAGTAATTTCGATCGCCGATGTGGATCAGTCCCTTTAGAAAAGTCCCTGTGGTCAAAATTACCTTGCGACCATAAAACCTTTCGCCGATCTGTGTTTCGACTCCCTTCACTTCACCATTTTCAACAATCAGCGCCTCGACACTGCCTTGGCGAAGCGTGAGACCCGGACAGGTTTCCAAGACGCGCTTCATTCGTTGACGGTAGAGCGCCTTATCTGCCTGCGCTCTGGAAGCCTGCACAGCGGGACCTTTCTTGGTGTTGAGAACCCGGAACTGAATACCAGTTTCGTCGATCGCGCGACCCATTTCGCCGCCCAGAGCGTCGATTTCCTTGACGAGATGGCCTTTGCCGATTCCTCCGATTGCCGGATTGCAGGACATCTGACCGATGTGGTCGAGATTTAATGTCAGCATCAATGTACTGCAGCCCATGCGAGCCGCTGCCAAGCATGCTTCAATCCCTGCGTGCCCGGCGCCAACGACAATCACGTCGAAAGCTTCTCTTTGCGCAATGCTCATAGTTTCACGTGAAACAATCTCGCTGAGCTGCCACGAAGCAGAATTTGCCTCGGCAATCTCAGAGCTATCCTACAGATTATTTACCAATGCAAAAGTTCGAAAAAATTCGCTCTAGAATATCCTCGTTGTTAATCAACCCGGTGATTTCCTCGAGTGCTTCGCGAGCTTCGTTGAGGTCAACTGCTATGAACTCCGAAGCGTAATTCTCGCTCGCTGCCATCGTCGCATGCTCTAACGCTACTTGCCCCCGCTGTAGCGCACTCCGATGGCGCAAGTTGGTAATCACTACAGGGGACTCGACTTCCGAGCCAAGGATTAAATCTCTCAAACTTTCTTTCAACCAAGAAATCCCTGCACCCGTTTTAGCCGAGACGTGACCGATTTTTTTTGAACATCTAAACCGCGTTAGTTTTTGCTGCACCAACGATTGAGGCAGGTCGCTCTTGTTAATAGCAACCAAAACTCTGCCGCGGCTGGCGCATTCGAGCAGCGCTTCGTCGTCTGGCGTGAGTTGTTGGGATCCGTCAAGTACAACTATAACAGCATCAGACTTGTCCATATGCCGGCGCGCCAAGTCAACACCCATGCGCTCGATCTGATCATCAGTTTCGTGAATACCCGCAGTATCCCAAAGCACTATGGGTAATCCGGCTAGGTTGATTGACTCCTCAATTACGTCTCGAGTGGTGCCGGCCACAGGCGTGACAATCACCCGGTCTTCGCCGAGGAGTGCGTTCAGCAAACTGGATTTACCGACATTTGGCCGCCCGCAAATGCATACCTTCGCGCCTTCTCGAAACAACTTTCCCCAATTGTAAGTATCTGAAATATAAGATAATTTATCTGAAAGGCCGGAAATTCTTCCGATCAGTTCCTGGCGCCGAAGTAGCTCGATTTCCTCTTCCGGAAAGTCGATCGCGGCTTCCACTTGAACCAAAATATCCAGCAACTCTTCACGCAATTCATCGACCCATCTGGATAGCGCGCCGCTCGTTTGGTCGAGCGCGAGACCCGCGCTTTTTTCCGTACGCGCGCGGATGAGATCCAGCACGGCTTCGGCCTGTGCGAGATCCAGCCGTCCGTTCAGAAAGGCTCGCTTTGTGAACTCTCCCGGCTCGGCTTGTCGCGCTCCTTGAGTTAAAACAAGTCTTAAAATTTGTCTGATTAGAAACGCACCGCCGTGACCGTGAATTTCGACCACGTCCTCACCGGTGTAGCTGCGCGGCTTGCGCATGATCGTGAGCAACACTTCATCGAGAACCCGCTCGCTCATCGGATCGCGGATTTTGCCGTGGTACAGCCGATGCGTTTCGAATTTACCACTCTTCCCATGCGCACGACAAAAAATCTTTGCCGCGATATTTTCCGCGCCGATGCCGCTGATGCGCACGATCGCAACTCCACCTTCACCGGGTGGCGTGGCAATCGCGGCAATCGTATCTTGTTCATACATAAGAGGCGCCTAATCTTAACAGCTCGGCGGCTGAAGGCAATAATCGCATTACGCGAAGCCGCTCTAGCGAGCATGACGTGTTCGCGACCCAATGCTGGGTACGATGAGAATACCTACGAATTGCGGATGGAAACACCAGGGCAATCCGCTATGCCTGTGTTTCTTGGTCTAGTCTGCGATATCGACTAGGGTCGGGGGTTTACCGGTGATCGCTATCCAACTTAGAGGCACGACGAAATAAAACGGCACCCGCCCGATTCGTTTCGGCGAATCGCACGAGTGCCGCTATCAAAAGGATTTTTTAAAATTATCGTCTGACGATCGTCAGTGTTGCGCTCTTGGTCACGCCGCCATATGTGGCCGCGATGCTGACGCTGGTCTTCCTATTCACTGTCGTTGCGACGTTAAACGTCGCTGAGCTCGCGCCCGCGGGGATGGTAACGCTCGGCGGAACGCTCGCCCGCGTCGAGCTGCTGCTCGCGAGAGTCACCACTGCTCCACCGGTCGGCGCGGGCGAGGTGAGATTTACCGTTCCCGTCGAACTCGAACCGACGACGACCATCGACGGATTGAGCGTCACGGACGAAAGGGTCGCAGGCGCGGCAGCATTCACCACCAGCGCTGTCGACTTGCTCACGCCCGCGTAAGTCGCCGTGATGTTTCCCGCGGTCGTCGCGCTGACCGAGGTCGTGTTTATGGTGAAATTGGTCGACGAAGAATTTGCCGGAACGGTGACAGAACTCGGCACTGTGGCAGCGGGATTGGCTCTCGATAAAGTCACAAGCGCGCCCCCCGATGGCGCGGGCGAGGTCAAGGCAATGGTTCCCGTCGCGGTTTGCCCGCCGATCACCGTCAATGGATTTAAACCCAGCGAATTCAAACTTGCCTGGCTGGTTGGAGCCGGATTGTAGCCCAACTCGATCACCTCGAAATCGCTGGCGGTCACATTGCCGAACGCTGGATTGAGAATATCGTTGTTCCAGCGTGTGTCATACGTACCGGTGATATACATATCGGAGCCGTTATCCGCCACGATCAAACCGAACTTCTGCATGGCGCGAAGGATTTTTTGCATATTCGGATCGCTTGTGCGCTGAGTAATATTGACACTCGACTTCAAGCGCAGCCGCGCTCCCATCGGCAAGGCGCCGGAAGTCGAACCGGCGCGGTGCGACGCCGGAAAAACGTATCCGTTGGATGCGCGTACGGTTACCCTCAGGGCGTGGCGAATTTCCGTAATCGTCGGATCGTAAACTTCATCGTACCTGACCAGCCCGGGAAGAATTGCCAAACCCGCCGCGTCCGCCGACGTCCAAGTATCCGGTCGCCGGTTATTCGTGTTCATGTCAAAGAATGCGCCGGAACCCGCGACCCACTTCCCCTGGCTCGAACTGTAAAAAACGTTGTAGAGCTCGTAAAGATAATTGCGATCGCGATCGACGATCAACAGATGGCGATCCTGGCTGCTGCGCCGGTCGACATTGCCGGGATCGCCGCCTTCAATCCAGCGCGCCTGTGTAATGGCTTCGGGGGGAATCGGATAAAAAGGAAAACTTGCACCGGTGTTCAGATTCACGCCGTCGCTCTCATCCCAATATTGAAACTGCACGCTCTGCAAATCCGCATTCGTAACGCCCGTAACCACCGCGTACGGTATTCCGTAAATTCCGTTCGGCGTGCTGGTGTCGTTACCGCCAAAGTCAGGATGCAAACGGCGCGTGCCGCCGTTGTTGATGAACGAAATGTAGTTGGCCGAATTTCCATCCACCGGCCAACTACTGATATCACGATTCCACCAGTTATCGGCCGGCAAAAGCGGCAACGGCTGCGGCAGTGCGCCGCCGCGAATGGAACTCATCGCCCACGCTGGAATCGTCGAAGTGGTTTGAAATGCCAGCAAGGTCACGAGTGCGACCAGCGACGGCAATCGCTTGGTCAAACGACGAAAATAACGTCCAATCATGCGCTCCTCCCCGGATGAAAATCAAAACCTCAGGAAGACGGCGCAAGCGTCATGCCAGCAACAAGATGAAAAACCCCCGCGTGGAACTACCAAAACGTCCTGCGAGATCAGCGGTCAAAGAACCCCCGCGCATAAACGGAAAGCGCGCGTGACATAACTGTTCGCGCGCGCCATCACCCGAAAAGCGATACCCAAGAAAAGAAACTTATGCGGAAAATTCAGGAAGACAACGGAGCATCAGCCGGATACCAAAGTCTTTTGCCGTAGGGTGAGATCTTCTTGGCCGGAAAAGGCAAATTTCTGCAGCGCGTCTTGACTGAGTTCGATACCCAAGCCGGGTTTCTCTGGCGGAATTAAATAACCTTCTTGAACCTTGAACGGCTCGCGCAACAACTCCTCGCGCAGCGGATTATAGGTGTAGTCGAGTTCCATCACGATACAATCCCTAAGCGCCGCAGAGAGTTGAACGCTGGCGGCAAGTGCCACGCCGTCGCCCCAGGTGTGAAAGGATACCGGCACTTTGTGTTTGGCGGCCAGCGCGGTAATTTTTTTTATTTCTGAAATACCGCCGGCGCGCGCTACATCCGGTTGGATGAAATCCACCGCCTGGCGCACGATGAAATTCTCGAATGCGTAACGGGTATGCAGATTTTCACCGACGGCAATCGGTGTCTTGCCTTTCTCGCGAAGAATTGCGTGCCCTTCGATATCTTCCGCGAACAACGGCTCCTCGAGCCAGAAAGCGCCGCACTCGGCGAACGCATCGGACGCTTTGAGCGCCACATCCACGCTGTAGCCCTGATTTGCGTCGGTCATGATGATAAAACCTTTTCCTAACTCCTGACGTACGGCGCGCACAATGCGAATATCTTGATCGAGATCGAAGCCGACTTTGATCTTCACGCCGTGAAAACCCTGATCGGCAAATCCGCGCGCGCGTCTCGCCACTCTAGACGGCTCTTCAGGATAAAGCGCCGTCGCGTACACCGGAACTTTGTCGCGGCATTTGCCGCCGAGCAATTGATAGATTGGTAGACCGCGCACTTTGCCGAGGATATCCCAGAGCGCGATATCGACGCCGCTTAATGCGACGATACCGATGCCGCGGGTGCCGAACTCTTTGTGGCCGCCTCTCGTGTAAGCTCTGTCCCAGATATCTTCGATTGCCGTCGGATCCATGCCGACCAGCAACGGTTTCAACACTTTTTCAATGATAATTTCGATGAGCTCGCCGTTGCCGGAACAGGAACCGATTCCGGATACGCCATCATCAGTTTCGACCTGCACGAGCGTCGTCGACCGGGTGTTTCTCACACCTGACCGGCTGAGCACCTGTCCTTCGGCGGGAATCGTCGCGCGCAGGCGAATCGTTTTAACGTCCGTGATCTTCACTTTTCACCTGAAATACTTGTGGTACTCGTTATTGTAACGGTTGTAGTCGTCGGGGCTCACCGGATTTAACACCAAAAGCTTGTGCCCCTGAATCAGCTTCGGCGGGTTCGGCAAAACATCTTTGCGCACGGTGATTCGGCTAAGCCCCTTGAGAACCTGTTGTCCTTCTTCCGAGAGACAATACTCGATAAAAAGCTTGCCCGCCGACGGATGAGAATTCTTCGCCGTAAGCGCGAGAACCTGCGCGTAAACAAAATGCGGCTGCAGCGCTATCCACTCGATCGGCGCGCCGGATTTTTTCATTTCTTCGACGCTGGTCGGATACTGTGAAACAACCAGAGAAAATTCACCGGCCGCCAGCAGTTGCCCGATAATCGTGTTGCCATCGCGCGCTTGGACGTTTTGCCTGCTTAGCGCCTCCATGTATTTGCGACCCCTTTCTTCGCCGAGGGTCTGCATCATCGCCACGTACCACTCGGTCTTGTTGAGATCGAGGCCCAATTTGCCTTTCCACTTGGGCAAGAGCAAATCGTCGTAGCTCTTGGGAATATCATCGCCTTTGACCAGACGCGTGTTGTAAGTAATCGTCATCGCGTTAAGAATCACCGGCGCCCAATAGTCGTCGTTGGCGCGCAAATTTTCGTGGATCGCTTCCCGCTCAGGAGAGCGGTAGCGCGCCAACAAACCCTTTTGTCGCAGCGTCGCCAAAGGAAAGACGCTCCCTTGGTAAACGTCCGGCAGAAAGGTGTTGTTGCGGACCTCAGTTAAATACTTTCCCAGCAACTTATTTTTGCCGGCGCGAAAGTATTCCATCTTTAAGAAAGGATATTTCTTTTCGAACGCAGCCTTCAGCGCGTTGCCATCGTTGGCGGAAGCTCCGGTGTAAAAGACGACTTTGCCTTCCTTCTTGGCGTCCTCGATCAACTTGGCGCGCTCGGCGGGGGAAAACTGAGCCCAGGCTGAACCCACGAAGCCAAACATCATCGCAAGAAGAAAACCGAACAAGCTACTTCGCATGTGTGCAACCGCAGCTAAATGGCTTGACTGCAAACGGGGGGCGACATCGCGCGCTGCGCCGATCGATTTAACTAACCGCGCAAATCAGGGTTATTTCATCTCCCAGTACTGTCCCTCGACCACTTGACCATCGACGACGATGAAATCCATTTCTTCGTTCTGTCGCTTGTTGCCTTCGGTATCCACACGCACGGCCGTCGGCTTGTTACCTTTCTTTGCGCTCACGCGAAACAAGGCGAGCGGCTTATCGCCGGTGCTGGCGAAATAATAATAATGATTTTCCGGCAGCAAGATACCTTCGCCTTTATTGAGCACCGTAGGCTGATGATCCTTGTTGTAGAAAGTCGCCTGACCGTCGATCACGACGAAAGTATGATCTTCGCCCGGGTGGGTGTGCAGTTTATTTTTTCGGCCGGGGATATAGTAATTGAGCCCGATCGTCATATTCTCAGTTTGTGCGAGAGGAATATGACTGCGTCCGCCGGTGATATGCGGCGTCTTCAGTTTAAACGTCGATGCTTCCATTTTTCTAACCCTCCTTTGTCGAGTTCGGTATATCGCAGAGCCCGAAACTTGAAAAGGGGACGATGGCTGGTCTATTTTGACTCTGACCGGACGTCTTGAACTGCTTGAACGTTTTGAACGCCCTACAGCTAAGGAGAAAAAATGGCCAACATAGGTCTCGCCTGGGTCAACCCGGCGCCATTAACGAAACCCGAGAACGTCGTCAACTTCGCCAAGAAATGCGAGGCGATGGGTTGCCATTCGATGTGGACCATCGACCGGATCGCCTATGACAACCTTGAACCCCTGACCATACTCGCCGCAGCGGCTGGAGCTACACAGCGAATCAGGTTGGGCACATCGGTCTTGCTCGGCAACACGCGCCACCCGGCGCACCTGGCCAAGATCATCGCGACTTTGGATTTCATCTCGAATGGCCGGGTGACACTCGGTCTCGGTTTTGGCAGCCGCGAAAGCGACTACAAAGCCGTTGAGATTCCCTACGAGCACCGTGGCAGCCGGGCCGTCGAGCAAGTGCAATTGATGAAGCGCCTCTGGACCGAAGAAAACGTCACCCACAAAGGCAAGTTTTTCAATGTCGAGAACCTGACGGTCGGTCCGCGGCCGATTCAAAAACTGCACCCGCCACTCTGGACCGGCGGCAGCGCCGACACCGCGCTCAAACGCGCCGGCACGTGGGCGAACGGTTTTATCTGCGGCAGCTCGGCGATACCGGAATTTTCCGTGACATGTGAAAAGATCTCCCAGTACGCCCGCGCGGCGGGAC